>Ga0214474_1000835_pt1 | contig 14700 bp, 14 predicted proteins | sample RVTome_2_FD_187335 | JGI IMG/M metagenome (GOLD analysis project Ga0214474, IMG submission 187335) | Soil microbial communities from uranium-contaminated site in the Upper Colorado River Basin, Wyoming, United States - RVT95D214 HiSeq ...
CAATTTCAGATTTCAAATTGCAGATTGAAAAATCTCAAATCTAAAATCTTAAACCTGAACTCAAGAAAAGAGCTCCAATCCTTTTTGAAAGGCATTTAGATTCAACGTCATCGCCTTCTTCGGAACGCTGACCTCGATGGCCTTTTTCATCGATTCCACAGAAAGCAAGCCTGTCTTTTTAATAAGGGCCCCTAAGAGGATCAGATTGGCCACAACGATATTGCCCATCTCTTTTTCGGCGATGCTGGTTGCAGGGACTTGAAGGATTTCGTAATTGCCGGATTCAACGCTCTTAACGAGATCCGAATCGACCGCCACCAATCCCCCTGGCCTGACCTTGTGAAGATATCTCGGAACCGCATCTTCTGCCATAAGGATGAGGATATCCGCTTTTCTCACCTCCGGGTCAGAAACCCGTTCATCCGAAATGATCACTTCTGCCCTGGCTGAGCCGCCTCTTAACTCGGAGCTATAAGACTGGGTCTGGACCGCCTGCTTGCCTTCAAAGAGTGTGGCCGCTGTTCCCAGAAGAATGCCTGATAGAACCACGCCTTGTCCTCCCACTCCTCCAATCAAGATCTCTGTCCGTTTCATTTGTTTCCTCCCGAAGCCTTCTGCTTCATCTTGCGGACCTCCTCCAACATTTCCGGTATATCCACGTCGACCAGTTCTCCCACCACAATGCGGCCATTCAGCTCTTCGGGTGATAGCTTTTTTGCCTCCTTCACCAGTATGGACCTCTTCTTATAATCTTCAAGCATTTGAACGGCGTTTCCGATTCCCATCTTTCTCCCCAACTGGATGGGACACTGGGAGAAGACCTCGATAAAGGCAAACCCCTTCTTCTGGATCGCCTTCTTGATCGAATTGGTCAATTGTCTCGGATGAGCCGTCGTCCAGCAGGCAACAAAGGAAGCTCCTGCAGCCATGACGAGCCTGGAGATATCAAAGGTGTTTTCAAAAGTTCCGTACGGGGTCGTAGTGGTCTTCACTCCCATGGGTGTCGTTGGGGCGGCCTGCCCTCCGGTCATTCCATAAATTCCGTTGTTCAGGCAGATCACTGTCATCTCGATATTTCTTCTGGCATTCTGAATGAGATGATTTCCACCGATGGCGGCCAGATCGCCGTCACCGCTGACGACCATCACCTTCTTATCGGGAAGGCCCATCTTGATTCCAAAGGCAAACGCGATCGGCCTTCCATGAGTCGTGTGGAGCACATCGGCGTTGAATAAGGGGCTTGGAATCCATGCCGCACAGCCGATCCCTGAGACGAAGACAAAATCATCCATATCCATTCCAAGTCCGTCAATCGCCCGAAGGATACACTGAACGACGATTCCGTCTCCGCATCCGGGACAGAAGGTATTATGGGTGACAGAGGGTCGGAAAAATCGATGCATGGGATGTATCAATTCGCTCATTTTAGAACCTCCCGAATCTTCTTTAAGATATCTTCTGGGTCTTGAATTTCTCCCACCAGTTTTGGAGGAAGAAAGGAAACGTTTGCATAATGAGCCGCCTCGGCCTTGATATAGGGATACATCTGGCCTAGGTTGTTTTCGAGAACAATGACCTCTTTTACTTTCTTCGCCATCTTCTCAATCTCCTCTCCTGGGAAGGGCCAGGCGGTGATCAGACGGAAGGTCCCCACCGGAAGCCCTTCCTCCCTCGCCTGCACAGCGGCCGTTGCAGCGGCTCGAGCCACTCCGCCGTAAGAGACGAGGACCAGTTCGGCACCCTCGTAATGAGCATCGACCAGGGTGATCGCTTCCTTATGTTTCAGAATCTTGTTACTCAATTTACGGATGTAATTGTCCAACGCAGAAATGTCTATCAGGTTTCGCTTTCCTCTTTCATCGTGGCAGGAGCTCGTCACATGGGCCTTAAAGCCTCTGCCGAAAATGGGCATCGGCGCCACCTCCTCATCGAGAAAACCTTTGATGCTTTGGGGGTCCGTTCCCGCATCGGGGATCTTCCGATAGACTGTCCTGATCTTCTCAGGCTCTGGAATAATCACCTCTTCCCGCATATGACCGACAAATGCGTCAGATAGAATGAACACCGGGACCCGATAGGTCTCGGCATAGTTGAAAGCGGTGACCGTGAGATCGAACATTTCCTGGGGCGAAGAGGGACAGAGGGCGATGATCTCGTAATCTCCATGGGAGCCATACTTGGCCTGTACCATGTCGCCCTGGATTCCGATCGTGGGCATCCCCGTGCTGGGGGCGCCCCGCTGGACATTCACGATCACACAGGGGGTTTCCACTCCGATGGCAAAGCCAAGGTTTTCCGTCATCAGACTAATCCCTGGGCCGGAGGTGACTGTCATCGACTTTTTCCCCGCCCAGGACGCTCCGATGACTGCGGCAATCGTGCTGATTTCATCTTCCATCTGGAAGAAGGCGCCTCCGACATGAGGAAGCCGTTCGGCCAATTGATTGGCAATCTCCGTGGCCGGAGTGATCGGATAGCCTGCTGCAAATTCACATCCTGCAGCAATAGCCCCTTCTGCACAGGCGACATTCCCCATCATGAAATACCTTCCTGTTTGCACCCGTTTTCCTTTCATTGTTTCACTCCCTTCTTCCGCTTCTCTCCTGAAACTACAATCGCCAGATCAGGACAGGAGATCATGCAGTTCTCACATTGACTGCACGCTTCCTCGTTTGATACCTCCGGAGGTCTGTACCCCTTCTGGTTTAACATCTCAGAGGGTTTAAACACCTTTTTCTGACAAGTGTAAATGCAGATCCCACACTCGTCGACGCCTTTACATAACTCCCTGTAAATTCGCAACACCGTCACATGAATCTCCTTTCTATTCTTTATCTCAACCCTGGCCGGTTCACCGGATGAAGCGGAGCCCTTCCCTCCAGAACACAAAGGACATCTTCTGCCACCAAACTCATCCTTTTCAAGGCCTCATCCGTATGAGCCGCCATGTGAGGAGTACCTATAAAATTTTCGAGCTCAAACAGAGGATGGCCTTTTATGGCTGGCTCTATTTCATATACATCTGAACCCGCTCCTGCAATCTTCCCTTCTTTTAATACTTGGTAGAGGGCTTTCTCATCCCAGATCGGTCCCCGGGCGAGATTGATGATATAGGCCGAGGGTTTCATCAGGCCGAATTCTCTCCCTTTTAATAAACCTTTCGTTGACGGCAACATCGGCAGGTTGATGGAAATAAAATCCGATTGAGACAAAATCTCTTCCAAACTTACTTTTTTCGCTCCTATCTCCTTCTCTGTCTCCTCATATCGAAGCGCATCGTAATAGAGGACCTTCATGTCAAACCCTTGATGGCCGATTCGACCGACCGCTCTTCCGATCCGGCCAAACCCGAGAATTCCAAGGGTCTTTCCATGAAGCTCCCTCCCGATATATTCATAACGAACTTCCCATCGGCCCTCCCGGAGAGCGATGTCCGCCTTCTTCAGGATCTTCGAGAGGATGAGAGCCAAACCAAAAAAATGTTCAGCCACAGAGATATCATTGGCATCGGGTGTATTCACCACCCATATCCCTTTCTCCGTAGCTGTATCGAGATCAATATTCTCCACACCCACTCCATGCCTTCCGATAACCTTAAGCCGAGGGGCGGATTCCATCACCCTTCGGGTCACCTTTCCATTGGCTCGGATGATGATCCCATCCATCTCTCTCACTTCTTTGATCAATGAAGCCTCCTCGAAAGAACGAACAAAGAAAATCTCTGCCTTCTCCTTTAAAAGAGTCTTCCCAGCTTCGTGCATGTCCTCGTAGAGCAGAATGCTAAAGTTTTTCATATTAATCCTTTACTCCCTCCTGCCTTTTCAAAGGCATTCCTTTCAACTGAGACATATAACTATCTTTAGAGAAGGTAAGATGTTTGACAATGAGTTTCTCCAACTGAGATAGATTCCTTTCTTCAATGGCTTTAATGATCTCCCGATGTTCGATGATGGACTGTTCGATCCGGTGGGGTAACGACCAGGCATTAAATCGGACGATGTGGGCTTTTGTACGAAGAAAATCGATCATCTCATAGAGGTATCTGTTTCGGCAAGCCCTGAAGATTGCCCGATGAAATTCGGAATCCACCTCGATCATACGGTGGTTCTTTTCACGAAGGTGCCTCTCCACTTCCTTGGAGAGTTTCTTCAAATTCTGAATGTCGCTCTGGGTGATATGTCCCAATACCAGTCGAGCTGCTATCTTTTCCAATTCAGCCCGAACAAAATAGATCTCCTCAATCTCCTCAACGGTTAGGTCAGCCACCATCACTCCACGGTAAGGAGTGGCTCGGACGAGCCCCTTTGCCTCCAGCTTTTTCAAGGCTTCACGGATCACTGTCCGGCTGATTCCAAATCTCGAAATGAGATCCATCTCCACCAGACGCTCCCTCGGCTTGAATTGACCTGAGAGGATGGCCTCCTCGATCTCTTTGGCAACGCGGACGGAATTGATACTTGACATAATATTTGAATTGTGATCGGTCGCGGTAAATTTTAATACAAAAATGTATACAATTTTTATAAAATCGTGTCAAGCTTTATTTTTTATTAAGGACGCCACTTAAGATTTCTGTTCATTTCTTAGTTGAAAGAGAAAAATTTGAATGGTCAAATCTACTTATAAATTCTCTTCAAATTTTTAAAAATCTATCCACGGGAGCTGATGTCATCGAATGATTAGTTTGGTGCTCTTGTAGCTGTAAACCTGCAGACAGTAGGAGCGGAGAAAGGAGTTTGGTCGATGCGCTGCTTGGTCCTTATCGCGTAAGAAAGATGATTATGCCAGAAATTTTTTTCTTGACAAAAAAACGGAAATCCTTAATAATCTAAAACTAAGTTTCACTATTTAAAACATGCTTCGTAAAAATTTGAGCTTTGCTAGATTATTAAGTCAAAAGATAGACTATAGTTTCATTATATGAAACATATTTGGCTTCTTAGCTCTCGTAATTCAGGAAAAAAGTGAAGGAAAATTATCATTCCTCAACGATTCAGAGGGCCTTGGATATCTTGAACCTTTTCAAGGATCACCAAAGCCTGTCTTTCAGTGATATCCAGAGAATCTTAGGATTCAATAAAACGACTTTGTACAGAGTAATCTCTACCCTTCACGACAATAAATATCTGAAGAAGGATGAAGGAGGAAGAAGCTATGAACTGGGCTTAAATGTATTTATCTTAGGGAACCGAATTCTAAAAGAATCTCCATTAATTAGCGTATCCACACCTTTTATGAATGAGCTTTCTAAAAGCCTTGGCTTAACAGCTCTCTTAGGAATATTGGATGGAATGAATATAGTTATCATTCAAAAGGCCGACCCAAACAGGTTAATGCAAATGGTCTGCCATATCGGCGGGTCTCTTCCAGCTCACTGTACCGCGCAAGGGAAGGTACTACTAGCCTATTCTTCTAAAGAAATCACACAACAAGTCATCGATGTTCGTGGACTTCAGCGTCACACTCCACATACAATCTGTACCACAGAGGCTTTCCTTGCAGAACTTGAAGCTGTAAGAACCCACGGCTATTCGGTCGATAATGGGGAGAATGAAAAAAATATCTGTTGTATTGGCGTTCCTATTTTGGACAAAACAGGGAGAATTGAAGCAGCGCTCAGTATTACAGGGACAATCATTGATTTACCCGATGAAGAAACCATCAAGAAAACAGCAAATATTTTGATGGAAGTTAGAGATAAAATAAGGAAGGAATTGGGTTATTTGGAAACCTCGCCCCCATATGTCCATAAATAAAATGATTCTTTTCGTGATATTCCTTATAAATGATGGGGGATTTTTAGGCGTCTGGCTGAAGAACGAGGAATGTCTGAAGCGCTTGATGTCGCTTGAGTTTCCAAAGCCAAAGAACCTCTGATTTTGAATGAGGCGCCAAACTGAATCATATGGCCGGAATGACCCCAGAATTGGAGTGAATCCTCTACGGTTTAACCGGGTTTTGAGCGTCCGAATGCAGGACGAATCGTAAGGAGTAGAGCATGGATATGTATGGATGGCGGGGAAGGATTCTTCGGATTAATCTGACAAGGGGTGAGATCAAAGAAGAAAATTTGGATCTGAGGGTTGCCAAAGATTACATCGGCGGCCGAGGCCTTGGGATCTATTACTTGAATAAAGAGGCTGATCCCAAGTGTGACCCTCTATCTCCGGAAAACATCTTAATCATGGCTGCAGGGCCGTTGACCGGGACCTCCGCTCCCACCGCCGCCCGTTATATGGTCATGACAAAAGGCCCCCTGACCGGAGCAGTCACCTGCTCAAACTCTGGCGGCCAGTTTCCCAAGGAACTGAAGCGAGCGGGTTTCGATGCGCTGATATTGACGGGCCGAGCATCCAAACCAGTCTATCTTTGGATCAATAAAGGCAGAGCCGAACTTATGCCGGCAGGCCATCTTTGGGGAAAGACTGTTCCTGAAACCACAGACGCCCTGCTCGGCGAGACCGACCCCAAGGCTCGGGTGGCCTGCATCGGTCCAGCCGGGGAAAAGCTCGTTCTCTTTGCCGCCATCATGAACGACAGATATCGTGCGGCCGGTCGCTCGGGCGTGGGAGCAGTGATGGGTTCAAAGAACCTCAAGGCAGTGGTGGTCCTGGGTGGAACACCAGTTCCTCTTGCTGACAAGGAACGTTTCAACGAAATCCAGAAGCGTGTCCTAACCAAATTCAGGAATGCGGCCAAAGCCGCCCCATCCGCTTTGAGTCAACATGGCACAATCGGGGTGATGACGCCTCTCACTCAGAAGCATGGGATCCTTCCCACTAAGAATTTTCAGCAGGGAACCTTCGACGCTTGGGAGGCCGTTTCAGGTCAAACCCTCACCCAAAAATACCTCCAGAAGACTGTTGCCTGCTGGGCCTGCCCTGTTTCTTGCGGAAGATTCACCAAAGTCGAGGAACCCGGTTTTGAGGGAGAGGGAGAGGGCCCTGAATATGAAACCGGCTTTGCTTTTGGCTCGCTTTGTATGGTTGACAACCTCGCGGCTATCACGAAAGCCAATTATATATGCAACGACTTAGGGGTGGACACGATAACCATGGGGGCCACGATCGCCTGCGCCATGGAGCTCTTCGATCGAGGTTATATAACAGAGAAAGAAGCGGGGGGACCGCTGGTCTGGGGAGATGCCCGGAGATTGGTCGAGCTGGTTAGGTTGACCGGCCTGCGGGAAGGTTTCGGCGATCAATTGGCCGAAGGCAGTTACCGGTTAGCGGAACGCTACGGCCATCCGGAACTGGCCATGGTGTCCAAGAGGCTTGAGTTGCCTGGGTATGATCCCAGAGGTCTTCAAGGCATGGGCCTAAATTACGCCACTTCGCCCATCGGCGGCTCTCATTGTCGGGCGCATATGGCCTACTGCGAGATGGTGGGAATTCCCAAGCTTATCGATTCGCATGAATGGAAAGACAAGGCCCGGATCGTAAAAATATGGCAGGATGTATTCAGCGTCATCGACTCGGCCGGGCTCTGTATCTTTTTCACGGCGCGGAATCTTCTGCGGCCGGAGTTAGAGATATTTCCTGATGGGATTCTGGAGTATTTGAATGCCGTGACCGGCGCTGGTTATACCATGGATGAACTGGTTAAAGCCGGTGAGAGGATCTTGAATGCCGAAAGAATGTTCCTGGTCAAAGCCGGGTTCTCCCGCAAAGATGACTCCCTGCCCCACCGGCTAATCCACGAGGGTTTTTCAGAAGGACCGGCCAAAGGGAGGGTCGTGCATCTCGAAGAGATGCTGGAGGACTATTATAAGGAGCGTGGATGGGATCAGGAAGGTATTCCTACCGAAACCAAGCTCCAGGAATTAGGTTTAAACTAATCCTAATAGGTCCTGCTTATGATGATCGATATTCATCTTTTGGGTTATTTGGCAAGGTTCTCCCCGACAAAGCAGGAGAAGTTCAGACTGGAGCTTCCTGGCGGAGCAACCGTCAGTCAGCTCTTAGCAGAAGTCAAAATCCCGGCCGATCTTGAAAAGGTAGTCCTGGTGAACGGACATCATGGGAATGGCTCCGCCCGGCTGGCGGACGGGGATGAAGTATCCATTTTCATCCCAGAAACCGGGGGATAAAGTTGTGTAGACCGAGAGCGTGAATGCAGAAGACCAGATGATACTTCATTTTGAAGTCTATCGGAGATTGGTTTGTTGAATTAATTTTTTTGATGAAAGGAGGTGAGAAGAGGTTGACGTCAGGACTTGGACGGCAATGATGTGGTCAAATAAAAAAATTCAATGAATGGAGGGGACCTAAGTCTCCTCGCAAATTAAAGGAGGGTAAAGCAATAAAGAAAATATTTCTTTTCGGACTTGGGCTAGTTCTAACATTGACCTTATAAATATCCTTTTCGGGATGTGAAACTAAGAATGTGGCTGAGGAACCGGGAAGAGCGAGTCTTTCCGGAAATCATCATGAGAAGCGTTTTGGATGCAGACAGACTGACAATAACACAAGAAAAAAGGAGGACATCATGAAAGGAACAAAACAGGTTTGGATTATGATGGCTGTCATTTTTGGGTTAGCCGTTCTGCTGCCGTCTGTGGCGACCTCGGCAGACAAGTATGTGACTTTTGGACAGACAGAGGCCTTAACCGGACCATTGGCCGGGTTCGGTGTCCCAAACAAACGGATAGTGGAGATGGCCATTGAGAAGATTAATAACGAGGGTGGATTCAAGGTAAAGGGGGAAACCTACAAGCTCAGAGTCATCTGTGAAGACAACAAGAACACCACGGAAGGGGCCATTGCCGCGAACAATAAGCTCATCCATCAGGACAAAGTGAAAATTGTGATGAACTTCCCCACCACGCCTGCTATTGCTTCCCAGGTGGTCACCGAACAGAATAAGGTGATCAACCTCCTCGGGGGCTTACATCACGAAATGTTGAGCCCCAAGAAACCCTATTCCTTCCGCCATGTCATGGATGCCACGGTGACCGCTCCGGCGCAGGTGAAATGGATCATAAAGAACCGCCCGAACCTGAAATCTTCTTGGATGACCGGGGCCGATGATGCCTCCGGTGCGGCGGGCGTTGACGGCTGGAATGGGGCCTGCAATAAATATGGGATCAAGGTGTTGGGGTCCGACTTGATCGGCAGACAGGTCACGGATTTTTATCCGATCCTCGCCAAGATTTTGCCCACTAATCCGGACATCATCGGGGGCAACACAGGGGATGGGGGCGCCCTTCTTCTGAAACAGGCGCGGGAGAAAGGTTATAAAGGACAGTTTGCGACCCCCTACGCCGCCTCCAAAAGCTGGATAAAAACCGGAGGGGCGGAAAATCTGGAGGGAACATTGAACATCGGCGTCGATGCGACCTCGGAACTGGTGCCGAAAGGCGTGAGGGATTTTCATGCGGCATATGTTAAAAAATTCGGAGAAGAGCCCGGGGCATGGTCAGACTGGCAGACAACCCCTCCCTACGTAATCGCTCAAGCCCTCGCAAAGGCGGGGACGATTGATGATGTGGACAAAATCAAAGCGGTTTTGGAAAAAGAATCGTTTAATACCCCGTGGGGCGAAGTGAGGTACGGCGGGGCGAAGAAATTTGGTATTCCTCGCCAGTTGTTGTTTCCCCTCTTTATCTCCACCGTCAAAGATGGGAAGATCGTGGTTCTTGACCGGATTGACGGCGCGGAAATCGAAAAATTGATGAGTGAGTAAAAGCAGAAGTTGAGGGGAATCTTTTCCTAATGTTTCGATGCGACCATGAGCAATAGCCGGGTTTTATGGAATCGGCCAGCTGCTGCTCATGGTCGCCAATTTTGAGTCGAGGGAAAACCGTGCAGTTAATTATTGAGATGACCATCAATGGAGTGATGTTGGCCACGAGCATGATGTTGGTCGGCCTTGGCTTTACCCTTTTGCATAGCATCCTGCGTGTGGTCAACCTGGCTCATGGCGAGTTCTATATGTTCGCTGCCATGTTGGTCTGGTATTTTATGTCGCATTTCCATCTCAGCTATCCCCTGGCGATCCTGATCAGCATGGTCATTGTGATTGCCCTTGGGCTCCTCGTAGAAAGGTATGCCTTGCGCAAGTTTCGGGGCGATTTGTTGTCGGGTCTCATTGTCTCCATGGGATTGGTTTTCATCCTGCAGCAAGGCTCGCTGCTGTTTTTTGGGACAGAAACCAAGAACATTCCTTCTGCCTTCCCGGGGAATGTGGCCTTCGCGGGTATTCAAATTTCCAAGGAGCGCGTGGTGATATCCTTGATCAGCCTGGCGATCATTGTGGTTTTGATTGTTTTTGTGAACCGTTTCAAGGCCGGCCGGGCCATGCGGGCTGTGGCTCAAGATGAGGATGCTGCCAGACTCCAGGGAGTCAGCATTCGATACATCAGTACCTTGATCATGGCTCTGGCCTGTGGCCTCGGGGCGATCGCGGGAGGTCTGATGGCCCCTGTGTTTATGATCGTTCCGACCATGGGCTTGCCCTTTCTCCTGAAGACGGTGATCGCCATCACTCTAGGGGGTATCGGCAGCATCGGAGGGGCCGTTCTCGGCGCTCTTATAGTGGGGATGGTAGAAAGTTATGTCTCCACCCTGATTTCGATCGAGATCGCCTATATAGCCCTTTTCGGTATTCTCGCCCTGATCCTGGTCGTGAAACCGGGCGGATTTTTCGGCACCCCATATGAATATGTATGAAAAGGCTGTGAGTATGAATCAAGTGCGCGCAACAGTGAACTCCAACAGGAAGAACAAAATCCGGGTTTTTCTATTACTGGCCATTCTCCTTGTGCTGCCCCTTTTTGTCCGCAGCCCGTACCTTCTTCATGTCGTGATCATCACGGCCCTGTACATCATCCTCGCGACAGCCTTGCGTTTGCCTCTGATTACCGGTCGGTTCAATATCGGGGTCGTGGCTTTTGCCGCCGTTGGCGCCTATACCTCCGCCCTTCTGGCCTTGAAGATGGGGTTAAACGTCTGGCTGGCCCTTCTTGCCGGCTGTGCCGTATCAGGCGTGGTGGCCTTTGGACTAGGCTTAATTATTCTCCGGGTCAGCGGCCTTTACTTTGGTATGCTAACGATGTGCCTTCTTGAGATGCTGCGGCACTATCTGTTATGGCATCGGAAACTAACCGGCGGAGTCATGGGGATCCTCAACATTCCCAGCCCCACCATCTGGGGATTTGATTTAGGCGCCGATAAGGTGCCTTTTTATTACCTGACCATGATCGTCACGGTGTTTTCCATATGGTTCATATACAGAATTGAGCGCTCCCGCGCAGGCATGGCTTTTCAAGCCATCGGGCAGAGCGACCTGCTTTCGGAACACCTGGGTATCCATATTGCCCGATATAGACTTCTGGCCTTTGTCGTCAGTGGTATCTTTGCCGGCCTTATGGGAGGCATGACTGCCCACTACCTGCATTACACCTCCCCGGAGGATTGGACCATTATGCAGTCCCTCACTATCCAGATTTTCATGGTCGTGGGGGGGCGGGGTTCAGCCTGGGGTCCCATTGTTGGGACCACGGTGTTAATGACCCTCAGTGAAATGCTTCGGGGCAGCAAGGAGTACCTGCCCTTGGTCTATGGCGTGATTCTTATCCCAGTGATCCTATTCTATCCGCGGGGACTTGTGGGACTACCCCATTCCATTTCCCAGTGGGTTGCGAGGCGGCGTCAAAGATAAGGACTCCGTGTATTTCTTCACGGAGATCCCTATGTGTAATAGAACGATTTCTTCTGAATCGAATTAAAAGGATATGCAGGCTATGGCTTTCTTGGAATTGCAGTGCCTCAGTAAACAGTTCGGCGGTTTGACGGCGGTAAGCGAGTTGGATCTGGCCATTTCCCCCGGGGAAATCCGGGGGCTTATCGGCCCTAATGGGGCGGGCAAGACGACCGTCTTCAATATGATCAGCGGTGTTTATAAGCCGAGTGAGGGTCGGGTCATATTTGACGGAGAGGACATCACCGGGCTTCCTGCTCACGAGGTGGCCAAGAGGCAATTGTCGCGCACTTTCCAGCTGACGGCCGTTTTCCGGGAGTTTACGGTGTTAAGAAATCTCTTGGCCGCTTATCACCTCTTTTCCAAGGCCGGGTTCTGGAATTCAGTTTTGAACACTTCTCTCAGCAAAAAAGAGGAAGAGCAGTTTATGGGAAATGCTCTGGAAACGCTCCGGTTCTTAGGGATTGAAGACCTGAAGAATGAGATTGCCAAGAACCTGCCCTACGGTCACCAAAGGGTGATGTCTTTGGGAATGGCTTTAATTCTCAAGCCAAAATTGCTCATGCTGGACGAGCCGGTTTCAGGAATGAACCCCCAGGAAACCAAGAACATGATGGATAGAATTAGGGAGACCCGGGACAAAAAAGGCGTGACCATCTTTCTAGTTGAACATAATATGAAGGCGGTCATGGGCATTAGTGATCAGATTAGCGTGCTGAGCTTCGGCAAAAAAATTGCCGAAGGCACACCTCAGGAAATTAAAGCGAACCCTGCTGTGATCGAAGCTTATTTGGGAGTGGAAGAGCATGTTGCTTGAGGTGAAGGATCTCTGGGTGCACTACGACCGTATCGAGGCGGTCAAGGGGGTATCCCTTCAAGTCAATGAAGGCAGCACCGTCGCCTTCGTCGGGGCGAATGGGGCGGGGAAAACCACGATCTTGAGGACCATCTCGGGATTGAAAAGCCCGACATCTGGGGAAATCCGGTTTAATGGACAAAGAATTGAGCGGGAAGATGCGGCAGACATTGTCAAGCTCGGCATAGCCCATTGCCCGGAGGGGCGAAGGGTTTTTCCTTTCATGACGGTACTGGAAAACCTTCAGATGGGGGCTTTTAGACGTACGGATGAAGCCGGGATCAGAAATGACCTGGACAATATCTACGTCACCTTCCCCATACTCAAAGAGAGATCAAAACAGAAGGCCGGGACTCTGAGCGGTGGCGAGCAGCAGATGTTGGCCATTGCCAGGGCTCTCCTTTCCAAGCCGAAACTCCTCTTGTTGGATGAACCATCCCTGGGCCTGTCTCCCATAATGGTTCAGCAGGTCGCTCATATCATCGCGGGGATCCGGCAAATGGGAATCGGGATTCTTCTGGTGGAACAAAATTCGGTCATGGCTCTCCGGCTTGCCGACTATGCCTATGTGTTGGAGACAGGGAAAATATTCATTGAGGGAATAGCGGGAGAGCTTTTGCGCAACCCCAAAGTGAAGGAGGCTTACCTAGGCGGATAGGAATACCTAAATAGCTTTTTAGTCGATAACCTCTGATTACGGTTTCTCTTCATCCTAAACCTATTAGGGGATTGTTGGAAAGCGACGCCTATCATCAAGACCATGATGGATGTCCCTTCAATCTCCTGAGCGAGGTAAAGAAAAGATGAAAAAAACCCTTGATTAAGGAGAACCAATATTATATATATTGCGGAACATCGTTCCGTATTATGAAATAACCTATGCCTATTTCGGAAGGATTGAAACCAAATAATCTCGTCCAGACCATCGAGCGCGTCTCTTTGATCCTCGATATTCTGGGACAGAATCCCCAGGGTATCAGTATTCGGGACCTCTCCTCGAAAGTGAGCCTTCCGAAGGGAACCACACATCGCCTCCTCTCCTCACTGTCCTACCTGGGCTATGTGCGCCAGGATTCGAAGACGAGAAACTACCTCCTTGGATTTAAACTGGTGGAACTGGGGAACCTTCTTTTGGGCCAGCTCGATCTCCGCAAGGAGGCCGAATCCTTTTTAAGGAAACTGGCTGAAAGGGCGAAGGAGACGGTCCATATGGTCGTTCTCGACCGCAATGAGATCGTCTATATCGATAAGATAGAAGGGGATCAAACAAGCGGTCTGAGGATGGCTTCACGGATTGGCTTCCGGAACCCTGCTCACAGCAGCGCTGTGGGTAAGGTCCTCATCTCTCACCTCCCCGATGAGGAGTTGAATAAGTTCTTCAAGGAAAAAAGGCTCTCAACAAGAACGGAAAATACGATCACGGATACGACTCAGTTGAAAGAGCACCTGAAAATGGTTCGGAAGCAGGGATATGCCATTGACGACGAAGAAAATGAGAAGGGTATTCGATGCGTGGGCGCCCCTATCTATAACGAGGCGGGAAACGCTGTCGCCGCCATCAGTATCTCCGGACCGGCCTTTCGGGTCACCAAAAAAATGATCCAGGAATCCTTTAAAAAGGAGGTGATGGAAACCGCTTTGAATATCTCCCGGCGATTGGGTTTTCGGGAAGGTAGGTGATACACAGTTCGGAGTTCGGAAGGGAACGGTGATCTTTCCTACCCCTACCATCTTGATCAAATGCCACCTCTGTAACTGCTTCTGTCCCATCAGTATCTTCTCCATCTCCATAGGGGACATTTCTACTTTGCTAACACATTTTTAAAATTTACGCTTGACATCTTGCTTCCCCTTGGTTTAAAATGCCATTTGCTTTCATACAATATTGTATACCATTTTTAACCAAACACGTCAATTCGATTAAGCCCTTGCGGACCTCATCATGACTCGTTTCAAGACCCTCTTCAGTCCTTTTCATATCGGAAATTTGGAACTGGAGAATCGGATTGTCATGCCGCCTATGGCTACTCACTTTGCGGGCGAGGACGGCTTCGTCAATGACCGGCATATCGCCTACTATCTGAAGCGAATCAGAGGTGGCGTCGGCTACGTCACCTTTGAACACACAGGCGTTCTGAAACAAG
>Ga0214474_1000836_pt1 | contig 14694 bp, 11 predicted proteins | sample RVTome_2_FD_187335 | JGI IMG/M metagenome (GOLD analysis project Ga0214474, IMG submission 187335) | Soil microbial communities from uranium-contaminated site in the Upper Colorado River Basin, Wyoming, United States - RVT95D214 HiSeq ...
AGGCTCAATATCTCATTCAACATAGTGATAAAGATCGCCCCAAACACGGCGCCGGATATGCTCCCGAGGCCCCCGATGATGATCATCGCAATATATTGTATGGAAAGAAAGATGGTAAACGGCTCCGGCGTGATACTAATAGTATAGTACGCCCAAAGCCCCCCGGCGAATCCGGCATAAAAAGAACTGATGCCGAAAGAGAGCAGTTTATATTGGAAGATGGGAATCCCCATCCCCTCAGCCGCTAGATAGTTGTCCCGAATGGCGATAAAAGCGCGACCGTACCTGCTGCGGACGAGGTTGACGGCCACCCAACACATGATGGCAAAGCTCACAAATACCACCCAGAAAAAGGATCGATCGCCGCTGACGTCCACCCCAAAGAGGGTTGCCGCTGGAAGTACTATCCCTTCCGGCCCGCTCGTGAGACCTTTCCAGTTCATGAGGACGTATTCGATGATGAACTGGCCGGCCAGCGTAGCGATGCAGAGGTAGAGGTGCTTGAGACGGACAGAGGGGATACCGAAGACCATCCCCGCCATAGCGGTGATTACCCCGGCAGCGAGAACGGAGAGCCAGAAGGGGAATCCCACCTTGGTGGCCAGGATAGCAGCGGCGTACGCCCCTACCCCAAAAAAGGCCCCGTGGCCCAATGAGATCTGACCCGTATATCCGATGAGGATATTGAGCCCGATGGCGGCAATAGCGGCGATCCCGATATTGTTGATGACATAGAGCACGTAGGGACTGGAGATAAAAGGCACAACGCCCAAGAGAAGAGCCAGGCCGATCCAGACCCACACCCTTCCAAAGTCCGTTCCAAAGATGGCGATCTCTTGTTCGTAGCGCTCTTTAAAGTTACCGCATGGTCTGAATATCAGCCTGCGCATCCCTTTCGATTCCTCTCACGAAACACTATGGTGAACTCGGAACTGCCATCTACACCCGTTCAATCTCCACCGAGCCAAAGAGCCCATAGGGTTTGATCATCAAAATAATCACCAGGATAATGTAGGGGATTACCTCACCTAACGATCCGGAGATATATCCACCCGTGAAGGTTTCCAGCAATCCGATGATGATGCCCCCCACAATGGCCCCGCCGATACTGTCCAGACCCCCCAGGATAACGACGGGGAAGACCTTCAGACCGACGGCGCTCAGCTCGTGAACGTTGACGCCATGCATGAACCCCAGAATGATCCCGCTCATAGCAGCAACCACCGCAGCAATGGCCCAGGAGAGGGCGAAGACCCTCCTGACGTGAACACCGAGGGAAAGCGCGGCAATCTGGTGATCTGCCACGGATCGCATGTAGATACCCTGGGCGGAATATTTGAAGAAGAGTCCAAAAACACCTAAGCACAATAAACCGATGATAAAGGATGAGACGTATGCCGAAGGCACATGGATCATCCCCCAGTTAACAGCAAGGGCCTCGGGCAGGAAGCTTGGATATTTGAAAAAATTACCGCCAAAGGCAAAGAGCATTAACCCCTTGAACATGACAGACAGCCCCACGGTCAGCATGATGACCTCGATAAGCGCTTCGCCGATAAGGGGCCGGAGGAAAAGCCTTTCGATGATAAAGCCGAGGGCGAAGCATCCCGCCAAGGTCAACACAAAACACACCCAGATGGGCAACTTGGCCGAGGTGGCAAGGATCAAGAAAAAAAAGGCGCCGATAGCCAGCAGTTCGCCGTGGGCAAAATTAAGCACACTGCTCGATTTAAAAATCATGACAAAACCCAAGGCGGCAAGGGCGTATAAAAACCCTATGGATAAGCCATTCACCAAGATTTGAATGAAAAATTCCATGAGAAGCGAATCCTCCTTATCCGAGCGTTAATATCTTGACCGTTGTCTCGATGGTGCCCACGTGTCCATCCCGATAACGCACCTTCCCCTTGACCGCCAACGTCTTGCGATCTTTGTACATTGCCTCGATCAGATTGTGATAGTGCTCATAGATGTATTTTCTGCGCACCTTGCCGGTCCGAGTCAACTCCTGATCATCGGCATCCAAGAGTTTGTAGAGCAGCAGGAGCTTGCTAATCTTCATGTGGGCGGGCAAATGTTCATTGACTGCCCTCACCTCCTTGCAGATCAACTCCTCCACCGCCGGTTGCTGGGAGAGATCGGTATAGGTCGTATAGGGGATTTGCCGATCCTCAGCCCAATCCCCCACGGTCTCCATGTTGATGTTTATGATCGCGGCGATAGCGGGCATCCCTTCGCCGTAGATCACCGCCTCCTTGATAAAGGGACTGAATTTGAGGCGTGTCTCTATAAAATCCGGGGAAAAGGCCTCCCCCTCCTTGGTCCGCATGATCTCATGTTTGCGGCCGATAATTACCAGGTGGCCGTCGGCATCGAAATAACCGGCATCCCCCGTATGCAAACAACCATCAATCAACGTCCCAGCCGTTTCCTTCGGGTCATCAAAGTACCCCATGAAATTCGACGGGCTCGAGACCAACACCTCTTGATCATCCGCAATCCTAACCTTGGTGCGGGGCAACGATTTCCCGACTGTCTCCGGTTTCACCTCTCCATCGGGCTGAACCTGAAACACCCCCCCGCTCTCGGTGAGGCCATAGGCATGCTTCAAATTCAATCCGATAGCCCTGAAAAAGCGGATGACATCGGGGCTCACCGGGTGACCGCCGGTAATGGCGGCCCGAACCTTCGAACATCCCACTCGATCCAGCAGCGGTCGGTAGACGATCCAGGAAGCCATTCGATTGAGGAAGCGAAGCCATAAGGGGATAGACTTCTTAGCAGACTCCCTGTCTACTACCAGTTCTCCTATGCGCTGGCAGAGGTGATACAACCAGCGCTTGACAAAACCGGCATCCCGCATCTTCACCCGAATCTTGGAGGCCAGATCTTCCCAGAATCGTGAGGAGGTGATCATGATGGCCGGGCCAATCTCTCGCAGGTCCTCAACCATCGTCTTCGGGGTCTCGGGGAAGTTCATGACCATACCTCCGCACAGGGCTACTCCCATCCCCCACATTTGGTCGACGATCCACGCCGGCGGCGTAATGGAGACCCAGTTGTCGCCGACACCGATGGGCGAGGTCTCCAGCCACTTCCTCGCCATATCGATGATGTTCTGATAGCTCAACATGGCAAATTTCGGCAGACCCACGGTACCGGAGGTCATGATCATCAAGGCGAGATCATCGGCCTTGCCTTTTCCTAATTCCTCCTCAAAACGCCCGGGTTCCTTCCGTTCCAACGCCTTACCCAGTTCCAGCAATTGGACAAAGCTCAACAGCCACGGGTTGTTTCTGTACGTCCTCATCCCCGTGCAATCGATGTAAACAACACGGCGGACATGAGGGAGCTCTTTTCGGGCCTCCAATAGTTTATCAACCTGTTCCTGATCCTGGGCCACCACATAGGCGGCTTGGATACGATTGAGCCCAAAGGCCAGCTCCTTGGTCACCGATGAGGTATAGAGATTGAGGGTATGAGCCCCGACGGATTGTGTCCCAAGCTCGCTAAAAAGCCACTCGGCATGATTGTCCGTGATGATGCCCACAGGTTCACCCCGCTTGAGACCCAGAGATAAAAGGCCCAAGGCCACGTGCTTGACGTACTGCAGATACGCGTGCCACGTGTAGGGCTCCCAGATCCCGTAGGCCTTCTCCCGAATAGCCACCCTTTCAGTGCCCCATCGTTTTGTCTGTATGGCCAAGACCTGAGGAAAGGTATGTTTGGAGAAAGCGGCCAGGGTGCGTTGATCGATGTGCTCTCTGGCTGCCCTCATGGTGCTCAGTGAACGTCCCCTATCCATTGTTCCCCTCTAGCTACAAAATGACCGTATCGCCCAGGTAGGCCCTGATTACATCAGGGTGGTTCTGCACTTCTTTCGGAGCTCCTTCCGTGATTTTTTTCCCAAAGTCGAGCACGATAACCCGTTGTGATATGCTCATGACGATGGACATATCGTGTTCCACGAGGATCATGGTCTGCCCCCATGCCTCATTCAACTCCACCAGAAACCGGACCATGTCCTCCTTCTCCTCCAGGGTCATACCGGCAAAGGGCTCATCCAGCACCAAGAGCTTAGGCTCTAAGGCCAGGGCTCGGCCGAGGTCCACCCGCTTTCGCATGCCGTAGGAGAGGGAGCCTACCGGCTTTTTCCTGATAGCTTGTATCTCAAGAAAATCGATGATCTCCTCAACGATCCTGCGGTGACGGACCTCCTCTCGCTTCACCGAGGGCCAAAAGAGAGCTGCCAATCCCACGTTGTACTTGCAGTGCATGTGGCGGGCGAGGAGCAAATTGGCTATGACGCTGGCCCCGGGGAAGAGCTCGATGTGTTGGAAGGTCCTCCCGATGCCGCGTTTCGTTATTTCATGCGGGTGAAGGCCGGTGATTGCTTCGCCATTAAAGACGATCTGTCCGATCTGGGGACGATAGTACCCGGTCATGCAGTTCAGCAGGCTCGTCTTGCCCGCGCCGTTCGGCCCGATGACGGCCAGCAATTCGCCTGTCTTGACGCGCAGATTGACATTTTGGAGGGCCACCAACCCGCCAAAATTCAGACAAAGGTCTTCTACCACTAGCTCAGCCCGACGGTCGTCGGGCTGAGCTGCGGCAAAGATGGTCGGTTGACCTCGAAAGGCCTTCATTACTTTAGCTTGAGCTGACCTTTTCCGGGAACGAAGAAATTGGTCATCGGTGTGTAGGTGGCATCCTCGTGGATCTGCACGATCCTCGCCACAAATGAGCCTTCATGGTTATCCTTAGCGTAGGACGTTTTGGGTATCAACCCCCCAAAATCCTCATTGCGGAATAGCTCCATGGCCTGATTGATGGTCTTCGTATTTATCTTGCCGAATTTTTCTTGGGCGAGCTGGAAGGCCCGCTCCATGATCATGCCGACCACCACACCTTCCCAATAGGAGGTGTCGAATTCCTTAATGCCGCTGTATTGCCCAATCTCCATCATGAGCTTCACCCCCGGTGCGTTATCCGTTGGCAGACTTCCCGAGAACTGCATGAAGAGACGATTCCGGATCCTGCCTTTAGCCAGCCCGAAGAAATCAGGGTCCGTGGCGGTCCAGGTCCCGAAGAAAGGCACCTTGTAACCGATGAGATCGGCATCCCTGAGGGCATTGGCGATGTGGACCGGCAAGATCTGCATGAAGACATACTCTGCGCCGGCCTTTCTCAGCACGGCCAAAGGGGTCCTGAGATCACCCCCGGCCTTTGAAGGGAACTCTTCGATCCCGACGATCTCGATATTGCTTTTGACAGCATACGCCTTGCTCGGGTCATGGATTGACTTTCCATAGGGATTATTGTAGGTCAGCAGGCCCACCTTGGGAGCCCCCTTGCCTTTATGGATGGTCTTGATGTACTCCAGCACTGCCTGGGAGTCCAAGGTATAGCTGCCAAAGGGTAGGTACATGTATTCGATAGGGGGGTTAAGTATTTCAGGAGCTGTAGAATAATTTATGCAGGGCGTCTTGTATTTTTGGACGATTGGCTTTGCCTGTAACCCTGAAGCGGCATCCCAGGTAGCGATCATGTCCATCTTGTCCTGCGTACAAAATTTCTTGACGAATTTGACCGCCTCAGCAGAGTTATACGCGTGATCAACCACGGTCAGGTCGATCTTCCTTCCCCCAACGCCGCCCTTTTTCTCATTGACATAGCGGAAGTAATCCCGCTGACCTTTGGCGTGGAACTGACCCCACGTGGAGGCTGGACCGGTTAAATTAATCACCGCTCCGACCTTGATAGGATCGGTCTCTTTAGCCCTTACATCCGCATCCAAAGCGGCACAAATAAACACTGCAATAATCGAAATAATAACTAGCCTTCGCATGGTCATCCCCTCCTTAGTTAAAATGTTCTACCTCATCCCCTTGGGACAAAGTAATTTCCCGGCACCTGCTTAATTTTAAAGGTTACAGGCACCTTTACAGACACCCCTCCCCTTACTTGCAAACTCTTCCAACATCCCTTTTTACGATTGTAGAAAGATATATTAGGGGGTAACTAGTTGTCAAGTAATAAGAAATCCCGGTAGTGTCCTGATTTGAGACATTAAAATTTAGGCAGTTGAATATTTCACAGACCCAAGCCCTGAAATCCTGATTTTGCAACAAAAAAGAAGACAAAATTTTTCTGAAACTTGACATTTTTGCCCATGGGGTGGTAACCTTTGCTTGTTCCTCAAGCCGGGGGGGCTTATGACAGGGACACACTCCATATCAGTTCCTTCGCATCCAGCCCGGTGCCATGAGCCCGTGGCATCCACACAACCGATATCCCTTCACAAAACGACGATGATCTATACACATGTGTTGAAGAACCGGGGAGGCAAGGGCGTCAAAAGCCCTGTGGACGAGTTGTGAATGAAAGACCGGGTGTGTTATACAGAAACTATATAACACCTCTTGCCAAGCAGTTGAACCGCCGTAATGCGTTGTTTTTACAAGGCTTATGGCAATTTCGGCCGTGGGGTGGCCAAGGGTGTTATAGAGAAACCATATACTCATAGTTAGGCAGCTTGGTCGAAAGGTTCTTCCAATGCGCGACGACTTTTCTTCATCTACAAAGGAATTACTTGCCAAGCGCGTAGGCTTCGTGTGTTCAAATCCAGAGTGCCGCCAAGCGACAAGCGGTCCGCAAGCTGATCCATCCGGAGCAGTCAATATTGGAGTCGCAGCGCATATCTCTGCGGCGTCACCTGGAGGGCCGAGATACGAGAAAGACCTTTCTCCAGAACAGCGATCAGACTCCTCGAATGGAATCTGGGTTTGCCAGAGATGCGCCAAGCTAATCGACAATGATCCCATTCGATTCAGCCGAGCGGTCCTCGAAGGTTGGAAGCGCGCAGCGGAGCGGGCCGCAGCCATGGCCCTGATCCAGGGCTCGAGATCAAACAACGTCGCTCAGCCCGGTCACGCCAAGATCGAGCGACTGATGCCCGCTCTTCTGGAAGAGATGCGTGAGGATCTCCACAACAACCCTACCACTCGCGAGTTCGTCGTACTTAAACGCGGGTGGGTTTACAACAGCCGCGGCCCGTACCTAGCCTATTATCTCGACGAACATGATGACTTGGAGGGGAAGCTCCAAGTCTTGGCGAACCTCAGGCTCGTCAGAGAGATCACTCACAACGACGTTCGTCGATTCCTTTTCCTAGAGGCGTTAGTCGATTATTTGACGGGGGCCTGATCACAGTGTTAACAAGCTGCCTAACAAACGAATGGAGCCGACGCGCGGCTCATTCGTAAGCGTTAGCCTCAGGAGGAAATGGACATAATGGATAAAAAAATAGTCATGTTTTGTCTTTGCGCTTTAATTGCTATTGTCGTCATCCCCTCTGTGATTTTCGCTGCGAGCTTTGATTGCGGAAAATCGACATCTGAAATCGAGAAGCTTATCTGCAGTGACGAAGAATTATCGAAGTTGGATGAGTCCTTGAGCGAGGCATACCTACGAGCGCTTAATCGGACAGATATTAAGCAGCAAACAATCAAAAGCCAAAGGCAATGGCTGGAAAATGAACGCAATATATGCCAGAACATTGAATGTATCAAGAGTGCATATGAGACGCGAATCAAGGAACTGGGTTTCTTGTCATCTTACGGTATTGTGATATTTAGAGACCCTAATCGAAGTACATCGTCTCCCAAAGCTCCGGTGAAAGAATCAAAACAAGCGGAAATTCAGTTCGGTGCTCCGGTATTGGCGGATGTACAAGCCTCAGCGAATTTGCTGCCTCTGTCGTCTTCGCAGCCTCCTCGAGAGCTAGCCACCAATTCAGAGGTTATCCTGATTTCAGGGTATGACCCTGCCAACAAGAAAACGGCAGGAACAACAGTCAAAGTCGAGGTCGATCGCCCCGGTTCCAGGATTCTTCTCATTCTCACAAGCTACGAGAAGGTCAATTGGCAGGTCAGCGCTTCGCCTTCTACAACAATTTCCGGAATCCTTACATGGGGAAACGAAACTCCGACCGTCGCGACAACAATTCCCACTCAGGGATTTCTTGTAAGGCTTCCATACGCATGTGAAACAGAAACTGGGAATTTTAGAGAATTGCTTACCACGTTAAATAGTTTGTTTGGCATAGAGAAATTGGATGCGTTTCGCGGCAGTTATTCAATTCCCTCTCTTGTGAGAATATCTACACTCGACCCCCCCCGCGCTGAGCTAACAGCAAATGGGCCGTCTCCGCAAAAGCCGAAAAAGAATTTTACTTTTCATCTCATCACAACTTCCTTCAAGAAAGCCGTTTGGTCCCTGACAGGCCCGCTTAAGGGTCAGGATGAATCAATTATCTCAGATGAGAGGATTGCGATATCAACATCAGGTCTTATAATCTACAGGCTGCGTGACGATAATTTGGAAATTTGTAATCAGTCTGAAAGCAACTGTGCGATTGCGACGCTGCCACTCCATTTCCCGAAATTCTCTTGGGCAATGGATGTAGCGTATGACTCAAAAAGAGATATCGTTACTGTCGTCACGTTAGGTGGTGAGGGATTCTTGTACCGCTTTGACGCAAAGAGAAGGCAGTGGATCAATTTTCGATCCTTAAATAACATAGATATATTTTCTTTGTCCTATGACAAATTAAAAGATCGCTATGTTGCATTGACCGACGCATGGAGCGGTTATGGAAAGTTGCTATTTATTTCTGGAGAGGGTAACGCATTATTTTCTAGTGACATAGACGTTCTCCATGGACTTTCTGGTTTTGGTCGTCTTTACGATCATGGAAATAGACCACAGCCGCACATGACAATCGTGCCCCATGGTGATGATATTGTATTTCTCTACATTAATAAAAATTCTGTTAAGAATATTTGGTGCTATAACGTAAAAAATGATACTGCTGCGCTTACTTATCGGAAGTGAAACGGGGTATTGCGGAATCGGACAAGGTAACTATTTAAGATGAAAGACAAAAAAGTGATAAATTATGGCGCTGATTGAGGCCTTAGAATGATATTTTTGAGAATGATAAGTTTTAAATATCAAAATGTCGACATAAGCAGGCCCAAAGGGAGCCATCCTTCTCCAGTTATGATTGTCGGCGTATTAGGCTGACAAACTAGTCTACGAGGCGTCTTATACTGGTCGGTCTACTCTATGTTAGCATTACAAGGAGGTGCACATAATGAATAAAAAAATAGCCGTGTTTTCCCTTTGTGCTTTAATTGGTATTTCCGCTATCCCCTCTGTGATTTTCGCTGCGAGTTTTGATTGCGGAAAAGCGAACACTGAAGTTGAGAAGCTCATCTGCAGTAATGATGAATTATCCAAGTTGGATGAGTCCTTGAACGAGGTGTATCTACAAGCGCTCAATCGATCTGACATTAAGGAGCAAGCCATTGAAAGTCAAAGACAATGGCTGAAATATGAGCGCGATGTATGTCAGAATGCAGAATGTATAAAAAAGGCATACGAAACTCGGATCAAGGAGCTCAGTTTGGCGTCGAATTTGCTGCCTCTGTCGTCTTCGCAGCCGCCGCGAGAGCTAGCCACCAATTCAGAGGTTATCCTGATTTCAGGGTATGAGCCGGCCAACAAGAACACGGCGGGAACAAAAGTCAAGGTAGAGGTCGATCGTCCCGGTTGCAGGGTTCTTCTCATTCTCACAAGCTACGAGAAGGTCAATTGGCAGGTCAGCGCTTCGCCTTCTACGACAATTTCCGGGATTCTTACATAGGCATACGAAACTCCATCCGTTACGACAACAATTCCCACACAGGGATTTCTTGTAAAGCTTCCATACCCATATCAGACAGAGAGTGTAAGGTTTAAACAACTGCTTACAACCTTGAATAATCTGTTTGGCATAGAGAAAGTGGATGCCTTTCGTGGAAGCTATGTAATTCCGAATCTTGTGAAAATATCTTCACTTGATCCTTTCCGTCCTGAGCTGACAGCAAATGGACCGCCTCCGCAAAAGCCGAAAAAGAATTTTACTTTTCATCTCATCACAACTTCCTTCAAGAAAGCCGTTTGGTCCTTGACCGGCCCGCGTAAAGGTCAGGATGAATCAATTATTTCTGATGATAGGATTGCCATATCGAAGTCTGGTAAAGTAATTTATAAATTGCGCGGAGATGAGATGGAGATTTCTGATCAGTCAGGAGGTAACCGCGTGGTTGCGACGCTACCATCCAATTTCCCGAAATTCTCTTGGGCATCGGCTATCGCGTATGACTCTAAAAAGGATATCGTCAGCGTCATCACGTTAGGTGGCGAGGGATTCTTATACCGCTTTGACGCAAGGAGAAGGCAGTGGATCGATTTTCGATCCTTAAATAACATAGATATATCTTCTTTGTCCTATGATAAATCAAAGGATCGGTATGTTGCGTGGACAAACCGTGGAATTTTGATATTCATTTCCGAAGATGGTAACGTGTTATTTACCAGAAACGTACTTGCAAAACTTGTTGGCTTTGGTCGCCTATATGATGGTGACAGCTATGTGACGGTGCCACGTTTAACAATCGTGCCCCACAGAAATGATGTTGTGCTGCTCTATATTCTTAACAGGTCAGTCAGGAATATTTGGTACTACAACGTGGAAAAAGATACTGCTGTGCTCACCTACCGAAAGTAACGAAATAAAAAAGGGAACTAACAGGACGGTCGAGATGGATGGCCTGTAATGTGCGTTTGCACGTTCCCTGCGCGCTTCGCGCTCCGGCCACCCTTCATCTCTACGTTGGGCCTGCCGAGAAACCTACTTCGCCATCTCGTGTTATTCCCACCGCCTCTCATCAACGATGGTCCGGCGTTCCTGAGGGATAGTTCCTTGCGGCACGTATTCTATCTTATCGAGCTTCACCCGGCATACCTGCGGGAATCTCTCGGAGAGAAGAAGCGAGAGCCGGGCCTCGTCAATGGATTCATCCGCCAGCTCGATTTTCGCGACAAGCTCGTCCCGCTCTCCGGTGCGGTTGACGATCAATTGAAACTGGGCAATCTGATTGAATTCGGCTAGTACCTGCTCTGCCTGCTTGGCTATGACGAACATACCCCGCACCTTGACGGCGTCGGCTGTACGGCCAACGATGCCGCTGATTCGGTAAGCAGTCCTGCCACAGGGACAAGGCTCAACCAGGTATGAGGATATATCGCCGGTGCCGTAGCGAATCAAGCCCCAAACGGGGTTGTGAATCGGCGTGGCAACGATCTCACCCGTCTCGCCTGGACCCAACTGTTTGCCCGTATCAGGATCGACGATCTCTATGACGTATTCATCCATAAAATGCATACCCGCCTTCCCGCTGCATTCGTAGGCCACGCAGCCGCCGAGATCGGTCACTGCATAGCATTGGTAGGTGTCGATGCCGTATCTCGTTTCAAGTTCCTTTCTGGTTGCAGGAGCGAGCATCTCGCCGGTAAACCAGGCGCGCTTGAGGGCGAAATCACGGCGAAAATCATGGCCCATCTCCTCGGCCCGCTTGATGATGCTCATCAGGAAACTGGGCATGCCGGTATATCCGGTAACCTTCAGGTCGAGCATCGTCTTGATCTGCGCATCGGTATTCCCTACGCCGGTCGGGACCACCGTCGCCTTGCAGGCCCGCACCCCCTCGTGAAAGAGCAGGCCGGCAGGCGACATATGATAGGTAGGCGTATTGATCACGATATCGCCCTTTCTAAACCCGGCGGCATATATCGTCTTGCCGAACCAACTGATGCCCTCAATCTGATGGGGCCCATAGATGGGGCCGGGGGTAATGAAGACCCGGTCGACCTCTTCCAGGGGAACAGCCAAAAAACCGCCATAGGGCGGCTTGGACCTTTGAAGCTCGATCAGATCGCCCTTTCTGGTGATGGGGAGCTGCTCGAGATCCTTCACCTGCCTAACCTCAGTGGGCTTAATCCCAGCTCGATCGAAGATCTCCTTTGCCGAAGGGGCATTGGCATAGGCGTGTTCGAGGGCCTTTTTCAACCCCGTTGTCTGGTATCGTTCCCTTGCCTCAAGGGTCATCCCTTCCAGCTCATCGAAGAAGTCGTCTTTTTTTGCCGCACGCATGGCAGAGCCTCCATCTTCTCTTGGTAACGTGCAAGAGTAAAAAAAGTCTTTTCCTGCTCAGCCTTTTATCTATCACAAACGCGCATACAACACCACCCCCCCGTCCACACATGCACCGCACAAGACCCCTGGTAACCCTTGGAGATCCTGTATGTATATTGACGCACCCCTCTGGAGATGCTATTGAGGAGTCAATCCATTGGCTACAGAGCCATCTTTGACCAACGGGTCACTGGTCAAACCGGAGGTGACCCTTTGGTCAGGGCCACCTTCGGCTTCGGCGGGAATCCCCTCAAGGCGGGGAAAAATCTCTTCTTTCTCTCCTCTCCCCACCAATATTTGGGGGAGAGGGTCAGGGTGAGGGGGCACTTGACCGAATTTTTTCTGTATCACCCCTCACTGCCGCTTTTCCCATTTCGGGATCTGGCCAAAGGGCCACCTTCGGCCGTAATCCTTATTTCTATATTGAAGAGCGGGAGCGGCATCTCCCGCTTGCGGGACCCCGCATTCCTTATTCTGTGTTGTGGAGTGGGGCCGTAGTCCCTGATGTATGTATAGCAGAGCGGGACTTCATCCTCTCCCCTTGTCGAAGATCCCGCCATCTTTGAGGTGGGGAGGGGAGAGGAATTATAGTGGAGGCTTGTTTTTTAGACAAGGCTAAGGAGATAAGTCAATGGAAGAGCAGGCGCAGATAGAAAACCCCAAGATCCGTCCGATCGATGCCTTCCCCATTCAGCAGTCGGGTCACGATATGATCGGGATCAAGGACCCAACAGGGATCTGTCCCGAGATCGTCTTCGTCTCGCCCGAGACCTTTTTTCTCATCAGCCTGATGGACGGCACCAATACCCTGCGCGATCTGCAGGCGGCCTACCTGCGCAGATACGGCGCCCTCCTCTTCACGGAGAAGATCGAGGAGCTTATCGCGCAGCTTAACGCCTGTCATCTCCTGGACAATCGCTATTTTCAAGATTATCTCGGCCGTATGCGAGAGGCATTTAAAAAAGCGGCGACGCGAGAGGCCGTCTTTGCCGGCAAGGGGTATGAGGCGAACCCCGAGCAGCTCAAGGCTACGATCCAAGGGTACTTTACAGGCAAGGATGGCCCAGGTCTTCCCAGCGGGGACGAGAGAAAGAGATCTATAAAAGGCATCGTGGCCCCGCACATAGACCTTGCCCGGGGAGGAACGTGTTATGCCCACGCCTATAAGGCGTTGGGGGAAGCCATAAAGGCCGACCTTTACATCATCCTCGGCACCTGCCATACCCCTATGCAAAACCCCTTTGCCTTCACCCTGAAGCAATTCGAGACGCCGATGGGGCGAGTGGAGGTCCAGAAGGATCTCGTCGCGGATTGCGCCAGGCAGCTCCCCTTTGACCCCTTGCTCGACGAGTTCTGCCACCGCAACGAGCACACCATCGAGTTTCAAATCATCTTCCTTCAATATATCTTGGGACAAGGCGGTTTTACGATCTTCCCCATCCTGTGCAACTCCTTTCACGAGCTGATCCAGAAGGGGATCTCCCCGTTACAAGACCCTATCTATAAAGAAGCCATTACCCTCCTGGCCGAGCGATGCGCCCGACTCGAAAAGGTATGCCTTATTGCCAGCGCCGATCTGGCCCATGTCGGGCCCCAGTTCGGCCATCGCGAGGCAGTCACCCCCGGGACACTGGCGGAGGTCAAGGCAAAGGATCTAGAGATGCTAGGCTATGTGCAAGGTCTCAAGGCAGAGGAGTTCTATCGATTCATCCTCCGCGAAAAGGACAGGAGAAACATCTGCGGCCTGCCGCCCCTGTATGCCCTGGTACATATGATAAAGGCGCAGACCGCCGCCGAAGGTGCGCTCTTGAACTATCAACAGTGGCATGATTCCCAGGGCAAGGGAGCAGTTACCTTCGCCAGCATGGCCTTCTCCTGATTGATATAGGGTAATTGCCTAAAAAAACCTCTCGATTTCCTCTCCCTTTGGGGAGAGGATAAAGGTGAGGGGGAAGACATCTGAAGTCATATCCACCCTCACCCCAACCCTCTCCCGCCAGCGGGAGAGGGGAAAAGGAAAGTGTATATTTTCATCGCTCCCGTAGGTGGCCCTTTGGCCAGTGGGTGACGTACCCGTTATAAAGGATTGCCATAGAGATATCACCAGACCTGTGGGAGGCTGCTGAGGACCTGCGCTACCTTCTGAACCGGGGTTATCCGCGGGATGCCGCCCTGCAATTGATAGGCAACCGATACAACCTTGATCACGACCATAGGCACCTCTTGCGCCGGGGGGTCTTTGCCGCCTCCATAGCTGGGCAGAGGAGGAGCAAAAAGGTCTCCCTGGAGCAGATCAGGGGCAAGGCATTGGCCATCGATGGCTACAACTGCCTTATCACCCTGGAGAGTACCTTGAAAGGGAAACCCATCCTGCTGGCCGACGACGGCTTTATCAGGGACATCTCCGGGGTCTCCGGAGGATACAAGGCAGGCCCGGAGACGGAGCAGGCCTTGGGCTTGATCATCGATTTGCTGCTCGCCAGCGAACTGTCAGAGGTCTTCTTCCTCCTCGACGCACCCATCAGCGGGAGCGGCGAGCTGGCCGCTCGGATCAGGGGCCTGATGAGGGAACGCGGGCTTGTGGGAGACGCCCAAGCAGTTAAGGTCCCGGA
>Ga0214474_1000837_pt1 | contig 14692 bp, 14 predicted proteins | sample RVTome_2_FD_187335 | JGI IMG/M metagenome (GOLD analysis project Ga0214474, IMG submission 187335) | Soil microbial communities from uranium-contaminated site in the Upper Colorado River Basin, Wyoming, United States - RVT95D214 HiSeq ...
TATGTTCCGGTTGCGGAAAAGAGGTTGTTACCCCGGTTCCCCCACCCAATGACAAAACACTACTGTGTATGGAGTGCTTCAGGAAATAGAGAATATCTAAGGAACATGCTGAACCGGACAGATTGCACGTGGAAGAATTTGCTGGTGGAGCCCCACGGGCAGAGCCCGCGATTCCTAATCGACGCCCCTGTGGGGCGACATCCCCCGTCTAAGCTCGGGACAGGCCGGCCGAAAGATGGCGCATTCGTCCTCTCCCGTTTAAACCGGGAAGGGTCTTCTGCTGCCGGGGTCAAAGAGGCGATCGTCAGGCGCGGCTTCCGAGAAAGATAGCAATAAGAATTTAAAGACAGTCATCAGGATAGAAAGGACCATTATGAATAAAGCAAGGCTTGAATGGGTTATATCAGGGTTAAATCAGTATGCATTAACCCAGGCTGAAGACCAATTTCTCAAAACTGCGGTGGGGGACTTCGATAAAAACCATGCGCTGACAGAAGGGCAGGAGGATAGGCTGGAAAGCCTTTACAGGAACAAGTCACAATCGATACCCAACAAGAAATCTGATCGTTTTTCCGTTAAGAAAAGCGTCCCCAAAAAAGTCAAGCCCCAGAGACCTCGCACAAGGATCTTTTGATGCGAAAAGGTGGAGGAAGCAGCGATTCGGGCAGGGCTGGTGAGAGCGGGACAGAGATTCTTGTGATTCTATCATGTTAAGACACCCAGAGGAGGTGAACCATGCCGGAAAGATCAATGGAAGCGTTTGATTTTAAAGGACCAAAGCCCCGAACCATCTTAATCCTTGTTGTTCTCTTGATTCTTTTCATTGTTTCATGGGGCTGTTTTGCCATCGTCCCGGCAGGCCACAGAGGGGTTGTCCTCTGGTGGGGGAGCGTGGAAAAGAGAATCATGGGCGAGGGGCTCAATTTCAAAGTGCCCTTTGCCGAAAGAGTGATCAAGGTGGATGTCAAGGTTCAACCCCATCCGTTCAAGGAGATCGATGCCTCTTCAAGAGAATACCAGATGGTGAAAATGACGGGGATGATGAACTTTCATATCGACCCATCTTTTGTGAATGACCTTTACCAGAAAGTGGGGCTCGATTTTGCCGACAAGGTGATCGATCCGGCTTTCAACGACTTTGTCAAGGAGGTTGTGCCGACCTACCCAATCGGGGAAATACTCCCCAAGAGGGAGGAGATTCGGCAGAGGGCGATGAAAAAGTTGGGAGATAACCTGTCGAGGTATCACATCATCGTCGATGACATCTACTTTGCCAACATCCGGTTCTCTCCCGAATATGAAGGGGCCATTGAGGCCAAGCAAGTGGCCCAGCAACAGGTAGAGACCCAGAAACAGGTTTTGGCCCAACGCGAGATTGAAGCTCAGCAAAAGGTCGCCACCGCAAAAGGAGAGGCGGAATCCATTCTGGTGGTGGCTCAGGGACAGGCCAAGGCCAATGATGCGCTATCACGGTCGATCAGCCCGATCCTCGTGCAGTACAAGGGTATCGAAAAATGGAATGGAATTTTGCCTCAAGTCTCCGGAGGAGCCGTCCCCTTCATCGACTTGGGCAAGATGGGTGGCTCGTCGGGCGGAGCAGAAGGAGGCAAAAAATAATTTAAGAGTACAGAACCCTAACGATTCCCAAGAGAGGAGATACAATGATCAAAGCGGGTGACATGTTTAAAAACATAGAGAATGGAAAAATGTTTACAGTTAAAAGCGCCGATTCCAGCATCATCATTTTGGGAACCAAGGACGGATCCCATTCAATGCTTGTCAATCCGAACAGCATGGAATCCGTATTCGTGCCTTTGGTAGAAGATGAGGTCAAGGCAGAACTGAAATAATAGACCCCGTTAGAAATCCCAGCTGGGCATTAAACCCAGCCGGAATTATTCTAAAATCTAATCCCGCTACAGCGGGACTGCAGATCAGCGACGCATTATTTCTAACGGGGTAAACGAAGCCAGAAATTCGCATCCTTTTTCTCAAATCTCAAAGGAAGGGAAATCGGGGAAATTCAAACTGAGCATGATTGGCCTGGAAACCAAAGAGTTTATACAATGTCCTCGTTGCCGAAGAATCATTAAGCTCGACCTCGCTGATCCGGAAAAAAAGGCAATACGGACAGTTCCGGATTTCGCAAGCTAATTTTTGGCCTCAACCCGTAATAGTCCCCGGGGAGGTCAAGAAAGGAGACGGAAAGTTTCGGTTGACCAATTCTCACGAAATAAGTACATTCCAATCAACAATCCACAGGATGAAGACGAAAATATTTTTTCGTTTTCAGCAATGAAAAACAATCAACCAGTGCTTGGTCAACTTTCAATAAAGGTTTATTTCGCTGCAGTAATATATGAAGAAGTATTAGACTAAATAGAAACGCTTGGTGTTAGCTTAACGAGTCAAGTCTTTGTTGATTGTTGACGGGCTGACCCTCATGACTTTTATTTGGCGAAGCCCACTTGATTAAGATAGAAGGGGGATCTGCTCTTTTAGTCCTAAGGACAGTTACCGCTGCCCCCATTATCGACCAGGGTAGCACTCTATCTACCCGAATCCCTTGTCATCCCACATTTTCGGCCATTCCACGGCAAGGATGGTCAAAATCTTACCGCTTCCTCACCTCTTAACAAAACATAACCTATTCAATTAATTGAAATTATTAGTAAAGTAGCTATTGGCATCGGAATTGCTTTTGATCAGTAGGTCGATTTCGTCGGCAGAAGGCCTGAAGAATCGATTTACCCCGTTAAAAAGCTTCGCTGCTTGCCCTGTACACCATGCGGTGCAGGGCTTGCAAGCGCGGAGAAAGATAAATTCCTTTTGAAGCGAATGCCGGGTTTAATGCCCCCTGTGACTCGTCCCGTTAGAAAAGCGTAGGTCTACTAACGGGGTTTACACAATTCAAAGAGAGAGGTATTTGCGTATGCTTTATGGTGTAAAATGCAATAAGTGCGGATTGGTACAACTGCCTAAACCCACTTGCAAGGCCTGCGGTGCTGATCTCGCAGCTCCTTCGGAAGCTCCTCCAAGACCTTCTCCAAGGGCTCTTTCGAGACCTGTTCCAAAACCCCCTTTACGGGCTTTTACAAATACGGCTTCACAGGCTCCCCCAAGGGCTCCTTTAGAAATGACTTTAGACATCCCGTTAGAAGATCCCCGACAGGTACCCCGGGGTGCCCCTTCAGAAGGTCGAACATCGAGGACGGCGAAGACCTGTAGCGAATGCGGAATGGTGTATTTTAACGATGAGCTCATCCAATTCGGAGATGCTTTGGTGTGCGGTAAATGCAAACCGCTCTTTGTGCAAAAGCTGCGGGAAGGTGTAACAGTTGCAGGTGAAATGGTATATGCCGGATTCTGGATACGCGTCGGCGCCAAGATCATAGATGTAATCATACTCTGGGCCTTGGGGTTTGTTGTTTCACTTCTTGGAGGTTTTTTCATTGCTGGTTCTCCTCCTTCGGGAGGTCAAATTCCAGTACGATTTATAGCAGGTAGTGTACTAATAGCCATGGTTAGCTGGGTGATCCAGATTGCCTACCCGATATATTTCCTGGGCAAATATAGTGCTACCCTCGGGAAAATGGCCTGCGGTCTCAAGGTAGTGAGATCGGACGGCGAAAAGATCAGCTACGCACGGGCCTGCGGCAGGACCTTTGCAGAGTTCCTCAGCTCTATTATCCTGGGCATTGGTTATATCATGGTGGCTCTCGATGGGGAAAAACGGGCGCTCCATGATCGCATCTGTGACACGAGGGTTATCAGGGCGTAGTTGCTTAATGGAAGAAATTTCTTGCACAAAGTGTCATGCGCCAATTCTTGCTGGGTACTATAACACCTCGAATCTAATCCCATGCCCATTTTGTCATACGCCCGTCAAGATTGATGTCTTTCCCGCCTTTTATCACGGCTTGAGGCCAGGAAATGAGGGAGAGACATTGATCGATGATCAGGCGAGTTGTTTTTATCATCCCCAGAAAAGGGCTGTTATCCCTTGCAATCATTGCGGCCGATTCCTGTGCGCCCTGTGCGACGTGGAATTGGGCGGCAAACACCTTTGCCCGTCCTGTGTGGAGACAGGGAAGAAAAAAGGCAGAATCGTCAACCTTGATCGTCATCGGGTGCTCTATGACGGCGTGGCACTTCGGCTCGCATTGTTCCCCATGATAATATTCTATTTTACTATCGTCACAGCCCCTATTGCCATTTATCTTTCCATCCGACATTGGAATTCACCCATGAGTGCTGTCGGACGGACCAAGGTCCGCTTCATTCTGGCAATAGTGATTTCGGGCCTCCAGATCCTTGCATGGATCACTGGGATCGTCTATTTGGCCTCGAGGCGGTGAATACCAAAATGGATGGTAGAGGAGAAACAAGATACAAGCGGCTCCCGGGAAGAGGCCCCCGCAGGGGAGGTTTTGTCACCGTCTCATTCTCCAGATGCTCGCTCCACCTGGGCGACGACCATGTTCTTGCTGTGGATAGCACTGGTTTCTCCGAAGACTACAAGCGCTTTTACTTCTCCGATATCCAGGCCATCATCACCCGGAGAACAAGACGGTGGACCACCTGGAGTATCATCCTAACGTTGATGATCGCCTGTTCTTCCATGGGAGCACTCTTCCTTGAAGGAGAATCCTTCCATATTCTTTTTTGGATTCTCTCCGGAACGTTTCTTGTCTTCCTGCTGGCCAATATCTTTAGAGGCCCGACCTGCATCTGTCATATCATGACTGCAGTGCAACAGGAACAGCTCCCCTCGCTTAACCGCCTTCGCGTGGCACGCAAAGTGATTGAAATGCTTCGGCCTGCTATTGAAAGGGTCCAGGGAAGACTCAGCCCTGAAGAAGCCACCATCGACCAAAATGAAGGAATTCTCCTTCCCACGCGCACTTTGCGACAGCCCCGCACCAAGGGACACGAGATCCGTCATGACGACGGTACCATACACATGATGGCCTTTGCCCTCATATTGTTGGATGGGATTCTGACCGGCCTCAACCTCCTCCATCACACCGTGATCATGGCTACTGTATCTTCCCTGCTGACGGCAGGGTATTGCGTCTGTATCGTTGCCGCTCTGGTGAAGCAACGTGAAAGCGATATCCCACGCCCGGTTCGAAGGATCACCTGGGCATCGCTGGGCTTTGTCTGTGTTTCCTATTTCCTGAGCTATGTCCTCATGGTGACTTCGATGGTTACCAGCAAACCTGAAAAGATGGCCACTCAATGGGACATGTACCGGGCCATGCTTGATCTTTCGCCTCAGGATTCGCTACTGGTCATGGGCGTCTATGCCTTCGTAGCCGCCTGTTCCCTTGTACTGGGGACGATAGGGCTCGTCAGGGTGAAGAGGCACCGTGATGATTCGGCAAACGCCTCTCGCACTGATCAGAATTCAGGAGGTAAAGCAAGGGTATGAATATATCCCGGGAGCGTTGTTTCAACCATGCCTTTCGCGAGGCCGTTGCACGGTGCCCGGAATGCGGGCGTACCTTCTGCCGGGAATGCATCAGCGAGCACGACGATCGAGTCATCTGCGCTTTTTGTCTGAGACGTTTCAGCGCAAAGCCTGTCAGACGACACCGACTGACTGGGCTGGTGCGCCTCGCCCAGATCCTCATGGGTGTGTTGTTGCTCTGGTCGTCCTTTTATCTGCTCGGCAAGGCTCTACTCACCATCCCCTCCTCCTTTCATGAGATAGCGATCGGGCAGGAGGAATCGATAGAAAAATGAAACGAAAGAATAGAGCTCGTGACGGAAAGTCGGCTGTTGACATCTTGGAAGAAGCCACGCACTTGTTGCGCGAGAACGCGTTCCTCCTCGCTCCATATTATATCGGCAGCCTGCCCTTTATTTTGGGACTCCTCTATTTTTGGACCGACATGAGCACGGGTGCCGATGCCTGGAGGCACTGTTCTGAAGCCTCCTGGGGGTTGACTCTATTGTTCATCTGGATGAAAACCTGGCAGAGTCTATACGCACGTCGTCTCGTCGAGAGAATCAGGGGTGAAGCCTCCCGTGCCTGGGGTTTACGCCGCATGATGCGCACTGCCGCAATTCAAACAGCCATCCAACCGTGGGGTATTCTCATTTTGCCTATCGCCTTCATCATTATGCTACCTTTTCCCCAGGCATTCGCCTTCTTTCAGAATGTCAGTCTGATGGGGAGCGGTGACGAGGTCGACCTGCGTGCCATCTTGCAGAAATCCTGGCGTCAGGCCTCGCTCTGGCCCATGCAAAACACCTTGCTCCTCTGGCTGACGAGCCCTTTTCTCCTGGGACTTGCCGCCTTCTTTATCTTTGTCCTCGTTCCCATATCGTCTTCCTTCAATCCCGGGGCGTCCGTCCCCTTCCTCCTTGTGATTGCGGCGCTGGTGGTCATCCCCCTCTGTCCCTTGGGGATGATCACAGCCTTGAATGTGGGCTTGGCCCTGGTCCTGCTGCCCTGGCTTCTGAAGATCCTCTTTGGCGTCGAGACCATCTTCTCTATCAGCAGAACCCATATCATGAACAATACGTTCTTTGCTGTTGTATGCAGCTTAAGCTATCTCTGCCTCGACCCGCTTATGAAAGCCTCCTACTGTCTGCGCTGTTTTTACGGGGAATCTCTGCAGACCGGCGAAGACTTGAAGGTTGAGCTTCGATCCTATGCCCGGCCGGGGCTTGTCGTCACCCTCGCCGTGGCTTTTCTTCTTGCCTTTGGCCCCTTCGGCAAGGCTCTGGCAGAATCGAGTCCTGCTGTCATTTCTGGTGAAGGCACCTCGGTCTCGGCCCAGCAGCTCGATTCCGCCATTGAGAGTGTCATTCACTACCCGGAATATAGCTGGCGCCTGCCGCGCGAAAAACCTCCGGACACTCCGCGAAGACACACCGCATTCCACGATTTCATCGATTCGATCATAAACGCCCTGCGAGCTGGATGGAACTATGTCAAAGAAGCCTTGGGAAAGGCCTTGAAATTTATCAAGGACATCCTCTCCCGGATCGTACCGTCCTTGCCTAAGCTGGAGAAGTCAGATTCGGACTGGACCACTTTTTCGCGGGCTCTCATCATCATCCCGTTGATATGCATCGTGGTCGTGCTGGCCTTTCTCGCATGGCGGGGATGGAAAAACCGAAGGTCCCGAATGGTCACGGCAGACGTCATCGCCACACCGGTTCCCGATATCACCCGTGAGGATCTGGATGCTACAGCGCTTCCCGAAGAGGGCTGGCTCAATCTGGCCGCGGAGCTGATGCAAAAGGGAGAACTCAGGCTGGCATTGCGCGCCTTCTACCTGGCAACACTGGCATACCTGGCTCGCCGGGAGTTAATCACTATTGCCAAATACAAGTCCGACCGCGAGTATGAGCTGGAGCTTCGGCGCCGTTCTCATATCCAACCGCATTTGGCAGGGGTCTTTGCGGAAAACAGAGCCCTCTTTGAAAGCGCCTGGTACGGGTTGCACGAGGTCACTCCCGGAATCATGGAACGCTTTTCACGAAATCAGGAAAAGATCAGGAGCCATGCACAAAGGTAGACTTTTCCCCTCTCTTTTTCTGTTGACGGTCACCGGACTTTTCCTCTATGGCGTGACCCATCTTCTGGCCTTGCGCTTCGAGAAAGGCGATGCCTATCCGCCCTATTCCTCGTTCCGCGCGGATCCGCTGGGAACCAAAGCCTTTTATGAAGCTCTCTGTCTCCTGCCGGGAGTCGAAACGACGCGCAATGTTGATCCGTTGCAGAAGGCATCCGGATTGTCTGACGCTGCCCTCTTTCTATTCGGCCTCCAGGGATCCCATTTTTCTGCAATGGAGCAAGCGTCTGTGAAGGCTCTTGAGGATGTTGCCCTCGGGGGGGGACGTATTGTCATCTCCTTCTTCCCCACCAAAGGTCAGCCTGCCCCACGTTCAGAGGATAAGGGAAAAAAAGATCCCCGGTTAGAAGAGAATCCGGATAAACAGAAAGACAAAGAAAAAGACCAGGAAGAAGAACAGGGACTCTACCGCAAGGAATATGTCGATCTTTCCAAGCGGTGGTCCGTGGAGACTGGTTTTTCAAAGGAAAAGAGCGCAGAGGCAAGCTTGAGCGCACCGGAGAAAAACCTCCCCGCCACGCTCGCCTGGCATAGCACCCTGTTTCTTGAACCCCACGATGATGCCTGGCGCACTGTCTATGTTAGGGCAGGCAAGCCCGTACTCATTGAACGATCCTTCGGCAAAGGTAGCATCGTCCTGTTTTCCGACTCTTTCTTCTTGAGCAACGAGGCCATGAAGAGCAAGCGGTATTCTCACCTACTCTCGTGGTTATGCGGCGCCCATAAAAAGATTGTCTTTGACGAAACCCATCTCGGTGTCCGAAAAAGCCCCGGCATCGCGACGCTCCTGCGAAAATACGGGCTCGCCCCTTTTCTTATTTCACTCCTGGTGCTGGCCCTACTCGCCATCTGGAAACAGTCAGCCAGATTCGTCCCTGCCTACGAAGAAGATGAACAGGCCCTTGTCGATCCGGGCAAGGATAGCTCCACCGGGTTAACCAACTTGCTGCACCGCAATATTTCTCTTCACGATATCCTCCCTGCCTGTCTGGAGGAATGGAAGCGCTCTTTTACGCACGGCAAGCAGAACCTCTCAGGCCTGCTGCCTCGCATTCAAGAAATCATCGCTGAACATCGTGCTCAGCCCAGGAAGAATCGCAACCCGGTGCTGGCTTATCGTAAAATCAGCGCCCTGCGAACACGACGTTGAATGAACCCTCACCCCGCCCCTCTTCCCGGCCCTGATGGAAGAGACAGTCGGGTTCCAAACTCTTAGAATGCGGTCTTTTAGGAATGCGAATCGATGCTTGTGGAAAGTGGGGTCATCTCAAGGACATGGATTGCCAGAGTCTTACATCTAAAGGTTGCCGCTCTAAGACTTTTCCACCCGACCGTCTCTTCCATCTTGTTTGGAACCGGTTTCTATTTATTATGACACAGTCTCGAGGGGAGAGGGGGGTGAGAGGATCATTACCAAGGAGGTCTTATGGATAGCATGTTAGATCGACTCAATGAAGTGCTCCTTCGTGCAAGGAAAGAGGTAGCCAAGGTCATCATCGGCCAGGAGGAGGTTGTGGATAAGGCGCTCATTGTCATATTCACCAATCACCATGCCCTGATCGAAGGAGTGCCCGGCATTGCGAAAACACTCCTGGTCCGGACGCTGGCCCATGTGCTGGGCTCCGAGTTTAATCGAATCCAGTTCACTCCGGACCTCATGCCGGCCGATATCATCGGCACCAATGTTTTCAACCTCAAGACAGATGAATTCAACCTGGCCAAGGGACCGGTCTTTACGACCTTTCTGCTTGCCGATGAGATCAATCGAGCGCCGGCGAAAACCCAATCCGCCCTGTTGCAGGCGATGCAGGAACGCACAGTCACCATCGACCGCGTCACCTATCCCTTGCCGAAGAATTTTACTGTCTTCGCTACTCAGAACCCGATTGAATACGAAGGGACCTATCCTCTTCCCGAGGCGCAGAAAGACCGGTTTATGCTGAAGATCACAATGGATTATCCAACCCGTGATGAAGAATTGGTCCTGGCGCAGCGGATGCTGGGACAGGGCTATCCAGAAGCCGTTTTGGCCCTCGGAGACGTAAACCCTGTGATCGGGGCGCAGGAGCTTGACACCATGCGTGACTGCCTCCAGAAGATCACCGTTCGCTCCGAACTCATGGACTACCTGGTGGATATCGTACGCAACACGCGAACCCATGAGAGCGTACACGTCGGTGCCGGACCGCGTGCCACTCAGGCCTTGCTTCTGTCCGGACGCGCCTATGCTGCCATCGCAGGAAGGGACTTTGTGATCCCCGACGATATTAAAACGATGGCAGGTCCAGTTCTTGAACACCGTATCGTGCTACGGCCGGAATTTGAGATCGAAGGGCATACAGTCCCGGAGGTCATCCAAGATATTCTCAAGGAGGTCGCCGTTCCGCGATGATCGTCCCAACGAGCCGCCTGCTTATCTTTTACGCGGTTGCAATCCCCCCTCTCACCCTCCTTCTGGTTCTGGGAGATGAGGCGGTCGTCCCTGTCATGGGCGCTGCTCTTATTTTTCTCCTGATCGCCCTTCTGGATGCCGCCTATGCCCCTGCCCGCTTACGAGGTATCGGTGTAAGCCTGCCCGGGACCTTCCGCATGACCAGAGACCGGCAAAGTTCGCTTGAGCTCTCCCTAACCAATACGCACATGCACGCAGGAACTCTGCGCTTGGGAATCCCCTTTCCCCGCGAGATTTCCAGCCTGCAGGAAGAACTCCTTATCTACCTGCCAAAAGGCGCAGAAGCCTTACGCCTCCTGTGGCCCTGTGCCTCCTCGAAGCGTGGCCAGTTTCATATCAACAAGTGCCATCTCGAAACCAAATCTCTCCTGGGCTTCTGGGCCTTCAGGGACATCCGGGAGGTTTCATGTGAGATCAGGGTATACCCCAACCTGACCGGGGAAAGAGACCGTCTGGCCGCACTCTTTCTCAACCGGGGCGGCTACGGCGTTCACGCCCGGCGCCAGCACGGCAAGGGTAGAGAATTTGAGAAACTGCGTGAATACATCCCTGGTGACGGATTTGATGAAATCCACTGGAAGGCAACGGCCAAGCGTCGTCATCCCATTACCAAGATCTTCCAGATTGAAAGGACCCAGGAAGTCTATGTGGTGATCGACGCCTCTCGACTCAGTGCCCGCTCCACAGGCGCAAAAGGGAATTCGGGCGGTGGTGACCCTGATGATCTCAATGTCAGAGATTCGTACCTGGAGCGGTTTATCGCAGCGGCCCTGGTGCTGGGCCTGGCCGCACAGAAACAGGGCGATCTGTTTGGCGTGCTCACGTTCAGCGACTCTGTGCATGCCTTCCTGCGGGCGCGTGGGGGCAAGGCCCATTATGGCGCCTGCCGCGATCAACTCCTCAGCATTCACCCCCGGATGGTCAATCCCGATTATGAAGAACTCTCTACGTTTGTCGGCCTCAAATTGCGGCGCCGAGCCCTGATCATCCTGTTGACCAGCCTGGATGATCCCGTCCTGGCTGAGTCCTTTATGCGCACGATGAACCTCATGGGTCGTCATCACCTGGTGATGGTGAACATGCTCAGGCCCGACGGAATTCGGCCTGTCTTTTCAAACCCAGACATCACCTCGTCGGAAGAGATCTACAATGAATTGACAGGTCATATTCTGTGGCATCACCTCCGCGAGATTGAAAGAACCCTGATCCGTCACGGAGTCCACTTTGCGCTCCTTGACCATGAACGGCTGTGCGCAGATCTAGTCTCACAGTATATGAATGTGAAACAGAGGCAGCTCCTATGATCATCGACCTTCAACGCTTCATCGATGAAGAGAAGAAATATTGGACTGAGCTGGAGTCTGTCCTCGACAAACTGGACCGGGACCCCCTCAAGAAAATGAACCTTTCGGAGATCAAGCGCTTCCACTACCTCTACCAGCGAACTTCATCCGACCTGGCAAGGGTCATGGGTCTGTCCGCAGAGACGGAAATCCGCCGTTATCTCGAATCCCTTGTGGGACATGCCTATGCCGAGATCCATGAGCTCAGAGAGAAATCGCGTCGTTTTACCCCGCTCCACTGGTTTTTTGAGGTCTTCCCCCAGACGGTCCGCCAACATATGCGTGCACTCGTCCTCGCCCTAAGTATCACCGCCTTCGGGTTCGCCGTCGGCGGTGTAGCCATCAGCATCGACAAGGAGGCGAAGAGCGTCATCCTGCCTTTTTCTCACCTCCAAGTAGACCCGTCCGAAAGGGTGGCCTACGAAGAAAAGACCGGTGCGACAAAGGACCGCCTCACAGGAAAAAAAGCCACCTTCTCTGCATTTCTCATGACCCATAATACCCGGGTTTCTCTGTTCACCTTCGCCATGGGCTTTACCTGGGGGATTGGCACACTCGTCCTCCTCTTCTACAACGGGATCGTCTTAGGAGCCGTCGCCCTGGATTTTATCCATGCGGGGCAGTCGGCCTTCCTCCTCGGGTGGCTGTTGCCGCACGGCGCCGTCGAGATCCCCGCAATCATCCTGGCGGGCCAAGCGGGCTTCATCTTGGCCGGGGCGCTGATCGGCTGGGGAAGGCGCATCTCATTCAAAAAAAGATTGCGTGCGGTCGCCCCGGAACTGGTCACACTCCTATGCGGCCTCGCGTTGATGCTGGTCTGGGCCGGGATTGTCGAAGCTTTTTTCTCACAGTACCATGAGCCTGTCATCCCTTATGATGCAAAAATAATCTTCGGCGCCATAGAGCTTATTGCCCTGATCCTATTCTTTGGATTTTCAGGCAAATTTAGGGAAAAACTTCATGCAAAGGACTAACACCCTTCACATCAAGACACCCGAGGGAATCACCTTTTCTCTCCCGCTGGCCGGACCTGTAGCTCGCTTTCTGGCATGGGTGATCGACTTTGCCTGTGTCCTTGTGATCATGACGGCAATCAATATGGGGATACAAATCACCCAGATGGTCAGCTTTGATTTCGCTCAGGCGGCAGCGATCCTCTCCTATTTCCTTGTCTCCACCGGGTACGGTATCTTGTGCGAGTGGTACTACAAGGGGCAGACTGTCGGAAAACGACTGATGTCCGTAAGGGTAATGGATATCCAGGGATTGCGGCTGCAGTTCAGCCAGATCGTCATTCGTAATCTATTGCGGTTCATTGACAGCCTTCCGGTATGCTACCTGGTCGGCGGCCTCTCCTGCCTTCTCAGCCCAAAGTCCCAGCGTCTGGGGGACCTTGCCGCCAATACGATCGTGACTCGGGAATCCAAGATCCCCATGCCGGATCTGGAACAAATCCTGCCCCACAAGTATAACTCACTCCGGGATTACCCCGATCTCGTGGCGCGCTTGAGGCAACGCATATCCCCCCGCGAAGCGAATATCGCCATCCAGGCCCTGCTTCGAAGGGACGAATTGGACCCCCTGTCGAGACTGGATCTTTTTGCGCAGATCGCAGCCCATTTCAAGAAAATGATCTCCTTCCCCCAAGAAACCATCGACGGGATCACAGAAGAGCAGTTCGTCCGCAATGTGGTGGATGCCCTTGTACAGGCGTTGGGGACGCCCAAAAAATCATAAAGTTCCCAGTCGGCACAATAACCCGGAGGAGGTTTCTTTTTCTCCCTCGTTCTCTCTTTCTTTGCCACTACCGCTTTTTTTTGGTAAAGATCTGCTCAGTAAAACGCAAGGCTGGCGAAGGTGACCACAGATTGGGTCTCCGGTGTAAAGGCCTGGTCATATTTGAGAAGTCTGCCCTCCTTGGCTTCGAGGGTTTTAAGCATTGAATAGATGGCTGGCAAGCCACAAATTTTTCTCCGGTCTCTCTCCCCCGAAATCGATGAGAAAAACCCCTCCCCATCCATCTTCTCCGCATACTCCAACATCTCCTGGTCTTCTTGGGCAACGACCCTGAGGCCATAGTCACTCACCCCGTCTTGATCCCCAAATTGAAGGCCTATATGTGCAAGATCTGCACTGGCAATATAACAAACCTCTCTCCCAAGAGATGAAACAGCCTCCTTCAAGGCATCGATGAACTGCCGGATGGGTTTGAGCTCCATTGGTGAGACTCCCTTCTCAATCGCTTCATGAAATGATCCGCTCAGGATGGGAACAATTTTCAGAGGATTGGGTTCTGGGTAAAGGTATCGGAGAAAGACACACTGAAACTCAATGGAATGCTCGCTTCGGTGGATTCCCTCATCCTCAAAGAGGTCACCAGGGCAATGGGACTGGATCGCCTCTACCAGTTCCTTATCCGCATTCAAAGTGCCAAGGGGTGTGACGAAGTCTTTCCGTGTGAGGCAGAAAGGATTTTTCATGGGAGTGTGGGCGGTTCCGAAGATGACAAAACAAGGGGAAGAATTCCCCTTCCATATCTCTCGGTGACCGAAGGCATAACAGAAGCCTCCCCTTTGAAAATCAATGTGGGGCACAACCACTCCCTTTAAACCTTTGGTATGCTTCTCTTCTCTAAGAGGCCCCGGACCGTTCGCCCCCTCAAAATAGCCTTGAAGTTGAATCCTCAATCCATCGGGGTCTCCTTCATAACTCTTTCCAGCAAAGACGGCTTCCCGAAACAAAGCCTTCTTAAACCCTTCTTCTTTCTCTTTCAAAGCCTCTTGAAACCGTTCCCCTTCAAGAAAGAGATTTTCATCTAACTGGTTGATGACCTCCTGTAACTTTTCTGTGTATAGTAACTCCTTAAACCTCCTCATATATTCAGCCTGAATATCCAGGATCGAATGTTGGCCATCAAAGAGGGAGACGATGAAAAAAAGAGGGGGTGACAAAAAAAGGGCTTTTTCGCTGATGTTCTGTGGATCCTGAAGGCATAGGAGAGTCTGCCCGGAACTCTGGACCGGAAAAATATTAATGTTTCTGAGTTTGGGGTAATCCACGAAGTGGCCTCAGATTAAAACCGCGATAACAGGCATGATTCAAGAAAGGGGAAAAAACTTTTGGGTTTTAGCTAACCGGAGGGCTAAAGGCTTCTCTTTCCGCGCTCCGTGGATCCGTATGTTTCAGCGCCAGCTCGATGGCCTCGTCCATCCTCTGGATATATTTGAAATTCATCTGATTTCGAATATGCTCAGGAATCTCCTCCAGGTCTTTTTCGTTCTTCTTCGGAAGGATGATCGTCCTGA
>Ga0214474_1000838_pt1 | contig 14692 bp, 18 predicted proteins | sample RVTome_2_FD_187335 | JGI IMG/M metagenome (GOLD analysis project Ga0214474, IMG submission 187335) | Soil microbial communities from uranium-contaminated site in the Upper Colorado River Basin, Wyoming, United States - RVT95D214 HiSeq ...
GCCTTTGGCATAGGCAAGGGCGGTCTTCAGCGCCTTCTTCGTGAAATCCTGATAGATCGCAACGAGTGAAGGGACCCCAGCTCCCTTTTGAAATTCTCTTCGAACCAAGTGTCCAGGACCTTTGGGGGCGATCATCACCACATCGATCTCTTTAGATGGGGCGATTTGGCCGTAATGGATATTGAATCCATGGGAGAACAAGAGGGTTTTTCCCTTTTGGAGGTTCGGCTTCACATCCTCTTCATAGAGTTTAGCCTGGACATGATCCTGGGCAAGGATCTGAATGAGGTCAGATTGCTTCGATGCCTCTCCTGCTGTGGTGGGTTTAAAGCCATCTCGGAGTGCGAACTGATAATTTTCAGTTCCCTTCAGCTCAGCTACGATCACGTCGAGACCGCTGTCTCTCAAATTCTGGGCCTGCGCATGGCCCTGGCTCCCATAGCCAATAATGGCTATCTTCTTTCCCTTCAGATGGTTGAGGTTTGCGTCCTTGTCGTAATAGATCTTCATCGGTTTTCTCCTTTGCTCAATAATAAAGCTCTAAAGAGGCTTTCAGCTATTAACTATCAGCTAATAGCAGTCTGGCATTAATTAAGAAGGTTCGGTTGAGGCTTTACTTCCTCTGACCATGGCCACGCGACCTGTCCTCACCAATTCTTTAATCCCAAGAGGCTTGAGGAGAGAAAGGATGGCATTGATCTTTTTTTCATCCCCGGTCACCTCAATCGTATATGTTTTTGATCCGACATCGATCACCTTTCCCCTGAAAATATCCACCACCCTGAGAATCTCCTCTCGGGTCCCTGCATTGGCTGAGACTTTCACCAAAAGCATCTCCCTCTCTACAAAATCCTTTTCGATGAGATCCACCACCTTGATCACGCTGACTAATTTATTGAGTTGTTTGATCACTTGTTCGATGATCTGGTCGTCACCACGAGATACGATCGTCATGGTAGAGACAGCAGGATCAAGCGTTTCAGCCACACAAAGGCTTTCGATATTGAAGCCCCTGCCACTAAAGAGGCCGGCTACGCGAGCCAGGACTCCAAACTCATTTTCAACCAAGAGGGTGATGACGTGACGCATATAAATCCCTTCGTTGGGAGCAACGAATATCGTCGCTCTGGTATCCTAGGAAAAACAACAAAGTTAGATAAATTCCAATAACCAAATCCAAAACTCCAAATAAATCCCAATGACCCAACGTCCAAGTAACCAAACAATTATTAAAAGCGCCTCTAAAAGCTCCGCCCTGTGGGAGCTCTTTACTTTTAAGTTTTTAGGTTATTGAAGTTTTGGCCATTGCACTATATTAGGTACAGGGCTTGGAGTTTGGTGATTCATTTTATCATACTAGCCTCATCTGGTTCAGGGGCTCTCCCGCTGGAACCATGGGGTAGACGTTTTCTTCCTGATCGACGACGAAATCAATGATGACAGGCTTAGGAGTCGAAAAGGCTGTTTGCAATGCGGGGACGACCTCTTCTGGCCGGGTCACTCTCAATCCGATGGCTCCATAGGCTTCTGCCAGTTTAACAAAGTCCGGCGAGATTCCTTCCAGAGAGGACGAGGCATAACGCTTACCATAAAAGAACTCCTGCCACTGCCTCACCATTCCGAGATAACCATTATTCAAGATTGCCACCTTGATCGGCAATTGATATTGGACTACCGTAGCCAGCTCTTGAGAATTCATTTGGAAACTGCCGTCGCCTGCGATGTCGATCACCAACTTATGCGGAAAGGCAACTTGGGCTCCCATGGCCGCCGGAAATCCGTATCCCATGGTTCCCAATCCTCCCGAAGTCAGCAGCGTTCTGGGCTTGATAAATTGATAGTGCTGGGCTGTCCACATCTGGTTCTGGCCTACCTCTGTGGTAATAATTGCATCCCCCTTGGTCAGTTCGTTAATCTTCTCTATAACGAATTGTGGCTTGATGATCTCTTTCTGCTCATAATTCATATTATGGATCGATTTCCATTTCTCGATTTGCTGATGCCATTTATTGAGACCTTCTTTAAAAGGACCAATCTCCTCCTGTTCGAAAAGAGGGAGAATCTTCGTAAGGACCCGTTTGCAGTCGCCCACAATGGGAAGATCAACCTTTACATTTTTGCTGATGGAAGTGGGATCGATATCGATATGAATGATCTTTGCATGCGGAGCAAAGGCCTCTGTCTTTCCCGTAACCCGATCGTCAAAACGAGCCCCAATGGCAATGAGAAGATCGGATTCCATCACTGCCATATTCGCCCGGTAGGTTCCGTGCATTCCCAGCATGCCCAAAGAGAGAGGGCTATTTCCTGGAAAGCTGCCCAATCCCATTAGGGTCATGGTGACGGGAATTCCCAATTTCTCTGCAAAAAGAGTCAGCTCTTTTGAGGCATTCGATAAGATAATCCCTCCGCCGACATAGAGAACCGGTTTCTTCGATTTCATTATAAGCTTAACAGCCCGCTCGATCTGACCGGAGTGCCCTTCATAAGTGGGTTGGTATCCCCGGACGAGGATCTTTTCCGGATATTTAAACTCGGTCGAGCCGGCCAAGATATCTTTTGGCAGATCGACAAGGATAGGTCCCGGTCTTCCGCTTCTGGCAATATAAAAGGCTTCCTTTAGAGTTCGACCCAGATCCTTGATATCCTTCACCAGGTAGTTGTGTTTGGTGCAGGGCCGTGTAATGCCCACAATGTCTGCTTCCTGAAAGGCATCATTTCCGATGAGAAGAGTGGCCACTTGACCAGTGAGAACGACAATGGGGATAGAGTCCATGTAAGCCGTGGCAATTCCTGTTACCGTGTTGGTGGCGCCTGGTCCGGAGGTGACAACGGCTACTCCGACCTTTCCTGTAGACCGGGCGTACCCGTCCGCTGCATGGACGGCAGCCTGTTCATGACGAACCAGGATCTGCCGAAGAGAGGCATGATAAAACTCATCAAAAAGAGGAAGAACCGCTCCTCCGGGATAGTTAAAAAGGACATCCACTCCTTCTTTCTTCAAACATTCAACAATGATCTGAGCACCTGTCTTCTTCATTACTTAATCCATTGGAATAATGGAATGGTGGAATAATGGGGTATAGGGAGCTAAAAGGATTTTTAGTTTTTACTTTTCGGTTGAACCCATCATTCCAATCTTCCAATGTTCCATCATTCCAGCCTTTCATCGGTATTGCACAAGAATTTTTTCCATCTGGTCTTTAAGGGCCAGTTTCTTCTTTTTAAGGATTTTTGTGTCCAATTCATCCTGAGGAGTGAGGAATGGTTTTTTTTCCAATTCATCGAGCTGCCTCGCGAGTTCAGTATGAACCTGTTTTGCGTTTTTAAACTCTTCATTTTCCCGCATTAGTCTTTCGATCAATTCCTCTTCCCTAATAACCATCTCGGCCCCCTACGGAAATAAAAGATTGCACTTTTTTAGCTCTTATAACCCAAAACCTTAATATAATCCTACTCTTTTGTCAATAAATAAGGATAGGTGACGGCAATTCTCGGTGAGTTCACAAAGCCTTGAGATTCTTCGCTTCGCTCAGAATGACCACTAGGGACTTTCGTAATGTCTGAAAGGAGCGCTAGCGACTGAAGAATCTCGCGGTATTTTCACCGAGAATTGCTGGATAGGTAAGACCCCCATCCTATCGTTATTCGGTATGTCTGTTTCTCTTTTGGCCTTATTAGTCTACTCGATCATCAAGGGTCTTCCTGTTTTTTTCTTCCCATTTGATTTCCGCTTCGGAAGGCCGCACATAAATCGGTGTGAATGTCGTTAAGTCCAGACATTCCCCTTTTTGAAGAAGCTCAAGGCCAAGTTTGGCCACTGCTGACCCATGCAGAACATAGAGTGGAGGAGGAGGGAAGGTGGATAGAGAGGGAAGGGTGTTTCGCAGATAACCTCCGTAGGTTCTTACACCATCTCCGATAAAAATTGTCTTTTCATCTATCTTTTTGACAAGTTCTTCCGGCCTGATTGCCTGATAAGATGATATCCTTTTGAGAACATCTCCTTTCTCATATCGATAAAAGGCGGCATATACCTCGCCCTTTCTTGCATCAAGGATTGGGCAGATAAGATAAGGGGTTGGGGAGGTAAGGCAGGCCAATGCATCAAGGGTTGCGACGCCTGCTACTGGTTTCTGTGTCGCAAAAGCTAAACCTTTGACAGCGCTTACCCCAATTCTTAATCCTGTAAAGGAGCCAGGGCCGAGGGAGATCGCCCATCCATCCAGATCTTCCAAGACACAGCAAGCCTCTCTGAGAATGAGTTCGACTGCCCCCAGGAGCCTCTCAGAATGGGTCACGGGAATGTTGAGGAGATATTCGGCAATCAAGGAATCATCGTCAATCAAACCAACGCTGCCGCAGGATGAAGAAGTATCGATTCCGAGGACTTTCATGGATAAATTCCAATAACCAAATCCTTTAATAATGAAAATAATCCGGCTGTTTGGGTTAAGGCTACGGTTACGAGGCCTGTTTAGGTTAAAGTTATAGGGTTACGTGAACTTATTAAAACGAACGGCGTAATCGAATGACGAAAAGGGCATCTTCACCTTTACCGTGAGACGTAACTTTTGGACATCATCCTAAAACTTGAATCCTCCTGGAGAGAATATCCGAAGAAGATCATTATAAAAGGCAAAAAACATGAGCAGGATGAGGAGGATAAGTCCGACCTGCTGGGCGATTTCCATCTTCTTCATACTGATAGGCCTCCCCAGAATGGCTTCTATGCCAAGGAAGAGGAGATGTCCGCCATCGAGAATAGGTATGGGGAAGAGATTAATGAGTCCGAGGTTGACTCCTAAAATGGCTATGAGCCCTAACAAATACGGCAATCCTTTTTTCCCCTGCTTACCCGCCTGCCGGGCGACCTCGATAGGGCCTCCGATCATCTTGCTTGAGATTTCTCCAGTAACGATTTTCGCCACAACAACTACCGTCAATTTCGTCCAGAGCCAGGTTTGGAGGACTCCTTCAGAAAGTGCTTCCGCTGGGGAAACCTTCTTATAGAGGAATGTCATTTCTTCGTAAGGAGCTGTGATCCCGATGACATAGGGGACTTTTTCACCTGGCGATGTTTTTTCTTTTGAAATCTCAGGACGGATCTTGACTTCAAGATTCTCTCCATTCCGCTTCACTTGAAGGGTAATCTCTTTCCCTTCACTCTTTCTGATCATGCTGGATAGGTTGTCCCAGGTCGAGATGCCGGTGCCATCGATGGAGATAATCACATCTCCCTTTCTTAAGCCAGCCTTCTCCGCAGGGAGGCCTGGGCTGAGCGCGCCAATCTTTGATGGAAGGGGTAAAGGTTCTTGGGGGACGCCAAAGAAGAGAAAGCTAAAACACAGAAAGACTAAAGCCAAAAACATATTAAAAAATGGGCCGGCAAAAATAATCAAGGCACGCTTCCAGATAGGTTGGAAGAAGAAAGACCGTGACTGGTCCTCCTCCTTGACTTCCTCTTCACGATTCTCTCCAACGAGTTTAACAAATCCTCCTAAAGGAACAACAGCGATCTGGTAGACTGTTTCTCCTATCTTTTTTCCAAAAAGCTTAGGCCCGAAGCCCAAAGAAAATTTAAGGACGCCTACGCCCAGCTTCTTGGCCAATATAAAGTGGCCAAATTCATGGATGAAGACAAGAATCCCTAAAACAACGATAAAGTAAACCGCAGAATAAAAAACAGTGGTAATTAACACAATTTTCCCCTTTCTAAGATGGCTTTTGCCCTCTCCCTAGCCCAGTGATCCGTTCTCAGGATATCTTCGATGGTGTGGACTGGTTTCACCTCATGCTCCTCCATCACCCGTTGGATGAGAAGGGGAATTTCTGTGAATTTGAGAGATCCTTCCATGAAGGCGTTCACCGCCACCTCATTGGCAGCATTGAGGATGGCAGGCATGGTCTCCCCGATCTCAATCGATAAATAGGCCAATTTAAGGCAAGGAAATCTTTCTATATCGGGAGGAATGAAAGTAAGGCCCCCCTTTTGAAACAATTCTAACCGAGGCAGGCTCAGGTGGAGCCGTTGAGGGAAGGAAAGGGCGTAAGCGATCGGAATCCTCATGTCCGTGATCCCCATCTGAGCGATGATTGAACCGTCGACATATTCAACCATGGAATGGACGATGCTCTGCGGATGGATTTGGACAACGATCTTTTCGACAGGGACATCGAAAAGCCAGTGGGCTTCGATGACCTCTAATCCTTTGTTCATTAGCGAGGCTGAATCGATCGTGATCTTCCTCCCCATTTCCCAGTTAGGGTGATTCAAAGCCTCTTTGACCGTCACCTCCTGGAGTCTTTCAATGGGAAAGTTGAGAAAAGGTCCTCCAGATGCGGTAAGGATGAGACGATGGACATCCTCCTTCCGGTGGCCGAGGAGCGACTGGAAAATGGCGCTGTGTTCGCTGTCCACTGGCAAGATCTGAACCTGGCTACGCCTCGCCTCCTCTATCACAATCTTTCCAGCCATCACCAAAGGCTCTTTATTGGCCAGGGCAATCGCCTTTCCCGTCTTGATCGCTGAAAGGGTTGGGATGAGGCCGACCGCACCCACGATGGCAGAGACCACAAGATCCACCTCTGGGTGGGTAGCCACTTGAATGAGACCCTCTACCCCATGGACAATTTGGGTGGGCACACCAGAGAGTTCTCTTTGAAGCGGCTCTGACAATTCTTTATTGAGAACGGAGACCATCTTCGGACGAAACTGGACGATTTGCTGTTTGAGAAGCTTGATGTTGAGGCCCGCAGAAAGGCCGACGACCTCAAATCGTTCTGGAAATTGACGGACAATATCAAGGGTATTGACCCCGATTGAACCTGTGGAGCCCAGAATGGCGAGACGCTTCATGGGGTCTCCTTCAAGAGATAGAGGAGGGAGTAATGGAGAAATGGTGCAGAGAAGAGGAAACTATCGAGGCGATCCAACATTCCTCCATGGCCCGGGATCAGAGACCCCGAATCCTTCACCTGAGCACTTCGCTTCAACATCGATTCGGTGAAATCACCCAGTTGGCCCAGAATTCCAAGACCGATGGCTAACAAGATACAAGGCCCACTATGTAGATTAGGGATAAAGAGTCTGGCAAAAACGAGTGCCACAATGACCGTGCCGACGATCGCCCCCCCTAATCCTTCATAGGTCTTCTTTGGACTGATCTTGGGGTAGAGTTTATGCCTTCCAAACAGAGAGCCGCTGAGAAAGGCGAAGATATCTCCAGCCCAGATCGTTGTAGTCAGGAAGAGGACCCAGGCTCTTCCATCTCCCATTTTCCGAATCAAGGAGACATGGGAGAGTAGAAAGCCGATGTAGAAGATTCCAAAGAATGTGATCCCGATATTAGCGATGGCCGACGAAAGGTTCTCTGAGGTGCCCATGAAGATAATAGAGAGAAAAAGAAGGAGAAGGACGATGAAAAGGGGAACGATTTTCGCATCACTGTAAGCTAGAATCAAGGAAAGGATCAAGCCCAAAACGATTCCCACATATCGTTCAACCTGTTTGGACTGGGGGAGGGCAAGGTTGTAAAATTCACGGAGCCCGAGAAAAGTGGCCAAGAGTACCATCAGGAAGAGAATTGAAGGGGGCCCCAGGGCGATGAGAAAGATGACCGGAGGGACCATGAGGGCGCCCATCCATATCTTCTTTTTTTCTATTTTTCCCATATTCTCCCTTAGATAGTTTGGAGTAATCAGTTTGGAGTTCGGAGTATTCGTCTTGAAGCTCCAAACTCTAAACTCCGAACTCATAACTTCTATTCTTCCATGCCATTTAATTGTTCGCTGGTCAGGCCGAAACGCCTCTCCCGAGACTGATAGTCTGCAATTGCCTTCAGGAGTTCTTCCCGATCGAAATCCGGCCAGAGGGTCTCAGTAACATAGAGCTCTGTGTAAGCGATCTGCCAAAGAAGGAAGTTGGAGATCCGAAATTCACCGCTGGTACGGATGAGGAGATCCGGATCGGGTATTCCCCGTGTCCAGAGATATTGGGAGAAACGTTGCATGGTGATCTCCTCCGGTTTGATCTTTCCCCTTTGGAAATCGGAGAGTATCCCATGAACGGCATGCAGGATCTCCGAACGGCCACCATAACTCAATGCCAGGTTGAGAATCATCCCATCACATCGTTCAGTCTTTTCCATCGCTTCTTGCAAGGTATTCTGGACATCGAGGGAAAGATCTTCTATCCTGCCAATGGCATTGAGCCGAATATTATTCTGAACCATCTCCTCGGCTTCCTTGATAAGATATTCCTTCAACAACTCCATTAACGCTATGACTTCATCCTCGGGCCTCCTCCAGTTCTCGATGGAGAAGGCATAGAGGGTCAACACCTTGATGCCTAATTCCCGACATGCGGTAACAATCTCTCTGACGGCATCCACTCCTTTGATATGGCCACTGATCCGGCTGAGAGACTTATTTCTGGCCCAGCGGCCATTTCCATCCATAATGATCGCGATATGGCGGGGAAGTTTTTCCTTATCGGTTTGTTCCATGGTTTCGTGATCCTCTTTTTGAGAGTGGGGCGAAGAAGGTCTCCCAAGAAGGATTTTTGATCAATATTTACTAAAGTTACCATATCAGGTATTCATTTTCAATCAATGAAATAAGGAAACTGTAGAGAAAGATCTGGTGTCTATCGTCTGAGGTCCAGTATCTGAGTTGCAGAATTGATAGGGGGGAATTCGTTGGGGGGAGAAAGGAACGAGAGAGCAGGGGGGAGAAGGGCGCTCTCGTTCCCCTCCTGTCCTATTTTTCGACAATTGCCTCAACAGGGCAAACCTCAAAGCAGCTTCCGCATTCAGTACATTTCTCTTCATTGATTACATAGGGTTCTCCCTCTTCAATCGCCTCTGCAGGACATTCTTCCGAGCAGGTTCCACAGGCCACGCATTCATCAGTGATCACATAAGCCACTCCCATCACCCCCTTCTTTATTTCGGATTCCGAAATTCGGATTGCGGAATTTTCAATCTCCATTCCACAATATGTAATCTATAGTGAACGACACCGGAAGGTAGTCATTGCGAGGAGCGAAGCGACGTAGCAATCTCGTGAGATTGCTACACTTCGTTCGCAATGACATATTGTGGATGTCAATATATTTATGTCGTTCACTATAAATTCAAGGCTTAAATTTCGAGAATTTCTTTTTCCTTGGCTGTGAGTACTCCATCCACCTTTTCGATAAATTTGTCTGTAGAGACTTGCACCTTATCCATCCACTGGCGAAGTTGGTCCTGAGAGATTTTTTTATTCTTTTCCAGCCCCTTCAGTTGCTCGTTTGCCTCCCGTCGGATGTTCCGGATCGCTACCTTTGTCCCTTCGCCCATTTTTTTCACCAATTTGACGAGTTCCTTTCGACGCTCCTCTGTCAGCCGAGGTATGGCGATCCGAAGGATCTTCCCATCGCTGGTGGGGGTCAACCCCAGTTCCGATTTGAGGATGGCCTTTTCAAGTTCACCGATGATGCTTGTATCCCATGGTTGAATTGAAATAAGCCGCGGTTCTGGGGTCGCCAATGTAGCCACCTGGTGAAGAGGGGTGGACGTTCCATAATAATCAATTCGAATATCATCAAAGAGGGCTAAGGATGCCCTGCCTGTTCTCACCTTATTTAAATCCGTTTTGAGCGCAGAAAGGGTTTTATCCATCTTGGCTTCTACTTCTTTGACGATCTTCTCATCCATCGTTTATCCCCTCACTTTTGTTCCTACCCGATCTCCCCGAATGACCCGTTTGATATTCCCTTTTTCCTTCAGACTGAAGACGATGATGGGAATCTGATGATCCATGCAGAGGGAGATGGCAGTGGCATCCATTACCTTTATCTGGTTCTTCAAGACATCGAGGTAAGTGAGTTCATCATATTTCAGAGCGCCCTTATTCAGAAGCGGATCTTTATCGTAGACGCCATCGACCTTCGTGCCCTTAAGGATTACCTCTGCACCAATCTCCATGGCGCGGAGGGAGGCTGCAGTATCTGTGGTGAAGTAAGGGTTTCCTGTTCCTCCAGCAAAGATGACTACTCTCCCCTTCTCCAGGTGGCGAATCGCCCTACGTCGAATATAGGGCTCGGCCACTTGCCGCATCTCAATGGCTGTTTGGACTCGAGTTTGAACATCGATTTCCTCAAGGGCATCCTGAAGGGCAATGCCGTTTATGACGGTGGCCAACATGCCCATATAATCCGCGGAGGCCCGGTCCATTCCCTTGGCACTCGCCGCGATTCCGCGGAAGATGTTGCCTCCCCCGATGACGATGCACACCTCGACTCCCAGGTTTTTCACCTCTTTCACCTCAGATGCGATCTGCTGGAGCATCGTAGGATCGATTCCGTATTCTCCTTCCCCAGTTAAAACCTCACCGCTAATCTTAAGGAGGATTCTTTTATATTGCGTTTTCTTCATGGAGGGTCAGATTCTTAGGTTCAAAATTTTAGAGTTTTCTTCTCACATTTTTGTCATTTTCAAGGATGTTAAGCAGTTTCGGTCGAAGAGGAAGCGGTAGGTTGTGACCGGGAGTTTAACCCCTCACCCAGTTGAAATCGAGTGAACCGACGGAGGCTAATGTTCTCGCCGACCTTAGCAATTATGGCATCAAGGACATCTTTAACCGTCAGATCAGAATCCTTTATATATGTCTGTTCCAGAAGGCAGACTTCGGAATAGTACCTCTCCATTTTGCCTTCGACGATCTTTTCAATCACCTTTTCTGGTTTTCCCGAATCCAGCGCCTGGGTTCGATAGATTCTCCTCTCCCTTTCCAAAACTTCCGCTGGAATTTCCTCTCTTCTGATATATTGGGGGTTGGCAGCAGCGATCTGCATGGTGATATTTTTTACAAAGGCTTGAAAATCCTCTGTCTTGGCCACAAAATCGGTCTCGCAGTTGACCTCGACAAGGACCCCAATCTTTCCCCCAGCATGGATATAGGAAGAGACCAAACCATCGGTGGCAATTCTTCCTGCCTTTTTAGCGGCGGTGGCTAACCCTTTCCGTCGAAGATACTCGATCGCAGCATCGACATCTCCTCCGGCCTCTTGGAGAGCGGTTTTACAATCGACCACTCCGGCACCCGTCCTCTGTCGCAAGTCTTTTACCGACTCAATAGAAATCTCCATTCAGCCTATTCCTCCTCCACTCCTTCGATCACTTCTTCTACGCGTATCTCCGCAGGAGCTTCGCCCGGTTCAACGACCTCTTTTTCCTCTTTGGCTCCCTCCGTCTGGAGTTGTTTTTCATAAAGTTGTCTTCCCTCAATGCAGGCATCCGCGATTTTAAAAGCAAAAAGGTGGATGGCCCGTATCGCATCGTCATTGCCCGGAATGATGTAGTCTAATTCTTCAGGATTGCAGTTGGTGTCGACAATGCCTATCGAAGGAATGCCAATCTTCCTCGCCTCCCTGACAGCGATCTTTTCCTTTTTCGGATCTACGACAAAAATGGCCCCAGGAAGTCGGTCCATTTTTTTAATTCCTCCCAGGGATCTCTCCAACCGGGTCCTCTCTTTCTCTAATTCAAGGACTTCCTTTTTGGGGAGGAGATTGTAAATCTCTTCGTTTTTCATGGCCTCGAGTTTATTGAGTCGATCGATGGACCGTTTAATCGTCTGGAAATTGGTCAGCATTCCTCCCAACCAACGTTTATTCACATAGAACATGCCGCATCGAGTCGCTTGTTCATAGATGGTTTCTTGGGCCTGTTTCTTCGTTCCGATGAAGAGGAAATATTCCCCATTGGCGCAGATATCCCGAATAAATTGATAGGCTTCCTTAAAAAGTTGGACAGTCTTCTGGAGATCGATAATGTAGATCCCATTCCTTGCCCCGAAGATGTATGGCTTCATTTTTGGGTCCCAACGTTTCGTCTCGTGACCGAAATGGACTCCCGCTTCCAGAAGTTCTTTCATCGTTACATTGGCCATCGAACCCTCCGTTTCTTCACCATTTCTCCTCCTTTGGATAACATAAGTCAAGTAACTTTAGCTAACATATGATGGGGTATTTTGCAAGAGAAAAAATGTTCAGGGAAAATTCTTCAGGAAGTAGTCCCTCACGTAAGTGTGGGCACAGAAAATCTTAGAAACATGAAACACTTATTGAACCGGAGAGATACCACCAAATCAAAAAGGCTTAGTTCTGGGGGATGTGAAGGCGAGACAAAAAGCAAAGCAGAAAGATTTATTGAGTGAAAACATTAACCCAAAAATCTACCTTATTTAAGCTACGAGGGCTAACGTTGTTGTCACAAAGGAGGAAGACTTCTCTGAATATTCACGGTCTACCGTTTCTCTTGGGCTTTTATAACTCTCTTTGAATTCACTCCATTTAAAATGAGAAGTCAATCTTTTTCTTGTGAAGAAGAGAATCCTATCCTTTTTCTTGTAAATCCAGACTGAATGACGGACTTCCTGAGTGGAATCGGCGATTAGAAAGAACGAGCCAAGCTTACAGAAATTCCCAAGACAGTCAAGACTTATCTGGGTCTCTGGTTCTCCCCATTGTTTAAGAAATACTCCTTGGTCAATACCGGCCAGCATCAGATTGTTTCGTGCAATTCCATGCCCGGGCGGTTGCTTCCGAGGGTTTGATGTAATACTTAGAGCCTGGATCATCATTAACTTTTAGCATAATTTGTGCCAAATATAGTAGATTATTTAAAAATTGGTTTGAATTTTGTAATAAATTGAAATTATTGAAAATTATTGAAAATTTGAATTTTGAAAATATCCTGTCAAAACCTACATATGATGGTCTCGTAAAAACTCAAAAAAACGTCACTCCGGCCCCGATTTTCATCGGGATAAACTCCAGCCGGAGTCCAGAACTATTTGAATTCACTGGATTCCCGTTTTCACGCCTGCGCGCTGAAGCGCTATGGCGCGCAAGCACGGGAATGACGATAATGGGTCAAATCGGATTTTTTACGAGTTCATTACATATAGAATCCTGAATAAATATGTACTCGAATTTTTGTATATTGAGTGACAAAATTTGTTATTAGAAAATTAATCAAGCTGGAGTTATGGCTTTGTGAAATGAGGCATTAAAAATATCAAGCCGGGAAAGCATTCATGGGTTGCTCGTGGTCGTTTGTTTCCTTTCTGCCCAATACTAAGTGGGCTTCCTGTTGAGATGTGAGGGGAGGTGTGTTGCTATAACACGTGGTGTAGGTTTCAAGCAGTACCCATCCTTCTCTGAAGAGTCTGTTAACCTCATCCTCAGCATTGTGGGTCCCAGGTCGGGTATACCCCGTACTGATGATCTTGATTTCCTTAAATTCGGCGAGGTCTAACTTCCCTTTTTCCATAGAGTTTCATGGATAACTTCATTGACTGCTTAATTTTATTAGCAAATATTGTACCAAATGGGGTGTTTCTGTAATTAATTGAAAATAAAGGAGATTTAAAAAATACAACATTTTTTTTAGACATAAAATTGCCTATTTTTTTGACAGTTGCCTATTTTTATAGGCAGTTTAACATGTCTGAGAAATTAGTTCGGTCCGCTCATGGTAATGATGGAATACTGGAATATTGGAATAATGAGGTTGGCGGAATGATCTTTTTTCCAGATCTTTGACGGTTCGGCGCAAATTGAGACTTTTTCCGCCTTTTTGTCCCAATATTCCATTGTTCCATTATTCCAATATGATATCAGTCGGTTGTAGAATTTCAGAGACGTAAGTCAAATGATTGGATTACTCTGCACGATTTTTTTCAGGGTAAGGGCGTTTTTGATAGCAAAACCATAGGCATCATTGTTAAAGTAGACAAATACAATTTTACCTGTCCCTTTCCAATTCTCGATTTTTTCAGCCCATTGTTTCAATTCTTTATCAGAATAATTAGATCCATAGAGCACTTCGCCCCCGTGAAGACGGAGATAGACGAAATCAGATGTGGCCTTTTCAATAAGAGGGAGACCTGATCCGTGGGCTATGCAAAAGGCAAAATTAAATTCTTTCAATATCCGAAAAGCTTCTTGACAATGCCATGATTCATCCCTGAACTCAAAGGCGTGACGAAGGAGTTTAGAACGAGGAAGTGTTGAGAGAAGGACGCAGAATTCCTCCAGCCTCTCCTTCTGGAATTTGAATCGTGGAGGAAGTTGCCAGAGCACGACTCCTAATTTTTCTTTTAAAGGTGAGGCATGGTCAAAAAAAAAGGATAGGGGCTCTTTGCAATCCTTTAGGCGTTTGATATGGGTGATGAATCGACTTCCCTTGACGGCAAAGAAAAATCTCTTCGGTGTCCGTATATACCAACTGCCAAAGACCTCTTTCCTGGGCAAACGATAAAAGGAGACGTTTAACTCGACTGTGTCAAAATATTGAGCATAAAATTCGAGCCACCTTCTCTGTGGAAGGCGGGAGGGATAGAAGACGTCATTCCACCAATGGGGATAATTATAGCCGCTCGTTCCGATAAGAACCATAGGAACCCTATGGAGATTGCAGATTGAAAAATCTAAAATCCAAAATTAAAAATCGTAACACTTTAGCGTTTTGAAATGGACTGGGATAGGCCCCCAGTCAATGATGCTTCCAAAGTTTTAGAATGCGGTCTTTTATAGGTTACGACATTGAAATGAATTGAGTGAACAAGACGCTGGAGAACTCTTGAAGCCATCTGAATAATCCAGTAAAAGGTTGCCGCCCTGCCTTCGCCGAAGCGGCTA
>Ga0214474_1000844_pt1 | contig 14645 bp, 8 predicted proteins | sample RVTome_2_FD_187335 | JGI IMG/M metagenome (GOLD analysis project Ga0214474, IMG submission 187335) | Soil microbial communities from uranium-contaminated site in the Upper Colorado River Basin, Wyoming, United States - RVT95D214 HiSeq ...
ATCACCAGCCCACTTTAGTACACCCCATTTTCCATCGCCAATGATTGGATTCCAACTCCCATCCTTGTTCTCCAGTAAAAGCGTAGTGCTGGTTGGACCTGGTGCTCCACCGGTTGTTTGTTCAGCGTAAATCTCGATAGAGAAGGTCAGCTTGTCACTTTGGGCCCAGTTGCCAGTATCGGCTCTCATGTGATAGCTTTGAGTAACTGTCATTGGCTGACCAGGATTTAGAGTACCGAGGTAAACGTAAGCGGATTCGATGTCGTCAAGCGTTATACCGTCGTCTGGGTCAATCACAGTTGTCTCGCCTACTGTCATATCGTACTCGATTACCGTATCAATGTCGTTCTTGGGGACACCACCATTGTAAGTAGTGTACCAATCTTGCTCTGGCTCAGTAACTCCGTTCTCTTCGGTATCCACATCCTTGATGTGCTTCCAAATTCTGGCTGGATTGCTACCAACATTTGTTATGGTGAATGTTTTATATTCCACATTCGATGGCTTCATATCCGATATCGCGAAGTTACCAGTCCAGGGATTATTATCGTCAACAGAGATATCAATGGTCCCAGCGGTAATGGTGTTTCCACTACTGGTTTCGGTGTCGGAGAAGTAAGCACGGGTGACAGCAAAGCCGACTACTGCCACTATAGCAATAGTCAACATACTAACTAATATTCTCTTCATTATTTTTCACCTCCCTTCAAGATAAGTTATAAGTATTAAGTAATAAGTATTAAGTTCAATAACTCGTTTCCGCTTCAACCTTCATCCTTCATACTTCAGACTTTATACTTAATTACGTGTTTTTGAGTTTTTTGATTGAAGCTGTGAGTATTTTTGCGATCTCTTCAGACTCCCCAATCAAATGTTTCATCCTATTTTTCGTTCGTACGTCGCTGCTTTCGGCTATTAACCTCAACCAGTAGATCGTTTCTCTAGCTTCCTTCTTGGCAATATTAGTGCTGTTTGTAAACTCCGCTTTTGTGTGAGAACCCAATGCTTCTTCAAGATTTGCACCGATCGATGTCCCAGATCTTAAAACTTGATTGATTAAAACCCTATTAACATCACTTCTTGGTAACTGCTTACAAAATTGTATTATTCTTAGCCCAAATTTAAATGTTCGTTCTCTTATATCTTCCGGTTTCCCACCTTTATCCTTCATACTTCAGACTTAATACTTCGTCCTTACTCTTATAGACTTGCTGCCAACAAAAAGGTTACAAACAAAAAGCTGTGCCAAAGTCAGCACAGCTACTATTCCTCTAGGTTGGGGCAATAAGCAGAACCATAATATTTATCCAATTTTTTCTGGGCAGATAGAAACTCGCGGGGCAGAAGAATACTCTTACACTTTAAGCATTTTGGTTTCAACTGTCAAGATAGAAAGGAGGTTTTTTTGGAAAGATTTCTAAATTTAGAATTTACTCTAAGGTATGTGGGTGGCAGGGAGAGATGACAGAGAGTCTCCTTGTCAATTCTACTCTACCATCTGTTGTTCAGGTAGGATGATTGGTTCTTCAACGGTAGGTTTTTTCACTTCCACTTCTTCTGCAGCAACTACTTCGGTTTCTTCCGTAGTTTTTCTTACACCCCTACTATCAAGGCGCGCCCGCGGGCCAGTTGGAATCAACCGACCAATGATAACATTTTCTTTTAGTCCCCGCAAATAATCTATCTTACCGGAAGTTGCTGCATCAGTCAGAACAGAGGTGGTCTCTTGGAAACTAGCTGCTGATAAAACGCTCTCTGTGTAGAGAGCCGCTCTGGTAATTCCGAGGATAACCACGCTAGCTGTGGCTGGCTCCCCGCCCTCGGCCAAAACTTTTGCATTTTCCTCGGCAAACTTTACCTTGTCAATTAATTCGCCAGGCAGGAGACTGGTGTCACCAGAAGCCTGCACCCTCACTTTTTCACTCATCTTACGCACGATAGTTTCAAAATGTTTATCGTTAATTGGCGCTCCTTGAGATTCGTAGACTCTCTGCAGCTCAGAAATAATATATTGCTGGACTGCTCTTAAACCTTTAGCCTCCAGCAAGCTTCTCAGATCAAAGTGTCCGCTAGTTAGTGCCGCACCAGTCTCAACCATATCACCAGTTTTTACTAAAAGTTCGCTAGCGGCGGGGATTACGTACTCTTTTTCTACTTTAGTTTTTTTATCAAAAGCAACCACCCGCACTTTTGTTTGCTCGCCTTCTTCTACGATCTGGACCCTACCTGGAATTTCCGCCATCACAGCTGGAGTCTTGGGTGTCCTGGCCTCAAAAATTTCGTCTACCCGTGGCAAACCCTGGGTAATATCCAACCCGACAATACCTCCGAGATGGAAAGTTCTCATTGTCAGTTGTGTACCAGGCTCGCCAATTGACTGGGCTGCAATCACCCCCACTGGTGTCCCAATTTTCACTCCCTCTTTTACTGCTAAGTCAAGGCCGTAACAAGCCTGACAAACCCCATATTTTGTTTCACAAGTCAAGGGTGACCGCACTAAAATCTCTTTTACCTTAGCTAGCGCAATTTTTTCAGCCGTTGCCCCAGTTATTCTTTCACCTGCTTTTGCTAAGACTGCTCCTTTTTCATTTTTAATATTCTTAGCTGCAACTCTACCTACAATTATTGCTGACCATGTTGTAGTCCGGTCTTTATCTTCTGAAATTATAATCCCTTCTTCTGTACTACAATCCTCCTCACGTACTAAAACATCATGGGCGACATCTACCAACCTCCTAGTCAGATAGCCAGCGTCTGCAGTCTTTAGGGCTTTATCTACTAAACCTTTCCTAGCCCCACGAGTGGAGGTGAAGTATTCGTAAACTTCCAACCCCTCTCTGAAGTTGCTTTTGCTTGGAAGTTCTACTATCCTACCAAGAGGATCGGCTACTAAACCTCGCATACCGGCAAGTTGTTTAAGTTGATCTCTGCTACCACGGGCTTCTGATTCTTGCATTATTTTCAAAGAGTTATCCTCACTCATACTATCCAGAGTAAGTTGATCTATTTTTGCTGTCAGGGCTGACCATATCTCTTCGGATAAACGCACTTTCTCAACTTCGGTAATAAGACCACGACGAAAGTTTTTTTCAATCTGCTCCACCTTAACTTCTGCTTGATCTATCAATTTTTGCTTCTCAGGGATTATCTGAGCATCAGTAATAGACATTGAAATTCCCGAATTTGTGGCGTAAGAAAAGCCAAGATCTTTTAGAGAATCGATCAGTTGTACTGTTCTTTCTTTCCCGAAACGATTTTGACATTCAATTAAAATACTTTTTATGTCTGAACCTCTCACTACCTTATTGGCAAATCTCATCTCTTCCGGCAAGGCTTGGTTGAAAAAGATCCGGCCTACACTAGTCTCAATAATTTTATTTTTCCATTGGATCTTAATTATTTCTCGCAGACTCACACGTCCAAGGTGATACGCCCCGATCGCTCCATCTTCGTCGAAAAATTTCTCAGCAGGGCCTTCTTCTAACCTAGTAAGGCAATACAGGCCTAAGAAGACGTCCCGGTTTGGCGTCATGATCGGTTCTCCATCAGCTGGCCGAAGAAGATTGTTGGTCGCCATCATTATTGAGATAGACTCATCTTGAGAGGTTTTGGCTAAAGGAACATGTATTGCCATCTGGTCTCCATCGAAATCTGCCCCATAACCGGCACAGACTGAAGGGTGAATACCAATCGCATTTCCTTCGGTCAAAACCGGATAAAAAGCCTGTATACCAAGTCTATGAAGGGTTGGAGCCCTGTTTAAGAGGATTGGATGGCCCTTGGTAATTGATTCCAAAATGTCCCAAACCTCGGTGCCACGCCGCTCAAAAACGTGTTTTGCACTTTTTACATTTGGCGCATAACCCTGATAAATCAACTCTCGTAATACATAAGGTTTAAACAGCTCTAGTGCCATCTCTTTGGGAACCAGACATTCGTTTAATTTCACATTCGGGGCAACCACAATCACACTCCGCCCTGAATAGTCCACTCTTTTCCCTAGAAGGTTCTGGCGGAACCGTCCTTGCTTACCCTTTAGCATATCGGAAAGTGAACGAAGTACCTGCATCCCTGCCCTGGTTGGTGCAGGCCGCTGTGCCGAATCTATTAGAGCATCTACAGCTTCCTGCAGCATTCTTTTCTCATTACGTAAGATTATCTCTGGCGCACCCAAATCTGTAAGTCTTTTCAACCGGTTGTTACGATTGATCACTCTTCGGTAGAGATCGTTAAGATCGCTTGTTGCAAACCTTCCACCAGAAAGTTGAACCATTGGCCGCAGATCCGGGGGGATAACTGGTAGAACACCAAGAATCAGAGAAGTAGTTGCGACACCTGATTGTCTAAACCCTTCCACGACACGCAACCTTTTGGTAGCCTTAATCTGTTTTTGGCCTGTAGAATTCTGAACATCGACTCGCAGTTGCCCTGAAAGTTTATTAAGATCCAGTTCCTTCAAAACCTCCAATATTGCCTCAGCACCCATTCCAACCTTCAAAAAACCTATCGCGTCGTAACTTGCTAGTTTTTGATACTCATCTTCTGCGATAACAGAGAGCTTCTTGATCAACTTTACCTTTTCGCTCGCTGCTTTCTGCAATTCTCGCAGACTGGAAAGTTCAACCCTTTCTTCCTCCGCAAGATTTGTCCGCCTTGCCTTCGCCTTTAGCCGCAGTTCTTCAACTATTAACTCTTTCTGTTCTCTGTTTTTGATGTCAAGTTTTTTTATTTCGTCTTTAAGAGCCAGGTCAATTTCCCCTAAGCGCTTTTTGTAACTGCTTTTCAGTTCTTCAATCTGCTTTTTAAATGACACTTCAATTTGGGCCAGAGATTTTTTCCTCTCTTCTTCATCTACACTAACCACTAAATAATTCGCAAAGTAAACAACCGCTTCCAAATAACGTGGTGTAATATCAAGTAGTTGTGATAGTTTTGAAGGAGTGCCTTTAAAAAACCAGACGTGAGCCACCGGAGCGGCTAATTTAATATGGCCCATACGTTCTCTTCTTACTTTTGATTGAGTAACCTCGACTCCACATTTGTCACAAATTACACCGCGATAGCGAATTCTTTTATACTTACCGCAGTAGCATTCCCAATCTTTGGTCGGTCCAAAGATTTTCTCGTCGAATAAACCGTCTTTCTCTGGTCTGAAAGTTCGGTAGTTAATAGTTTCCGGTTTGGTAACTTCACCGTAAGACCAAGACAGTGTGTCGTCTGGGGATGCCAATACTATTCTCAATGCTTCAAAATCACGGATTTCATTCATATATCTAGTCTGCCTTCGCCTCTACACCTACCTTTTCTTTCAGATGCCGGACTTCAAATCCCTCGGCACTCTCTTCGCCTTTAATCACTGTTTCCTCGCCGCTAGTTTCAGCTAAGTCTTTTGCCTCTTCTTCGATTTTTTCTTCGTCGGTAGCTTCCCTTTCGCCTACCTCTTTTTCCTCCTCCACCTTAGCTCCTAAAAGTTCAACTTTTAGTCCAAGGCCATTCAATTCTTTAACCAAGACCTTAAATGACTCTGGCACCGTGGATTCTGGAATATCAATTCCTTTTACAATCGCTTCGAACGCTTTTGCTCTACCAACCACGTCATCACTTTTAATGGTTAGCATTTCTTGAAGCGTGTGTGCAGCTCCATAAGCTTCGAGTGCCCAGACTTCCATTTCACCCAGCCTCTGACCTCCCATCTGAGCCTTACCTCCAAGAGGCTGTTGGGTGACTAATGAGTAAGGTCCTGTACTTCTCGCATGCACCTTCTCGTCAACCATATGGACTAGTTTCATGATGTACCCGCTCCCTACTGTCACAGGACTTTTAAAGGCTTCGCCACTTTTACCATCATACAAAATCACTTTTCCACTCGCTGGTAAACCTGCTTTCTGCAATTCTTTAAAAAAATCTTCCTCTTTGAAGCCGCCGAAAGACGGTACGGCTGCTTTGTATTTTAGTTTTGTCGCGGCCCAGCCAAGATGGGTTTCTAAGAGCTGGCCAAGATTCATTCGGGAAATGACTGAAAGCGGTGAGATAATAATATCAATTGGTGTCCCATCTGCTAAGTAAGGCATATCTTCTACTGGTACAACTTTGCTAATTACACCTTTATTACCGTGACGACCTGCTAATTTATCACCGACTGCAATCTTACGAGTTTGCGCTACTTTCACCTTTATAAGCCGGATCACCCCAGGCTCAAGCTCGTCTCCGCTTTCTTTGGAGAGAATTTGGACACCAACCACAGTTCCCCGCTCGCCATGGGGTATGCGTAGAGAAGTATCCCGCACTTCTCGTGCTTTTTCACCAAAAATTGCGCGAAGTAACCTTTCCTCTGCGGTCAGTTCTGTCTCACCCTTTGGCGTAATTTTACCCACTAAAATATCGTTTGGTCCCACCTCTGCTCCAATATAGACGATTCCTTCCTCGTCCAAATTGGCCAGGGCTTCTTCGCCAACATTAGGAATGTCCCTAGTTGTCTCCTCTGAACCCAGTTTAGTTTCATTCACTGAAATTTCATATTCCTCAATATGAATTGAAGTTAGCGTATCGTCTCTAACCAATCTTTCAGAAATTACAATCGCGTCTTCATATCCATAACCTTCCCAACTCATGTAAGCAATTAAAAGGTTTTGGCCCAGGGAAAGTTCTCCGCCTTCAGTCGTAGGCCCATCAACTAAAAGCTCTCCTTTTTTAACCTTCTGACCGACTGAAACCAGGGGTCTCTGCGAGTAGCAGGTGTTTTGGTTGGATTTCTCAAACTTAATTAATGGAAATCTATACTCACCTTTATCTTTACCGCGAATTATAACCTCGTTAGCGTCTACAAATTCAACCTTCCCATCTATTGGGTTTTTAATAATTCGGCCAATGTTTTCGGCTACCGGCTCCTCCATACCTGTACCTACTATCGGAGCGGTGGGGCGCACGAGAGGAACTGCTTGGTTTTGCATATTTGACCCCATCAGAGCCCGATTTGCTTCGTCATGAGCTAAAAATGGAATAAGTGAGGAGCTTGCACCTAACATCTGCCATGGCGCCAAGTCTATATAATCAACTAGCGAGGATGGCCCGCTGATAAATGAACCTTTATGTCGCAGGGGCACTCTCTTATCTAACATATAGCCGTTTTTATCAACAGAGACTGTTGCGTGCGTAATGTAATATTCCTCTTCGTCATCAGCCATCAGCCACACTATTTCATTGGTGACTTTTGCTCTTGAATCTTTTTTAACGACCCTTCGGTAGGGGGTTTCCAAAAAACCATACTCATTGATTCGTGACATTAGGGAAAGGTGGGTAATCAAGCCGATATTTGGGCCTTCTGGAGATTTGATTGGGTCTATCCGTCCGTACTGAGAATTATTTATATCGTGGACTGAAAAGCTGGCTCGCTCCCTAGTCAATCCCCCAGGACCCATCACCGACAGTCGCCTCAAATGTTCTAGCTCCGATAATGAGTTTATTTGATCCATGAATTGAGAAAGTTGACTACCAGCAAAAAATTCGTTGAGCCGAGCAACTATCGGCCGGGCGTTTATTAGAGCAACTGGTGTCACCGCTGTCAGATCAGCAGAAAGACTCATCCGCTCTTTCACCACTCGTTCCATCTGTAACAAACCAATACGCAACGTGTTTTGTACCAACTCTCCAACTGCCCTCACTCTCCTATTACCCAAATGGTCGATATCATCGGGCGCGCCTTCACCGTTATTAAGTCTAATTAGAAGTTTTAGCGCTGCTATTATATCTTCTGGTGAAAGTATCCAGTGGTCTGGGTCGTTGGCGATTTGTAAACCAAGCCGCTTATTTAGTTTATAACGCCCCACTTTACCCAAAGAGTAACGCCGGCTGTTGAAAAAAAGATTCTCTAAAAGCGCTTTTGCGTTTTCCACTATAGGTGGGTCACCTGGCCGCATCTTTCTGTAGATCTCCAAAAATGCTTCTTCCGCCGAATCTGCTGGATCTTTACCCAGGGTAACTTCTACAAATGGGTGGTCTAGATTGGTATCTATTTCAAGAAAAAGGTTTTTGATTTTTTCAGTTCCGCCATACCCGATTGTACGTAAAAAAGTAGTCGCCGGAATTCTCCGCTTCCGGTCAATCCTAACTGATATTAAATCGTTTTTGGCGGTTTCAAATTCTAGCCAACTACCTCTAGTAGGCCGAAGCTCCGCCCGGAATAGCCTTCTCCCAGTGGCAGGATCAACCTCTGCTGTGTAGAAAATCCCCGGACTTCTAGTAAGCTGGGTAACAACAACCCGCTCAACACCGTTTATAATAAACGTACCGGAATCGGTCATCAATGGCAGATCACCCAGAAACACTTCTTGTTCCAAATTTTCTCCGCTTTGTTTATTTAAAAGCCGGCTTTTCACCTTCAGGGGAGCAGCAAAGGTACCACCTTTTTCGAGGGCAAGTCTAGGGGTATATTTTGGTTCACCAAAAGAATGCTCAATAAAATAAAGCGCAAAATTTTTTCCGGTGAAGTCTTCGATTGGTGAGATTTCAGCGAGAAGCTCTTTTACGCCATCGTTCAAAAGCCACTCGTAAGAGGCTTTTTGTGGTTCTATTAAATTTATAATCGGAAAGTGTCTCCCTGCTGCTCCAAAAACCTTACGGTTAGCCATCGAAACCCTTGTGTTGGATGATTCCTGTTACTAAATTAAGAACTGGCAGCTTATTTGTACACAAACAAATAGACGTACGCACATTGTACGTCTAAATAAATATTTGATTACACACTAAAAATAACGTGTTGTTTGTCTTTTGTCAAGAGGCTCCTTAGAAACTTATAAATATTTCGCTATATTTTGTTGGTGCTCCTCAAAAGTTTTTGCATAATGAACTTTTCCGCTTTTATCATGAAGATAGAAATAATACGGGGACTGGGTTGGTTCAAGTACGGCTTCTATAGAAGCAAGGCCAGGGCTGCAGATTGGTCCTGGCGGTAAGCCAATGTTTTTTCTCGTATTGTAGGGATTATCGATATTTATATCTTCCTCAGTCAGATTTTTCCGCCACCAAGTTTTTTCTTCTTTAGAATAACCCAAAGCGTATTGGGTAGTAGCATCAGCTGCAACCGCCATCCCTTCCCGCCACCTCTTAATCAAGATACCAGCAATCATCGGTCTTTCTTCATCGGTTTTTGTTTCTCTTTCAATAATTGAAGCGAGGATGAGTACCTCTTTTTCTGAGAAGTTTTTGGCTGAAGTTTCTTTTTTCAAATTTTCTTCAAATTTTTTTTCAAAGTTGTCTTTAAAAATTGTAAGTATTTTTTCGCTGTCTGCGCTTACAGGAATCAAATAGGTATCAGGAAAAAGTTGGCCTTCAACTGCTCTATTGAGGAACTCCTTTTTATCAATCCTGAAATTCTCAGCTAGAATTTCCGCTACCTGCTCTTTTCTTAATCCTTCAACAAAAGTCGCCCATTTATCTAGTCGTCCAGTAGTCAACGAAAGTGCCATTTCTTTCACTGATTGATTTGGAAAGAGTTTGAAGCTGCCCGCCTGAATTTTTTTATCTAGACCACTTAACTTCAAATGAACTCTGAAGATAAACGAGCTCCTGATGAGATTTTCCTCCTGCAAACGTTGTGAAAACGATGAAGTACCCTCACCTTTTTTAATGACAAATATTTTTTCTTTACCTACACTACCAACAGGGTCCAGAGCCCAATTCACCCAGGCGGTAACTGAGACTAACGGAACGGTGGTGACAATAAAAAGTGTAACTGAAAACTTAAACAATGCACCAAATGGTTGTTTAACTACCCAGGTTGATTGCATATTACTCTTCTTGAATTAATTCGATTTTTATCCTACTTTTTAAAAAAGGCATGAAACCGGCGATTCGGAAAAAGGACGGTGATATTTTAATTTCGAAACCAGATATACTATTTAACGATTTCAGATACCTATCTGTAGTTGAGAAGTCTTTTCCCGCAATTCTTTTTTTGGTCTCCTCAATATCAATTTCTGGGACCAAACTCGCTTTTATTTTCCCAAGGATTTCGAGATTATCCCCGTCCTTTTCTAAAATTTCAGCCTCGACAGTAGAAGTTCCTCGGTCTATTTTAAAATCGTCTGGTACACTGTCTGCGATCGATTCGATCAATAAATCCTTTAGATCTTCTTCTGAAAAAGCCTTTGCGGTAAATTCTACCTGCAAGCTCAAACGAAATTCGCTAGCTTCTTCTCCAACGTTTTTACTATAAACCTCGTTTAAAATTTCAGGCTCCAGACCGCCTTCTGGTACTACTAAATCTTGGTTTTCTTTTTCCAGCTCTTCCCTCGCTTTCCTCGCTAATTTCGCGAGTAATTTTTCTTTTGCCTTTTTCTGGTCGCTAGCCGAAATTATTGTCAGATTCCTACTGCTTCCACCAGTGAAATTTGTCTCACTTTTGGCAAAAACCAAGTTGACGTTAGCGCTACCTACTCTAAATACTGTCCCTGCCGCCAAATTACCAGATGTACCAATTACCTTGGCAGTAACATCTACTCCAGTCGAAGGGCAATCAGCTTCACACCCTGCTGGGGCAGCTGAAATTGTAGCTGATTTATCCAGTGAAAATGTCACTTTTGAACCTGACACTGGAGTAATAGTGGTACCTTTGAAAAAGGTCTTGGCGCTAGCGGTATCACGGTTGACAATCTTCACTCTACCTTTAGCTAGTGTTCCCACCGTTTTTGTCCCTGTCGCTTTTGCTTCTAACACATCCTCTTGGGTAGTTTTCAACGTTTTTAAGGGAATTGCGCCTTGGTCGGTATCTGCCTCTTCAATGCTTGCACCTGCCACCAAGCTTAGTTCCGCCTCTTTGAATTGGGCTTTTGTGATCAGTTTCACGTGAGCTCTTGGCACAAACCAAAGTAGACCCAACCCAGCAATAATTATAAAAGCCAAAAACCCAGCTATGAGATAGAGTCTCCTTCGCCCTTTGAGAAACGCCGGGCTTGGTAATTTAGGAAACGGAAATCTGCGTTTCTTTTCTTCAGGCAAGCCAATCGGCTTCGCGGTTGGTTCTTGACCGGCTACATCCTTCCCTTCGACGAAACCTAAATTTTCATCTTTTTCTTTTTTGGCTACTACCTCTAAAGGCTTCTTTTCGAAATCACCTTTGATTACAACTTTCTTACCTAAACTTTTTGCTTGAAGATTTATTACTTCCAGATTAGCTGGAAGTTTCAAAATATCGCTTCCAGGAAAAACAAATATCTCAAGCTCCTTATCAGTCTCGGAAGCTATCGCTTTCAGGGCGTCAGCAAGTTTATCATTTTCATCAAATTCAAGTCTTTTCATTCATACTCCTCCTGCCGGCTCAGAGCAAAAATACCGATGTCTGAGGGTGAAAAATTTTGAATGTTCTGGGCAATTTCTACCCTGGGATCTAACTGGAAGCCCAACTGCGCCTTCCAAGGAAATTCTACGAGAATTTCGTTTATCTTCTCCAAATTTATCTGATCGTGATCAGCAAAAAGCCAAATTAGATCTGGTGGTTTTTCTTTCTCAAATTTTTTTATAGCTGCTTGCCAAGCGATAGGTAGAAGTTTTGGTTCACTAGCTCCAAGACCGACAGGTAAAATCTCGGAGACATGGCCATCATTCATAACAGTAAGCTCGCTTCTATCTGCCCCGACACGAAAAATTAGAACATCTTTCAAATTTTTATCCAATAAAATTTTAGCGGCGGTAAAAGATGTGGGAATAATTTTTTCGATTTTTACATCAATTTCATTCATAAGACGGTGAAGCAATTCCAGCTCAGAAGCATCTTTAAAGGCGGCAAAACATGAGAGCTGGATTTTTTCACCCTTCAATCCTAACGGATTGCTGACGCGGACCCCATCAATATCTGCACCGGCTATAGTCGAAAAAAAGACTTTCTTTTCCTCTGTATCTAAATCCTTGACAATTTGATGCAGCGCGTCTTCTGTTTCTTCTAAGGTAATAGGTTTTTTTGGATTGGGCCGAGCATACCTAGCGATGGTGGTGATAGTTCCTAAAGAGCCGCCTGAGATACCTAAAACCCCAGTTGTAGGGAAATCCGGAGCAATAGCTGCTAGAGAGTCCAAAGCTTCAAGAACTGTATCAAATACCTCCTCCCCCAATGAATATTTTTTTTTACCTACGCCAACAAGCTTAATCTGCGGACCTTCTTTTTGAAAGATTGCACATGCGATTTTTTCTAGGCCAATTTCAACAACTAGAAAATCCTTTCGTTTTGGTTTTCGGCCGAAAAATTTAAAGTTGGGCATTGTAAAAAACGAAATTCCTACTAACTATATTATATCTCGCCAGAGAAACAATCGGCGAAATGTAATAGATCGCTTCGCGCTCTGCGTTGCTGTACTTCTACGAAGACGATTATACCTAATTATTAAGAGTTGCTCTGATACGACGCTGTCCTGCCCCCAGTGCCTCTTCTTTAATAATTTTGAATTTTCCTACCTGGGCTGTGTGTTCAACATGCGGCCCACCGCAAAACTCTTTAGAATAATTATCAATGGAATAAACCGATACCCTTTCGCCATACTTTTCCTCAAACAAACCGATGGCGCCAGCCTTTTTACCTTCCTCCACGCTCATTATTTCTTTTTTCACCGGTAAATCTTCTTTGGTTTTTTGGTTAACAACTTCCTCAACTCTTTTTATTTGCTCCTTAGTTAACTTTTCCCCGTAAGAAAAATCGAAGCGAATCCGCTCTGGAGTAATATTACTCCCTGTTTGATAGACTTGGTTTCCCAGCTCGTCACGAAGAGCCTGATGAAGTAGGTGGGTCGCCGTATGACCACGAATCGTAACTTCTGTATGGTCAGCTAGACCACCGGCAAATCTCTTTTCTTCTTTTTGTTTTGATGCTTGCCTATGTAAAGCAGTCATTGCATTAAATGTAGCTTCAGCTTCTTCTTTATTAAAATCTCCTTTGAGTATCGCATCGGCGGTTCCAAAAGTTTCTTCTTGTGGAATACCACGAGTAAATTTCAAGTCAGCTGAAACTGTTCCTATTGCCGCTGATGGGGTTGGACTTGACATCGTAATCTCATGTTGTTGTTTTAAATCTTCCCATCTTACGGGTGATCCAGAGACGTTAGATGCTTTACTTTCAATAGTACCTCGAGGATCAGCTTGAGCCTTGCTAATCTCTTCCTGTTCTAATTTTTTTGTCACTGGGGAGTGTACCCTTGACAAATACTTTTTCTCTTCTTGAGAAATCTTATTATTTATAAGATCTTTTTTCTTTAACAACTCTGGGTACTCATCTTTATAGAAATTAATATAAGAATCTGTTATCCATGATGCAAAACTTCCTTCTATACCAATCTTCCTTGCTGAAGTAATAGATCTAGTTATTAATCTCACCAGAACAGAACCACGATCATTCGCGCTTATGGGCTCAACTCCATCCGCAATTAAGAATGTTGCCGCTCTCAGATGATCTGCTATTATCCTCGCGTCTTTAAGGTTAAATTCTTCTGTTGCTTTATTCTTAATGCGCTTCATTGCTTCCTGAAAAAGCTCAGTATCGTAGACGTTATCTTTCCCTTGCAAAACGGCAGTAGTTCTCTCAATTCCCATACCGGTATCAACATTTTTTTGTTTCAGGGGAACGTAGGTACCATCTGCAGTTTTGTTAAATTCCATGAAAACATCATTCCAAATTTCCGCATATTTACCGCAAGTTTCGCCGGGGTGGCATTTCTCTCCATGCTCAACCCTACCAGTATCATAAAACATTTCGGTATCTGGTCCACACGGACCCGCTTGGCCTACCGGCCCCCACCAATTATCTTTTTTCCCGAGCCTAAAAATTCGATTTTCAGCGATTCCCAAATCTTTCCAAATTTGGATAGTCTCTTCATCTTCTCCTACCCCGGGAATTTCTGGATCACTACCAAAAACCGTCACGTAAATTCTTTTTGGATCTAACTTCAACTCTTGAGTGAGAAATTCAAATGACCACTCTATTGCTTCTTTCTTCCAATAATCTCCAAGCGACCAGTTACCGAGCATCTCAAAAAAAGTATTGTGCCAGGGATCTCCGACATCATCAATGTCGTCCGTCCGCATACTTTTCTGTACGTTAGCCAACCTTCTCCCAGCTGGATGAGGCTCACCTAGCAGATGTGGGACGAGAGGGTGCATACCGGCAGTTGTGAAGAGAACTGTTGGGTCGTGTTCGGGAATCAAAGAAGCGCTTGGTATAATCGCATGTCCTTTTTTCTCAAAAAATTCTAGGTATTTTTTCCTAAGTTCCTTTGCTGTCATAAACCTCCATTATACGTACTAACTAGCCATTTTTCAATTCAAACGCTACTACAAGAACTGCAGGGCAAATGGGGAAATAGTCTACTTGGGTTTCTTCTGGAAAAATCTGCGGGGCTCTCCTGAAGCAGTGGCTTTCGCTTTTTGTTCCGGATCGGATGTTTCTAAGTCTTCAATGTCGTAATCTTCTATACCCAGCTCTCCGGCTAGAGCAGCGTCGATTTTTTTTCGAGCGGTTTTTACAAGTTCTTTTCCACCTTCACTGTTGAGAAACCAAACCAATCCCACACCAAGCAGTAGGCCAAAGAAAAGGCCTTTATAAAAATGGCTTTCGTGTTCATTACTGGGATGATGATTGAGTTTCTCCATGAGACGGTTCCTTTTTT
>Ga0214474_1000846_pt1 | contig 14631 bp, 7 predicted proteins | sample RVTome_2_FD_187335 | JGI IMG/M metagenome (GOLD analysis project Ga0214474, IMG submission 187335) | Soil microbial communities from uranium-contaminated site in the Upper Colorado River Basin, Wyoming, United States - RVT95D214 HiSeq ...
TAATCAACTTTCTGCTTCTGAGGGGGTAAATGGAGAAGGGAAGAGGAAGGGGATTTTTTAAAGGGCCTTCATGGGTGCCGTGAGGCATTCGAGGAAGGCCTTTTTGTTTTTGGCCCTTGAGAGGGGAGTTTTACCACGAAGGTCACGAAGAAACACGAAGACAAAATTTGTATATTTAGAATTTAGAAATTGTTTAGAGTTTAGAATTTAGAGATTCGGATTTATTTATGCTTCGTGTTCTTCGTGGTGAAGGAATATGTGTAGGAGATTCATAGTAAGGAGGGAAAACTGATGAGTCTCAAATTCAAGGGATTTAAGATCATTGCCATCTGCGTCTTGGTGGTCTTTGCAACCATTGCGCTCAGGGTGGATCTGTTGGCAGCTCCCAAGAAGGCCAAGCCGCAGCCGGTGGTTGAGAAGAAGGTCACCGCAGCTGCCAAGTTCCAGGACCTGCTCAGGGAAACGGATAAGGTCTTCGAGGGGATGGAGGCGGACCTGGCAAAGAAGAAAGACGTCTCCCCCAAGCTCCAGCAGCTGAGGCAACACAGAGCAGACCTCCAGGCCCAGGCTGACAATATCAGGGGGGAATTGGCCCAGACGCGGCAAGAGCTTATCTCCAAGAAGCTCCCGGCGGAGATCATCCAACGGCACGATGCCTTTGCCCAGAACTTTGAGCAAAATATGAAGGCCTTCCTCGTTGACCTTGATCAAGCTGAGCAGGCCAAGCCAGGGCAGCTCCAGGCAAGGGTAAAGGGTGCCAGGGACTTTCTCAAGAAAAATATCCACAGGGAACGACATATCCCCTTAGACCCGAACAAACTCCCGAATAGTATCCCAAAGATAGAACGGAAAGAGCCACGGCTTAAGAAAAAAGATTTTGAGAGAGATTTCTTAAAGCCGCAAAAGGCAGAGGCTTCAAGGAAGCCAATCCTTGTTGCCGCGAATGGGCCGTTAAAAGGAATTTCGACATCCAGCGAGGAACAAGATACCGGGAACCTGAGTATTGCTCAAGCAGGCAATCAACCTGCTGCCGACGATTTAGCCCAGACCATAGAAGTTCAATTCACGCCGGAGATCGTTGCGAAGGCTCAAGAACTTGGAAACGACCCAGTCAAGATCTACGAATGGGTGAGAGATAACATCGAATTTGTCCCTACCTATGGCTCCATTCAAGGGGCTCACATGACGCTCATCGGCAGGCAGGGGAATGCCTTTGATACGGCATCGTTGCTCATCGCACTTCTTCGAGCCTCAAACATTCCTGCCAGGTATGTCCATGGGACCATAGAGGTTCCAATCGATAAGGCGATGAATTGGGTCGGCGGATTTGCCGATGCAAAATCGGCTATGGATTTTATTTCCAGCGGCGGCGTGCCGGTTTCCTATGGTCTCTCCGGCGGGAAGATCAGCGATATCTGGATGGAGCATGTGTGGGTGGAGACGTATGTGCCGTATGGAAATTATAGAGGTGCAAGACGTGATGACAGCATTAAGACATGGATTCCCTTAGACCCGAACTATAAACAATACGACTACAAAAGAGGCATGGATTTACATGCCGCCATGGGAATCAACGGAGAACAGTATATTATGGATTACCTGACGGATACCTCTCCTTCTCCGATTCCATCGGAACTGCAAGACCTCTTCCCAAATTTCACGATCAGTCCCTATCAGTATTACAGCAACAGACTTTTCAATTACCTCGATGCCAATTTTCCTGATACAACCATAGAGGACATTGTAGGTGATGAGACAATTGAGCTTGCAAAGAATATGATCAGGAAAGGATATCCTTATCTTCCCGCAAGCTTGCCTTACAAGGTATTAGCAAAAGGTGCGACATATTCGGCAATACCTGATGCCCTAAGGCCCAGGATAGGCTTTGCAATAGAAAACATCCTTACCTATGAAACAGACCTCTCTTATACTATAACGCTCCCCGAGATATCAGCGAAAAGGATAACACTTTCATATATTCCGGCAACGTCGGCAGATGAATCCCTTGTTACTCAATATGGCGGCAATATGCTTAACGTCCCCCCCTATCTTTTAGAGGTAAAACCAGTGATCAAGATCAATGGTTCTATGGTGGCAACAGGCAATGCGGTGGGACTTGGCTATGAGCAGATATTCAATATATCCTTCCAGATACCAAATAAGGCAGCGGATGTAGTGACGCATAAGGTGACTGCCGGTGATTATTCAGGCGTGGCCATTCAATATTATAAGCCGCCGCTAGAATTAGTTGGTGATAAGATGGAGGAACTTACAAAAAACAGAGTAAGCACGGATCTCGATGACCTCCTTGGACTGATGCTTTATAACATAGGGCTTTCTTACCTGCAGCATATAACGTTTGAAGAAGAACTCTACGCAAAGAACTTTCAGATGATTGTTACAAAAGAGCAGTCAGAAGCAATGGCGACCTCTCATGCAGAAACGGAATGGCTCTGGGGAGTACCATATGCCGTCATCGCGGAAGCGATAGGCGTCGATGCTAGAAGAAATCTCTACATGGCTTTCCCCATAGATGGTAATCAACAAAGAACAAAGGATTTTATGGTGGTTTCCGGTATAGGGAGATCATTGTGGGAAGATCTGATATTAGAATCTTTCTTTAATATACCATCCGTTTCATCAGCGAGGCTTCTGAAGCTTGCAAATCAACAGGGAATTCCGCTCTATACAATTGATAAGAGCAACGTTAGTGTCTTATTGCCTCAGCTTCAGGTTACACTGGAGGCGATTGCTGACATAGAAAATGCGGTTAATGCCGGTAAAAAGGTTATCATATCGAAGACCAATATCCAATATAACGACTGGAACGGCGTCGGCTATATAATCCTTGATGCTGCAAATGGGACCGGGGCTTATTTGATAAGCGGAGGGTTGGCAGGGGGAAAGGGAACAGACCCATTGCCAAACGATCATCGAGAATTACAAGCTCTTTATAAAAGAATTTGTATGCAGAAAAGAGAGATAATACTGACAACAGCTTTCAGCTTAATTGGAACACCATACAAATGGAGATGCAAGGACCCAGAAGCATTTTGTAAAGGGGTTGACTGCTCGGGATTGGTTTGTTATGTGTATTTAAAAGCTGGCATTAATTCTGTCGGATGCACTCACGACAATCCCAAAAATGCCGAGATGCAGCGCGCTGCAACCGAACCCACGAAAAACCCCCTTGTTGGAGACTTAGTTTTTTGGGATGGAACATATGATCACGATAGTAATTGTTTAAGAAACATAACAGATGGAGCTACTCATGTTGGCATAGCCTTTCGCTTTGGCTGGATGATTCATGCAAGATACAAAAAGAGAGTAGAAACTGCTAAAATAACTGTTATCGAAGATACACTTCCAGAAGAAAGAGCAACAGGTTTGAGCGGCGCTTGCAATGAAAAAGCGATTATAGATGCCTTTAATAATAAGCATGAGTGCATAGGGATGGGAGATTGCTATAACTGGGTTCCAACGGGATATATTTATCAATCATTTTCAGGGTATGGATATGCCAAAGAATTTGATGAATGCCCGGAGGAGTAGAGAGATGAAAACTTGCCAAGCTATTTTTTTTATCATTATCTGCCTTGTATTAGCCTCTCAAGCATATGGTTTTGAAGGCTACGGCAACCATCCAATGTACGGAAATTCTATCTTTCCTTTAACGGATGTTAATATCAAATTATCAGAAATAAAAGTAACAATGGTAAGCAAGGCAAATGATATAGCCACAAAGGTAGATTCAGAATATGTTTTCGAAAATCTAAGCAAGAAAGAAGTGAAATTTGAAGTGGCATTTCCCGTCGAATCTAATTGCCTTGGTTGCACGCAGATGCCTGATGATTTTAAGGTATTAGTTAATAATGGAACCATTACAACGTCTAAATCAAAAATAATGAACAAAGATTTTTTACAAAGGGTACATAAAGCACTAGGCATAAAAGATACGGAGGATCAGAAAGAAATATATGAAATACCGTTGATTATGTGGGAAGTATCCTTTAAACCGAGGGAAAAGAAGATAATTACTACTAGGTATACTATGGAATGGTCAGGAGACCCTAGGGGGGCATACCTGGCACTCGATTTGGGTGTCTTATACCTCTGGAAAGGTAATATAGACAAGGCATACTTCAAGATCACGCTCCCACGGGATTTAATAGATGATATTAAGGCAAAAGACCCTTCTAGATGGCCAAAGATAACTATAAAACCCCCGAAATACAAAATGAAAGACCATGCACTCGAATGGTTTTTCAAAGATCTTAGACAGAAAAAAGTTTATCGTATTAGTGTTGCTGTTGATTACAGTAAACCTGGCGTGATAGGAGATTAAAGACAAAAAAAGCGGCCAACGTATGCTTAAAAAAATGATTTTACGGTGTTCTCGGGTGGGTCGGACCTAAGTAACTATTTGATATATAAGGTAAAACAACTGAATTATGGTGCTTATTTCGGCCTTAGACTGATATTTTGGGGCTGGAAAAGGGGGTTTAAGCATTTAAGAGTACGACAATGCCCAGAGCGAATCGGCATTATATACGGGGGTATGTGTGGCATATAACCCATCGTTGTCATAAGAAGGAATTCCTCTTGAAATTTGCAAGAGACAAGAGGCAATGGATTGCCTGGCTATTCGAGGCACGGAAACGGTATGGATTGAGTATCTTAAGCTACATAGTTACCTCGAACCATATACACCTGTTGGTATCGGATAATGGGGATGAAGATGCCATCCCGAAGTCGATACAACTCATAGCGGGGAGGACAGGGCAGCAGTACAATCAGCGCAAGCAGCGCAAGGGGGCGTTTTGGGAAGATCGGTATCATGCCACGGCAGTTGAACGTGATGAACACCTCATGAAGTGTATGGTCTACATGGCGCTGAACATGGTGCGAGCCGGGGTGGCAAGGCATCCTGACGACTGGCCATATAGCAGCTACCATGAGATACAGAGCCCTCGGAGCCGTTATCGCCTTATCGATTACGGGCAGTTGATGACGTTATTCGGGTTACGGGATATGAAGGAATTGCAAGAAGCATACAGGGAGAGGGTTCAAGAGGCGTGTACGCAACACGGTATCGCACGAGAGAGTAAGTGGACAGAGAGTATCGCGGTGGGGAGTAAGGAGTTTGTCGAGGACACTAAGGAGCGGCTAGGGGTTAAGGCGCGCGGGCGTGAGGTCATAGGTGGAGACGGAACATATCAACTGCGAGAGACAGCTGAGCCTTATGGGGCGCACTTTTGACCCCCAAAATGATGATCTAAGGCTTAAAAATAGGTACTTTTGGAATGATATCTCTTAAATATCAGGAAGTTAGCATGGTCCGACCCCAAGAGACACGGAACACCTTACAAAATGGGTTGCAAAGATCCAAATTTAGAATGCGGAGGTATTGACTGTTCCGGCTTGGTTTCATCTTGCTATGCTTTCGCGGGAGTTAATTCCGTTGTAGGGAAAGATGCGAATGGGCAATATAATGCGGCACGGGAAACAGATTATCCGTTCTATGGCGATTTAGTATTTTGGAGAGGAACCTATAACCGATTTGATGACTGCCGCATAGATGAAGGTGACGAAGTAACCCATGTTGGCATTGTGATGCCATTTGGCTGGATGATTCATGCCTCTGGGCGCGCGCAAAGAGTTATTTTGTTTCGCATATCATCAATGCCCTCCAATGTGGATGAGGAAACGGCTACTAAAATAACCTGCGACAAACCCGACAAAGGACAAGAAGCAGATCCAGAACATAATTATTGTCCAAATATTAAAGGTTGCACCTATGACTGGAAACCAACAGGTAGAAAATTTGAATCTTTTATGGGCTATAGGTATGCTCGAGAATTTGATGAAGAATGCCCCAAAAAAAAGTAGACATGTGAAAGCGTCCCATATTTTTTTATAATTATCTACCTTATGAACTTGATGAGTGGAAAGCGACTGCAACAAGTTGCGAAAATCCTGAAGATGAGAAAAGGGCAGATGTTAATAATGAATATTGCTCAGATATCGAGGATAGGGCGAAAGTTTATATCTTTTGCAAACTACAGATATATCCGAGATTCGATGCTTGTCAGCAGAGGAGAAAATTATGAAACTTCATAAAATTTTTTTGACTAGTATTATTGTTTTTATATTAATCGGTTTCGGTATTTTTGAGAAATATATACATGCAAAGGGAGATGTTTTACAAAAAAATAAGTTTGAGGGTGAAATCATTTACGATAGAGCTTATTACGGAGGATGGCACATATTTAAAATAAATGGCTCGTTTCCGGATAAAGCAATACAGCTAACCATAAAAGATTCGAAATATTCTGGAAATAATATTGAACCTAAGTGGTCCCCCCAGGGAAGGTATATTGCTTATGTCAATCGAGAGTGGGGAAGGGGGAAAAATGTCAAAAGCAATATATTTATTATGGATTTTGATGGGGGAAATAGGAGAAGACTTACAAACTTTAGTTATGGAATTATATTCGATATAAGGTGGAGTAAAAATGGTGAGGAGATTCTTTTTACCTATAATCCAAACAAGCCCAAAGAAAACATAGTTGAAAAGGCGGTTAATATAAAAACGGGGATTATTAGAGATGTAATCGAAGAAAAAGCCAATGGCTGCTATCACGTAATACCTTCAGCAAATGAAGAAGTATTAATATGCATAACACCACCCATTTGGTCCAGTAAATATAGTTTTAGTATCTATCACAGGGAAGGTAGAGCCGATGCTGCAACTGGAAAGAAGCAGGAAACTATTTTTTACAAAGGTAAGGGCTACAGGAAGAAAAAAGAACTTCCTTTGAAAACTGCGTTTAATCCGATATGGTCGAGGGACAATACAAAATTCGCTGTTATAATTGGAGCGGATTTAATTATCTTTGATAAAGATGGGAATCAGATAAATCGAATAGAAAATCTGTGTCGGGCTGAAGGAGGTGCTTGCTTGAGGATGTGGTCATATGATTCAAAGAAGATACTTTATAGTTGCTATTGTGGTGCAGAGGAAATTCAGGAGAGGATCTATATATTGAACTTAGAAACAAAAAAATCATTCTTTATAGCAGAAGGACAACATCCTGATTGGTATTTTCAAAAGAAATGAAGGATAGAGAAAACCAGCGATGTTAAACGACAACTACGGCGGGTGATAGGATAAGGAGAACTACCATGGAGAAGAAAAAACTCCTCAGGGCGAGTATAGGCCTATTGATCTTATTTCTTGTTCCGATGCCGGCTTATGCCTTTTCTCCAAACATAGAAAGCGGCATTTCATGGCTTTCCGCGAACCAAAATCCTGACGGAAGCTGGGGTAGTAATGCCGACCTTGCGATACTAGACACATCCACAGTGCTTGATACTTTTAAGTCTTTGAATATAGGCAGCCCTGCTTATTCAAATGGGGTTACCTGGCTGAGTTCTCAGGCTCCTTTGTCAACAGATTTTATCTCAAGGAGGGTGATAAGTCTTTCTATTGCTGGGGTCGATGTTTCTTCTGATCTATCTGCGTTGGTCAATATCAGGAGTTCAAATGGTGGATGGGGAGGAGATGCTGATTATTCAGCGACGATTATCGACACCGCTCTTGCCCTTCAGGCACTGAAAGCCGCCAATTATTCTGACCAGAACGTAATCAATGCTGCCCTTGGTTTTCTCCTTGCTACGCAGAACCCTGATGGGGGATGGGGGTTTTATCCGGCGGCGTGTTCGACGTGTCAGACCGATCCGAGCAATGTCTATATGACGGCGATGGTGTCAGGCACGCTGCAGCAGTTTACCCCGACGACATCCCTGGTTAAGGCGATCAACAAGGCAACGGATTACCTGGTTGCGCATCAGAATACCGACGGCGGCTTTGGCACAAGCCAATCAACGATCTATGAGACAGCTCTGACCTATATCGCCCTTGTGGGTGTTACTACCGATGAAACCGTCCTTGGCAAGGCAGCCAACCATCTTACCTCGCAGCAGCTCGCTGATGGTTCCTGGCTTGATGATCCCTATGCCACGGCCTTGGCAATAAAGGCCTTATATCTTGCAGAGAATAAGCCACAGCTACCGCCGCCGCCTGATAAGGGCACGGCAACTGGCAAGGTCATTGATAGCTCGACGAATGCTTTGCTTAAGGATGTCTCAGTCACACTCGAGAGCAATCAGGGGATAAGCACCACCACAGATCAAGCAGGCACGTTCAGCCTGGCCAATTGCCCTCCAGGCGCACAGAAGCTCCTCTTTGCGCTTCCTGGATATGCCGGGGCCTCTGCCTCCCTGACCATCACTGCCGGGACCATCGTGGATCTCGGCAGCATCTCTCTTTCCCCCAATCCTACTACCGGCATAGTGAAAGGGCAGGTAACAGAGGCAGCAACCGGCACGCCTCTAGCCGGCGTTGTCATTGATATGACAGGGTCTGCGACGGCGACCACCACAACTGCCGCAGATGGCACCTTCTCCTTCATCGATATTCCCCCGGGGCAGGTGACGCTCACTGCATCCAAGGCCGGCTATTACGCGGTAACGGGATCGACAAATGTCCTTGCCGGCGGCACCCTCTTTTTCAACCCCCAGCTTCCGACAACTCCACCTGCTGCCTTCACGGGGAGTCTCATCGGCAAGGTTTTCGATGCCGCAACAAATATGCCTATCCAGGGTGCCTCCATCGCCCTCGCCGGGGGTCCAGCAACAGCAACGGGCGCTAATGGCGCCTTCACTATCACGGACATTGCCCCTCATACCTATGAGGTCACCATTGCCGCACAAGGCTATATGGCACAGGTCTATCAGGTCATGATCATGGCCGGTGTAACAATCGATATGCAGACCATCTATCTTTCTTCATCTGCCCAGTCAACCACAATCATTGGCAAGGTCACCGAGGCAGAAACAGGCAAGGCCATTGCAGGTGCCACGGTTACGGTCCCAGAGACGGGCGCTGCGGTGAAAACCGTTGCGGACGGCGGGTATGTGATCCCCGGTATCGGCCTGCTGGAATTTACCGTCAAGGCAGCAGCCACCGGATACAATACCGGCACCATGCCTATAAAGACATCGGCCTATGGTATGTATACCGTTGACATAAGCCTTGTGCCGAGCCAGGCAAGTGAGGTACGCGTGCTCTCGGTGCAAACGGATAAAGAGGAATATGGGGTCAATAGCACGGTACAGGTTACAACCAATTTAGAGAATAGCGGCCCAAATGCCACGGAGGTGTTCGCTACTGCCGACGTCATTGATGAGTATGGCAATGTCGTGGCGCTTATTCTCAATTCCGAAGGCGCAACAGTGGAGATCCCTGCCGGCGGCACTGGTCAGGCAATGCTGATGTGGAATACCGCGCAATCTCCTGCGTGCGGCTATACGGTAACAGTCCATGTATTCAGGTCAGCAGACGCGATGTTGCTGGCTGAGGGCTACACCATATTTATGGTAAGGCCGGAGATACAGGTAGATGCAACCAATCTCGTTATCACACCTCAATTTACCCACGTTAAAAAGGCCGAGACAGTTATTGTCGCTGCCTGGATTACAAACTGGTCAAATATCGATGCCTCCTTAACTGCCGAATATGAGGTAAGGGATCCTCAAAATACCCTGATTCAGAGCGGTTCTATAGCTTTTTCCATACCAGCTTTTGAGTTCTCCAGGAAGATCGATATAGGCCAGTTTGAGCAGAACTTTTCTGCTGCGGGAGAGTATCCGGTAAAGGTCAATGTCCTTTCACAAGGGAATGTCCTCTCTACAGGAGAGGCAATGATCCACGCGGCACCGGCGATCCGCATTGAGCCGCGCAAGTCGCTCAAACCCGATACCGTGCTCCCTGATGGAGATAAGCGGATCAAGATCGATATCAAGATCGAGGGCGTGGAGGACAAACCATGAAAAGGGTCAGGGGATCTAAAAAACAAGAGAATTCGTACCATGGCATCTTCCGGGTATTAACGATAACGGTCTTTTTCTGTACTTTGTTTATGCTGGCAAGCACGCAGGGCGCCCTTGCCGGTACGGTATCGGGCATAAATGTCTCCTACACGACTGATGCGGATTTTGACCAGGGAACATTGGTCAATGTGAACCACGATGTCGTGCATGACCAAATCCAGTTGAATGAGACCGTTACCACCTTTCCCTTTATTAATGTGGCGGCTTCCGGGCGTGGGACCATCATTCGTATCGAGGTGAATACCGGAGTAATTACGGGGGAGTACTACACGTCGCCCAACGGCAGGGGGAGGAACCCGTCGCGCACGACAGTAGACCTTGCCGGCAATGTCTGGGTCTCCAACCGTGATGAGGCTGATTATTCCCCTGCAGGCTCCCAAACCCCTAAGGGATCGCTCACCAGGGTGGGTCTGGTGATCGGCGGGACGCGGGTCAATGCAAATGGTACACCCAACCCTACCGGCCAGTACTTGAAGCCGCCTTTTCAGTACAATACCTGTGTCGACAGAAATGGGGATGGGCTTATTAAGACATCACGAGTTCTGGGGAATATCCTTGCCTGGACAAATACCAATCAGGCAGATACCCACGGCGGTGTCTCCACTGCCGAGGATGAATGCATTATCAATTATACGCGGACCATTGCCACGAACACGAGGACCGTGGCCATAGATGCCGATAATAACGTGTGGGTAGGCGGTTTAAACATGGCCCATGAAAAGATAAACGGTGCAACAGGGCAGCCTGTTGCTGGCACCCAGTTTAATCTCGGCTGCGGCGGTTATGGGGGCTTGATCGATAAAAACGGCGTCTTATGGTCGGCACGCTATGGAAATGGGTTATTGCGGTACGATACCAAGACTATGGCAGGAAGGTGTCTTGGCAACTCCATGGGTGATTATGGCCTTGGTATTGATCCTAACACCGGAGAGATCTGGCATTCATCACTTAATATCTATGTGGCGAAGATAGCACCCAATGGCTCCCTCATAGGGAGATATGGTTACGGCAATTATAATGCCCAAGGCGTGGCAGTGGACGACGCCGGCAATGTCTGGGTTGCCCATTCTTTGCTTGGTCCTAGTGCCACGGTCGGCCACCTGAGGACAAATGGGACCTATGTGGGTACTGTTTCTGTTGGTTCAGGCCCGACCGGGGTTGCTGTTGATGCCAATGGCAAGGTCTGGGCAACTAATGCTGATTCAAGTACGGTGTCCAGGATAAACCCGAATGCAGGGTCTGTTGGCGGAGGGGGATACAGGGTAGGGGCGGTCGATTTGACCGTGAACCTTGGGAGCGGGGCCTACCCCTACAATTACAGCGATATGACCGGCTATGTCGCTATCGGCAGCACATCGCAGCAGGGGATATGGATCGTTATCCAGGACAGCGGGGTAGCGGGAAACAAATGGGGTACGATCACCTGGAATACCGAACCTCAGGGGAGTCAACCAGCAGGCACGCAGATTATCGTCGAGGCGCGCACTGCTGAAACTGAAGCCGGGCTTCCAAGCCAAGCATTCATATCGGTTGTAAACAATAGCCCCTTTATGCTGCTCGGCAGATTCATCGAGGCCCGCGTGGCACTCAAGCCAAATACTTCGGGGACCAGCCCGGTGCTCTCCGATATAAACATCAGCGGCGGGTTTACCGATGTTCATGTCATAGATACCATTGCAACGAATGGCATCGTCCTCGACCAGAACTCATTTACAAAAACACCTTATAGTATCACCCCAAAATCAGATAGGACAGTCATTGAATGGCGGTTCAATAATTTTACCCTCATGCAGACAGAGGATCTCTCCTTCGATGTCGTCATGCAGAACCCTGTACCAGGCGAGGACAGGCTCGTCAATCAAAAACTGGAGGTCCTCTACATTGACCTCGATGGTAATTCCGTGAAAACCGAGCGGGGCCCTCACTACGTCCATGTCCTCGATGCCGCCTTCGAGACCGGCATCGCCACGGACAAAGCTTCCTATCAAGCAAACGAGGATGTCATTATAAGCGCACGGATCAAAAATCTGAGTGAATACGCGAGAACCGTCGACGCCAAGATCCTCATTGAAGACAGCAGCGGCGTTCTCGTCAAAGAACTGACAACCATGGCAAACTTAAACTTTGAGGCAGGAGAAGAGAAGAACTTCAACAATCTGATCTTTAATACCGGCGCGACACTGAGCGGCGACTATCAAGCGCACCTCCTGCTGTTCGATGGACAGAAGCAGGTCGGCGAGGCCTTTGCCGGCTTTACCATCGGGGCGGACATCGGCGTAAGCTCCATGGTGGCAACGGACAAGATGACCTATCAGGTCTATGAGCCAGTCACCATCACCTCGATTGTGCAGAGCACGAGCGCCAATTACATCCTGACGGATCTCACAGGGCATATAACCCTCAAGAATACGGCAGGGGAGAACCTCTTTACCGATACGAAGGCCATCCCCATCCTCACCCCAGGGGGCCGCCTGGAATTTAACTCCTTCTGGAATACAGCGGCAAACGCGGCAGGTATGTATACCGTTATGCTAGAAATCCTCAGGGGCACGGCGAGCCTATCCGTCTCCCAGACAAGCTTCTCCATAGCGGGTTCACCCGGGACCGGAGAAGGGCTTGTTGGCACCATTACTGCGACACCCAGCCCGGTTTACCGGGGTGACAAAGAGACCGTTGCCTATAGCATAAAAAACATCGGCAATATGGATATTGCGAATCTACAGGTGCAGGTGCTGATTGTCAATCCTGATACCAAGGAGATCAAGCATACCTACAATACCTCGGCATCGATCACCATAGGTTCGGCCTCTGAGGGCGGCTTCTCCATCTCCACCATCCCCCTTGAGCCCCGGAAATACCTGGCGATCCTCCGGGTGCAATCCGCTACGATGAGCGAGCCAAAGACGATAGCCAATACCCTCTTTGAGGTTATCCCCGGGCTTGAGGCCACCAAGGGCATCCCGGATATGGTCAATCTCCTCGTATGGATTAATGACAAGTGCGATCATCACCCAGCTCAAAAAGGAGCAAAGTGTCCTGAGCCGCCTTCCCACGATTGTATACGGGTTGACTTGGTGGAGCAGATACTTCATGAAGCAGGGGTCAGTTATCGTATCGTTTACGACAAGGATGCATTTGAGCAAGAGATGAGAAATCCATTCTATACGGACTTTATGATCCTCGGAGACCATGCGCCCCTGACGGATCACCACGCAGATGAGCTGAGGGAGCAGGTCTATTCAGGCAAAGGCATCCTCTCCTCGCTCCATCTCAAACATGGGCACTGCGTCGGCCCAGGGCATGAGGATGAGCCGCTCTTCGGTCTGACCTATCACGGGAAGCTGCCGGGATTCTCTCACCACATTGACATTCCTGAAGGGCTGCTTCCAGGGCAGGTATCATTCAGGGCCAAAGGGGATGCCCTGCGGGTAGAGGCCGACGATCCCAATCAGATCCTGGGTTGGATCGGGTGGCAAAAGGGAGAGAACTGTAACCCGACACCCAAGGAATACCCAGGGGTTGTTAAGAACCAGTATGGAGCAGGAAAGACCCTCTTCTTTGCCTTTGACATCGGTAAGACGCTCGATGAGGAGAGCTACCAGATCATCTCAGAGATCATTAAAAAAGGCCTTTCCTTGATCCATACCCCTGCCGATACCGAACTGGTCTCGCCCTATCAATACGTCCCTGTTGCCGTCACCCTGAAGAGTCTTGACGGCGCTATTGATTTGAGGATAACAGAGACCTATCCGCAAGGGCTCAAGATCTACGATCCGTACGCAGGCAAATGGAGTACGGATCGCCCCTGGATATTCGACGTCCATCTTGATAGCGAGGAGACGGAAACTATCTTCTACTATGCATTCACCCCCGATCAGGCAGGCACTCATGTGCTTCAGACCACTATAGAATACATGGAGAACGGAAACTACTATCCCTGCCAGATGCTGAGCGTCTCACTTCCGATTGCGCAAGATGCGGCGCAAACGGCTCAGCAGATCCTTGCGGCGCTTGATGCCCTTGAGGTCTCACGGCACTCTGATAAGGCGGCAATCAAGCTTGCTATGATGTTCATCCACAACGTCAAGACCAGGACCGTAAGGTCGTTCTTGAATGCCGAGAAGAACATCCATGATATCCTGAAGGCAATTGATGCATTACTTTCCGTCGAGAGTGTCGATACGATGGATATCCGCCTGATGATGGATGAGCTTCTCAAGATCTGGGAGGCCAAGGCCTACATATTTCCCCGATCGCAGCCGCATTCTTGACCTGAGCGGAAGATGCAGGGCAGCAATAGGGGGCGCAGATATGCGCCCCCTTGTATTATTGTTTAGAAAATAGGTCTCAAATCCCCCTCAATCCCCCTTTTCCAAAGGGGGAGATATGCCTCCCTTGATGAAAGGGAGGTGGGGAGGGATTTAACAAAGCGATTTTTTAAACAATATTAAAAGGCGGGGAAGACCCCGCCTTTTTTACAAAGGATTACATCCCGCCAATGGAAGGATTGTTTATTTCAATGCCCGTGCCACTACCTCGGCCAGATCCAAGGCCTTTACCCTATCCATAGCCCCTTCGTCTTTCAGACCATCTTCAAACATGACCAGACAAAAGGGGCACGAGGAGCAGATCGTGTCGGGATTCTCTTGCAATGCCTCTCTGACACGCGCTATGTTG
>Ga0214474_1000848_pt1 | contig 14623 bp, 13 predicted proteins | sample RVTome_2_FD_187335 | JGI IMG/M metagenome (GOLD analysis project Ga0214474, IMG submission 187335) | Soil microbial communities from uranium-contaminated site in the Upper Colorado River Basin, Wyoming, United States - RVT95D214 HiSeq ...
GATGTCGAGCAACTACAATATGGTTCCCAGACCAGCCATTGCCATGGTCAAGGACGGCGAAGCTCGTTTAATTCGAAAACGTGAAAGGTACAAGGATTTATTAAGACTGGATATAACTTAGAAGATGTGGAAAACCGTCGGGCAATCCGAAGCTATAGCTTTAATTAAGAATGGCCTCGAAACTGATAGTCTAGCCCATGCCTATCTACTGGTAGGCGCGCCTCATATAGGCAAGATGACATTGGCCCTGGATCTGGCAAAAGCCCTCAACTGCCAGGAAAGCGAGCGTCCCTGCGGTCAGTGCCAGTCATGCCAGAGAATAACGGAGGACAAACACACCGATATAAGGACGATAACGTTGAGCTCCGCCAAAGAATCAGGGGACACAAAGTCCAGGGTAGAGATAAGTATAGACGATATCAGGGAAATGCAGCGTAGTGCCAGCCTGCCACCTTTTGAGGGTAAATATAAAGTATTTATTATCGACGGAGCTGAATATCTGTCGACTGAGGCCGCGAACTGCCTTCTAAAGACAATAGAAGAGCCGCCGCCGCAGGTTGTCATTCTTCTGCTGGCTTCGGAGGAGTCTAACCTTTTACCGACGGTAGTATCGCGCTGCCAGCGTTTAGAGCTGAAGCCGATATCCACCAACAAGGTCAAGAAGATGCTTATTGCCTCATACGGAATCGACCAGGGCAAGGCTGAAGTCCTGGCTCGCTTGTCTCAGGGCTGTCTGGGCCGGGCCGTGGCCGTTTCTACAGACGATAGCTATATGATACAGCGTGAGCAAATGTTGGCCAAAATGATGTCATTGATATCGGTGGGCTGGGAAGAACGCTTCAATTATGCGGCCAAGATGGCAACCGATCGAAAATCAGCCGACGATGTAATAAAACTCTGGCTTTGCTGGTGGCGTGATCTGCTTTTAGTGAAATGCGGATGCACACAATCGGTTACCAACATAGATTATCAATCCGCGCTGGAACAATGGGGCGAACTGCTGAGCCTGAATGAAATCAGAGATTTCATCGATTTCCTGCAAAAATCGCTCGAGCAAATAGTTCTAAATGCCAACTTACGTTTAATCTTTGAGATACTAATGCTGAATTTACCAAGAAAGGAGAGGACACCGCTCAAAGTAACGGGGTCTGTTTGATAGTAATGTCAGGAATAGTCGGAGTACGTTTACATTCCGCTGGAAAAGTCTACTACTATGATGCCGCCGATATTCCCTTAGAGACAGACGATGAGGTCGTGGTTGAGACCAGCCGTGGTCACGAAATAGGGAAGGTAGTCATTACACCAAATCAGGCAACACACAGCGAAATAGGCGAGCCGCTGAAACCTATTCTTCGTAAGGCACTCGCCGAGGATATTGAAAGAGCCAGCCAACAGCAAGAACGTGCCAAGAACGCCATTGCCAAAAGCCGGGAACTGATAGAAAAACTTAACCTGCCAATGAAACCGATTTCAGCTCAATATAACCTGGATGGCAGCCACGTGACCATTTTCTTCAGTGCTGAAAAAAGAGTCGACTTTCGCGAGTTGGTACGAGAGTTGAGCCGCAATCTCAAGACACGAGTAGAACTTAGACAGGTGGGCGCGAGAGATGAAGCCAAACTCGTAGGCGGCCTCGGCAAATGCGGCTGCGCATTATGCTGCACCACCTTCCTCAGTGAGTTTGCGCCGGTCTCTATCAAGATGGCCAAGGAGCAGGATATTACACTGAATCCTATGAAAACATCGGGCATCTGCGGACGGCTCCTGTGCTGTCTGGGCTACGAATATGAGCAATATCATTCTATGAAAGAGAAGATGCCGGCGTTAAAACAAGACGTGTCTACGGCGCTGGGCAACGCTAAAGTAATAAGCTGCAATCCAATAAAAGAGACAGTTACAGTGGAACTGGAAACCGGCGTTACTGTAGAGCTTCCACTTGGTCAGATTAAGTGGCAGGCAAAATCAGCGGGTGAGAGCCAGCAGACCAGGGCTGAAGTTCATTGAGCTACGTATTTTTGCCATTCGGTATGAACACGCAAGTACTGAAAGGGCACGTAAAAACCGTCGCTGCGGGGGGCTTTAGCGTGGTGGAGCAGCGGCATCCCCGCCTCTGAAGGGGTTCGACCGGCTTTGCGCCGATTACAAGGTATACAGGCACTTACTATATTTTCCCAGGTGTGCTGCCCTCCGCGCCGCCGCGGCACTACATGGTCCAAAGTTAGCTCCTTATCCTCTCGGCCGCAGTACTGGCAAATATACTGGTCACGATTAAAAACCTCTAGCTTGGTCAGCTTTCGCTGCTGCCTCGGTCGCCTGATAAAATAGCCCAGCCTGATAACCGAAGGAATTTCAAAGATGCCATCCATGGAATGAAGGCTCCCACGCCCGTTCTCCAGTACCTCAGCCTTACCGCGGAAAAGTAAAATTACCGCGCGCCGCACCCTGCATATATTAAGCGGCTCATAGTTCTGATTGAGCACCAATACCGGTGAATTTACCACGACGCTTCCCTGAGTAATTTGGGTTATTTTAGCAAGAAAATACCAGACCTACAAATAGGCGCTGGCTAGCGGTTGCGCCGCGGATAACGCGGTTGAGGTTTGATTTCACGAGCCTTGCTTGCCTTGATATCTCCGCGGTAATCAGGAGCGTTTATCCTCAAGACCAAGCTCAGGCTCGGATCAACCATTCTGGAACTGATCCGGCTTTCAATCTCATCCAGGGATAAGCAGGTGGTTATCACAGTCGCCAATCTAGCGTTATAACGATAGTTTATTAGCTGATACAGCTTTTCCTGAGCCCATGACGTGGCCGACTGTTCACCAAAATCGTCCAGTATAAGCACTGGTATTTTCTTAATCTTCTCGAATAGCTCATCGTACGACACTCTACTTTCAGGATTGAAAGTAGAACGCAGGTAATCAAGCAAGTCGGTAACCACAATAAAGAGCACCGATTTATTGTCCTGGCGCAACTGGTTGGCAATGGCGGCTGCCAGGTGTGTCTTGCCACAGCCGTTGATACCCATGAAAATGAGCCAACCTTCCGAAGACTTGGCGAAATTGACCGCGTTGCGATAAGCCTGCTCCAGGCTCTGACGTTCCTCAGCGGATAGATTCGATAATTTGTAGTCAAAATTATTAAAAGCCTTCCGCCGCAGGGCTTCAAGCTCTATGCTGCCGAGGTTGTCGAGAATTAAGGCGGATTTTCCACGGATAATATATATGCTGGAAATATCCGAGTCCGTCAAATGCCCTTTAAGGCTTTCGTCGAACTCTTCGATCGGCGAATCGGTGGTGATAACGGTAGCCAGGCGCATATTGAAACGGTAGTCCAGCAACTGCTCAAGCTTCCCCTTTGCCCAGGCAGTGGTAGCCGTCATGTTCAAATCATCCAGGATTAGAAGCGGCGTATTCCGGACTCGCTCGAACAACTCGTCGTAAGCAATTTCACTGCTGGGACTGAAGGCGCTGCGAAGATGGTCTAACAGGTCGGCTGCCCCTATATAAAATGCAGGTTTACCCAGGCTAAGACGATAATTGGCGATAGCACAGGCCAGGTGGGTTTTACCACAGCCGTTGGGTCCGATGAAAATAAGCCATCCCTTCGGCTCGGCAGCAAAAGCTTTGGCCGCCTCGTAAGCCCTGGTAAAATTCTGCCGCAGTGCCGAATCCTGGTATCTGCCGGTTGGTACCAGGTTATCGAAGGTCAAGCGGGCCAGAGCGCCCAGATTACTGAACTGCTGTAGCTGGTTCAGCTTCTCCTTTTTCAGTCCTTTCAGGCTGCAGCGGCAGGGAACGACCCGCGTAAAATCAGGCTGTCCAGACGATTTCAAAGGATATATGAAACCAGCACCTTTGCAAATCGGGCAAGCTGAATCAGCCGGACTACCTTCGGCTGATTCAGCCTTTGACCATGTGCCCGTACTTGCCTCTGATGTACTTTTCTCGGTCGGCTTCTTTTTCAGTATCTCTCCCAAACTTTCCATCGTCTTTACCTTCGATCGCCCATCTTTCTAAAATCCTGATAATATATTTCCAACTTCGTTTATTCAAGGAGGCTGCCTCTGCAAAAGCAGCTTCTATCCAGTCTGCCGGATATTTGTTCTCCGCCTCTTTAAGCTGTTCCGCAACCAATGGGGTAAGCATACCAATATTACGCTCATAAAGGCTAAAGATGTTGCTCAGCTGTGCAGTTCTTACCTCTGCCGGAGCTGGCGTCAAAACCAGATGAGGCAGTTTTCCCTGTTCTATCTTCTCGATAGTGTCCCTACCGGCATCGGTATTTATCAAGTATATATCTTCAGACTGACCTGCCTTATCCATCTTAGCCTGCAGTAAAATTCCATGATTCACAGCCTCTCGAAGAGCCTGACGCACCGCGTTCTCTTTCTCGGAACCTTCACTATCTACGCCTGCCATAAGTATCGGGTCGGCTAGCAGTTCGGTTGCGGTTACACACTGGGGATAACCACGGCGCCGGCTAAGCAGCCAGAAGACATGCAGTATTGTCTTGAGCTCTGTCAGGCTGGTAATTTTCTGCAGGGCCGCAGTAAAAAATAAATTGGGAATTGGTGTAACCTCTGCCCGTGCAGGGAAACCGGAAAACACTTGATCTCTCATGTTAATTGTTCAAATGGCCTAAGTAGCGCTCAGTTCAGACTCAAGGTCCTCGAACTTAGCTGTTTTAGAAACAAAACGCAGTTTTACCTCACCGGTGGGGCCGTTTCTATGCTTGGCGATAATAATATCAGCTATACCTCTGGGATAAGGTTCGACCTCAATATCATGGTCTTTCTTCCAGTCCTCTTCCTTTACATGCATTTCTTCCCTGTAAATAAAGACCACCACGTCGGCATCCTGCTCAATGCTGCCGCTTTCACGGAGGTCGGAGAGCTGAGGCCGATGGGAGGCTCGAAATTCCACCGCTCGGCTAAGCTGTGATACAGCCAGCACCGGAGCATTTATGTCACGAGCCAGTGCCTTGAGCGAACGTGTTATCTCACTTACCTCCTGCACCCGGCTATCACTTCTGGTACCACCCTCAATAAGTTGCAGATAATCGATGACTACCAGGTCAATTTTGCGCTCAAAATGAAGACGTCTCGCTTTACTCCGCATTTCCACGACTTTAAGCAGAGGCGAATCATCGATAAAAATGGGTAGTTCAGAAAGAACGCCGCTGGCTTCCATGATCCGTCTCTCTTCCCGTTCGGTGTACGTACCCAGACGCACACTCCTGGAATCCACGTTTGCCTCGTTGGACAGTAGACGCTGGACAACCGCCTGCCGTGACATTTCTAGGCTGAACAGCGCCACGCAGGCCTTCTGTTTGGCTGCGGTGTTTCTGATAATGTTTAGCGCCAGACTGGTCTTACCTACGCTGGGCCTGGCCGCCAAAACGATCAGGTCGGAACGCTGCAGTCCGCCAAGAAAATCATCAACGGCGCTGAAGTCGGTAAGTATATGAGGAATCTCCTCTCCTCTGGTCTCAACCGGTCCGGCTTCTTCAAAGTATTGGCCCAAAATCTGGTGTATAGGCACAAAATCCTGCCGGCTCCGCCTTTGTTTGACCTTGAACAGGATATCCTCCGCCCTGCCCAGTGCCACATCATCCTGCACATCAGTATCATAACCCAGAGCTGTAATCTGACTGCCGGCACTTATTAGCCGCCTCATAACCGCCAGCCTGGATACTATTTTCGCGTAATACTCGATATGCAGGGACGTGGGAACCGTGGAAACCAGATGGCTCAAATAGGCAGCCCCGCCAACTTCATCCAACCTTCCTTTCTGGGCGAGTTCGCGGGCTACGGTTATCTGGTTAATGCCCTCGTTTCGCTCATACAGGTTAAAGCAAGCTTCGTAAACAAACTGGTTTTCCGGATTGAAAAAGTCCTCCGGTGCCAGGAAGGTGGCAATTTTAAATATACCCTCGCTATCAATGAGCATAGAGCCAAGAACGGCTTTCTCGGCTTCGACATCATACGGGGGCAGGTTACCACTAGTCATTCTTAGATGTTTCTTCTTCGATTATTACTTTTATTTTCGCTTGAGCGCCGGTACCTAGGTTTATTACCACCTCATGATCACCGAGCTGATGCAGAGGTTCTTCGACCTCCACTCGTTTCTTGTCGATATCCAGGCCGGTGGCACGTTTTAGCTCTTCAGCAATGTTCGTGCTGGTAATTGACCCATGCAGCCGCCCTTTGGCACCGGCCTTCGCCTTAAAATGCAACTCTTTGCCATCCAATTCCTGAGCTATCTTATCCTGTTCCTCGTGCTGTCGTGCCTCATGTTCCACCTGCTTCTCTAGTAGCACCTTGGCTGCTTTCGTGGCTGATGGAGTAGCTGGCAAAGCCATACCTTTAGGAAATAGGAAATTCCTGGCATAGCCGTCAGCTACCTCTTTTATCTCGCCCTTCTTCCCCTTGGGAACGTCTTTCAGGAAAATGACTTTCATTCTTTATCCTCCATCAAAACACCGGACTTATTTAATTCACTATAATGGACTAAATGTAAGCCATATTTTATAGCATTTTTACCCAAAAGAATACCTCGCCTCAATCGGAGAATTATCATGGGAATGAAAAATTAGTTACCGCCCAAGCCTGCAAAACCACCTATTGCTTTGAACTGTAAAACTCAGCCTTGGCACTGGCCATATTTTCCGGCTCGGCGAGCAGGTCCGTAACCGTCATAGCCATGGCCTTGGCTGCATCCAATAAGCCACTGTGGCCCGCCTCTGACACCGCGGCCTGCACGAATTCCGCAGAATGTAACAGTACATTGGGGGTAGTAATAGCCATGGAGGGATGAATAGCCGGTACTACCTGGCTCACATTACCCACGTCCGTGCTGCCGAAGCCGAAATAAGATTCCAGCGGATCTACCCTGCGACCTAAAGACTCCAGATTTTGGGCAAATAATCGAGCTAGTACCAGGTTTCTCTTCATAGGTTCGTAGACCACGTCATCCCATTTGTATTCCAGTCGAGCTCCGGTAGCCATTGCCGCTCCCTCAAAACATTTCAGGAATTTCTTTTTCAATTCATTAAGGTATTCAAGGTCTTGAGCACGGACGAGAAAACTCGCCGCAGTATGTGCCGGGACTATATTGGGGGACTCGCCTCCGTTAGTTATGATGCCATGAACTCGCGCTTTTTCTTGAATGTGCTGCCGCAATGAATCAACGGCATTAAATGCCAATATCATCGCTTCCAGCGCATTTATTCCCTGCTCAGGGAATGCCGCGGCATGGGCTGCCTTGCCGAAAAACTGTAAATTTATACCGATACAAGCCAGGGCTGAATTTGTGGCCGAATCGCGCACACCCGGATGGACTATCATAGCTGCATCAATACCTTCGAACACACCTGCCTGCAACAGATATATCTTACCGCCAAAAAGCTCCTCCGCTGGAGTACCGAAAACAACCACAGCCCCATCATACCTGTCAACGGCTAACTTACTGGCAACGGCAGCTCCCGTAGAAGAAGCAGCAATAATATTGTGGCCGCAGGCATGTCCGAGCTCAGGCAATGCATCGTATTCGGCGAGCAGGGCAATGACCGGTTTATCGCTACCGTAGGTTGCTCTAAAAGCGGTAGGCAAGCCCCCGACCCCTTTTTCCACTCGAAAACCATTTTTTGCCAGGTAATCTGTCAGCCAGCCGGATGCCTTCTCTTCTTTAAAGCCGGGCTCTGGATTGTCGTGTATCTTGATGCTCAGGTCAACAAGAGCGGAGCGCTGTTCGTCCAGCCACCTGTTTATCTCAGCCTTGACGTCTGCTTTTGTGAAAGCTTTCTTGGGCACTAATCAATTACCCCCAAAGACAAGCCATTATACTCCAATAACCAAGCTAATTTCACTGCTCATGGCATCTCCTAATAGACGTTCTGTTGACAATAACTTAGCTTGACTTGGAATATAACTGCACATATAATTAACTTCACGATATCTATGGAAAACTTTCGAATTAACGTTGCCCAGCTACTTAAAGAACCCGTTGGCTCCAGCCGAAATTACCATATAGAAGAGCACCCGGTAGAAGACGAGATAAGCTATATCGAGGGAGAGCTAGTCTTAATTCGCACTAATCGTGCCATTATAGTCAACGGCAAACTGACAGCGTCTATCAAGGCTATTTGCAGCCGCTGTCTGAAACCAATCGAAAGTAAGATAAGCTTTGAATTCGAGGAAGAAGCTTATCCTGTATCTGAGGATTTATCTTCCGCTGTTCAATATGATAATCTTATTATTGACGAAGGGAACGTATTGGATTTAAGTGAAGCGATCAGACAATACGCGCTGCTTACATTGCCGGCGAAACCGCTTTGCCGACTGGATTGTGCCGGCATTTGTCCCACCTGCGGTCACAACCTCAATGAAGGGCTGTGCCGGTGCCATTCAAATACAATAGACCCACGGTGGTCTAAACTAATCCGTTAGGAAGGAGCATAACAGCTAAATGGCTTTACCAAAACGAAAATATACCAAGGCAAGGCAGGGTAAAAGGCGCAGTCACCTGGCTCTTACCAAACCCAGACTGGTGGATTGCCCGCAGTGCCACACGCCAAAACTTCCCCATCATGCCTGCCCTACTTGCGGAACCTACGCCGGTAGAGAAGTAGTCGAGATCAAAACAACGAAAAAAACAGGCAAATCATAAGCACATTGAAAAACATTAAAGATGTCTGGCAGCCCTTGGAAAAGAAGTACCTGAGGTGACTTTAATGAGTAAGGAGGATTCATGGTAGAAGCAACAAAAGTCGCGTACGTTTTCCCAGGACAAGAATCTCATTCCGTAGGCATGGGTCTGGATCTTTATGTGCACTACACTTCCGCTCGTGAAGTTTTTGATGAAGTAGACAAGAATCTTGGTTTCTCTCTATCAAGATTATGCTTTGAAGGTCCACAAGAGGACTTAAAGCAGACCGTTAATGTTCAACCGGCACTTCTGGCAACCAGCGTTGCCTGTCTCAGGGCCGCCCAGGAAGTCAGCAACAACGGGATCCCGGAGCCTACCTTCGTCGCCGGGCATGATGTAGGCACCTATGCAGCATTGGTGGCTTCCGGAGTACTGAGCCTGGCCGATGCCGCCAGGCTGATTCGTGAGAGAGGCAGGTTAATGAATGAGGCCGGACAGAGGTCGGGTGGGGGCATGGTATCCATGACGGGTCTGGATATAGAAGTTTTTAAAAATGTATGCTTCTCCACCGGAGTGGAGATCGCCTATATAGACGCTCCAGATCAGGTTACCCTCAGCGGTACTCAGGAGAACCTCACTAAGGCGCGGAGACTGGCTCAAATAAAAGGTGCCCGCCGCATTGTACCACTGAGGGTAAATGGTCCTTTCAATTCCATACTAATGGAATCGGCCATAGAGAGACTTAGGAACGCTATCTCCGAATTTACCTTTAACAAACCCATCGTTCCCATAATAGCTAATGTTACGGCTCAACCATTGACAGACTTGGAGGCCATAAAAGAGGAGTTGGTTAGTCAGATTGTACGCCCTGTTCAATGGCAGCAATCCGTGGAAAACATGATAGCCAGAGGCGTAACTACTTTCTTTGAGATGGGGCCGGGGGAAATGCTAACCAGACTGATTAAACGAATCAGTCCGGGAGCACAGGCATTTAACATCAGCAATGCGCAAACCGTCAGCGAAATAACGAAATGGCGAAGGGGCTAAACTCCATAATTTCGCTATCGGGGCTCTAAGTCTCGCTGACTCCTAACCTACAACCTAAATGCCGAGTCGGTTTCTGCACGGTTATAGCAGGTTGTACTAAGTTTATGCATTTTTTATTCCGAATACGTGAATTGTAGGCCAGGATATGACTGCGGTTTTAAAAATGAAGGCGTTCTCATATAATTAATAGTGATGAGGCGAAAAGCTAGAATAATTGCTCTACAAGCCCTGTACGAGCTGGACTGCTCGGTTCATAAGCCCGAGGAGGTGTTGACGCGATTACTTGAAGAAAAGCCTCTCAACGATGAAGCGGCCGAATTCGCGAAGAGCCTCATTGACGGGGTACTGCAAAACAAGAGGGGAATAGATGATGTTATCAGAAGATTCGCTCCGGCTTTTCCTGTCGAGCAGATCGCTCTGATCGACCGCAATATTCTCCGCCTTGCCATTTTTGAGATTTTATTCGATAATAGAGTTCCAGTGAAAGCAGCTATCAACGAAGCTGTCGAACTGGCTAAGAGCTTTGGCAGTGATAGCTCGCAAAAATTTGTGAACGGGGTCCTTGGATCGGTAGCCGCTATCCGTTCAGGTACACCAAAATAACGACAAGGGGCAAAAATCCACTCAGTAGACTTTTAAAGGGAACGAATGGCAGACATTTCTGAAAAGCTAGAGAAAATGATTGCTGACGAACTCGGTGTCGACGAGGAACAAATAGTTCCTTCGGCATCCTTTGTGGACGATATGAACGTTGACCCATCGGACCTGGCCGAGCTAATCACAACATTGGAACAGGAATTTAGCACTCCGAAACGAAAACTTGAAATATCGGATGAAGATATCGAGAAGATCGTTACCGTTCAAGACCTTATTGATTGCCTTCACGACTACGGCATTGAAGCGTAAATCATAAAATCTATTAAGTAAGATCGCTTACACCGAAAAAAATTAATATTTCCTGCGCTATTCCATGTAAAACCTGCCAAAAGTTATCAACCACGCTAGTTCCACTGAACTGTCCTTTTGACCGTTGACACAACACCAGACGGCATTTATAATGCCGACGATTTTCTTTAAATCCACAATAAAGGAGGTGCAATTTGCAACAAAATGAAACCGAAATCTTAAGGTCGATAAAAGATACAACTGCGAATCCAGCACCATTGGGGCTCATAGCATTTGGCATGACCACGGTTCTCCTGAATCTACACAATGCAGGATTTTTTACCCTTGGCTCAATGATCCTGGCAATGGGCATATTTTATGGTGGCATTGCTCAGGTGATTGCCGGTATATTGGAATGGAAAAAAGGTAATACGTTCGGCACAACCGCTTTCACTTCATATGGACTTTTCTGGCTTTCGCTTGTGGCGTTGCTGGTAATGCCTAAAATCGGCTGGTGGGATAGCACGGATAATGCTGGTATGATCGCGTACTTCATCATGTGGGGCATCTTCACTGCAATTATGTTCGTCGGCACATTAAAGCTCAACCGTGCGCTGCAGATTATTTTCGGCACGCTTACCCTGCTTTTCTTATTGCTGGCCATCCGTGACATTACAGGCAGCAAAATGATCGGGGTCATTGCCGGTTATGAAGGTATCATTTGCGGCTTTTCAGCCATTTATGCCGGACTAGCCCAGGTACTTAATGAGGTATACAAGAAAGTCGTTTGGCCTATCGGACCAGTTTCATAATTAGTGCATTAATACATCTGTGATTGATACGCAGAAAAGGCCTAGGAATCTAGGCCTTTTCTGCGTTATTTAGATATAGAAGCAACTCTTTGAGTACTTGTTGCCATGTCTCGCCCAATATCTTTATGTCAAGTTTTATCCGGTCGCTCCCCACTCTAATTCGGTGTCTGACATCCTCCGGCAAGGATATCTTTTTTAAATCCATTTTGTCTTTGAACCGCAGCACTATCTGTCTGCTTTCCGTCGAGATGGATTCTAACTTGGCTTCGATTGCTATTTGTTTGATTCTTACTATATAGAGAAGATTTACGACCTCTTCCGGAGGTTGCCCGAATCTATCGTTAAGTTCCCGCTGGATATCTTCTATATCGCACAGTCCTTTGACTGCAGCTAAACGCTGATAGAAGCCAAGTCTCTCGCTCAGGTCAGGCATATACTCTTCCGGAATGAAAGCCGGTAATGGCAGGCCTACGGATGGCATGGCAGGTGGTGTCTTCTTCTGCACTCCTTCGCCTTGCTTCAGCTCATCGACGGCTTCAGCCAGGAGCCGGCTGTAGAGGTCGAAACCTACTGCCGCAATGTAGCCACTTTGTTCCACACCCAGTAAATTTCCGGCTCCGCGAATCTCAAGGTCCTTCATGGCGACGGCAAAGCCGGCGCCCAACTCCGTTGCCTCTGAAATTGTCTTTAGACGCTTCCGGGCCTCTGGTTTCAATTGTTTGCGTCTATCATATAAAAAATAGGCATAGGCAGTATTGCTGCCACGTCCCACGCGCCCTCTCAACTGATAAAGCTGCGTTAGTCCCAGCTTATCCGCGTGATCGACAATAAGCGTATTAACGCGTGGTATATCGAGACCCGACTCAATAATTGTAGTGGTAACCAGAATATCATTTTTGTGGTTGATAAAATCCGCCATGACCTTCTCCAACTCATCTTCACGTATACGGCCGTGGGCTACAGATATCCTGGCTTCGGGTATCGACCTGCCTAACCTGCCCGCTGCTATATCGATACTGTGAACCCGGTTATGAACGAAAAACACCTGGCCGCCTCGCTCCAGCTCGCGTAGAATAACCTCGCGTATCAGCGTGTCATCGTAGGCACCGACGTAGGTCTTGATGGGCAGACGCTCTTCAGGAGGAGTTTCCATGGTGCTCATATCCCTGACGCCCGCCAGTGACATATGTAGTGTTCGCGGGATAGGCGTGGCGCTCAATGTGAGTACGTCTATCTCCTGTCTCAACTTCTTAAAATGTTCTTTATGAGCCACACCGAAACGCTGCTCTTCATCTATAATTACCAGCCCCAAGTCTTTAAAGACAACGTCTTTCTGCAGCAATCGGTGAGTACCGATGCATATGTCCACGGAGCCGGATACTAGACCGGCCACTATGTCTGACTGTTCTTTTTCGCTGCGGAACCGGCTCAACATTTCAACTCTAACTGGAAAAGCTTGTAGCCTCTCACGGAAAGTAACAAAATGCTGCTGCGCAAGTACTGTGGTGGGAACGAGAAGAGCCACCTGTTTGCTGTCCATTACGGCCTTGAAGGCAGCCCGGAGAGCTACCTCGGTCTTTCCATAACCCACATCTCCACATACAAGCCGGTCCATTGGTTTTGTTTTCTCCATATCCTGCTTCACCGCTGAGACCGCCTCTAACTGGTCGGGCGTTTCCATATATGGGAAAGACGATTCCAGTTCCTGTTGCCATATAGTATCCGACGAAAAAGCGAAGCCGGGTATAACTTCTCTGCTGGCATACAGGCTCAAAAGTTCACGGGCAATGTTGGCGACGGATTCTTTAATTCTTTTCTTTGTGCGCGCCCATCCCTGAGTTCCAAGTCGGCTTAATGTCGGAGCCTGATCGCTAGCCCCGATGTAACGACTCAGACAGTCTACCTGATCCGTAGGTACATAGAGCCTGTCACCGGCCGCATATTGCAGGATCAGGTACTCCCGTTCGATGCCGTCTGTGACTATCCTCGTCAGGCCCCCAAATCTGGCTATACCATGATCGATATGCACCACGTATTCACCGACTGTCAACTCAGGAGTAAACAGGTGATAGCGCACCGGCCGCTTGTTGGTGATACGTTGTTTCTTGGTAAAGCCAAATATCTCGTTGTCGGTGAAAATTGTCAGAACGTCTTTTATGGCCCAGCCTTCTGTCAGGGAACCGTGAACCAGAGTGATGGTTCTTGGCGCAGGTACCTGCTCTACCACTGAGACTGAGCTAGCTATAACATCCTGCTCCTCCAATAACTCTGCCAGACGATTTGTTTGCTGGCTGACTACCAGGATACGCTGGTTGTTAGCCAGCATTTGCTTCAAGTCTTTGGAGAAAGCTTCACACCTGCCTCCATAGCTGGGTACCCCTAATAAAGGTAATTGTTGAACGGCTTGACGCGGATAATCAGATCTCCATGGGTAAAGAGTCAAACGCTTGCCGATGCCGTTTATCTTTTGGTCAAATACTGGCCATGCTAGAATCGGCAAGACAGTAATTTTGTCGGATTTGTGTCTTGTTTCATTAATTTCTTCCACCTCCGTGTGGACTTTATCTACAGTGACTCTAAGTTCATCTGGATCATCTGTAATCAGTAGCGCTTCTTTGTTGAGGTAATCAAGAATTGAATCCCCGCCAATATTTGTCTGGCCCTCAGTAGCAGGAACGACGCTCACGGTTGAAGCTAAACGTAAGGACCTTTGTGTTCTCGGGTCAAATAACCTGATACTCTCTATCCGGTTACCCACGAGCTCGATTCTGAAAGGAAACTCGCTATCCGGGGAGAATAAATCAATAATGCCACCACGCCGGCTAACAGTTCCCGGTATCTCAACTACGTTTTCGAACTCATATCCCATGTCCTGCCATCTGGTTGCCAGTTGCAGCGGGTCAATTTCCATGCCAACCTCTAATTGATGGCAGTAAGTCCCGAACTTATTACGGGGCATCGTTATGCCTGCGACAGCTAGGACGGAACTAATGACTAAAGGAGCGCGTCCATTTGGCACCGTAGTCTGACAGTTAGCCAAGGATGAAAACACCTTTACCCTGTCAGCGGTCGTCCTAGCATCGGCCTTTGGTTCTTCTGATAAAAAATCGATTTCTGTGAAAAAATACAGCGACTCCGAACCGGGAGACCACACCAGCAGTTCTTCATGAAGCCGACGTGCATTTTCAGGCTGCGCAGTAACGACTAGAATCGGCACATTCAGGTCCGAGT
>Ga0214474_1000849_pt1 | contig 14616 bp, 12 predicted proteins | sample RVTome_2_FD_187335 | JGI IMG/M metagenome (GOLD analysis project Ga0214474, IMG submission 187335) | Soil microbial communities from uranium-contaminated site in the Upper Colorado River Basin, Wyoming, United States - RVT95D214 HiSeq ...
GGAACGCGAAGATCACGCTCGCGAAAGCCTTCGAGGCGAAACCCGTGGACGCTGTGGTAACGGTCGACATGTACATACCCGGATGCCCGATAGACAAGGGCGAGTTCCTGGGCGCGGTCTCCAAGGTGGTTGCTGGAAGGCACCCGTACCTATACAAGTTCCCAGTCTGCAACGAGTGCAGGTGGAAGGAGAACCCGTGCATCCTGTACGACGGCAAGTTCTGCGCCGGCCCGCTCACGAAGGCCGGCTGCGGGGCAGTCTGTCCGTCTCACGGCCTGCCCTGCGTCGGATGCTGGGGCCCGACCGATGACCTCAATGTGAGCTCAGAATACAAGCTGCTCAAGGAGAAGGGCTACGACCCGGACGAGATCATCAGGAAGATCAGGAAGTTCGGGGGCTCAGGAGTGGCCAAGCTTGTGAAAGAACTCGAGAAACCTAAGGAGGCGAAGAAATGAGAGAGCTCAACATCGAGGCCCTGGCCAGGGTCGAGGGAGACGGTGGCATCACAGTCACGCTCGACGGCAAGAAGGTCAAGAGTGTCACGCTGGACGTGCACGAGGGCCCGAGGCTCATCGAGCAGCTCGTCAGGGGCATGACGCCCGAGGACGACCTCAATGTGATACCCAGAATATGCGCAATCTGCACGCTCTCCCACAGGTACGCTGCCATCAGGGGCCTCGAGAAGGCCCTGGGCATCACGCCGCCGGAGAAGGCGCAGCTCACCAGGGAACTGATGATGCTCGGGGAGAACGTCGAGAGCAACTCCCTGCACACTTTCCTTCTCGCGCTGCCGGACTTCCTGGGATACCCCTCCGCGATCGCCATGCTGAACGACTACGGCGACGATGTGAAGAGGGCCCTGAGGCTGAAGAAGTTCGGGAACCACGTCATGGAAGTCACGAGCGGCAGGATAGTCCATGGTGAGAACCCGGTCGTCGGAGGCTTCGGGAAGTACCCCAGCAGGAAGAAGCTGGACGAGATCAAGTTGAAGACGCATGAGCTCATCCCGGACGCTGTGCGCGATGTCGAGCTGTTCGCGTCTCTGACATACCCTGAGTATCCAGAAGCGGAGACCCTGTTCATGTCCGTCAACGCGCCCAAGAACAAGTTCGGGTTCGCAGGCGACACAATCCTCATCTCGAACGGGAAGGAGGTCAGCGCCGAGGACTACAAGAAGCTGACCCAGGAGAGGGTCGTGCCACACTCGTTCGCGAAGAGGTCGAAGTACCAGGACAAGCCCTTCACCGTAGGCGCGAACGCCAGGCTCATCAACATGGGAAAGCGGCTGGACGGGCAGGCGAAGGACCTGTTCAAGGAGCATTACAGCGACAGATGGCTTAGGAACCCGCTGTACAACAACCTCGCCCAGGCGATCGAGATGCTGTGGTCGCTCGAGCAGTTGCCCGAAGCATGCGACAAGGTCGCCGCGCTGGACGACCCGAAGATCGAGCCGCCCGCGAGGCAGAACGGGTCCGGCACAGGGGCGGTCGAGGCACCGAGAGGCACCTTGTACCACCACTACGAGATCAAGGACGGACTGGTCGATGTCGCGGACATCATCACGCCCACCGCCCAGAACCTGGACGACATAGAGCTGCACATGAAGCTCACAGCCGAGAGGATGCTCGGGGACGGAAAGAGCGACCCCGAGGTCAGGCTCGGGCTCGAGATGGTGGCGAGGGCGTACGATCCATGCATAAGCTGCGCGACACACCTGGTGAGACTGAAGAGGATCTGAAGGCCGCGCTCGAGGCGGTGGTGGGACAGGGCAGGGTATATGTCCTTGGCCTGGGCAACACTGACCGGGCGGACGACGGAGCAGGAGTGCTTATCGCGCAGGCGCTCATGAAACCATTTCCAGCTTACTCATTTTCCGAGCACGAAGGCGCTGAGGGGACCGTGCTCGACATCTCCGAGAAGGACGAGCAGGCTGCGGTGTTGTTCATAGACGCTGCGGACCTGCACGAGAGCCCGGGCACGATCAGAGTTGTCAAGAAAGAGAATATCAGGGACACGGAGATAACGACCCACAGAGTCGCGGTGGCGCTCATGGCATCCTTGCTGGAGAAAACGGGGAAACGCGCAGCGGTCATATGCATCCAGCCGAAGACCATAGAGTTCAGGGGGAAGGTGTCGAAAGAGGTTAGGAGCGCGTCACGGAGGCTCGAGACCGTCCTGCGAGAGCTGATGGCTTCCCGGAACGCCAAATGACCCGCTAGCGTTCGTCGCGACGCTACATGCAAGCTCAGATGAGCCGGAAACCTTTATCTTGGGCTACCTCATACTACGGGTCCCGTGAGATGGGAATGAAGGTTATTGTCGTCTCAGGGGGAGTTTTGTCGGGCCTCGGAAAGGGCATCACGTCATCCTCGATAGGGCGCGTGCTGAAGTCCAGAGGCTTGAAGGTAACGGCGATGAAGATCGACCCTTACCTGAATTTCGACGCGGGAACGCTGAATCCGTTCGAGCACGGAGAGGTGTTCGTGCTCGATGATGGAGGAGAGGCGGACCTTGACCTCGGCAACTACGAGAGATATCTCGATGCCAGCCTGACCAGCGATCATGTCGTCACGACGGGCAAGGTGTACGGGAGCGTCATCGAGAAGGAGAGGGAGGGGCACTTCCTCGGGAAGACCGTCCAGATTATCCCGCACATAACGAACGAGATCAAGGTCATGATCTCCAACGTGGGGATCAGGGCCGGGGCCGATGTCACGATCGTAGAGCTGGGCGGGACGGTGGGCGACATAGAATCGATGCCGTACCTCGAGGCGATGAGGCAGATGCACTCGGAGATGGGACACGAGAACTTCGTGTTCGTCCACACTACGCTCGTGCCGAGCCTGGGAGCGCTGAAGGAACAGAAGACGAAGCCCACGCAGCACTCAGTCAGGGAGCTCCGCGGGGCGGGGATACAGCCCGATGTCATAGTCGCCAGATGCGAGAGGCCTCTCGAGGACGGGGCGAGGAAGAAGATCGCGCTGTTCTGCGACGTCCCGCTCGAGGCGGTCATAAGCGCCCCCGACGCGAAATCCATCTACCAGGTCCCGATCTTCCTGGAGGAGCAGGGGCTGACCGACTATCTGCTCAAACGCATGGCCCTGAACGTGCCGCCGAACGACCTCGCAGACTGGAAGAGGTTCCTCGGGAAGGTGATGAGCCCCAAGCACGAGGTCAAGATCATGCTGGTCGGGAAGTACATGGACCAGCACGATTCGTACATGAGCCACTATGAGGCGCTGACTCATGCGGGAGCCGAACTCGACACGCGGGTCAAGTTCCTGAGAGCGGAGGCGGAGGACATCGAGAAGGAAGAATGCAGGTGCATGCTCGAGGAAGCCGACGGCATCCTGATACCTGGGGGGTTCGGCTCGAGAGGCACCGAGGGCAAGATCTCGGCGATCAAGTACGCCAGAGAAAACAAGAAGCCGTTCCTTGGGGTATGTCTAGGGTTCCAGCTCGCTTCAATCGAGTTCGCAAGGAATGTGCTGCACCTGCACGACGCGAACAGCACGGAGTTCGACCCGCACACGCCTCACCCAGTCGTGGACCTCCTGCCTGAGCAGAAGGCCGTGACGAAGAAGGGCGCCACCATGAGGCTGGGCGCACAGCCGATAATCGTTGACAAGGGCTCAATCGCCGAGAAACTGTACGGTAGCACTGAGATCATGGAGAGGCACAGGCACAGATACGAGATCAACCCCCACTACATCGACAGGATACAGGAGAAGGGGCTGAAGTACACGGGCAGGTCCCCTGACGGCAAGAAGATGGAGATCGCGGAGCTCCAGGGGCATCCATTCTTCGTTGGATCTCAGTTCCACCCGGAGTTCAAGTCGAGGCCGCAGAAGCCTGCGCCGATGCACTACGGCCTCATCAAGGCGGCGCTGGAGTACTCGAAAGCGAAGAAGAAGTAAGGCACGACCCTACGCGGCCAAATGCTTGGTCTCCGAGGGCTTCACGGCCTTCGGCAGCATGATCTTGAAAACCGCGCCCTTCGAGAAGTCGCCTGAAATTCTGTCCTCGACCCAGATCCTGCCCCCGTACTTCTCGATGATCGTGCTCACGATCGACAGGCCGAGCCCGAAACCCTTGATTCCAGTCATGCCAGTTGCGAACCTCTCGAAGACCGCCTTCTTCCTGTCGTCCGGGATGCCTCTGCCCCTGTCCGCAACGGAGACGACCCAATAGGCGCCCTGGGGAGTGTTCTCGTCGGAGACGGTTATCTCGACCTTGACCTTCCTCGCGCCATCGAACTTCACGGAGTTCGAGACGATGTTGAGGAACAGATCGTTCAGGTAGTGATTGGCCAGGATGAAATGCTGTCCCGGCAGGACTGCGGAGCCTATGACTACTTCCTTCTCGGTCTGCTGTCTGGTCACGGCCTCTACAGCGGCGGAGATTGCGGGCTGGATATCCATTGGAACGAGGTCTCTATCGGACATCGCCCTCACCTTCGACAGCTTCCTGATGTTGTCTATCAGCCTCGCGTTGTTCTTGACCTGGATGAGCGCCTTGTCTGCATAGCGCCTCTGGCTATCGTCCAGGCGTTTGTCCTGAAGCAGCAGTTCGAGATAGCCCATTATGCCCTGGTTGAAGTTGTTGATGTCATGGGTCATCAGATCGTTCAGGAGCGCGATCTCGTTCAGAGCGAAGGACTGCTTCTCGAACATGTTCGCGTTCTCAACAGCGATCGAGGCCATGCCAGCTAGTATCTCAAGGACCTCGATGCTCTCTTTCCTAGGCAGCTTGCCATCCCGCGGCTCGTCCACGAGCAGGTATCCGATGAGCCTGCCACTTCGGTCCATGAGCGTGCATGTAAGGATGTCTCTCTCGTGCCAGGCGTCAGCGGATGCACGAGGCTTATCCGCGTTCTCCGGGTGGGCGAGGAAGTCGAACGCCTCGATCCCGTACGTCTGCTGCTCGTATTTCACAAGGAAACTGCAGTTTCCGATCCTGTAGTCATCCGCGATGTCCCCGAGCACGGTCTGAACGGGCATAACATCCCCGGGAGAAACCCAGTCAGGGTACCCGCTCAACGCGCGGTTCACGAACGCATTCCGCTCGAGGTCGAGAAGCGATATCGATGCGCGGCTGAAGCCGAAAGAAGTGACCACTGCATCGCAGAAACGCTGCAGCAGGCGGTCCAGGTCGTCCATGTACATCACGGACGTCGTGAGGTCCAGGACCTTGGCCATCTGTTCCACCTTGCCTGTGCTCTCCTTCAAGAGAGTCTCCTGGTTCTTGTACAGCTCGGAATTCTCCACCGCGACAATCGCCTGTGTCGCGAACAGCTGTGCGATCTCGAAGTCGTGGTTGGAGAAAGTGCGACCGCCTTCTCTGTAAAGCGCGAGGACGCCGATGGTCTTCTCCCTGCTCTTGAGCGGGATCGCCATCAGCGCTTCCTTCTCCTCTTCTGGCGTACCGGGGACCAGCACGACACGTTTGTCTCTCTTCGTGTCGTTGACGATCTCAGCGACGCCGGACCTCGCCACGTATCCGGAAATGCCTTCATCTATCGAGAAGACATCACGCATGATCTGCTCAACATATGGCCCTCGGGCGAGGATGGGGATCATCTTCCGCCGTTCGTGATCCGCCCTGTACATCGTGATCGAGTCGTAGCTGACCACCTCCTTCAGCCGATCGGCCACGTTCTCGTAGATGCTTCCAGAGTCGATCTGTCTCTGCATAGACACGGCAGTCTCGAGCAGAGTCAGCTGAGAGTGTACCCTCTGGTTGAGCGATGCGAGCAGATTCGCGTTCTCCAGGGCGATAGCGGCGTGGTCGGCCAACGATGAAAGGAATACAGCATCGCCTCTGGTGAACTGTTTTCCGCCAAGTTTGTTGTAGACGTTGATCGTGCCTATCCCGCGCCCCTCAATCATCATAGGAGCGACGACGAGCGACTTGATCTGGAAGAGCTTGCCGTCCCTAGCGCTGGCATCCGGGTCCGCTTCATACGAGTTCACGACCTCCGTCTTGAGCCGCCTAAGGGCTCTCCCAGTGACTCCAGCTTTCGTGCTGAAGGGTAGGTCCCTGTAAATGCTCCTGTCGATGTTGTACGACGCGACCCAACTGAGGATGCTATTCTCTTGCTCCGCGAGCCCGACCATCGCTTTCTCCGCCTTGAGCAGAGTGGCAGCGTCCTTCGCGACCTGGTCCAGAATCACGCTCGGCTCGAGTCGATAGGAGATCTGTTTGCTTATCCGGTCGAGCACGGTGAGGGCGGACTCGTGCTCCCTCGCCTCGCTATATGTCCTCGCGTTCACGAGTGCTGAGGCGAGTATGTCCGCAAGCATCTCCATGATCGTAACATCGCTGGTCGTGAAAGCGTCCCTCTCACCGCTCTGGATGTCCAGGACTCCCAGGAGCTCCCCGCGGTACACGACCGGCACCGCAAGCTCCGACTTCGTGTGCTCTATCTCCCTCTTGATGTATCGCGGGTCCGATTCGACGTCGCCCGTGACCAGCGTCTCAGAGAAGTAAGCCGCGTGCCCGATGATCCCTTCCTTGAGCCTCTGCCTCATGTCCTTCGGAATGCTAGATATCATGGGTCCGTAGCCCGACTTGAAGTAGAGTTCGCCGCGGTCTTTGTCCATCAACATGATGATGACGTGCTGGAACCCGAACCCAGTCGAGATCGCCTTCACGAACTCCGCCATAAGCTCGTCCGGGTCCAATATCGATGTGGAGACCCTGCTGATCTTGTTCAGCGTTGTCAGCTGGCTAACCTTCTTGGCGAGCTCCTTCGTCCTGGACTCCATCCTGGCTTCCAGCTGGGACTTGTACCTCTCGAACTCGACTTTCTCGGTCTTCTCCTTGGTAATATCACGGAATATTCCGACGACGCCCAAGGACTTGCCCTCTCGGTCCCTCACCGGCTGCGCCTCGATGAAAGCGAAATACCGAGAACCATCTTTCCTGAGCCCGGACATCTCGCCCTCCCAGCCCTTATCCATAGCCTGCTTCACGACACTCTGCAGGGATTTGCCAGGATACTGCGCGGTTGATATGGACACCATGTTGAACCCGTGGACCGCCTTCTCGTCCATACCAGTCATGTTCATGAACGCCCGATTCGCATAGACCGCCCGTCCCTCTGTGTCCAGGACCGCCACAGGCTCTGCCATCTGGTCGAGGGAGTGGGTCAACCGAGTTATCTGCCTCTCCCCCTCAGCCTCCTTCGACACATCTCTTTCGGTGGCAACGTAGTACTTCTTCTCTGTGTCTGGGTCGACGAGCAAAGTAACCGTGATCTCAACTGACTCGTCCAGGTTGGTCTTGGCCACTCTCACGTACGGGAAGTTCACCTCCGAGAACCCCCTGGACATAGGACATGATTTGCAGACATCAGGTGAGCCGAGATCGGTCTCGAAGCACTTCTGTCCCACAAGATCGCCCATCTGCGACCTGAGCTCCGAACTCAAGAACACAACGATCTTGTCCTCCCGGACAACGGAGATGTCACCAGTTATCGCATCGAGAACGGACAACCTCTGCTCGAACGGCGTCAGCTTGAACGCGCGTTTGGATGCTTCCGCAGGCTCTTTTGCACTCGTCAACTTCACCCTCACGAACAGAAGCCGGACGTTCGAGCATTGGAGGAAGTTATCCATAAACGTTTCGAAACGGGTCTACGCGGACGAGCATAGCGCCCCCGAAATATGGAGTCAGTAGGCAGCTCGGAGACTCCGTGCAATAGATTTAACTATTGCATGCACTATGGAACCACGATGGCGCCAGGCGAGGCCTACGACTACGAGAGCCTTCTCGAAAGGGCCAAGAAACAGCTCCCTACCAAGCTCGAGTCACACGACAGGTTCCAAGTGCCCGAGCCGGACGTGATGATCGAGGGCAAGACCACCGTGATCAGGAACTTCGGAGAGATAGCGGACAAGCTCAGGAGAGAGCCGGACCACATACTCGGGTTCCTCCTGAGAGAGCTGGGCACCGCGGGCACCCTGGAGGGCCAGAGAGTCGTTTTCAAAGGCAAGGTCGCCACATCGCAGATAGCAGAGAGGATCGGGAACTACGTCGACGAGTACGTCCTTTGTTCAGAGTGCAACAGGCCGGACACCAAGATCGTCAAGGATGGCAGGGTCCTGATTCTGACTTGCGAGACTTGCGGCGCCCACAGGCCCGTGCACGTGAGAAAGCAGGCCAAGGTAGAAGAGGCAAAAGAAATCGAGCAGGGCGAGACCTACGACCTCATGATCGAGGACGTCGGTAAGAGAGGGGACGGCATCGCCCGCAAAGGACCGTTCATAATCTACATACCGGGAACGGCCAAGGGCTCCCAGGTCAAGGTCAAGATCGAGAAGGTGTCTGGAACAGTCGCATTCGGGACACTTGTGCGGACCTAGGTCAAGGGACGACCAGACGCCCGCGGGCCGAGACCGTCACATAGCCGCCAACTTCGACCTTTCTGATCGTCGCGCCTTTCTTCTCGACGCGCACATGTATTTTCGAGGGCCTTCCCAGGATGTGACCCTGCTCGACAACAATCGACTCGTTCTTCTCCCTCGGAATCAGGTCGTGTTCGACCAGGAACGCGCCGAGAGCCCCCGCGGGCATGCCAGAGGCAATGTCTTCGGGAAACGAGGGTGGAGGCCCGAAACATCGGGCGTGAACCGTAGATCCAGGCTCGAAAACGCCCCAAGTGTAGACGAACACAGCCCCCACATCAAGCTCCTTCGCGAGCTCGGTGACTTCGTCCTTTCTTGGCTCTATCTTCCTCAGAACCTCGATCGACCTGACAGGCACCAGGAGGCTCGGTATCCCAGTCGATGAGCGGCTGATCGGGAACTCCTCCCTGAACAGGCTCTCAGCACCAATTCCTAGCGCGCTCGCGACCTCCTTAAACTCCTCTACCTTGGCGAACAGAGGGCGCCTCTGAGTCATCCAAACGCGCATCCTCCCATCCCGGTCTTCGTCGATGGAGAACGGCAGGATGCCCAATGACGTTTCTAGCCTATGTCTCCCGACATGGGACATCCCGAACGCCTCGCGGTTGGCGAGCGCCCATAGAGCGCCGACCGTGGCGTGGCCAGAAATCGGGTCTTCTGACACAGGGCTGAAATACCGTAACCGGACGTCCGCCTTCTTCGATCTGAGAACGAAGGCCGTCTGCGGTGGGCCGAGCTCTAAGGCTATCCTCTGCATCTGGACCTCGTCCAGACCATCCGCGTCGAAGACCACCCACGCGGGGTTCCCGCCGTACAGGTCCTCGGTGAAGACATCCAATCTCAGCATGTCCAGCTCGGCCATGGTACACGCACCGGCGTAGAGCTATTTGGACATTTTCTGGCTCCGCTCTGCACAAAGTATTTCTAACGCTCTCCTTAATGGCGGCACCGCATGGACTCGTCGGTCAAGGCCATTGTTGTCATGGCAGCGATATTCGTCATATCTCAGCTCGGCGCGATCTTCATGGTGAGCTCGATATTGGGAACAGAGCAGCAAGCGTTCGAGAACCCGAATGACCCCATGATCCCGATATACTACTTCGTCGCGATGGTGGCGTTCACATTCGCAATTCTGTACATAATCAAGAAGAAGAGAGACCAGGTAGTCAAGCAGGTGTTCCTCGGAGCCATGGCGTTCACGATATTCTACGTGATACTCGTCATAATGGTCAAGTTCGACGCGGGCATCCTGTCGCTTGTCGTCTCGCTCGGGCTCACGGCGTTCCTGACCTACTATCTCATCAAGAAACCCGAATGGTACGTGATAGATATCACGGGCGTGCTCGTGGCGATAGGCGTCATCGGCATACTTGGCATCTCGCTCCAGATACTCCCCGTGTTGATCCTGCTGATCATCCTGGCAGTCTATGATGCCGTGTCGGTCTACGGCACGAAGCACATGGTTGCGCTCGCGGACGGTGTTACCAAGCTGAGGCTTCCGGTCCTGCTGGTAATACCGAAGAAAAGGGGATACTCGTACCTGGACCAGAAGCCTCTGAAGCAGCAGATCGCGGACGGAGACGAGAGAGAGGCGATGTTCATGGGGCTCGGCGACGTCATAATCCCAGGAGTCCTGATCAGCTCCGCGTTCTACTTCCTCGGAGAAGATGCGGTCGCGGGCATACCCGGCAACCTCGTGGTCGCCCTGGGCACGCTCATCGGAGCTCTCATCGGGTTCTCCATCCTCATGAGGTACGTCCTCAAGGGGAACCCGCAGGCCGGCCTCCCGTTGCTGAACGGCGGAGCAATCGCTGGATACATCATCGCCTACCTGGTCGCGTTCGGGGACTTGTCGCTCGGGATAACCCTGCCGTGGTGATATTCTGAAGAACCTGAGGCTTCTGATCTGCTCGGACCTGCACGGGTCGCAGGAGGCTCTCGATCAGCTCGCGGAGATTTCGCATGGGAAAGAGTTCGATGCGGTCGTGGCGTGTGGAGACTTCACCACATATGGGTCCACGGACTTCGTGAACCGGTTCCTTGGCGCATTCGAATCCAGAGTGCTGGCCGTACCAGGCAACTGTGATCCTCCTGAGACTGTGGGAGTGCTGGAGGATGCTCACGCAAGCCTGCACGGAAGACAAGTGACGTTCAAGGGCACCGGCTTCTTCGGCTTCGGAGGAGGTCTTCCTTCTCCAGCGCACATGCCTTTCGAAGTCGACGAGGAGACGATGGTGGCTTCCCTTGCGACGATCGGCGCAGGAGGCGGAGTGATGGTCACCCACACCCCGCCATACGGCATGAACGACCGGTCGAGATCGGGCAGAAGCCACGGATCGAAGGGCATTTTGAGGATTGCAAAGGAGCTCAGGCCCCGGCTTGTGCTCTCGGGGCACATGCACGAAGCGAGAGGTGAGTGCGAGGAGGATGGCATCGTCTTCGTCAACCCCGGTCCTGCGCGTGAAGGGTTCTATGCCGTCGCCGAGCTCGGCCAGCAAGTCAAGATAGACCTGCTTCGGGCGGAGACAATGAAGGAGCGCAGGCTCAAAACGTTTTAATACCCTTCCCACTTTCACTTGTCCCGAGGACATACATGGCCATTTGGCAGGGCAAGCCCAAACGGAAAACTTCAGGCGGCAGGATCAGGGCTGCCCGGAAGAAGCGCAAGTTCGAGATCGGCAGGGAGAAGCAGTTCACCCGCCTAGGCGTGGCCAAAGTCAAGATGTACAGGACCAAGGGCGCTAACCAGAAGGCGAGGCTGCTGTTGGTCGACACTGCCAACGTGGTCGATCCCTCTACGAAGAAGATCAAGAAAGTGAAGATCCTCACCGTCAAGTCGAATCCTTCGAACCCTAACTACGTCCAGCGCAACATCATGACCAAGGGTGCGACTGTGATGACTGAGATGGGAGAGGCAGTCATCACATCGAGATGCGGGCAGGACGGAGTTGTTAACGCGACGCTCCTGAAGGCCCAGTAGACACTCTGTGACGGCGAGCTGGCTTTCTCACATCACGCTGACCGAGTGATGTTCATGTTTCTCGCGCGTGTGAACGGAAGCGTTGTCGGTGGGGTGGCCTCCTCCCACCATAGCACTTCCTGAGCGTCTCTCGAGATGGCGTCGATGCTCTTCCAGAGGTTCAGCATGTTATCGCTCACCCTCACGTTCTTGACCGGCCCGGTTATCTCCCCGTTCTCGATCCTGAGGATCGCGTCCCTCGGTATGGTGGAGAAATCACCCGTGCCGTAATTCTGGTACCGCGTGTACCAGGTGTTATTGACATACAAACCATTCTTCGTATCCGCTATCATCTCCTCGACCTTCCAGTCTCCGGGGACGAGGACACAATGAAAGGGCACAGGCTGGTTCGCCAGCGTGAACAGAGTCGGCACTAGCGGCCCAGCGTTCGCGGTCGTCTTCGTCTTGAACTTCTTGGCGGTCGACGTGTTGTGCAGGTAGGTCTTCAGCACGCCGTCCTTGATGACCACGTTCCTCCTGGTCGGGACACCCTCATGATCGTACGCCCTCCTCGATATCGAATCGACCGTCGGGTCATCGACGAAAGTCACTTCCTTCGACGCGACACGCTCGCCGATCTTGTTGGCGAACATCGATGTGCCGATTTCAACTCTCAAGGCCGTCATCATCATTGATGTCGAGTTGACCAGGCTTCCGAGAAGCAGGGGCTCCATGATGATATCGAACTTCCCCTCTTCGCCCTGGACTGGGTCTCTGGCTTTGCGCGCAAGTTCGCCTGCCCTCTGGCCGGCCTCCTTCGCCTTCAGTCCAGATAGCCTGCTCGTGCAGCACAGAGAATGGCCAGACGCCTCGGCTTGCGAGAACGCTCGCACGGACAAGTCTATGGAAGCAGCCTCGTCAACGCCAAGGGCTCCCCCGGTTGTCGCGATCGCACGCCCCTCCCGACGAACGAACATCGTCCCGCCCACATCGATAGCTCCCTCGGACTCCGCGCCTCTGATCGCATCGTGGACGAACCTGGATGGGTCTCTGAGATTCACGATCTGCTTATCCGCCCGCGAGCGGACGTACTTGAACCTCCCGGAGGCGATGCCGAAGTAGTTCTTGTTGCGCGGAGATCGCTTGGCCAGCTCCACGACGGCTCGGGCGGCTTCGCTGGCTCTCTCCAGGTTCCTCAAATCAGTGGAGATTGTCCGATCCCCGACCGCTACGAACATCACGGCGTGCTTCTCGTTCCACCAGTTGGAGACGTCTATGCGACGATTGGAGAATCTGATCTGGTTCACGGTGGTGTCGACAACATCTGCGATGACGTCTTCCGCCCCAGCGGCCTGCGCGGCTTTGAGCAGTTCCTGGGCAATCCCTTTCAGCTCGTTCATTTCAAGGTCACCCCTCTCAGCCTTAGCATGGGACCGCCTGTGAACACCGCCATCGACTGCATTGGGTCGCCCTTGCCGCATTCGGCGGCGTCGAATCCGACTTTCTTGGACACGGCGTCTATGGCTCCCCAGAACCCCGGGGTTGTGATTTCCAGGACACAGCGCCTCGCAGGTCCTGCGATCTCACCCTCCTTGACGAAATAGGCCTCTCGGGAGACGTATTTCTGGTTGTACCTCTTGTCATCGATGTTCCATTCGGTGAACGAGTTCATCAGGACTCCCTCTCGGATGGAGCCCACCAGCTCGTCATCTTCGAAATCCCCCGGAGCAACGAATGTGTTCGCCATCCGGACGATCGGCTCTTTCATGTAAGTCTCCGACCTCGAGGAACCGTTGCTGCCCAGCCCAAGCTGGCCCGCGGTCTCGCGATTGTGGAGGAACTCGTTTATGACGCCCTCCTTGTACAGGTATCTTGGCCTGGCCCTGACGCCCTCCTGGTCGTACGCGTAGTAGCCGTACGACCCGGGCACTGTCGGGTCGTCTATGACCGTGGCGTACACGGAGCCTATCCTCTGGCCAATCATGGCCGGGGTGATGAACGACTTGCCCGCCTGAGACATCTCCCGGCCGAGGATCCTGTCCGCCTCCATCGGATGCCCGCAGGATTCGTGAGCAGCGATGCCAGCAACCTCCGAGCCGCAAACCAGGTCGTACCGTCCAGGCTTGACCTTCTTGCCCTTATCGATCATCTTCTTCAGCATCTTGACCTCGTCGACCATGAAATCCTCGAGGTCCCACTCCTCCGCCTTCTCCCATCCTCCTGCGTTCCCGAACTCCTTGAGCGACTGCTCGGTCTCCCCTTTCGAGGACACTATCATGTATGTCTCCAGCCTGAGCCTGGGAAGGACGGACCTGATCCTGGACCCCTCGGAGTTGACGAAGTACGATTCGGTCTCGTAATCCTTCAGCTCGAAGTACCGCCCCCGGACCTTGATGCCAGTCCTCAGAGCTGCTGCGTCGACGCTTTGCAGGAACTTCGTCTTCTCCTCCAGGGACACATCTGCCAGGTTCTTCCTCTGCCGGACCTCCCAGTTGGTCCTGATCGGCGGTTCCTTGGAGAGCCACACAGGGGTCCGTCTCCTGCAGCTCTTCGCCATGCTGATGGCCCTCCTGACGAGCTCGGCGCACGCAGTCTTCGAAACGCCGTTCGTGCTCGCGAACCCTATCCCCGAGGGGAGCACGACCCTGACGTTCATGCCAGTATCAGAGAAAGTCATGACGCTATTGACCTGCCCCCCCTTGACCGCGAGGCCCCTCGTGTTCGACCTCTCCATCCTGACCTCTGCGAGCAGGGGCGAGCAGCCCGAAACCGCGCTGTCAAGAACGCTCTCAGCAATGTCTTCGTCAATCATCTGCGGAGCCACCGGCATCCGCATCGCCAACTACTGTAATAAAAAGCTCCCCGATGGTAATCAGGGGCAGACCGACAAGATTAGATACGGGTGCCTCGTTCGCATTCGCGAAGCTGTATGGCGGTTGACCCCGAGAAAGCGACAGTCCTGTGGCCTTCGTACTTCGACTCCCGAGTCGGAAGGGACTCGGGCAGGAGGGTGGCGAAGAAGGACGCCACGGAGGCGCCCACCGCGCACATGATCTACCAGGCCGTCCGGTCCCTGGGACTCGATTGCATCCTGGAGCTGGAGAAGTCCTATCCCAGATACTGGTACAGGGGAGAGGGAAGGGTCCTTGTAGAGCCCAAGCTCAAGAAGAGCGAGCTGATAGGCAAGGTCGCATCCAAGCTGAAGTCGATCCCACGAGAAAAAGCCTGAGCCTCTATCTGTCCTGTGGT
>Ga0214474_1000850_pt1 | contig 14602 bp, 8 predicted proteins | sample RVTome_2_FD_187335 | JGI IMG/M metagenome (GOLD analysis project Ga0214474, IMG submission 187335) | Soil microbial communities from uranium-contaminated site in the Upper Colorado River Basin, Wyoming, United States - RVT95D214 HiSeq ...
TCTCCCCAATGGACCAAGGGGATAACGTTGTCCAAAATCATGGAACCGAATATAACCATTTCCGCCGACCCCCAACAACTCGAACAGGTGCTGTGGAATCTCTTTATTAATGCGGTCGACGCCATGGAGGGAAAGGGTATTCTGGAGGTAAAGGTCCACAAGGATGGAAAGGGACGCATGGTAACGCTCGCCGTCTCTGACACAGGCAAGGGGATCTCGGCGAAGGACATCAATAAGATCTTCGATCCCTTCTTTACCACCAAGGAGGGTGGTTCAGGGCTCGGGCTCTCCATCGTACATAAGATAGTAGAAATCCATGGAGGGGATATTTCCGCGGAAAGCAGGCCGCATCATGGCACAACCTTTACGCTTACCTTGCCGGTCCAATAACGGCTTAAAGATTTCCCCTGCGGAGGAACAGATATGACAAAACAAAAGATACTGGTAGTCGACGACGAGAAGAGCATGTGCGACTTTTTAGAGATCATGTTGAACAAAGAGGGATATGAGGTGACGAGCACTACCAGTGGAGAGAAGGCCTTGGAGTTACTGGACAACGACCTCTACAGCATGGTCCTCACCGACGTCAAGATGCCGGTGGTGGACGGATTTGAGGTCTTACGCAAGACCAAAGAGGTAAGCCCTGACACGGTCGTGATCATGATCACCGCCTATGGCTCACCCGAAGGGGCGGTCACCGCTATAAAAGAAGGGGCCTATGACTACATCACCAAGCCCTTTCGGGTGGAAGAGGTGAAACTAACCATCAAGAAGTCCCTCGAACGGAGCACTCTCATCCAGGAAAATATCCGCCTGCGTCAAGCAGTCGAAGACCGGTATAAATTCTGGAACCTCATCGGTAAGAGCCCCAAGATGCAGCGGGTATACGAACTCGTGGAGAAGGTATCCCAAACCAAGGCGAACGTCTTGATTACCGGGGAGAGCGGGACCGGCAAAGAGCTGGTGGCCAAGGCCGTCCACTTTAACAGCGCCAGGAAAGATCGTTCCTTCGTCACCCTGAACTGCGGCGCCATCCCGGAAAACCTCTTGGAGAGCGAGCTCTTCGGTCACATGAAAGGCTCCTTCACCGGCGCCATCGCCAACAAGAGGGGGCTGTTGGAGATGGCCGAGGGTGGGACCCTCTTTATGGATGAGATCGGCGAACTCCCCCTTCCCCTGCAGGTAAAACTACTGCGGGTCATCCAAGAACGTGAGTTTAAGCGGGTAGGTGGAATAGAGGATATCAAGGTGGATGTCAGGATCATCTCGGCCAGCAATCAAGACCTGCAACAGAAGGTCGCCCATAGCAGCTTTCGCGAAGACCTCTTCTATCGCCTCAACGTCATTCAAATCAAGATCCCGCCGTTGAGGGAACGCAAGGAAGATATACCCCTGCTCGTAAATCACTTTGTCCGAAAGTACAGCGCTGACACGGGAAAGGAGATAGAAGGAATATCGCCCGACGCCCTGGAGCTGCTCCTGGGGTATAACTTCGCCGGCAACGTCAGGGAACTGGAAAACATAATCGAGCGGAGCATAACGCTGGAGACCACGCCGATGATAGCGGATCGGCACATCCGCTCCTACCTCAATGAGCGGATGATCTCCAAGGGCATCCCCCCTACCTTGGAGATCCCGGAGGAAGGGATGGATCTCAACAAGGTGGTGGAGGACCTGGAAAAGGCCTTCATCCTCAAGGCCTTGGAACAGACCGACGGGGTCAAAAAGAAGGCCGCCGAGATCTTGGGGATGAACTTCCGGGCCATGAGATATAAGCTGGCAAAATATGACCTCTAGCCCCTCCTAAACCACCGCTCAAACTCACGCCAACCCCATTTCACGAGGAGCGGCCTGCCGTGAGGACAGGTAGTAGGTTGTGCACCCGCTTCCCATTGCGCGAGTAAAGATTTTACCTCCTCCTCTTGTACCCGTTGATTCGCCTTGATGGCCCCGCGGCAGGCGAACAGCATACAGATCCGATCCAAGCAATGCTCGACGGTATCACCCTCGCCTCGTTCCACCAGCTCTTCGCTTAGGGCCTCGAGGAGCGCGCGCAGATCCTCCCCCTGCAGAAACGCGGGGATCGCTTGGACAACCACGCTCCTCTCCCCAAACTCCTCCAGCTCCAGCCCCACCCTGGCCAACGCTGTGCTATTCGCGATGAGGAGCTCCTTCTCCTCCCTTGTTAACTCGATGGGCTGGGGGATGAGGAAGGGTTGTTGGGATACCCGTCCCCCGTGCAGGGCATTCTTTAGCCTCTCATAAAGGATCCTCTCGTGAGCAGCATGTTGGTCGATGATCATCACCCCCTCATCGCCTTCCACCACAAGGTAGGTCCCCTTGATCTGCCCCACCATTCTCCAGGAAGGTGAGGCGATCATCTCGAAAGCCGCGGAGCGAGAAGGTACTGCCGAGTAGGCAGCGATCTCCTCCTTGATCTCTGATACCTCATTAAGCCTGGCCTCGCGGGGATTGGCCAAGGCGCTTTTGAGCGCATCATGGACTAATCGGTGTATATCCGCTCCTTTCTTGAATCTGACCTCCATCTTTGCGGGATGGCAGTTGACATCCACCTCCGATAAGGGAACGGAGATGAAGAGGATGACCACCGGGTACATCTTGGCGGCTATGACGCCGCGGTATGCCTCTGCGATTGCATGTGAGATCAGCTTATCCCTGATATAGCGCCCATTCACATAGATATAGATCCCTTTGGCAGTGCCGCGGCAATAGTCGGGGAGAGTGGCCCAACCCCTGAGTTCTCCCAACCCGTAGGCGCCCTGAACCCTTACCAACCGGGAGACAACCTCCTTGCCAAGGATGGCCCTGATCCGCGCTCGCTCGTCAGTCGTAGGAGGGAGGTTAAAGAGGACGCGCCTGTTGTGTTTCAGGGCAAACCCCACAGAACTATCGACCAGGGCCTGCCTAGTGATCACCTCAATGATATGGGCCAGTTCGCTCTGAGCTCCCCTGAGGAACTTTCTTCTGGCCGGCAGATTGTAGAAAAGATCAGCTGCCTCTACCCTCGTGCCTGGAGGGCTGCCTATCTCCTCTACCCCTTGCATATCGCCTCCCTCCACCACGACCTGCGTGCCTGAGAGCGCATCATGTCTCCTCGTGATCAGCCTCAGCCGAGACACAGCAGCTATGGAGGGAAGTGCCTCTCCCCTGAAGCCGAGGGTCCTGATGGCAGCAAGATCCCCCTCGTCGTAGATCTTGCTCGTGGCGTGTCTCTCGAGGGCGAGGAGGGCATCCGACTGTGCCATCCCCTCCCCGTCATCCATCACCGCAATGCTTCTCTTTCCCCCCTCTTCTATCTCCACCGTAATGACGCGGCCTTGGGCATCCAAGGCGTTTTCCACCAGCTCCTTCACCACCGAGGCCGGCCTCTCAATCACCTCCCCGGCTGCGATCTTACCCGCTACTTCCGCGGGAAGGACCCTTATCTTAGTTTCCATCCTCCGCCTCTGCACTCATACTCGCCACGCCGGCATCTCCTTCTCAGCTCCTTTACGACTGTCGGAAAAATAAACTATCCCGCCTTTGGCAGGCGGGATTTGAGAACAATAATCGAGCTAACGACGAATATCCCCCCTACGACCGGGGTGTTCCTCACTCCTCCAAAAAGGCCCCCATATTGCGGAAGCGCTGATACCGCTCGTCTAAGAGCCGTTTTATCGGGATCCCCTTCAGCTTACCGAGATGACGCAACACCGCCTCTTTCACCTTGGCTGCCGCCTCCCCATAACCGCGGTGGGCACCGCCGAAGGGTTCGGGGATGATCTCATCGATGACCTGCAATCTCAGGAGGTCAGCCGCCGTTATCTTCAGCGCCTCAGCTGCCAGCCTACCTTTGGTGCCATCCCGCCACAGGATCGCGGCGCAGCCCTCCGGGGATATAACCGAATAGATGGCATTTTCCATCATCAGGATCTTATCTCCTACCCCGATGGCCAAGGCGCCGCCGCTTCCTCCTTCGCCGATAACCACGACGACGATGGGTACGGGAAAGGCCGCCATCTCCCTGAGGTTGTGGGCAATGGCCCCTGCCTGTCCCCGTTCTTCCGCCCCCACCCCGGGGTACGCCCCCGGCGTGTCGATCATGGTGACGATGGGTTTGTTAAACCTCACCCCCAACTCCATGATCCTTAAGGCCTTACGGTAGCCCTCTGGATGGGACATCCCGAAGTTCCGATAGCCCATCTCCTTCACATCTCTCCCCTTTTGATGCCCGAGTACCACCACCGCCTGGCCATCGAGGCGAGCAAGCCCTCCTACTATGGCCGGATCATCCATAAAAGCCCTGTCGCCATGGAGCTCTATAAAGTCCTCGCAGATCAATCGGATGTAGTCCAAGGTATGGGGACGATCGATGTGGCGTGACAGCTGCGTCCTCTGCCATGCGGTAAGCTGCGTATAGGTTTCCTCTTTGACCTTGGCTATCCGTTTTTCCAGCCTCTCCATCCTGGAGCTGACTCGAGGGTCAGTGCGAGGGGCAAAACGTTGAAGCTCCTCATACTCCCGCTCCAGCTCCATGAGCGGTTTCTCAAAATCGAGATAGTGTCTCACCATTTCTCACATCCCCCGTGACGCGGTTGAGATCATCTCCCTGCTCCCTGAGCCCTCACTCCATCTCCACTGTCTTTTCGCCGAAGAGCCCCTCCACCGACTGCCGCATCCGTTCAGAAGGCTCCACCGTCAGCGCAGGGGAGAGCGCCATGATCACCTCTGATTGAGGGGGGACAATGAGGTGCAACAAGGCCTCACATCCCCCCTTGTTCTCCTCCAAGATCTCTCTGAGCCTCAGCAACTGCTCTTTGGAAAGCCCCGGCGTCCGCAGCCGAAAATGGACCTTCGATATCCTCTCTTTTTTGGCCTCATCAAGAGGCACCACGGAAGATGCCTTCACCTTATATCTCTCCTCTCCTTTATCCAAGACCCCTCGAATCAAGAGGGGCACATCCACCTTGAGGTAAGGGCGAACGGTGCGAAAGAGATCAGGGAAAATGATCACCTCTATTTTACCCTTCATATCCTCCAAGGAGAGAAAGGCCATTTGGTCCCCCTTCTTGGTACTGATCTCCTTTACCTCCGCCACTAATCCCCCGATGCTGACCTGCGTGCCGTTTGCCATATCGGCCAAGGCCTCCGTATCCGTGGTGGTGAGTTCACGGATATCCCCTTGATATCTGATGAGGGGGTGGCTGGTCAGGTAAAAACCGAGCACCTCTTTCTCAAAGCTCAAGAGCTGGTTTTCAGGCCATTCTTCTATGGCAGGCTGCTGGGTATGTCGAGGCGGGGATTGCAGTCCGTCGAAGAGGGCTGATTGTCCCCCGCGGCGCTCTTTTTGGCGCGCCTGCCCCTGCTCTAAGGCCTCCTCCAAAACGAGCATGAGTTGGGACCGGCGAGCGCCAAGGGAATCAAAGGCCCCTGCCTTGATGAAACTCTCGATCACCCTGCGGTTCACCTTGCGCAGGTCCACTGACTCACAAAAATCAAAGAGGGACGCGATCCGCTTCCCCTCCTTGCGAAGACGCACGATTTCTTCCACCGCGCCCATCCCCACGTTTTTGACCGCCCCGAGACCATATCTGATCTTTCCACCAGAAACCGTAAAACCCCACTCGCTCTCATTGATGTCTGGGGGAAGAATCTCGATGGCCTTCTCGCGGCATTCGGCCACATTGCGCATTACCTTATCGGTGTTGTCCATGTCACAGGTAAGCAGCGCGGCCATAAACTCGAGGGGGTAATGGACCTTGAGATAGGCCGTTTGATAAGCGATGAGGGCATACGCGGCGCTGTGCGACTTATTGAAGCCATACTCGGCGAACTTCGTCATCATCTCAAAGATACGCTCGGCCTTCTTCGTCTCGATCCCATTGCGGCGGGCGCCTTCGATAAACTTTTCCTGCTGCCGTTCCATCTCCGCCGGGTCCTTCTTGCTCATAGCGCGTCTGAGGATATCGGCATCCCCGAGCGAAAAATTGCCCAACGTGCTGGCGATCCGCATCACCTGCTCTTGATAGACGATCACCCCATAGGTATCTTCCAAGATCTCCTTCACCTTGGGCACATCATATCGCACCGCAGACTTCTTATGTCTCCTCTTGATAAAGTCATCCACCATGCCGCTACCGAGGGGCCCTGGCCGGTACAGGGCCACCAAGGCGATGAGATCCGCAAAGGTCTCCGGGCGTAACTTCATCAAGAGATCTCTCATGCCGGAGCTCTCCAACTGGAATATCCCCGTCGTGTCGCCGGAGCCGAGCAGTTTAAAGGTCTCCTGGTCACCAAGGGGAAGACGGGTGAGATCTATGTGATCACCTTTGGTTCGCTCGATCAGTTCTGCCGCCTTGCTCAAAACCGTCAAAGTCTTAAGCCCCAAAAAATCGAACTTCACCAGACCGACCCGTTCGACATCCTTCATGGCATATTGGGTGACCACCTCGCCATTGCTGCCCCGGTAGAGGGGGATGTATTCCATCAGGGGACGATGGGAGATGACGACACCCGCAGCGTGGGTGGAGGCATGGCGGACCATCCCCTCCAGGGAACGGGCGAGAGAGAGCAGATGAGAAATCGTCTGATCGCGGGCAGCCAACTCCTTGAGCCTCGGCTCCTGCTCGAGGGCCTCGTCCAAGGTGATGTTGAGGGTGTTCGGGATGAGCTTGGCGATAACATCTACCTCTTTATAGGGAAGATCCAACACCCTCCCCACATCTCTCACCACCGCCTTGGCCTGCATCTTTCCAAACGTGATGATCTGCGCCACGTTTTCCGTGCCGTATTTTTCCGTCACGTACCTGATCACCTCATCTCTACCCTCGATGCAGAAGTCCACATCGATGTCGGGAAGGCTGATGCGCTCAGGATTGAGGAATCGCTCGAAGATGAGATCGTATGCCAGGGGGTCGATATCCGTTATCCCGAGAGAATAGGCCGCTAAGCTCCCCGCGGCAGAGCCTCTGCCAGGTCCCACGGGAATTCCTTTCGTCTTGGCATAGTTGACGAAGTCAGCCACGATGAGGAAGTAGCCGGCAAACCCCATAGACTTGATCATGGAGAGTTCCGCCTCCAATCGCTTCACGTATCGCTCCCGCTCCTCAGGTGCCTTGGAGGTATACGCAAAACTCCCCGCCAGTCCCTCTCGGGCAGATTGCTCCAGGTAGTGGTCCAACGACTCTCCGCTGGGGGGCTTAAATCGGGGGAGATGATACTCTTCGAACCGCAACTCCAAATTACACTGTTCGCTTATCTCCAGGGTGTTCCGTAAGGCCTCCGGATAGGGGCTGAACAATCGCTCCATTTCTGCGGCGGGTCGCAGGTAGAATTGGTCGGTAGAAAACTTCATGCGTTTGGGGTCCTTGAGGGTCTTCCCCGTCTGAATGCAGAGGAGGACATCTTGTGCTGCAGCATCTTCACGCCTCAGGTAGTGACAATCATTGGTGGCTACCAAGGGTATGCCCAGCTCCCGGCTCAAGGCAGCCAGCCCTTGGTTTACGGACCGCTGTTCCTCAAGGCCGTTGTCCTGAAGCTCCAAATAGAACCGCCCCTGATCAAAGACCTCTTTATACCAGCCAGCCACGGCCCTCGCCTCATCGTGTTTCTCAGCACGTAAGAGCGAGGGGATCTCCCCCTTGAGACAACCGCTGAGGATGATCAACCCGGCATTATATTTTTCCAAAAGCTCCTTATCTACCCGCGGTTTATAATAAAATCCTTCCAGATGGGCGAGGCTTATCAAGCGGATGAGGTTGCCATAACCCTCCAGGTTTTTGACCAAGAGGACCAGATGGTAGGAGGCATCCTTGACCTTCCCCGGCTCCTTCTTCAACCTGGACTCCGGGGCTACATAGATCTCACACCCGATAATCGGCTTTATCCCATGGCTGATGGCCCCTTGATAGAATTCGATCGCTCCAAACATATTCCCGTGGTCGGTCAAGGCCAAAGATTTCATTCCATAGGTGCGAGCGAGGGGAAAGAGCTCTTCAAAACGAATAGCGCCATCCAGGAGGCTATATTGACTATGGAGATGCAGATGGACAAACTCTTTCATATTCCCTTATCAACGACTCCAAGATTATCTGGGATTACCGCGCTGCTTGTCGATTTGATCCGTGAGGACCCTGAGCATGGCGTCTCTCAAGAGAAGGGGGCTCTTTCGCCCAAACCCTCACTCCCACTCAATGGTGCTGGGCGGCTTGGAACTGATATCATACACTACTCGATTCACCCCCTGCACTTCATTGATGATGCGATTCGCTATCAAGCCCAAGAGCTCGTAGGGGAGCCTTACCCAATCCGCCGTCATGCCGTCCAGACTGGATACGGCGCGCAAGGCGATCACGTGCTCATAGGTCCTCTCATCCCCCATCACCCCCACCGTCTTGATGGGGAGCAACACCGCGAACGACTGCCAGATGTCACGATAGAGACCCGCCTTCACGATCTCGTCCTGCATAATGGCGTCTGCCTCGCGCAGGACCTTCAATCTTTCTTCCGTCACTTCCCCGATCACCCGTACTGCCAAACCCGGGCCCGGGAAGGGCTGTCGATAAACGATCCGATCCGGCAGGCCCAATTCCTCTCCGACCCTTCTCACCTCGTCTTTAAAGAGCTCCCGCAACGGCTCAATGAGTTTCAACCGCATCCGCGCCGGCAGCCCCCCCACATTGTGATGGCTCTTAATCGTGGCCGAGGGCCCCTTGAACGATACGCTCTCGATGACATCGGGGTACAGCGTCCCCTGTACCAGATATCCCACGCTGCCGATTTTTTTTGCCTCTCGTTCAAAGACCGTAATAAAAAGCTCGCCGATCACCTTCCGCTTCTGCTCGGGATCCTCTATCCCCTTGAGGCGGCTGAGAAACTCGCTGCCCGCATCAACGAAGTGGAGATCCCAATGGAAGGAATCCCTGAGTATTGATAATACCTCCTCGGCCTCCCCTTGACGCAAGAGGCCATTATCGACGAAGATGCAGGTAAGCCTTTCGCCGATGGCCTTATGCACGAGGGCAGCTGCGACTGTTGAATCCACCCCACCGCTCAAGGCACAGATAACCCTTTCCCGCCCTACCTCCTCCTCGATCCTCTTCACGGAGGTCTCGACAAAGGATCTCATGTCCCAGTTCCCTCGGCACTGACAAATACGAAAGAGGAAGTTGCTGAGGATCTTGCCGCCGATCTCGGTATGGGCGACCTCGGGATGAAACTGGAGACCTACGAGACCCCTCTTCGGATCTCCCATGGCCGCGATGGGAGAATTGGGCGACCACGCAAAGGTCATAAATCCTGGGGGGAGCTTTTCCACCCGATCGCCATGACTCATCCATACCCGGTATCTCTGCCCCTTATCAAGTCCGGCGAAGATCTGAGAGGGCTCATCGATCTTCAGCTCCGCCTTCCCATACTCCCGCTCCTTGGAAGGCGCCACCTTCCCTCCGAGCAGAAAGGTCATCAGCTGCATGCCATAGCAGATCCCCAATACGGGAATCCCGAGGTGGAACAGCTCTGCATCAATCTGCGGGGCCCCCTTATCGTAGACGCTGGCCGGCCCTCCGGAGAGGACAATCCCCTTGGTCGAGTTGCCCTTAATCGCCTCGACAGAGAGGGTGTAGGGGTAAATCTCACAGTAGACCTTCTGTTCTCTGATCCTTCGGGCGATGAGTTGGGTATATTGCGAACCGAAATCAAGGATTATTACTTTCTCCGCGGACATCTACCACCTTCAAATCCTTTTCATTCAATATGCCGGCATCGACGAGTTCCCTCACGCCCTCGGGGTATCTGCCTCGTTCCAAAAAAAAGATCTTTCTGCCCCACTCCACCCGTTCCTCGCGCATCCGCTCGGCATATCTTTGGAAGGAGTACCCTTCTCCGCGATGGTCCGTCCATAAAAATGCGAGCTTGAAGGGGAAGAAAGAGACAAGGAGAAGAATGAAGGAGATCAACAATCCTACTCCATACCCCCTGTAATTGGGCCTCTGCCCTTGCACCACTACCCGCGGCGCCACCCGGGCAGGCGGTATACCCCTTTTGATACCCACCTCCTTTATATCGCCCCCTTCTAAAAGGCTCGCTAAGATCTCCAAGGTAGCGAATTTCCCCACGACGCTCATGTCGATGATCTCTTGGACGCTCCTGGTGCCGTCCACCATCCGATAGACAGCGTTGTGAGTCTCCGCTAGTTCTATCCCATGCTTCTCTAGTGTACCGCTCTTTTGGAGCACCATCGACGGAGAAGGCGCTTTTTTCTCTATCTCCGGCCACTCATCCACCATCTTGAGGATATTCAGCATCACCTCATCGGCAGGCAACTTAACCGAGACCTTGGGAAATGCCTCTCCCGCGAGAGGATCGAACTTGAACTTTCCCCCCTCCAATCGGAACACCTCGTAAACAAGTTCGTGAACCTGGGTATATATGGCGTTGAGGACAGGTTGCTTCTCGGCCATCCCCGCCTCGACAACGACCTCTCCCAAAAAGCGGTCTGATTTTTTCTGACTTCGCAAGGCGGTCTGCAAGTTATCCCTGGAGATGATGCCTGTCTTGACCAACCTCTCACCTAACAGATCCCCCTTGGACCGCTCGGTGGACGTTGCATGGGTTATCTTGCCGTCGAAAAAGAATATCTCTGCCTCACCACCTTGCTTACCCAACCCCCACACCCTCAAGACCCCTGTCTTGCCCTGCTGGCCCAGCAGCTGGATAACCTCTAAGATATTAAAATCCTTCAGTTCTCCCTCTAAGGCCATCGCTTACTTCACCTCCTGATCCCTTCCAGCGAGAAGGAAGGTTTTGATATCTCCAATCCTTGTTTCTTATACCCCCCCCTGAGCACTGCCAGGTAAAAGAGGACAAAGGCCACCATGATCAGGGGCAATCCGCCAAACATACTACTAGTAGAGGAGGGGATAGGCGGCGGAACTATTCCCTGCCAATAATAGAACCGCAACAAAAAGATAAAGAATATCGATAAATAGAAGAACCCCGACACATTATAACCCTTCCAGATATGACCGACGCCAGGGACGAGCAGGGGAAATAGTTTGTTGTAGATCCCCATCCTCATCTGGAATGCCTTCGTCTCTCTCAGTTTGCTCTCCTTGAGCTCTTGATCTATCTCCTTACCCTTCAAGATCCGAAAACATCTCACACAGATGCGTCTCATTCCGTCCTTTTTACCGAGGGTTTGATTGCTGATCAGCCCGCATTGGGAGCATCTCCACCACTCTTTTCCTCCCTTACTCATGAATGACAAAACAACAACGGCCACAACAAAAAAAATGGGCACGATAAAGGGTAAGCGGGGCGAAAGATCGTGGAGCCAGACATCGACGACGAAATATGAAAGCCCTGCCTCACGCCAAAACTCAGCTACGAGCCTCCTGCGCAGATGCTCTTCCGTGATGACCGTATCTATCACCATGCGATTAGGATGGGGGGAGTCGATCTCCAAATGGTCCCCGATTATCTGGGGGCTCAATTCCTTGGCCTTTTGGAAGTTTTGGTCTGCGTCCTGCATGATGAGCATCGACTTTTGTGAAAGGGCCTTGCTCAGATTGAAATAATAGACACCGTTAGAAGGGGCCAACTCGATGGCCTGCCGATAGAGGGAGCTCGCCTGCGCTGGATCGCCAAGGGCCATAGAGAGATTGCCAAAGTTGGAAATGCTGGGAGCGTCCGATGGATTGAGTTTTACCAGCTTTTGGTAATATCTCCGCGCCTCGAAATACTCTCCTTCCCGCTTGGAGGCCAAGGCCGCGGTGAAGAGGGCATCGCGGTCTTCGGGATGCTCCTCAACCCAAAGCCGAAGACGCTCCATTGCCTGAGGCTGCCTCTCTCCATAGGATGCCTCGTACATATCAAAGACCATCTGGGCCCTTGGACTCTCCATGAACTGAAACAGGACCTCACCGACAGGGTGTATATAGACAACGAGCAAAAGGGAGACCACCACCACCGCCTTCTCTCCTTTCGTGAGATACCGCCAGAGGATGAGGCACCACGCGAGGACGCACCACACGATATTGAGCTGCAAGAGTAAGGGAAGGGCGATGAGAAAGATCCGTCCCGCCCCCCGTATCATCGTGTGCGTACCACCGCTTAATTCCTCTTTCAAGATATGAAAATATATCGGCAGGCGTTTAAAGAAGACCACCAGGCAAAAGGTCACGATGGCCAATAAAACCCCGAGGCCCACAATATAGAGGATGTTGAGCACTTGACCGGCAGCCAGGGGAATATTGCGGGTATATGCCTTTATTCCCTCGGCATTTTTTTCGAGGGCTGAGCTGAGCTTCCATTTATTGCTCCCCACCATGCCATGGCTTGTATAGAAATAGACAGCGGGAAGGTCCGGCGCCAGCCTTTGTGCGAACTCTCCCAGCCGCACCGCCTGTTCCTTGTCCTTCAACGCCATACCCTCCTGTATCAAGGAGATGGCATATTCCCATAGGTTAGTGATCCCGCGATCGAGCTTGCGCTGGAAAATCTCTTCTAACTGTCGTGCACCGATAGTATCGCCGGCAACCACCGTCTGCCGCCGCTCTCCCCAGATCTTCTGTAACTCGGCATCCTGCGGGGCAGGAGAAACCCCTTCCTCCTTCGCTTCACCGAGTCCCTGTGCCCATGCAACCCTTGCGCCGAGCAGAAGAAGGCAGACGAAGAAGGCCATCATGCACCAGCTCTTTAGGCTTCTATCTCTCAATGCTCCCCTCTATCCTATTCCAGGCGATAATTGGGCGCCTCTTTGGTTATGATGACATCGTGGACATGGCCTTCGCGCAGACCCGCGCTGGTTATCTTAATAAATCTGGATTTCTCATGGAGATCACGGATTGTCCTACATCCGGCATAGCCCATCCCTGCCTTCAAGCCCCCCATCAATTGATGGATGCAGAAAGAAAGGCCCCCCCGATAGGGCACCCTCCCTTCGATCCCCTCGGGGACCAATTTCCCCTCCTCCACATCACCCTGGGCATATCGATCCCTGCTACCCTCTCGCATGGCCTCGAGGGAGCCCATACCGCGGTAGACCTTGTAACTGCGCCCCTGATACAGGACCATCTCACCAGGGCTTTCATCGGTGCCGGCGAAGAGGTTTCCGATCATCACCGTATCCGCGCCGGCGGCAAGGGCCTTGGTCACATCACCGGAATACTTGACCCCGCCGTCTGCGATAACAGGGATGTTATGCTTGTGCGCAACCTTAGCAGCCTTCATGATCGCCGTAATCTGCGGCACGCCGATGCCCGCTATCACGCGCGTCGTGCAGATGGAGCCGGGCCCCACCCCTACCTTGACGGCATCGGCCCCGGCTTTGATCAAAGCGGCGGTCCCCTCCTCGGTAGCCACATTGCCGGCGATGATCTGACTCGCCGGGAATTCCTTGCGTATCCACCTAACCGTATCGATCACCCCGCGGGAGTGCCCATGGGCGGAATCGACGACGATAACGTCTGCCCCTGCCTCGATCAGGGCCGGGGTCCTTTTCTCCGCATCCTTCCCCACCCCGACAGCGGCCCCTGCCCTGAGTCGCCCCCGGGAATCCTTGCTGGATGAAGGGTAGCTTTCCGTCTTCTCGATGTCCTTGATGGTGATAAGCCCCTTGAGGTTCTTCTCCTTATCCACCACCAGTAGCTTCTCGATGCGATGTTTGTGCAGTATCTCTTTTGACTCCTCGAGGGTGGTCCCCTCGGGCACGGTTACCAAATTCTCTTTGGTCATCACCGTAGAGATCGTCGCGTCGAGCCTCTTTTCAAATCGCAGGTCGCGGTTGGTCAGGATCCCTACCAACTTGCCCTTCTTGGTGACCGGCACCCCTGAGATCCCGTATTTTTTCATGACCTCGAGGGCCTCATAGACCCGCTGTTCCGGTTCCATGGTGATGGGGTTGACGATCATGCCGCTTTCGTATTTTTTCACCTTGTCCACTTCAGCCGCCTGGACCTCGACGGCAAGGTTGCGGTGGATGATACCGATCCCGCCGGCCTGGGCCATACTGATGGCTGTCCTGGCCTCGGTGACCGTATCCATAGCCGCGCTCAAGAGGGGGATATTTAAACTGATGGTATGGGTGAGCCTCGCGCTGATATCTACCTCATACGGGAGGACTGTCGATTCCGCGGGAAGCAGGAGGACATCGTCAAAGGTAAGGGCCTCCTCTATCCCCTTCAGTTCTTCCATGCATCCCCTCCTTTTATTAAAGGAACCACCTTTTAATTACTATAGCAAAAGGATGCCGCTGCTGTCAATCAAAGGAACCGGGCTCGCCTTGCCTTATCCCCTGCTTTACCCTATACTGGCAGAAACATGGGGGGATATAATGGACGCATCATCAGGTCGAAGGTGGCGACACCCTGGCGGGAAGCTGAGGGAGCTTGGGCCGGAGACGCTTACTGATGCCGAGCTCCTCGCCATCCTGATCTCTACCGGTATCAAGGGCAAGCCCGCAGAACGAATCGCCGAAGAAATCCTCGCCAGATTCGGGTCATTGAAGGCAATGGCAAAACAACCGCTCAAAAAATTCCTGGAGATAAAGGGGCTGGGGGCAGTCAAGATCCACCGCATCGCTGCAGCCCTGGAGATCGCCAGG
>Ga0214474_1000851_pt1 | contig 14595 bp, 16 predicted proteins | sample RVTome_2_FD_187335 | JGI IMG/M metagenome (GOLD analysis project Ga0214474, IMG submission 187335) | Soil microbial communities from uranium-contaminated site in the Upper Colorado River Basin, Wyoming, United States - RVT95D214 HiSeq ...
TCCGGAAGGTATCTTCAATGCGGCGAAAGCGCAACATGTCCTCGGGGAGCAAGTCTTGCATTCCCTTACATTTCTGGTTCTTCATATTCAACCTATTCTACACCAAGCTTTGTCCAGCTTCAATGATAAATCTCGTTTTTTGTTGCTTTCAGTTGCTTAGTTTATAATTAGCGTAAGGATAATGTGAGATGCTTAGAACTGGACTGAGGGTTTTCTTCATCGCGTGGCTTGTGATGCCCGTGGTTGCGGGTCTAGGAGGCGTCCTGCTGGCTGCTGCCAGCCCTACTACTGTGGAAGTCCTGACCGTGGATGGCACAATTGTGCCCGTGATAGCTGACTATATTGACCGGGGCATCAGTCAGGCTGAGAAGAATGACGCTACTGTCTGCATAATTGAACTAGATACCCCCGGCGGGCTTCTGGACTCAACCGACAAGATAGTCAAGAAGATTATGAATGCCGAGGTGCCCATCGTGGTCTACGTCTCACCCAAAGGTGCCTGGGCTGCCTCAGCGGGGACCTTTATTACCCTATCCGCTCATATAGCAGCGATGACGCCGGGCACGACTATCGGCGCTGCTCATCCTGTATCTGCTGGAGGGGAGGAAATACCGGAAGATCAGATGAAGAAAATTGTCGAGTTTTCGGCTAAGTGGATGAGGACTATAGCCGAGGAGCGCGGACGCAACATGGAAGAGGCTGAGTTAGCAGTTACACAAAGCAAATCATTCACGGATGTTGATGCGCTGGGAAAGAACCTTATCGACCTGCGACCTGAGAATCTGGCAGACCTTATTTCCCAAATCAATGGCTGGAATGTCACTTTGGCCGGCGGCCAGGAAGTTATCCTTGATACCACGGAATATGGTACGACTAGAAACGAAATGAATGCCGTTGAGAAATTTCTGCAAACCATCAGCGACCCCAACATTGCCTATATCCTGTTTACCCTGGCTACCATAGGGTTAATTACCGAGATTTCCAACCCGGGGATGGTTTTCCCCGGGGTAGTTGGTGGCATTAGCTTACTCCTGGCGTTTTACTCTTTAGGTGTGCTTAATGCTTACTGGGGAGGCATAGCACTCATTCTACTTGCCGTGGGACTTTTTATCGCCGAGTATTTCACTAGTAGCTTTGGGCTATTAACCGCCGGAGGTATAATTTCGCTGGTTGCAGGCTCGCTGATATTGTTCAGCCACAGCCCGGGGATAGAGGTAGATTGGAGGCTAATCGCCGGCGTTGCAGTAGGCTTTACCGCTTTCGCTGTCTTTGTCCTCGGCGCCATTATCCGCGGGCAAAGACGACGCAAAGCTACCGGAGCTGAGGGAATGATTGGGACAACAGCCATAGCCAAAACACCTATCGATCCCACAGGCACAGTTCTCGCCGAGGGAGAATTGTGGACAGCGGCATCGGAAGGCGGTAGAGTAGCACCCGGTGAAGAAGTGACAATAACCAAAGTAGAGGGATTGAAATTATGGGTGGCAAAGAAACCAAAAGAATAGGGAGGTAGTGCCGTGGAAATGACAGGCCCAATCATCGTAGCCATAGTCTTCGCCGCCGCCTTTATCGCTTTCGTTATCTACGCCATTGTAAAAGGCCAGAGGCGAAAACTGTCAGCCGGTGTAGAGGAGATGATAGGGAAGGAAGCTGTGGTGCGAGCGACCCTCCATCCCCAGGGCACGGTTCTGGCGGAAGGAGAGTTATGGACAGCCATAGCTGAAGATAGTACAATAGAAGCCGGAGAGGAGGTGATAATAACCAGAACAGAAGGGTTGAAACTGTGGGTGACCAGAAAATCTAAAGAAAAGGAGAGGAAATGAACTATTTTATCTATGTTCTTATCGCAGTAGTAGTAATAATACTTCTATCGGCAGCTATCAAAGTCGTTCGGGAGTATGAAAGAGTGGGCGTTTTCCGACTGGGGAGATTCGTGGGGCTGAGAGGACCAGGTTTGGTCCTGATTATACCTTTCATTGAGCTTGTGCGGAAAGTTGACCTTCGGGTAATTACCATGGACGTTCCCGCGCAAGAGTGTATCACAGTAGACAACGTTACGGTCAGGGTTGACGCCGTGGTTTATTTTCGGGTGGTCAATGCTGCAGATGCCATTCTCAAGGTGCTGGACTATATCAAGGCAACCTCGCTGCTTGCTCAGACCACTTTGCGAAATGTTGTCGGGCAATCTACGTTGGATGAGCTATTAGGCCAGCGGGACAGGCTTAACGAAAAGATAAAGACGGCAGTAGACGAAGGCACCGATCCCTGGGGAATAAAGGTGAGCATGGTAGAGGTTAAGGATGTGCAACTGCCGCAAACGATGCAGAGGGCGATGGCCGCTCAAGCTGAGGCTGAGCGAGACAGAAGAGCTAAGGTAGTTCATGCCGAGGGTGAATACCAGGCGGCAGAGAAACTGGCCGAGGCTGCTAGAGTCATTTCCAGCCAGCCGTCAGCTCTCCAGCTTCGCTATTTACAGACCCTATCCAGCATTTCTACAGAAAAGACCACCATTATCGTATTCCCTCTGCCCATGGATCTGCTGGCTCCAGTGTTGGAGAAGTCCGGCAAATCAGAGAAAGGTAAGTAGTACGACAAGATCTGCGTCAGTCCCGATAAAATGGGGACATGCCAAATCTGGGCGGAGGCTCTACCGGTAGTTCAGATCTTGATGCGGATGCTAAATCCTCGGCTGCCAGGGGTTATGGCTGCGCCTAAGAAGGCTCCATCGGGCAAATCTTATTAACTCAGGGGGTTGCTATGGCCAATAAGACCAAGCAGGAATGGCGTGACACTACGTTGGCTCCGGCTTTGAAGCGTGCTGCCGAGCGCCAGGACAGATTTGAAACCAGCTCTGGCGCGGAGATTGACACCGTTTACACACAGGAGGACCTGCCAGATTTTGACTATATTCGAGATTTGGGCTTCCCGGGAGAGTATCCCTTCACCCGGGGTGTCCAACCGAACATGTACCGCGGCAGAATATGGACAATACGCCAGTACTCCGGCTTCGGTACTGCTGAGGAAACTAACCAGAGGTACCGCTATCTCCTGGAGCAAGGGCAGACCGGCCTGAGCATAGCCTTCGACCTGCCGACACAGATTGGTTATGACTCCGACCACCCCTTGGCCAGAGGCGAGGTGGGCAAGGTTGGTGTTGCCATAGACAGCCTCCGGGATATGGAGATTCTGTTCCAGAATATACCTCTGGATAAGGTAAGCACCTCCATGACCATAAACGCCACCGCCCCGATTCTCCTGGCCATGTATGTTGTCCTGGGCAGGAAACAAGGGGTTGAGTCCACTGAATTAAACGGCACTACCCAAAATGACATACTTAAGGAGTACATCGCCCGGGGCACCCACATCTTCCCGCCCCGTCCTTCTATGAGATTGGCCACCGACATATTCGCCTATTGTGCCAAGAGTGTCCCTCGCTGGAATACCATCAGTATCAGTGGATATCATATACGCGAAGCCGGTTCCACCGCGGCTCAAGAAATTGGCTTCACCCTGGCTAATGGTATCGCCTATGTTCAGGCGGCTATTGATGCCGGGCTTGATGTAGATGTATTCGCTCCCAGACTATCATTCTTCTTCAATAGCCACATCAACTTCCTTGAAGAAATTGCCAAGTTTAGAGCGGCACGACGCCTGTGGGCGAAGATTATGAAAGAGAGGTTCGGGGCTAAAGACTCACGTTCCTGGATGCTTCGCTTCCACACTCAAACTGCGGGGTGCAGCCTCACCGCACAGCAGCCGCATAACAATATTGTGCGGACAGCCTTAGAAGCCTTGGCGGCGACCTTAGGAGGTACTCAATCACTGCACACTAACTCTTTCGACGAAGCCTATGCGCCGCCTTCTGAAGAGGCAGTGACCATAGCTGTGCGAACTCAGCAAATCCTGGGCTACGAGAGTGACATTACTCATGTTGTTGACCCACTCGGTGGCTCTTACTACATAGAGCATCTAACCGACAGCCTGGAAAAGGAAGCCGGGGGGTATATCGCCAAGATTGATAGCCTTGGTGGTGCCGTATCTGCCATAGAGCAAGGATATCAACAGAGGGAAATTCAGGACTCCTCTTACCGCTACCAGCGAGAAATTGAAAACGGAAAACGCACCGTGGTAGGGGTAAACAAATTCGTCTCTCCTTATCCCAAAATAGTGGGGCTGCTGCGAGTCAAGCCCGAAGTGGAGAAAAGACAGAGGGAGAGGACTGCCCAGGTTAGGAGAGACAGGGACAACGGCAAAGTCAAGCAGGCGCTTAAGCGATTGGAAGATGTCGCCCGAAGCAAGGATAATACCATGCCGGCTTTTCTTCAATGTGTGGATGCTTACGCCACCGAGGGTGAGATATGTGACGTACTGCGCAAGGTTTTTGGTACCCAGAAGGAATTCCTGGTCTTTTGAGACACAGCCTTCGAGATTCATGGCGCTAGTTCTAAAGGAGGTGAAATGGCCAAAAAAGTTGACCACATCGGGATTTTAGTCAGCAACCTCGATGAAGCGATAAAGCTTTATGAGGATTGTTTCGGCGTTGAGGTTGGCAAGATTGAAACCCTCTCGGAGCGAGGAGTAAAGGCAGCCATCCTTTCTTTAGGGCAGGGTGCTAATCTGGAACTTCTGGAACCGCTTCCCGGCAGCAATATGGCCAAGGTCCTGGAAAAAAGGGGGGAGGGCCTTCACCATATAACATTTGAGGTTGACAATGTAGATAAGGAGCTTAGCCACCTCTCCGAAAGGGGAATAGAATTAATTGATAAGAAAGCTCGCCCTGGCTTCGATGGCCTGGTGGCTTTCATTCACCCCAAATCGCTTAGAGGGGTACTGGTTGAGCTTTGTCAGAAAAGATAGAGAGGGAGCAGACTATGAACAAAGGTAGGATTCGTGTTCTGCTAGCCAAGCCTGGCTTAGATGGGCATGACCGGGGTGCCAAAGTGGTTGCCAGAGCTTTGCGTGATGCCGGCATGGAGGTAATCTATACTGGTATCCGACAAACTCCCGAGATGATTGTCGAGGCAGCTATCCAGGAGGATGTAGATGTTATTGGGTTGAGCATTCTGTCGGGAGCCCATTTAGAGCTCTTCCCATCAATCATAGAGGGACTGAGAAAAAAAGGCAGAGAAGATGCCCTGGTGATCGCTGGTGGCATAATACCTGAGGACGATATTCCCGCCCTTCAACAAATGGGCATAAAAGCTGTCTTTGGGCCGGGCACTTCCACAGAGGATATCGTCCGCTTCATACAAAAGGAGACAACCCAGCACTCAGCATGATGATTGCTGGGCGACGCCAATAAGGTCAATGAGGTTCTCCACCCCTTTGTCCACCATAAAATGCTTTATCCCGTCCAGTATAGTGAGACAGATGTCAGGACTAGTGAGGCAGGCTGTGCCAATCTGTATGGCAGTAGCCCCAGCCATAATAAACTCCAGGGCATCTTCAGCACAGGCAATGCCACCACATCCTATCACTGGAATACGGACGACTTTGGCTGCCTCAAACACCATATGAAGCGCCACAGGCTTGATAACAGGACCAGAAACGCCACCTACAATGTTTCCCAGGCAAGGCTTCCTTCGGTCTATATCAATTACCATGCCCTTCAATGTGTTAATCAGGGATATAGCGTCAGCTCCGGCTTCTTCCACGACTAAAGCGATTTCCCTGATGTCGGTTACATTGGGACTCAACTTAACGATAACCGGCAAACTGGTAGCAGCTTTGACTGCTGAAGTCACCCGAGCAGCAAGCTTGGGGTCAACACCAAATTCCATCCCTCCTGCAGAAACATTGGGGCAGCTAATATTTAACTCAATGCCGCTGATTCCAGGCACGCCTTCTAACATCCCTGCCACATCCACATATTCGTCTATCGTTTCCCCGGCAACATTAACGATAACCGGGACCTGCCACCTTGCCCATACAGGCGCTTTTTCTTTAATCAGGGCGTCAATACCGATATTCTCCAAGCCCACCGAATTAAGCAGACCGCCAGGAATCTCCATCAGTCGTGGCTGAGCATTACCCCTTCTAGGCATAAGGGTTGTCCCTTTACAGACAACGGCACCCAGCTTTTGTATATCAGTAATCTCGGCATACTCTATGACATAGCCAGCTATGCCAGCGGCTATCATCACAGGATTAGACAGAGCTAGTCCCTTAGTATGCCGGGGGGCTAATTGCACGTGCAGATTGGGTGACTTCCTCATTGTTTAGAACTTTATCACTGCTCGGGCCAAAAAGGAAAGGACTAGGTTAACCCAACTAGAATTCGATCCCAAACTAACAGGGCCTCCACGAAACTCGCAAGATTTTCGTGGAGTGGTTTAGTCAAGGGGCACAAGCTTCACTTTGCCCCAGACACCCATCTTGTCGCCCACAATAACGACCACACCACGTAGCCCCGCAATACCCTGGGCTTTTTCAATCGCGATGGGAATGTCGTTTGCATCCTTGACTATATTGCCCAGCGCTGTGGCTGTGGCATCGGCTAAAGCTGTCGAGGGTGAGAGGACAATAACGGCGTCAGCACCGCCCAGGCTTAAAGAATGTCCCACCGTCCCTGAAGAAGTACATATGCCCAGCGGTGTTTCTCGGGGCATAATTTCCAGGGCAATCTTCTTGGTAAAAGCGGATTGCCCGGCATAGATTCCCACCAACCTCTTCTCAGATATTCTCAAGAAAATATCGCCGCCATTTTCCACAATCACCTCCGGCGAGAAGGCGAGTAAATCTCTGCCTACCGCTTCAGCGATAGCGCCAGCTACCGCTGCCATAGGACCAACACTCGTTAGCTGTGAGACCCTGGCCATTTCCTTGACTATGGCCGGGGCTTCAGCTTCGGCCTGATAAGGGTCCAATGTGGTCAGAAAAAGAGGGTGACGCTCAATATATGTCTCCAGAGACCCACGATGTTTTTGCACGGAATCAAGAGCTTTGTTTCTTAAATTACGCCGGGAGCGGATGTATAAGTCCGTTTGCTTTACCGCTACCTCAAAAGAAACTAAATCAGTGTCTTTAATCCAGTGGCGGTAGAAACGTGGCTCAGGCATGGCCAGATATAAAATCCTAATCTCTAGTTTCTAAATCCTAAACAAATCTTAACGAACATCAAGAATCAAAGATCAAAGATTAAAATGACACTTCAAAATGCAAAAAGGCTTTACTATGGCGATTTCTTTAATTTTGCTCTGTCATTTTGCATTTTTACTTTTGCCTTTTGGTTTTTCCTCAGGATTTGGTGCTTAGGATTTAGAGTTTATCGTTTATTGCTCTCACTAGTCGGCACCGAGACCAATGACTCGTGATCAGAAATACAATATCATCGCTCGAGGAGGACAAGCCTTGACACACAGCCCACAGACAACACATTTATTATGGTCAAAGAGCACTTTCCTCGTTTTGGGCTCCAGAGCAAAAGCCTCGGTGGGACAAATGGTAACGCAAGCTCCACAATGAGTGCATTTGACTTCGTCACGGACCACATCCTGGCTCAAGGACTGGATTTCTACCCCGGTCTCGGTGAGGTATTTGATGCCCTTGTCGTAGTTCTTTCGCTCACCGGTTAGCTCTAGGATCAGTAATCCTTCTTGTCCTGGTGATATTGAAGCCTTAATGATATTAAAGGTGAGGCCAAAATCCTTGACCAGACGGCAAACGACCGGCTGCCCTGTCATATTGGGCGGGAAGTGAAGCACTATTCTTCGGGAAACATTCATTTCTATAAAAACCTACTCTGTAAATAAATCCAAATATCGAAATCCAAATGACAAACAAAGTCCAAATGTCTAAATGCCAAACGCACTTATCTTTGCCATTTGAGCTTTGTCATTTGTTATTGTTTAAGATACTGGCCTTTCCTTGAGTGGCTTAAAGGTTATGCCTGACTCCACTCCAGGTAACGGAGCTACAGGCTCGGTGAGCAAAAACTCACCATTCTCTATCCACTTTTTCAAGATATTGGCAATTTCCACAGCTTTAGGATAGCTAGACAAGGAAGCTGTGGGCACATCCTTTTCTCGAATTCTTATGTTACCACTCTTGAGCTCAGCGTAGCTGACTTCTCCCAAGATATCAGGCTCTCTTTGCGGATAAGCCTCGGAATAGTCCACAATGGGAGCCAGGATGTCAGCATCACTCACTACAGTATAGCGGAGAATTTCTTCCGAAAGTATGGGTATCGGGACGCCTATGCCCACAGTTAATGTGCAACCGTAACCGAGCATGCTTGTCCCGACTAACCACTCAGGCTTCATTTGCTTCAAATCGCCAATCACGGCCAGCGTCCCTGCCCCCCGCCGCGGCACGCCGTTTTCTGCCCTGAGAGCGGTGGGGTTATGCTGCGTCCCATGCCAGGCAACATAACCAGTCCCTCCCCCTAAGAAAATCCTAGTTCCCACACCTGTTGTCCTATAGTAAGGGTCATTAAACAGCGGCGAGAGTTGCCCAGCCGTAGAGTAGTTCGCATTTCCCAGATTGGGCTTAAGCACCCCCATATAGGTATAGCGAATCTTGTCGGAGAGATTCACCGCTACATTATAGTTCTGGTAAGCGTTTCTTACATTAAATAGAATTGCCTCGTTTATGTCCTTAATGTTGATCAGGGTCTCCAGCTTCTTCCTGGGATAGCAATCTGTTCCATAAGCGGTGGCGGTAAGTATTATGTCTTTCCCCGCTACCAGCTCCTGTATTACATAGCCACCACCATAGTTAAACTCGCCAGGGTAGAACTTGTTTCTGGGGTCGTCATCGGGAATGGCAGTCGCCCCCAGGAAAACATCCACAGCAGCTATGCCAGTATAGACCGGGACATCGTTAAGATAGACCTTGCCGCCGCCGAGTTTTATCCTGGGCTTGGAGTGCCCGATGTTGAGAAAAGCGCCAGACCCGCACATGGGGCCGAAGGTGCCGGTGGTGACGACATCTATCTCCTCGGCTGCCCTGCTTACACCTCTTTCCTTGGCGATGTTAATCACTTCCTCGGCAGTCACCACGACAGCCTTATTTTTTCGGATTTTTTCGTTGATTTCCGCTATTGTCTTCGCCATGGTAAATTTAACCCTGCTGAAGTAGTTTCACAGCCACTCGGGCGGCCTTTTTACCGGATAAAAGCATGCCACCAAAAATGGCTCCCATCCTCGGGGAACCGAAAACGGCGTTGGCCGTCATGCCGGCGACCACCAACCCGGGATAGACTTCCCTGGTATTCTTCAATATCTCCTTCTCTCCTCTCTCAGCCCACATGGATTTCTCTCCCATCACTTCACCCGTCTTTGTCCTTAACTTCGGACCTATTTTCCTCGCCACGATACAGCACACTTCAGCGTCATGCCCGGTGGCATCTACAGTCACCTTGCATCTTATAGTCAGAGGGTCCACATGAAGCTTGGACCAGGAAACAGCGCTCCAATTCAGAACAAGCCCGGTTATCCTGTCATTCTCCCGAACCATGACATCTTCAACGCTAATCAAATTGAAGATCTTGGCCCCGGCTCTTATCGCCCTTGAGCAGATAGTGGAAATGGCCTCCAGTGAATCAGCGACATAGTACCCTTTCTGGTATTTTTCACTTGGCACGCCAAACTCATCCAATATTTGCTTGCCTTCTTCCTGAACGACGATGCGGTTAAACATCATCCCTCCCCCGGACATGCCGCCTCCTACACGAAGCTGCCTTTCAAATACTACTGCTTTTATTCCTTCTTTCGCCAGGTAGTATGCGGTAACAAGTCCAGCCGGCCCCGCCCCAGCAACAGCCACATCCACCTCCATCGCTCCCATGAAGTCTTTCATGTAGCTTTCGACAATGGCACGTGAAATAATAACTTCATCCATCCTTGATCAGCCTCCCTCTGGCTATCGGTGCAACAGCTTTGAAGACGTGGCAGCTAGTATACCCCTATCGTCACGCAATGTCTAGCCACTTGGGATTTTGTCATTGCGTGCCTTCTGTTTTTTTGTCGTTATGAGCCCTCTCTTTTAGTCATTGCGAGCACCTGAAAGGTGCGTGGCAATCTCATTACCTTCCGCCGAGATTGCTTCGGCTGACTAAAGCCAGTCTCGAAGCAGTCCGGGGAAGGTATCAATACAAAAAGCAAAGCCAATTAAAGCTTTGCATTTAACTATTAGAATTCTATTAACGTTTAGGAATGTGACACTTTTTCATAGCGGCTGGTGGGGAAAAAATCTTCGCTCCCAGGTCATTGCCCCGGGTGCTCTACAGCTTGTGGTGGTCAATTATGTTCTGCGGTATCACAAGGGGCTTCGTGCCGTTGTACGCAAAGTTCCAGCAGCCGTACTGGTCAGTCAACGCCTCGTCGTATTCGTCTCCGAAATCCATCGGCCAGACGCCAACCTTCTTCCATTTACCAGCCTCGCTGTCCCACTGCCATTGGGCGCCAATGCCGGTCAAGAGGCCTGGACCATAGGCCAAGTCGTGAGTGGTATGCGCCGGCATCGTCCAGTCCTTCGCGTCATACGTATACGTATAGTTATAGCTATCGAGATCATACAATGAGCGTACTTGGGCCTCAGTGAGTGCTGGCTTCCCGGCCGCCGTGGTTCCCGGCCGGGGATAATAGGTGATCAGGCCCCTCGTCGTCACCTGAGCGTTTGCCGGATCTTCCATCCATTGAACAATGTCATCAGCCCACGCACAGGCAGCCCCCTCCTCCGCATCGTACCACGCCACCGCTTCGATGGCCTTTTTCAGACCCAGAAGAGCATCATAGGTAGCTGCAGTATTGAGTGGGTACTCTTCTGCGGTAAAATTCATAACCGCAGTAAGGAAGGGTCCCGTCTTTTCGGTTTGCTCTAGCCCTTCTGCCCACGTATCCAATATAACCTCATAAGCACAAGCCGGGCCACCAGGCGGAGCTGTGGTAAGATTGGCACTCCAAGGAGCCTTAAGCTGAGCCATTACGTTAATGCCCACCGACATGGCATTTGGCGCATAAGATGCCCGCAGCACATCATAGAGAACGCCAGCATCCGCGGAGAATACAGGGATGATAAACTGAGGATCCAAGTCTTTTATTGAGGTCAGTGCATTCTGCATTCCTCCTGTGATTCCCGTCGCATCTACCCAATAGGGACTGTGCACAAGACTCACATTTATACTCTGTAATAGTCCCGCGATAACTACTACTTGATCATAGGCCCATGCCAAATTATCAGCGATTATGGCGGCCTTCAGCGTATAATCAGCTGCTACTCCCATTTCCTCCCTGAGCTTTATTGCGATCGCTCCCAGCGTCCTCACAACGCTCTGTCCTAAGAAATACTCATTGTACGGCGTACCCTTGAACCAGCACCGATAGCCCGCGTAATCATTGACTACGCTGTGTTGTAGCGTCTCTGCGGCAGCCCCACAGTTGATGAAAATCACGCCCTTCTCCATAGCCACATCCCGGTAGACCTCAACGGCTTCCGGCCGGAAACCACCCAGGATAAAGTCCACGTGTTCTATCGCTGCCGTAAGATTCGATACGCCGGTGAGGCCGGTAGGGTCCACGGTCTCTTCACCAGTCTCCAGTGGGACCAATTCCAGGATATAGGACACGCCACCTATGTCTATCCCACCATTGCGGTTGATTTCCTCCTGCGCGAGCGCAGCGCCTACCCATTGCATTGCACCAGCCGTGCCGTTCAGTTCCCCGGCTATCCCAGCATTGATCTTCCCGTTTTCGAAAATATAGAGCACCGGCTGGGGTTTTGGTTCACCGGCACAGCCCGGCATGACCAATCCTATGACTAGAAGACTGACCATAATCAGAAAAATAATTCTTTTCACTGTCAATTAACCCTTGTCTTAGTTGGTGGCTACTCCAATTCCATCGGAGCTAACCACTCGTGCTGGAGAAAACCCGTCAACAGCCAATCGCCTCCAGCAACTTAATCCTCATACACTATAGCACACAACTATCCTTCTTCTTACTTCTGGATCCCGTATTTCTGCAATTGCCCGGTTTGCCAGCCGGGCCCTTCACTTTCTTGTCATCGCAAGCCGAGCGTACAGGGGCCTGGCAATCTTCAAGACTGCGGAACCTGTGCCCAAGCATAAGCGAGCAGTCTCGGCCCCTCGCAATAAGAGGGCAAAAGGGGACAATACAAGGCCCAATTAACATCGTAACATTTAAATATTAAGTTTCCATTAAAATTCAGAGAGATGTGGCAGTTTTCTCGTAGCAGGCTGGAGGGGAAAAACGGCTCGCAATGACTTTTGCGTCATAATTCCTGTAAATTGCTATAGCCATCAGGCTATACCTGTCTCTTATGCTTCCACCTTGTTCCTTGAGGGGTATCTTCAAGGGTCACTCCCAAATCGGCCAATCCTTTTCGAATCTTGTCCGCTAGCTGCCACTGCTGGTTTCGACGCAGATCGTCTCTGGTGGATGCCAGGAGACCAATAAATGCGTCCGCATCAGGTGCAGGCTGTGTCTTTTCTTTTAGAGTCAGACCCAGGATGCCTGCTAACTTCAGCAGGGTATGCTGTGCTTCAATTACGTTTACACCCTGTTCAGCGCCGCGGTTTGTTTCCCTCGTCAATTCGAAGAGCACTGCTATTGCCTGCGCAGTATTGAAATCGTCATCCATGGCTTCAACGAATTTCTGTTCAAATGGCTCTGCATCTAATACAGTTACTCCTTCGCCTGCACTAGCTTGATGAGTCAATGCCCAGCGCAATCTCTCTGCGCCCCTCTCGCTTGCCTCCAAAGCCTCTTCACTGTAAGTGAGCGGACTCCTGTAATGCGAGCTGAGGATGAAAAGGCGAACAGCATCGGGGCTAAAACGTCTTAGTATCTCTCTCACGCCTACCAGATTACCAGTGGACTTGCTCATCTTCTGCTTGCCTTGCTGCAACAACCCGCTATGTAGCCAGTATCGAACAAAAGGAATTTCTTCAGTAAAGCTTTCTGATTGCGCTATCTCATTCTCATGATGAGGAAAAATAAGGTCCTGTCCGCCGCCATGGATATCAATGCTGTTGCCAAGGTATTTCAACGCCATAGCACTGCACTCTATATGCCAGCCCGGTCTACCCCTTCCCCAAGGACTCTCCCAGAAAGGCTCACCGGGCTTTGAGGCTTTCCATAAGGCGAAATCCAAAGGATACTCCTTCTTTTCTTCATAGGTGCACATTTGGGAAATCATGTCCGACAAGTTGCGATGGCTTAGTTTGCCGTAGTCGGTAAAATTCCTGACGCGGAAGTAAACACTCCCCTCAGACTCATATGCGTAGCCCTTAGCAAGCAGGCCCTGGACAATCTCGATGACCTTTGGAATTTCCTCGCTCGCCCGGGGATAGATATCGGCCCGTTCTATATTCAGCACATCCATGTCAGTGAAATATCGTTCAATGTATTCATTGGCTAGCCTTAGTGGCGGGATCTCTAATTGATTGGCACGCTGTATAATCTTGTCGTCTATGTCGGTGAAGTTCTGAATGTGTTTGACTTTGTACCCCTTGAATCCCAGATAGCGCTTTATCACATCAAAAATTACGTAAGCCATGGCATGCCCGATGTGGCTGTCGTCGTAAGCGGTAATTCCACAAACGTACATGGTCACCGCTTCGCCGTGGGGATGAAAATCCTCTTTCTTTCCGGTCATGGTATTAAATACTTTCATCTACTTCTCCCAGAGGGTGACTGACAATTGGCTCACCCTTGTTCAGCGAATCATATCTCAGGTCGCTTAAAGTTTCAAAGACTGATCTACTTGAAATAGATGGATGACACTTAATATGTTTGTAAAGTTGGGTAATGACCTGCCCGTCATTGCGAGCCCCTTTTTTTGCGTCATTCCGGGCCGAGCACCCAGCGCCATGAGTGCTCGGCGCGGCAATCTTCTTACCCCGCCGAGATTGCTCCGTCGCCTTTGCCTCCTGGCAATGACACGGGGAATTGCGGAGCCTGTTCCGAAGCGTAAGCAAGGAATCTCGCTCCCCGCTGAGGAAAAGAAGTGTCACCAATCATATGAACGAGTGGGATTTATTGACTTTTCAAAATATATGAATTATGATTCATATAAACGAGGATTCATATGACCATGGCTGAAGACCAGGCAAGGTTTCTGAGGTGCATCGGGGAGTCAACGAGACTCCAGATACTCAAGCTGCTCAGTAAGGGCGAGAGGTGCGTTGGTGAACTCGCCACCATTCTGAATAAGGAGCAATCTCTCGTTTCGCATCACTTGAGGGCTCTTAAGGAATGTAATATTGTGAAAGAGAAACAGGAAGCGCAAAAGGTTTACTATAAGCTTACAGATGCCAGATTAGCCAGGTTGATTGTTGATTGCGAAGCTCTAATGAAGGAGTTATCGCTGTGCAAATGTCAGGAGGTGAATCGTGAAAGAAAAGAAAATTAAAGAGGTGGTGAAGGGGAGATATGCTGAGATAGCTAAGCAAGACCAGGAGAGTTGCTGCCCAAGCTGTGGCTGTGGGGCCAGTTCCTTGCTGCAAGCTAAGGCTGTCGGATACTCGAGAGAGGATTTGGAGCATATCCCGCAAGAGGCGATTATGGGGTTGGGGTGTGGCAACCCCACTGCTATAGCGGACCTGAAGACAGGTGAGGTGGTCCTGGATTTAGG
>Ga0214474_1000853_pt1 | contig 14546 bp, 13 predicted proteins | sample RVTome_2_FD_187335 | JGI IMG/M metagenome (GOLD analysis project Ga0214474, IMG submission 187335) | Soil microbial communities from uranium-contaminated site in the Upper Colorado River Basin, Wyoming, United States - RVT95D214 HiSeq ...
CTCTATATGTCTGGCATGTGTCTTCGCATGTTCAAAATACACGTCCGTCGCATACGCACCGCCTGCCAAGAACCCTGGTCGGTCTCCGGACTTCGCTTTGTGAATCCACTCCCTCAGGAACGGCAGCTCATACCTCAGCTTAGCCAAGGTGACTTGCGCAATCGCCTCAGGAGTGTGTGCATGATTTGAGAATATTCTCAGAATCACTCCTGATCTATCAATGCATTCCATCTGGAACTTCATCTCGAGATAGTGATGCTGTGACGGTTTGAGCAGACCGTTGACGACGATGAGATCTACTTCGAGGGCTTTCATCTGCTCGGCGACTTCTTCGATCTTGCCGGGGCCCAAGTAACTCGTTTTGTGGGGCGCAGACATCTTCTGGAGAAATTCCTTTACGACCACAATCTCAAGGGTGTCCAACAGAGAACGAATCTCTTCGGTATCGCTTGTGATCGTGAACACAGCTGCTTTCTTCATCGTGACAAAGCCTAGTGATTGTATGACTAGATGATACTTGCCGACGATTTGCGGTGTTATTCGCCCCTAAGTACCAGGGTTTCCGTTGGAGCAGCCCTCGCCGGAAACCGCGGGATACCTGTTGGCCCCTCTCCACCGGAAATAAAGGGGTCCCCCTCAGCCGGAAGACGACAATCGTTCACAGAAATCTTTTATTCGGAGAGCTCAATTCCCACTAGATGCTGGCTAAGATGAATCCACGAAATATCAGCGCTGCGGAAAAAATGATTTCTCTCAATAAAATTAACGCTTAAGTAGCATCTACTGTATTGGTCCCTTCCCTTAGTTTCGAGTGGATTCCGAGAGCGGCTTCCACAGGAAACAGCGGGGAGGGAAGGAGCCTTTTTGCTTCTGCGGGGGGGCGCAATGCAGGATACCATATTCCAGCAGTACATCAGATCTAAGACACTCTTCAAAGGGGACAGGGATGTCTTGAGGCCTTCGTATATCCCGGACGTTCTACCACACAGGGAAGAGCAGATCCGGGAGCTGGCTCGCATACTCGTCACTGCCCTAGAGGGGCAGAGACCTTCAAACGTGCTGCTGTTTGGAAAGACAGGAACAGGCAAGACCGCCTGCATGAAGTACATTGGCAAGGAGATCGGGCGAGCAGATTCTGGTCTCAACAAGGTCCAGTTCATCTACATGAACTGCGAGGTCATCGACACGCAGTATGGAGTCCTCCAGAACATCGGCAACAGATTCATCGAGAACTTCGAGGAGAGAATACCATTCACCGGGTGGAGCACAGAGAGAGTCTACAACATACTTCGAGAGAAGATCGACGAGGAGAAGCGCGTGATCGTGATCGCGCTCGACGAGATCGACCAGCTTGTGTCTAAGAGTGGCGACGACGTTCTCTACCATCTGTGCAGGATAAATGACGATCTGAAGAACGCTAAGGTCAGCGTCATCGGAATATCCAACGACCTGAGATTCATGGAGTTCCTCGACCCGCGTGTCAAGAGCTCCCTCAGCGAGGAGAAGATGGTCTTCCCGCCCTACAACGCTGAGCAGCTCAAGGACATCCTGGAACAGAGGAGCAAGCTCGTGTTGGAGGACGGCGTGCTCGAGCCATCCGTGATCCCGTTGTGCGCTGCGCTCGCGGCACAGGAGCATGGAGATGCCAGACGCGCGCTCGACCTGCTCCGTGTCTCAGCGGAGATCGCGGAGAGGAACCAGCTTCCAGTCGTGACGGAGTCCGACGTCGTCAAGGCGAAGAACAAGATCGAACTCGACTGCGTCACCGAGGCGATCAGAACGCTGCCAGTTCAGTCAAAGCTCGTTCTGATGGGCGTGATGCTCAACTCCGAGAGAGGAGAGGCAAAGCTCACGACAGGCGACCTCTACGAGACATACAAGGAGATCTGCCAGTGCACATCGATGGCGATACTGACCCAGCGCAGGATCACGGACCTGATATCTGAGCTGGACATGCTCGGCATTATCCACGCTCGTGTGAAATCCTTCGGGCGAGGGGGGAGAACGAAGGAGATTGAGCCGAGCGTTTCCGTGGTGGAAGCGAGGACGATCCTGGAGGAGGACGAGATTCTCAGCCAGTTGAAGAACTACAAACTGAGGTACCAGACGACTCTGATGTGAGAAGTCTCACTTCGGTGGTTCCTCGGTCATCTCTTCGGGGGGTTCCCCTTCCACCTGTATCCTTTTGTATTTGGAAGGAGGCGCGTTGTCGATGGCTTCCTGCACTTTCTTCCTCGCGATGATCCTCTTCTCTCGGTAGGTCAGCCCGATGTCGACGAATATCGGGGTTATCACGATGACGACAAGGGATATCCAGAGATTCCTGACGCTGTTCTCAGGGGCGGGGCTTCCCAGTGAATCGGTCGTCCAGAGCTTGAGCAGGCCGAACCAGGGTATCTCGCCTCTCGCCTTCCCCACGATCCAATCGAAGTCGACCGGCCCAGCGCCAGCGTACATCTGGTCGGTGTTTGTGTTGTGGTCCCCTTTCGTGATGTATCCGCTCGTATGAGATGGGATCATCCCTGCAATGTCAACAGTGACCGTGAGGTCTTTCCATCCTACATGGAAGATCGACAGGGCACTGGTCAAGTGGTTCCACGTGTCCGCATCGTTCGAGGTGGCCCACTTCGTCTCCGGCGCATCCCTTAGTGACTCGGATATGTAGCAGTTGTTCGCCGGGTCGTACTCGAGGTATATGATCGCTCTGTGGATGATCGGAGTCTGGGTTTCCGAGCCACCGCGTTTGTAGATCACCACATCCCCGTAGTCTCCGTAGGTGCGATGGTCCGAGACGACTCCATCCATGTAAGTCTCGACGTCGTCGACCGTGGTAACCTTCCGGACGAGGACTAGATCTCCCGTGTCAATCGTTCCGACGCTGCTCAGATTGTCGTCGCCGTGCATCATGCTGTCCGACTCAACGACGACGAGTGGTGGCCAGAGCCCGGTGTACGCCCACATCATGACGAGCACGAGGACGACGAGAAGTAGTGCGACTCCTGCGTCTCTGAGGAACAGAATGCCTGGGCCGTACTTCTTAGGCTTTCTGGCCTGTGTTCTCTCAGTGTCTGCCACGGCGCGTACAGAGGTAGCCAGGTATAAATTGCTGATGGTCTTTTCAGCCGGGGGCGGCTCGTCGTTCCGCTCTCGGGCAGTCTCCTCACAACGGTGAAGAAGACCGCGATTGCTTCCTTCGGTCAGCGGCTGTAGCCCTTGGCGACCTTCTTGACGAAAGCGTTGCCGTCCCTGAGCACATCTCTCTCAAGTGGCTTCGGCATATGTGTTCTGATTATCTCTCTCGCCCTCTCCCTGCCCGCCGACTCCATACCCTTCATGCCAGCCTTCTCCCAGCTCTCTCTCGACCTCCGGTCGAGGAGTTGCGGGATGTAGTGCTCGGTTCTGAAATGCCTCAGAGTGAATGGAGTCCCGAGGAAGCTTGCGGCAGGTCCGGCCTTGACGATCTCGTTCACGGCCAGGGTCTCTTCAGTCACTCTTATCCCATCGAGGATTCGATCCACCATGCCGCAAGTCTCGTTGTCGATGACGATCTTCGCATACGAGGTGGTGATGCTGCCGTCGATGGAGCCCGCAGAGTCGTAGATGAAGTTCATGCCTGCGAGACCTGCCATGAGCATGTTCATGCCTGTCTCTGTCCCCGCTTGTACGTCAACCATCTTCGAGTCGGAGTTGCCCCCAGTCCCTCTGCAGGGCAGCCGATAGTATCTCGCGAGCTGCGCGGTGGCGACGTTCAGGAGGCCGACCTCCGGTCCCCCGAGCGCCGGCGACCCAGTCTTCATGTCTAACGCGGCAGAAACGGTGCCGTAGAACACAGGCGCTCCTGCGCGTGCCAGCTGCGAGACCATTATGCCTGCGAGGACCTCGGCATTCTGCTGGACCAGCAGCCCGGCCAATGTGGCAGGTGCCGTGCCACCGGAGAGTGCCTCGGGGGCGTAGAGCACGGGCTGATTGTACTTGGCGTAGAGTATCGAACCCTCGATCAGCTCCTTGGACAACTGCATGGGGCTCACCGGGTTCGTGAAGCCAAGTAGCATCGGATACTTGGCCAGTTCCTCCATTCCTCCTCGGACTATCGCGCCGAGCTCCAGAGTCTCTTGCGCCCATCGAGCGCCGTGGGTGTACCCGTCGGTCGTCTTGATGGAGTTCCTGAGATTGCCCCAGAGTGCGTGAATGTGCATCGTCTCCGGAGGGACGTCCATCGGAGTAGTCATCATGGAGACGTGATGGATGTTCCCGAGGTAGTCCCCAAGCACTGCTAGGTTCTCGAGGTCCTTCAGCGTGGCCAGCCGGACTTTTCCGTCCAGGTCCTCGACCTTGACGCCCTGGCCGCAGAGCGAGAAGTGTACCCTGCGCCCGCCCATGTGCAGCTTGTACTCCGGGTCGCGCCCGTAGAACACGAACTCCGACGGCGCCTTGCTCACGGTCTCCTTGACGAGCCCCTCGTCCATCTTGACGATCATGCTCTTCTTGTCGACATCCGCCCCGGCGTCATCGAAGAGCTTGAGCGCATCGGGGGACCACACCTTGACTCCCAGCTTGCGGAATAGCTCGATCGTCGACCCGTGGATCTTCTCAATCTCTCCTTTGGAGAGTATCTCGAGTTGACCGCCCACCGGCTCCACCACTTGAATGCTCTCACCCTCGACGCAAGCATCACTGCGCCATGCCCCGCATCGCGCGTGTGAGATATCAAGATGATTGCCCGCATCCCCCGGGCTCGCGCCCATATTGAGCGGGTTTTCACGGGCAGTCTACTCAGGCGGGAGCTCCTTGTAGGCGAGGTCGATGTCTATTCCGTGCCGCTTCCTGTGCCACCTGGCCACCCACCACAAGAGAAATCCGGACAGGAAGAAACCGATGGTGAGCCAAATGGATAGTCCGTAGAGCACCTTCCCTATCTTGACCTTCGACCACTCGAACTCGCTCCAGTAGTCGATCGCTCCGAGGTTCGGGTCGAGGAAGAAGAAATACATGATTACCAGGAGGAATCCGACCCATACGACTCCGCAGATGGTGATGATTGGGATCCCCAGGACCTCCTTGTCGATTCCTGATTCCAGGTATATTCGTCTCGTCCTCTTCCGGAACGGTAGAACGATGGCCGACAATCCGACGAGCAGGAAGGTGCTGATGAGCTGCCCCGCGACCGCGGTGAAGCTGGTCTGATACCTGAAGGTCTTCGCGTAGATCGCCAGATAGACCAGGTTGATGATCAGGAAGAATATGATCGCGTTCACTGGTGTGTGCCATCTGTCGCTCACTTTGCCGAACCATTTTGGCACGACCCTGTCCATGGACCAGGCAAGCGTCGACCTCGTCTGCCCCAGGAAAGCCAGTGCGGGATACATCAGGAGCCAGCCGATCATGCCCAGGCCGATCAGGTAGATGACAATCGGGTTGCCGGAGATGATGCCCGCCTGGAAGTCGAACCATTGGCTCGGCATCATGTACTGGTTCCCTCCGCCCGCCCAGCCAGTGTAGTCATAGAGCTGACCGTAGGTGCCGACTATGAACTCCTGGCTCAAAGTATGCGAGGCCATCAGCCATAGACCTATGATGAATCCTGCCCCGATGACGACCGCTCCTATGTTCCCCACAGGCGCGGTCGACTTCGGGCGCTTCAGCTCGCCCCCGAGGAAAGCGGAGAAGTACGGATACGCGAGCACCCAGAACCCTATAGGCAGGATGCCCAGGGTCTGCATGGTCGGGCTCCAGTCGTAATACCACGGCACTACGTTCGCGGCGTCGGCGACTGTCTCATCGTAGGTCGCGGCGTTCTGCTGTGCCGCGTAGTTGTCCCATATCTGCTGGAACTCGTCGTTGGATGTGGTCGCGAAGATCGCGACGGCGATGATGAGCATGGCCATCCCGATGATGGCGCATGCAGCCTGCACCCTCAGATAAGTCTTGAAGCCCATGGTGAGCATCACCGCGGTCAGGATCACGACCGAGGCGGTGAGGGTGAAAGTTATGGGATTGTCGGGGGCGCTGAGCTCTGACGCCCAGGCAAGATAGGACGAGTTGTTGTACACGACTCCGAGCGTGCCGAACAGGTCCCTCAGACCCCATGTGACGACCCAAGTCCCTAGCACGCCGCACCAGACGACATTCCAGATGACCCACATCCAGTTGGAGGCGAACCCCAACGAAGGGTGCAGGCACCTGCTCACGAAGACGTAGTCGCCTCCGCTGCGAGGCATAGCGGTCGTCAGCAGCGCAAAACAGGCCATGCCGAATAGGCATCCGACAGCGCAGACCACGAGGCCGAGCGTGACATTGGCGGAAGGGTACAGGCCCGGGCCGAAGAAGATGACCCAAGCAGCGCCGAGTCCTATGCTCATGTTCAGAAAGTTGAGGAAGAGGGCGTCGTACCACTTCATCTCCCTGACCAGACCGGTCGCCTCTCTGAGGAAGACCTTTTTCTGCCCGACCATGGAAGCGCTCCAAGGACCGAATCCGAGAAGGATGGCCCGACTTTCCCGAGTTGGGAATCGGTCTGACTTGATATATAGGTTGTCGGAGCCTGGGCCGTCCTCAGTAGGCCCACGTTGTGGACAATGACCTGACGAAAAAATGGGTGGAGAAAGGGGTTTGGCCGACTAGGATCAGCCCATGCACGGGCAGGTCTCATAGTCGTAATCGTAGCTGTAATTCCAGTCGTAGTCCATGGGGCAGTCCGTCCCTGTACCATTCCACTGGTATTGCCAGCTGTGCTGCCACTGGTGCATGTTTCCAGCGCCCATGTGGCCTGAGCCGGATCCGTCACCCTTGGCCTGCATGCCAAGCGCGCTAGAGACGGTTCCCGAGGCGACTGCCGTTCCGGCAACCGCAACGACGGCCACTAGGCCCACGATCGCGAAGAGCACCGATGTCTTCATCTTCTGTTCACCTCCGGTTTTGCCCCGGGAGTCACTTCCCGAAGCCATGTGTCATAGTTTGGGTGAAAAGGTACTTGGATGTATGCTGAAAAGCCCTGCAAACCTTTGCAGAATGGTGAAAAGTGAGCTGAAAAGTGGCTCTCGGTCACGCATCCGGCTTTATCCTGACCTTGTTCGTGGACCCGTGCCGTTCCTTGGTGACAACCCCTTTCTGGGCGAGCCGGTCTAGGAGACGCGAGACCTTGGCGTTGGACATCTTCGTGCTCAGTATGAGGTCCTTCTGAAGCGCTTCTCCCCCAGCGTCCATGACCGCCTTGAACATCGTGCGTTCGTCGCCCGTCAACAGGCGCAGGACCAGGTAGTTCCTGCCCGCGACCTCATCGGCCGTCGACTGAGCCGGAACGGGCGCGCATTCGGCGGGAATGGGCGCAGGTGTGGTCACCTTTTCGACCTCAGGTTTCGGTTCTTCGTGAGGAGGAGGTGGCGGCACCATGTTCGGGGGAAGGGGCTCGTACTCCTTCCACAGTATCATCACCATCAGGGCAATCACGATCGCTGCGATGGAGAACGCGATCACGCCGACATCGCCCGTGCTGTATGTCATGCGGCCCATGCCCATGTGGTCGGTGGTGTCGGTTTCCTCTTCGGGGGTCAGCACTGCGTATGCTAGTATGACCAACGCGGCGACTGCAATGACCGCAGCGGCTACTTTGACCCACTTCGACATGGCCTTCGAGTGATGCTAAGTAATGGGTTGCTATTTCTATCCTTTGCCAGTCTTGGCTGGCACGGCGAAAGCCACTGGCGACAGAAAATTAGAAATGCCATGACTGGGTTGAGGCGCCGAGGTTGCTCTTGGCCCACAAGAACAAGCGCATCGACAAGGACCATTATTTCATGAACATCGCCATCGAGGTCTCCCGCAGGAGCACATGCACGAGGAGGCAGATCGGGGCAATACTCGTGAGCGACGACGGGATGATCAAGAGCACTGGGTACAATGGTAATCCTAGGGGCCTGCCCCACTGCAAGGAGATCGGCTGCATCAGGGACAAGCTGGGGATCAAATCCGGCACGCGCCTTGAGACGTGCACCGCGGTGCACGCCGAGCAGAATGCCCTGATCCAAGCAGGCACCAACGCGCGCGGGTCGACGCTGTATTCCACGATCGTCCCCTGCCCAATATGCGCCCGGATGATTCTGAACGCCCAGGTGGGCCGGGTTGTGTATATAGATGACTACTCGGACCTCGCAGGCGCCGAGCTGCTCAAGCAGGCCGGGGTCAAGATCGTTCGGCTCAAGAAGGCGGATTTCGCGGGCAAATTGAAGTGAGAACTCTCGGCTTTTCCCGGTTTCGGAATTCAGGTTTTCCGCGCAAATCTATTTCGGAGCATGTTTGTCGTTAGATGTCGAATTAGAGGACCAATAGTTCGAAAAGGCAGGAACCCGTAGCATATTTATATCGAAACCAGCATCAGCAAAGTGGGCGTGTCTGACTTGGGCAAGGCCGAGGTTCTGCAGCAGATAAAAGACGCGGAGGAAAGAGTCCGCAGAATGACGAAGGAGGCGGATGAGAAGAGGAGGCAGCTGCAGGCCGACGGGAAGCGCGCGGCGATTCAGAAAATCGATGCCGCGGACGCCTCCCTGAGGAAGGAACTCGATTCCAAGCTCGCAGACGCACGCGCCCAGACGGAGAAGCGCAAGAAGGTCCTCCTGGACGAAGGAGTCGGGAAGGCCGCAGCGCTGACCTCTTCCGCAAGGAAGAGGATGGGAGACGCCAAGGGGTATGTTCTGAAGGAGTTTGAGAGGGCGGTTGATGCTTAGGCCGGAGGAGATGACCCGTTCGGTGGTCGTGGGGTCGATCGACAGCCTCGGTGTGACCATTGAGTGCCTCTACGAGCTCGGAGTACTGCACCTTATTGACTTCACATCCCAGGATGAGGAGTTCCGGATCGGTCAGCCACTGCCACAGGCATCCGACGCTTCCCAGAAGCTGCTCAAACTCAGGTCGATGATCCGCTCCCTCGACATCGAGAAGCACAAGCCCGCTGACAAGGTCCCGGTCAGAGTCATCAAGAGGCGCATCGAGCAGGCGCTCGTCACCCTGGATCTCAACGTCTCCAGCAAAGCTGAGGCGAGGCAGAAGATACAGACTCTCATCCGGGAGAAGGAGGGAGACATCGGGGCCTTGAAACCCCTGGCCAACTTCGGGATCCCCGTGGAGAACTACGAGGGCTATGACAACATCGCGTCGTTCGTCGGGCTCTGCAAGCGCGACCCCTCAGCGGCCATATCGTCGAAGATGCAGGAGTCGGAGACTCTCAGAGAAGTCAGGAAGAGCGATGTGGTTGTGGCCGTGTTCGTCAGAAGCGAGGACCGTGCCGAGGCCGCCCGAATCCTATCGGAGCACGATTTCCAGGAGATCAAGCTCCCGAAGCTGCATGGTGATCCTGCAGAACTGGTTGGGAGACTGCGTAGCGAGATCAAGGACCTCGAGGCAGACCTCAAGAGAGTGGAGAACGATATCGACTCGATTCGAAAGCAGTTCGCCGATTTCATAATCAGCTCGGAAGAGGACCTGGCAATTGAGGTGCTCATGGCGGAGACCCCGCTCAGGATCGCAACCTCTGCCAACTCCTTCGTGATCGATGGATGGATACCCACTTCAAGGGTCCACGAGATTCAGACCGCCCTCGATACACTCTGCTGCGGCCTTGCGTTCGTGGAGACCATTCCCCCGGAGGAGCATGACGAACCCCCTGTCGAGCTCAAGAACCCAAAGGCAGTCAAGCCCTTCGAGTTCTTCATGAACTTGGTGTCGACCCCGAAGTACGACGAGATCGACCCCACCCTGGTCCTGTTCATCACATTCCCACTGTTCTTCGGATTCATGGTCGGCGACCTCGGGTTCGGGATCGGGCTGGCTCTGCTGGGCGCGGTCATCAGATTCAAGTTCAAGGAGTCTCCAGACGCAGTCAAGCTGGGGTCGATCATCCTTGCCGGCGGAATATTGGCGAGCGTGTTCGGCATATTCGTCTTTGCGGAGGCATTCGGGGTACCGTTCCACCCGCCGGAGGCTAACCCCGACGAGCATTCGTGGGCCACAGTCGTCAACATCCCGATCCATCCCATGCTCGAGAAGATGCACGACATCAAGGAGATGCTCGCGATATCGTTCGTCGCAGGATGGCTCCACCTATCATTGGGCTTCATATTCGGGTTTGTGAACAAGGTCCATCACAGCAAGAAGCACGCAATCGCAAAGGTCGCATGGTTCCTGCTGCTCCTCGGTCTGTTCGAGGAAATGATGTTCTTCGTGGGCGAAGCGACTGCCACGAGCGGGTTCATGAACTCGACAGTCTTTGCAGCTTTCCCGGATGCTTCGTTCTCGTTCTCAGGAATTGAGATATCCATCGCCGCCGTTGTGTTGATGGTCACGGGGGCGGTCGTCCTGCCGTTGACAGAAGGCCCCCTTGTCCTGACCGAGGTCATCGGGATATTCACGAACCTCGTATCATACGCGCGGCTTGCGGCGCTGGCCATCGGCAAGGGCGGGATGGCGTTCGCGTTCAACACCATGCTGTTACCGCTCATCTTCGACAGCGGCAACATCGCAATAGCAGCACTCGCAGCGGTCGGACTGGTCATTTCGCAGCTCTTCTTCGTGTTCTTCCTCGGCTCACTGTCGGCCGGGATCCAGGCGATCAGATTGAACTATGTCGAGTTCTTCATCAAGTTTTTTGAGGGCGGAGGGACGGATTTCTCCCCGCTCAGGTATCAGAGGAAATACTCTGTAGCGAACAAATAGGAGGCACAAAGAATGGACCTAGGAACAGGACTGGCGCTGGTCGGTGCGGGCATAGCTGTAGGCGTGGCAGGCCTCGGCACTGGCGTGGCGCAGGGACAAGTGGGCGCCGCAGCGGTAGGCGCGACGGCAGAAGACCCGAAGATGTTCGGCAAGGGCCTCATCCTGATGGTGTTGCCCGAGACGATTGTCATATTCGGCTTCGTCGTGGCCATCCTGCTGTGGATCAGCAAGTGAGCAAGTTCGAAGACCGGAAGACGGCAGGACGACATATCCCGAAACGAGGAGCTGACAGACCATGAGCTTGAACAAGGTCGTCGAGGACATACTCCGAAGGGGCGAGGAGAAGAAACAGGAGACCATCCGTCTGGGCGAGCAGGAGCGCGACCAGCAGACCCTCCAAGCCGACAAGCGCATCCAGGAGGATCGCGCGAAGGCCGAGAAGAAGATGGAGGCATCGATTGCGCTCATGGAGCAGCAGGAGATATCGAGCGTCGAGCTCGAGTCGAAGAAGATGCTCTTGGCAGCTCAGAGACAGGCGATGGAGGAGCTCAGGGAGCAGGTGCTCTCCGAGCTGGCTTCGTACCCATCGGAGAAGAGGAAGAAACTGTACGCCAAGCTCGTGGCGAAGGCCAAGAAGGAGCTGGGGAACTGCAACGTCTACTCCAACATGGAGGACAAGGCGCTTCTTCAGCTACCATCTAGCATGTCCGTCGCGGGAGAGATCGAGTGCGTGGGCGGACTGGTGTTCGAGAGCAAGGACAAGAGTGTCAGGCTGGACTACCGGTTCGAGAGCTTGCTAGACGATGTCTGGAATGAGAACATGCGGGAGATATTCGCGAGACTGTTCAGGTGAGCCGCAGGATGTTGAGGTTAGGGGGCAAGGGCAACTACGCATACGCGTGCACACGCGTCAAGGCCAAGAAGCGCTTCCTGCTGTCCAAGGACGTCTATTCGAGGCTGCTCGTGATGGACGTCTACGAGATCGGCAGGTTCCTTGGCGAGACGCAGTACCGTGAGGAGATGACAAGATACGGCTCGCGGTACTCGGGTGCGAACCTCGTCGAGGTCGCCATCACCCGCAACCTTGCGAACACTTACTCGGCCATCCTCAGCTTCACGACAGGCCACCTGCGGGAGATGGTGGGAAACTATCTCGAGCGGTGGGACATCTATAACGTGAAGACGATAGTCAGGGGCAAGACCACCAATGTCAAGGACGAGGATGTCCTGGACACGCTCGTGCCTGCAGGTGCCTTCTCCGAGCCCTACTTGAAATCGCTCGTGCAGATGGCGAATATAACGGAGATCATGGATGCCCTTGCGGTAGAGCCCGCCCTCGCCCTCACGCCTGAGCTCATCAGGGAGGTCGTGGACACGGGCAGACTCGCACCTCTGGAGGATCACCTTGATCAGCAGATGTATTACGATCTGCTCAAGGTGGTCAAGGGCACAGGCAGCGCAGAGAAGCTCATCCGGGACTTCGTCAGGACCGAGATAGACATCGTCAACATGAAGGTCCTGCTGAAGCTCAAGGCCGAGAGGATCCCGGAGGACAAGATAGTCAAGTACCTCATCCCGGGAGGAAGGGACTACAGCATTGAGAAGCTCCGCGGGATCGCGCAGCAAGAGGGCATGGCCTCCATCATGGAAGAGCTGGAGCGGTCTCAGATGTACGAGAGCATCAAGGGTGCGGTGGAGCAGTTCAAGGCCGACCGCAAGCTCTCAGGTATCACGATCGCGCTCGACAAGGCGCTCATCGGCACTAGCGAGAAGTTCGCACACTTCTACCCGCTCTCCGTATTGCCGATAGTGAACTACATGATACGTAAGAAAGTGGAAGTGGATAACATCAGGATCATTGCGAGGGGCAAAGAGAGCGGCCTCTCGAACAAGGTGATCGAGGACCTGCTGGTGGTGTGAGATGCAGATCGCAGTGGTCGGAAGCGAGGATTTCGTCACCGGGTTCAGGCTAGCAGGCATCAGGAACGTGTACGCGGTGATGCCCGACAAGCTGGCCGAGACGATCGTCAAAGTGATGGACCAGCAGGAGGTCGGGATTCTCGCGGTATTCACCAAGGACCTCGAGAGGCTGCCCCAGCAGCTCAGGGCGAAGATGATGGAAAGCGTAGATCCAGTCGTCATCCCCGTGGGTCTGGACGAGGGGGACATGAGGGACAAGGTAAGAAGGGCGATGGGAATCGACCTCTACAAATCGAAGTGAACAGGAGCGTGTATGCATGGCTGAGAAGAAGAAAGGGAAGATTGCGAGAGTGGCTGGCCCGGTCGTAACGGCCGAGGGCATCTCGCCGAGGATGTACGACGTCGTGCTCGTCGGCGACCTGAAGCTGATGGGCGAGGTCATCAAGCTCGTCGGCGACAAGACCGTCATCCAGGTCTATGAGGACACATCCGGGATCAGGCCGGGCGAGGAAGTCGTCGACACCGGAGCGCCTCTCCAGGTCGAGCTCGGGCCAGGTTTGCTGTCCAGTGTCTACGACGGCGTTCAGAGGCCACTGCCCGTTCTAAGGGACAAGCAGGGCGACTTCGTCTCGAGAGGCGTCACCGCTCCCGGTCTCGACAGGACGAAGAAGTGGAAGTTCACACCCCTTGTGAAGAAGGGCGACCAGATTCAGGGGGGCGCCATCGTCGGCGAGGTACCCGAGGGCAATATCGTGCACAAGGTCCTCGCGCCCCTCGACGCGAAGGGCAAGGTCAAGAGCGCTTCTGAAGGCGAGTTCACAGTCGAGGACACCGTCGTCGTGCTCGAAAACGGTTACGAGGTCAAGCTCATGCAGCGCTGGCCAGTGAGGCATTCGAGGCCCTACGCCGAGAAGCTCCTGCCGGACATCCCGCTCGTGACGGGTCAGAGGGTCCTCGACATGTTGTTCCCGCTCGCCAAGGGTGGCACGGCGGCGATTCCGGGCGGTTTCGGAACGGGCAAGACGGTCACCTCACAGCAGCTCTCGAAGTGGAGCGACGCGCAGATAGTCGTCTATGTGGGGTGCGGAGAACGAGGAAACGAGATGACCGAGGTCCTGACGAGCTTCCCCGAGCTGGAGGACCCGAAGACTGGCAAGCCGCTCATGGGGAGGACTGTGCTCATCGCGAACACCTCCAATATGCCTGTGGCTGCGAGAGAGGCATCGGTCTACACGGGCATCACGATCGCCGAGTACTACCGGGACATGGGGTACGATGTTTCGCTGATGGCCGACTCCACATCTCGTTGGGCGGAGGCGATGAGAGAGATTTCGTCCCGGCTCGAGGAGATGCCAGGTGAGGAAGGTTATCCCGCATACCTTGCCGCGAGGCTGTCCGAGTTCTATGAGAGGTGCGGTCGCGTCAAGACGCATTCAGGCAACATCGGCTCCATATCCGTCATCGGTGCGGTGTCTCCGTCCGGCGGGGATTTCAGCGAGCCGGTCACGCAGAACACCCTGAGGATCGTCAAGGTCTTCTGGGCGCTCGACTCGAAGCTGAGGGAGAGGAGACATTTCCCAGCCATCAACTGGCTGACCTCTTACAGCCTGTACAGCCCGATTCTCGAGGACTGGTATAGGAAGAATGTTGCGGACGACTGGAACCAGGTGCGGCTGTGGGCGATGGAGACGCTGCAGAAGGAGTCGGAGCTCCAGGAGATAGTCCAGCTGGTCGGATCGGACGCCTTGCCCGAGGAGCAGAGGCTCACTCTCGACGTTGCCAGGATGATCCGCGAGTTCTTCCTGCAGCAGAGCGCGTATCACCCGGTGGACACATACAGCCCGCTCAAACGACAGTACGAGTACATGAGCGCAATAAGGAAGTTCTCGGAGCACGCGAAGAAGGCGATTTCCCTCGAGGTC
>Ga0214474_1000855_pt1 | contig 14526 bp, 14 predicted proteins | sample RVTome_2_FD_187335 | JGI IMG/M metagenome (GOLD analysis project Ga0214474, IMG submission 187335) | Soil microbial communities from uranium-contaminated site in the Upper Colorado River Basin, Wyoming, United States - RVT95D214 HiSeq ...
CTGCTGCTTAATCTTAGCCACCGCGTCCTTTACCAGATCTTCAACATTGACCAATTCCCTGTGGAGCAATAGGCGCTCCGACTGAGCTCGGGAAAGTTCCAAAAGATTGGATAATAAATGGGACAGCGATTCTGCTTCCCAGGCTGCATCCTGCAGCAGCTGGTTCTTTTCTTCCTTAGATAAACGTGCTTCCTCGGTTAATAAGGTATCTAGCCCTCCTATAATTACAGTAAGCGGAGTGCGCATCTCATGTGAAACCAGCCCTATGAACTCGTCCTTCAATTCGTCGAGCTGTTTTCTGGCCGTGGTATCTATCAGCGATAATACCAGTCCCTCCACTTTTCCCGAAATACCCTTGACAGGTGACAGCGTCCAGTCCCAGTAGGTTACACCTCTCTCCGGCTGGTCTTTAAAAGAGAACGGCTTATCTCTGTATTCTACTGCCTTTCCTGTGTCTCTAACTTGTTCAAAGACAGCCTGATTTTCCTTATCAGGGAAAAGATCGAAGTGATTTTTACCCAGTAGTTCCTGGACGCTATACCCGGAACCCTTGGCATAAGCAGAGTTGACTTTAACAAAATTGAACTGCGGATCAAGATACGCCAGTTGGGTATGGGTATTTTCTATGGTTATTTGTAAAGTTTCTTTTTCCCTTATTAGTGCTTCTTCGGCCAATTTGCGTTCAGTAATGTCCTGGCCTTGAGCTATGGTGGCCAGAATGGTTTTCCCGTCGGCAGCATATATATTTGCCGAATTCCATAGAACTGTGCGTACTTCCCCATTAGCACCGATAATGGGAATTTCTACCGTTTCCCAGCGTTCCCCGCTCAGCGTTCGCCTTATCTCTTTTAACGAAGACCGCCTGCTTTCCGGGGGAAACAATCTATCCAGTTTCCTACCCACAACTGCATAGGCCTTATTTCCGGTAAGGTTCTCGAAGGCATGATTGAACCTGGTTATATTAAAAGCAGAGTCCCAGACTATAATGGGTGCATTGGCGTACTCCAGCAAGTTGTTCAAATAATCACTGGTCTCACGCAGGGTTTTTTCCGTTTGTTTCAGCCTGGTAATATCGCGATTGACCATCACGACCCCAACTCTGCTACCGGCTCTATCCTTCAATGAAGCAGCTGAGACAAACATATGAGCAGCACTACCGTTTTTTCCGGTATGGATAATCTCACCACTCCAGAATCCCTTTTCAGATATTTCTTCTAGCGTGCGTTCTCTAGTTGTATCAACAAGGATGCTTTTAAGAACCTGCCCTAACGGCTTTCCAATTACCTCATCGCTCGCCCATCCGTACACCTGTTCGGCAGCCCTGTTCCACGACTGAATATTCATGTCCAGGTCGACAGCTATAACTGCATCCGAGACATTATTTAATAAATTCGCCTGGTACTGAAGGGAATCCTCTGCCTGTTTACGCTGAGTAATGTCTGCGACTGCGCCGATGATATGTACAGCGCGCCTAGTCTCGTTACGAACAATTTTGGCATTGTCTTCCACATATATATATTGGCCGTTTTTATGACGTATCCGGTACTGAAGGCAATAGTCTCTAGCAGTTCCGATTAGCTCTGACAGTATCTTTCGGACAGATACAAAATCCTCAGGATGCATCTGACCGTACCACCACTGGCGCGTTAACGGAATCTCCTCCGGTTTATAGCCAGTAAGTTCTTCGAAGCCGCTTACGGCAACCACCTTTCCGGTATCCACAAAGACATCGTAGACCATGGTATGAGAGGCGGCGGATGCTAATCGAAATCTTTCCTGACTCTCGATAAGGGCATTCTTGGTAATTTTATATCCCGATTTTTCCAGAAGCTCCCATTCCCCTTCTCTCTTTACCAGGGCAAACTCGTGATTTCTAACTACGTCGAGAACATCCGCCCCATTGCATTTCTCTAAAGAATAAGTGCATAACGCCATCATGTTGTACTTACCGATAACGTCGTTTATAGCCGCTTCGTAATCGGTAAAGCTTTCCCAGTCTTTTCGCTCCAGCCAGAATGTATTTCCCGAAAGCCGTAATCCCGCGAATCCCTTATCCAGAGCATATGTCACCTTGTCAATCCAGGCATCAAGCACTCTTTGCAACTCAAAGACACCGTCTTGAAGATACCAGTTCTGGTGAGCAATTATCTCTATCTGACCTTTATCTAAATAGCGAGCGAAATCCGGCATGGCCTCTTCCATAGCTATTTTTGCTTCTATGGCGCTTAAAGGTTCGGCGGTGATCCACATACAGTATTCGTTGCCTTCAAGTCCCGTTTTGAAATACGGCACCAGGATATCTAATAAGTCCTGCCTGGTTTGATAGAACTGACAGAAGTGTGTACCCCATGGCACACCACCAACCACTTTGCTGCCCGTTTCTCTTAGATCAATAACCACTATTCCTGTCCTGCTCGCTGTTAAAAGTGAGAGTACGTATCCAGCAAAAATCCGCCGGTATTTACGCGATTTCTCTTAACCATCCCATAATATTTTAGATTTAAGACGACTTTAGGTCAAATAATCCGTGCTTATCGCAGCCAGCCGCATTAAATACGGTTGACATTCAGATTGCCAGGTACTATGTTATAATGTAGTCGCGGGGCTTCCAGATGGACAAATTCTCGATACTCTTAGTCGACGATGAAGAAAGAATTATCAACTTTCTCAGAGCAAAGCTCAAGCTGTCGGGCTACGATATACTGGTAGCTACCAACGGCGCCGAAGCACTGGAACAATTCAAAACTCACCAGCCTGATCTGGTGATACTGGACCTGGTAATGCCCAAGATGGACGGATTCGATGTTCTTAAAGAACTGCGCACCTTTTCCTCGGTACCGGTCATTATTCTCAGCGCAAAAAGGGCTGATGTCGATAAAATAAAGGGCCTCCATCTCGGAGCCGACGACTATTTACCGAAACCATTTAACCCCGATGAACTCCTGGCCAGGATCGAGGCGGTGAAACGCCGCATAGAGCCGATAGAACGGCGCAAAACCAGCGAAAGCATCTCTTTCGGCGATGTAGTTATGGACTTCAAGACGCATTCTGTATCCGTTAAGGGCAAAGCGGAGTACTTGACCAGAATCGAATGGCTGTTACTCAGCGAGCTCGCGCAAAACTCGGGCCGGGTCATGCTGTACGAAGAGCTCCTTTCCCGTGTATGGGGCCCGGAATACCGCAACGATGTCCAGCTACTCAGGACCTGGGTCAGCCGCCTCAGGTCCAAGCTCGAAGACAAGCCAGATGATCCCAAACTCATCGTCACCATGCCCAGAGTAGGCTATATTTTAAAACAAGCCTGACCATAATAATCAGCATGTAAACTATCCTACCAAAGTATCCAGATCCGTCCGTAGCTTATCCTCGACCAGTCAGCCACAATGTTATATATTTTTTATTTTTGAACACACAGTTTTATGACTTTGTAACTAGCCGCCCTGTATCATGTTATCGTCCGGCCTTGTTCCTTTGGAGAAGAGGTGACTGGATAAGGTTACCATATACCTATGAAACGTTAAGGAGATTGTGGCATGACGTATGACGTAGTGATAATAGGCGGCGGGCCTGGCGGTATGACAGCAGCCATCTATACTGCGAGGAAGAAATTAAATACATTATTGCTCAGCGAAGATATCGGCGGGCAAATAAATATCGCTCTGGGAACAGAAAAATATGTAAGCTACCAGGTACTGGATGGCAGCGAGCTGATACGGAAATTTGAAGAACAGGTGAAGCAGTATCCCATTGAGAAAAAAATCGGTGAACGAGTAACCGTATTATCGCAGAGAAACGGAGCTTTCGAAGTTAAGACTGACCGGGGCTCTGTTTATGAGTCGGCGACCGTGATCATCGCATCTGGAAAACGGCCACGGCAGCTGAATGTGCCGGGAGAAGCGGAGTTCATAGGCAGAGGCGTGTCCTATTGCGTAGCCTGTGATGGTCCCCTGTTTGCGGATATGAAAGTAGCGGTCATAGGAGGGGATAACTCCGCTCTCGAGGCCGCCGATGACATGGTAAAGATAGCCGACCATGTATACCTCATTGCGTCCAGAGCGCTGACAGGCGACAAAATCCTTATTGAAAGGTTGGAAAAATCCGAAAAAGTAACCATATTAGAGCAGCATGAAGTCCGGGAGGTCAAGGGTGATAAATTCGTAGAAGCGATTAAAATAATAGACGCAGCTTCCAACCAGGAAAAGGAGCTATCCTTGGGAGGCGTAATCGTTGAAATGGGTTTGATTCCAAGTTCGGATTTCGTCAAAAATTTTCTAACATTGAACTCAAGAGGAGAAATAGAAGTGGACTGTCTGGGAACTACCAGTGTTCCGGGAGTCTTTGCTGCCGGCGATGTAACCAATATTCCCGAGAAACAAGTGGTTATTGCAGCCGGAGAAGGTGCCAAGGCAGCCCTGCAGGCCAATCGATATTTACAGCGCCTTACTGTATAGTTATATATATGACCATCTTTCAGGATGCAAATTTCAAAAAAACGGAGGTGAATAATGGCTTACGAGGCAAAGGATTACGGTAAATTATTGGGGATGGAGGGTTTCAGCGATACACTGCTGAACAATCACTTTACACTCTACAAGGGTTATGTGACCAACACCAACAAGCTCATGGACACACTGGCAGCCATGTTGAAAGATGGCAAGACAGGAATGCCGGAGTATTCTGAACTCAAGCGGCGTATGGGCTGGGAATTCAATGGCATGCGGCTGCATGAGTACTACTTTGAGAATCTGGGAGGCAAAAAAGCACTGGACATGGCGGGGAAGCTATCCAAGAAGCTGGCTCAGGATTTCGGCAGCTATGAAACCTGGCTCCAGGATTTCAAGGGCACGGGGGCTATGCGTGGTATCGGCTGGGCAATCCTGTACCAGGACAACATGAGCGGAAAGCTGTTTAATCAGTGGGTTAATGAACATGATGTCGGACATCCCGCCGGCTGTATTCCTATCTTGATACTGGATGTTTTTGAGCATGCTTTTATGATAGATTACGGCTTAAAACGGGCTGACTACATTGAAGCCTTCTTAAAGAATATTAACTGGGCTGTAGCTGAGAGCCGGCTGCAATAGACTTCGTTCACCAGGGCTCTAGGTCGATAATCTGATATCGGAGGTAAAATGATGGGTACTTTTGTTCCAGCGGCTAAGACCAGCGAGCTCAAGAGTGGAGCCATGAAGCAGGTGAATGTCCAAGGACATGAACTTTTCATTGCCCAGGTGGGTAGTAAATATTATGCTGCCGACAACCGCTGCCTTCATATGGGAGGAAATCTGTCGCAGGGTAAACTGGAAGGCACGGTAGTGACCTGCCCGCGTCACGGGTCTCAATTCGACCTGCAGGATGGGCACGCAGTCAGGTGGCTCAAAGGCTCAGGTATATTCTCCTCCATAACTAAAGCGCTCAAAGGGGATAAGCACCTCGGCATCTATAAAGTTAAGACCGAAGGCAACTCGATAATGGTGGAAATATAGCACCCTTACTCAGAAGCCTTTATATTTTCAGGGCGCCTGGAAAGCCTCATCGTTTCTAAGCGCTAACGGTTATGAAACTTGTCATTTTTGACCTGGACCAGACGCTTGTAGACCTGATATCGGTACATGACGCTGCCATACAAGAACTCTTCAAGAGCTATTTTGGCGTTAATGCCAGCCTCCATGAAATTGATTTCGCCGGTAAAAGCCTGACTGAAAATTTTCTGGAACTGGCCAGATTAAAAGGTATCACGGAAACAGAAGTCGTTAAAAAAAGTAAATATCTGCTCCAGAGTTACGAGGAAATATTCGAGTCGAAGGTCCCGGGCAACGCCTCAGACTACATTCTTCCGGGGGTAATTCCTCTTCTCGAGGAGCTATCCAAAACTTCCAACATAGTTGTTCTTTACACCGGAGACTCTCCGGGAGTAACACAGCACGTTTTGCAGGCAACCGGCCTGAATAAGTACTTTAAGTTCGCGGTTTACGGGACTCAAGCCGACAGCCGGGTGGCGCTGGCTAAAATGGCCATAACTAAAGCTGAGGAGTTGTCCGGTAACAAATTCCGGGGCAAAGAAGTCGTCATTATCGGCGACTCTGTGCGTGACGTAGAATGCGGCAGAGAACTCAATGCGCTGACGATTGCCGTGGCCACAGGTTTCCATTCCGAAAAAGAGCTTATGAGTCAGAATCCGGACTACCTGTTCAGAAATCTGGAAGAATATTCAAAAGTTATACAGATCATAGAGGGGCTGCCAAGCGCCGGGACGACGACCGGATTAAGCAGCGGATCAAGCACGAAAAAACGTGGGGGTATATTTTAGTGGCGGAAAAATATGATGTCATAGTTATCGGTTCCGGTGCAGGCATGGTCGTCGTGGAGGAGGCACTGGCGCATGGACTAAAAGTAGCGCTGGTGGACAAAGGCCCAACCGGCGGCACCTGCCTCAATACCGGCTGCATACCCTCAAAAATGTTGATAGTGGCCGCCGACAGAATAGTCGAGGCACACGAATCAAAAAAACTTGGCATATCGGCCGAAATTAAAAGTATCGATTTTAAATTCATTATGGAACGTATGAGAAAAAATGTTGCCAGCTACCGGGATAGAATGACCAAGGGGCTTTCAGAAGTCGACGGTCTAAGATTCTACCAGGGAGAAGCCCGCTTTATAAAGGACTATACTCTTGAAGTAAACGGTAAAACTATATCCGCTAATAAAATCTGCATCGCTTCGGGCTCCAGAGTATCAGTGCCTCCAATAAAAGGCCTCGAGAAAATAGATTATTTAACGAATGAGACGTTGCTTCAGCTAAAGGAAAAACCCGAAAGTCTCATAATCATCGGTGGTGGATACGTAGCCGTCGAGTACAGCCACTTTTTCGCCGCAATGGGCACCAGGGTTACCATACTGGAAATGGCCAATCGCCTTATACTAAGCGAGGAACCTGCCATATCCGAACTCCTCAAGAAACGGTTAAGCCAGCGCATGACCGTCCATACCAGTGCCCTGGTCGAAGAGATAAGAAGACAGGACGGCAATTGTGTAGTCGTGGCTAAGGACGCCGATAGCGTGGCGTTGAAAGAGTATACGGCAGAAAAGGTGTTAGTGGCAGTGGGTAGGCGGTCAAACGCCGATTTACTGAACGTAGCCAAAACCGGTGTTGAAACAGACTCCCATGGCTATATAAAAGTAAACGATTTCATGGAAACGACAAAGAAAAACATCTACGCCGTTGGCGATGCCAACGGCCAGCAGATGTTTACCCACGTAGCCAACCGTGAGGCATCTGTGGCCGCCAATAATCTGTTACACGACGTCAAGGAAAAAATGAACTACGGCGCTGCTCCCCACGCGGTATACTCGCATCCCCAGATTGCGTCGGTCGGAAGGACCGAGGAGACAGCTAAAAAGGACCACAGTATACTAGTGGGCATTGCCAGGTATGCCGAAATAGCTAAAGGGGAAGCCATGATGGAAGAGGACAGCTTCGCCAAGGCTATTGTGGACAAAGAGACGGATAAAATACTGGGTTTTCATATAATCGGCCCCAACGCTCCCGAGCTAATACAGGAAGTGGTCGATACCATGGAATCGGGCGGCACCATCAGCAACATCATGTCCGGCATGCACATCCATCCGGCCCTTTCGGAATTGGCCCAACAGGCACTGGCCAATTTAGCTGAAGATTAATTGGAAAATATGGTAAGCAGATTTAGGGATTAGCGGCCTCGCCCTGGCTAGGCAGATAATATAATTTCGGCTTGAATTTTCCGCATTCCGATCTTTTTACAGGCCCGCCAACGCTTCTCGCCGTCAATTATCAGAAAATAGAATCCTGACTCCTCCAGAATAATCGGCTCTTTCAATCCATTGCAGCGGATATCATCGCAGAGGCGAAGTATAGACTCCTCTTCGAAGATTAGCCGCCGGTTAGGCCAAATCTTGTCTATTCTGACTTGCCTGATTTCCCGGATCGCCATATTTATTCCCTTATTATAATTATTAGCCGAATTTATGGCTAATGCCGTATCCGCCTTTAGGAAAACGCCACTCGATATTCAACCTGGCACAGCCGATACGGCAAGAGCCGCATTCCAGGCAGCCCTCGTAGTTAACCGTAATGTAATCTTTTTCCACCCGGTATACGTTCGCCGGACATAAATATAAGCACGCCTGGTCTTTGCATTCCTTTATACATTTTTTATTATCTATAATCCGCAAATGGCTTGCCTCGTCCACCTTGAAACGGTCGAGAAATAACTTATCCTGTACGCTTACATTCATCTCGTTGCCCTCCATGCTTCCCACATCAATCGAATAATGGCGGGTATAGACATCCCCTTCCGGATTTTATCCAATATCGCCCTCTCCTTGCTCTTTTTGCTGACACCGTTGACCGTTATTATCTCCCTGGCGCCAAAAGATACCAGTTCCGGCAACTGTGTAAATATTTCTTTGCGGTTATAAAGAAAACTGCCCAGCCTTCTATATTTCTTTAAATCCTGCATAACGAACGACCGGTCGAGCTTATCCCGATAACTGCGCAGGCAGTTCTCTGAATAATCGCCCAGTTTAAAAGCTTCCAGTATAGTCTCGGCTGCCATCTTCCCCGAAGCCATGGCCAGGTTATTTCCCTCTCTATGCAAGGTATTGAATAGCATAGCCGAGTCCCCGGCAATGAGATAGCCATCCCCGTAAACTTTAGGTACGGCGTCATACCCGCCCTCTGGCAGCCAGTGAGCGATGTACTCCATGGACTTACCTCCGGAAATCAACGGTGCCACCATCGGGTGCTGCTTGAAGGTCTCGATGAGCTCATAAGGCTTGAGCTTAAGGGTGGCGAAGTCTGCCAGGTTGCCACCTATCCCCAGTGATATAGAACTGCGATTGGTATAAATAAAGGCGACCCCGTCCATACCCTCGGTTACCTGCCCCAGTATCTCAATTGTCACTCCCTGTCCTTCGGCAATACCGAAGCGTTCGTTGATAACCTCGGGCGGCAGATTTATGACCTCTTTGACCGCAAGCGCCACCTGTTCGGGCTTCGGTTCCGGTCTGAATCCAGAGCGTGCCGCCAGCGGGGAGTTGATGCCGTCAGCCAGGAGCGTCACTTTGGCTCTAACGTCTCCATCCTCTCTTTGGGTAACCACCCCGGTCACCACCCCGTTACCATCACGCAGTAAATCCGTGACTACCGTTGAGGGCACGATTAGCGCACCCCTGCGCCTCGCCTGGTCAGCATACCAGCGGTCGAACTTGGCCCTACTGATGGTAAAAGCGTTGTACCGCCGCTCCGAATCAAAGATGCGGTCGCGATATCCCAGGCTCAAGCCGCTTTCCTTAGACAGATACCATATTCGCGACTCGATGATATTCCGTTCTATCGGGCAGCCCTTTTCAAAATAATCGGGTATTATCTGGGCCAGGTCATAGCCGTAAAGCACGCCTCCTGATACGTTCTTCGACCCGGGATGCTCACCCCGCTCCAGAACGATGACTTTTTTACCCGCGCCGGCCAGTATATAGGCCGCCGATATGCCTGCAGGTCCGGCGCCCACTATGGCTACGTCAAAGCTTTCTTTCACGGCTACCTCTCCTGGCTCCAGTACCCTGACTTCTATCCTTCAGGCCCTTAATTAGCCTGGGCACGACTTTATGATAATCACCCACAATCGCATAATCGGCCATTTGCATGAGCGGAGCGTGCGGGTCGATATTGATGGCGATAATCCTTTCCGCCGCCTGCATGCCCACTAAATGCTGTACAGCACCCGACACTCCCACACCAACATACAGCTTGGGCGCCACTGTCCTTCCCGTCTGACCAACCTGCCTGATATAAGGCAGCAGGCCCAGCTGTACCACCGGTCTGGAGCAGCCGATAGTACCTCCGAGCACCTGTGCCAGCTCTTCCAGCATTGGTAGGTACCGGCTGTCACAGGCGCCCTTGCCTACCACTACCAGCACCGGCGCCCTGGTTATATCCACCCCCGTCAGGTCCTCCGGTGTAGGAATAAAATCGACGATGACCGGAAGCTCAGCCTCATTAGTCTTGATATCCGTAACATGTATTTCACCGCGGCGAGCCCGTTCCTTTTGCGGCATTTTCATGACACCTGGCCGCACCGTACTCATCTGCGGCCTATGATTACGGCAGACGATGGTAGCCATGATATTGCCTCCGAATGTAGGCCGGGTCATCAACAGCAGTCGTTCCTGAGGGTCTATATCCAGTCCGGTACAGTCTGCGGTTAGCCCCGTCTCGAGTTGAGTGGCCACCACACCGGAGAGGTCTCTGCCCAGAGGCGTCGCTCCTATTAGAAAAACCTCGGGCTTTACCTGCTGGCATAGCTGGACCAGAGCCTTTCCATATGCCCGCGACGAATAGTTTTTCAAGAGCTGGTTTTCGACTACGTGGACGGTATCACACCCATAGGCAACAGCCTCTTCGGCAATCGGATGGACGTCAGTACCGACGACAAAGCCCTGCAGTGGAACACCCAGTTTATCGGCGAGCTCCCTTGCCTTCCCAATAAGCTCCCAGGATACCGGAGCCGCCACCCCGTTTTTAACCTCGATAAATACGGCTACACCGCGATAATTCTCCAACGGCTGCTTCTGACCCATAGCCGGCACAACTTTCTTTTTCTGTTTCTCGAAAATTACCGCGTCAACCGGACAAACGTTGAAGCAGCGGCCGCAACCGATGCAGATCTCGGGATCTATCTTAGCTACATCGGCCTCTATATGAATGGCTTCTACCGGACACTCACCGACACATAACTGGCAGCCTATACACCTATCAGGAATGATTTCGGCGACATTTCCGCCCCGGCTGTTCTTAGGCATGCGTTCCTTTCTTCCCGTCCGTTATGTCCTTAAGCAGAGCCGAATCTTTATCAAATAGCTGGTTCAGGAAGTTGTCTACAGCTTTTTCATCCTGTTCGGCGTTGAAAGTCAGGCCACCCTTTCTTGGCTCCGGCGCCGAAATTCCCTTGACCACGGTGGGAGAACCTTTCACACCCAGGCGTTCGGGCAGAGCCTCAATCTCTTTGGCCCCCCATACAGTTACTTGAGCCCTCAATGACCGTACCAGTTCCGGTAGAGATGCATAACGGGGCGTGCCCAGCTGCAATTCAACCGTCAGCAGTGCCGGCATTTTGCCTCTGATAATCTGGCTGCCGCCCTCGACTTCGCGCCTAACAGTGATGTCGCCGGTCTTCAGATTGATCTCAGATATTTCCGACACGTAAGTGAATAGTGTGCATCCCAGCCTGGTAGCGATGCCCGGGCCGGTCTGGCCTGTATCCCCATCGATGGCCTGCTTACCACACATGATGAGCTGTACAGGTTCGGTCGACGCTATTTTGGATATAGCGCGGGAAAGGGCATAGCTCGTGGCCAGCGTGTCAGATCCGGCAAATGCTCTATCGGAAAGCAAGATTGCTTCCTGAGCCCCCAGCGATAGACACTCTCGTAGTGCCGATTCCGCCTGGGGCGGGCCCATCGTTATCACGGTCACTTTGCCGCCGTGCTTATCAGTAAGTTGCACGGCAGCCTCTACAGCTACTAAATCGTATGGATTGCAGATGGATTCCACGCCGGAACGGATCAGCGTGTTGGTATCAGGGTCAATTTTGACCTGGGCGGTATCCGGAACCTGCTTTATGCAACAAATAATGTGCATCTTTAACTAGCGGTGATTTGCCGGCCTATATAATCAGGATATGCTACGAATGAGCCCTAGTCAAATTCCTTCTCTGCCAGGAATTGACCGTGCCACGAGTGATACCACACCTGGCCAGTATATCCGTTGACGCTGAGCATGCCGTATATCTGCCCGTCCTGCAACACATGCAGGGTATAGTATCCGTAGAACCGTTCAGGTTGACCGACTTTAGCTCCGGGGAGGTATCCGTCGACGAACTTCTGCGCATATTGCGCAGCCTGTTCCTCAGCAACCGACATCGGAGCGGTAATCCCGGGCGTGCCCCACATGACGCCGGACATCATGCCGTATTTGGCATTCCACATCATGTTAGGGCCGGGTTCGGGATACAAATCTCCGGTATACGGGTCTATGAGCCCCTCAAAAGCGTTGATGCCTGTGCTTTTTTCGGAAAACTCGACGTAAAAATTGTACTGAAACTCCATAATTTCGTCTACCCTCAGGTCGGTGTTTCCCGGTTGTTGCAGGTAGTTATCGACTATGGTCATAGCCTGGTCCATAGTTATTCTACTGGCCCCGCTTTGATACGGCCGGCCGAGCCCCATCATGCCACCAGACCTCATCATGCCTCCGGGGCCCATCATCCATCCTGGACCTACACCACCCTGCGGATATTGATATCCAGGGCTTTGGGTCGTACCCCCTGGGGCGCAGCCTGTCAGCACTCCCAGAAATACGATGAGTATACCCGTGAATAACAGAATCGTGTTAGCCTTTTTCATAGTTCTCTCCTCAACGTTCTTCACCTGCCAGGAAGCAAAAAGGTAGGTTAGCTAGAACGTATCTGATAATATTCTAACAAGCTCAAATGGAAAAGTTATAAAGTATAGCCATCAACTATTAAATATTCGTGAAATTTGAAAGAATGCGGTCCCGGTTCGCGGCCGAGCCGGAGAAACTACAGAAACAGAAAATAAAAAATCCGGCTTTCGGTCAACGATGCCAGGAGTGGTATATCATTGACAGTCAGCCGGATGAAATTCGAACTATACGGTTAGCTCAGGTAATCGACGAACTGTCGGCTGAGTTTCGGATGGCGCAGCTTGGCCAGTGCCTCTTTCTCCAGCTGTCTTATCCGTTCTCTGGTAAGGTCCAGTTCCACCCCGACCTCCTCCAGTGTCCGGCAATAGCCGTCTTCGAGGCCGAATCTCAACTCTATAATCCGTCGCTCCCGTGCTGGCAACGACTCGAGCGTCTTTATCAGCTGGTCCCGCAGCAATCCGGTAGTAGCTTCCTCTGCGGGTTTGGGAACGGCATGGTCTTCTACGAAATCGCTGAGCTGTCCCCCTTCGTCGCCTATCGGCGTTTCCAGGGAAATCGGCCTACTGTCATTCACCTTCTGCAGCCATTCCAGCTTCTGCGGTGAAACGCCCAGCTCTGCGGCCAGCTCCTTGCTGCTCGGTTTTCGACCGAATCTCTGGTATAACCGCTGCCGCGTTTGTGCCAGCCTGGTCATATTGTCAGCCATGTGTATCGGCAGCCGCACCGTGCGCACCTGGTCGGAGATAGCCCGCCCCACCGCCTGCCTGATCCACCAGTGGGCATAGGTGCTGAACTTGTAACCCCTACGGTGGTCGAACTTCTCCACGGCCCGCATCAGACCGATGTTGCCCTCCTGAACCAGGTCTCCCAGAGGCATTCCGTAACCCCTGTATTTCTTGGCCACGCTGACCACCAGTCGCAGGTTCGATTGAGTCAACTGTCTGGTTGCTTCCTCTGACTTATGCCTTATTTGCTCAAAATGGCGTCTAATCTTTGAGCGAAGGTTTTCCAGTTCGCTCCGGAAGCTGGGCCACTCTATAGAATGCGACAACCTGTCCAGTGAGCTTGTTTGCCTCACATCTTGAATTGCTTTCCAGGGTATCAACCTGGTAACAAGCGACAGTTCAACCAACCGTTTCATAACCTTAGTTTCGGTGGTACGGCTGCTTCTGGCGATGTCCGCTAACAGGTTCAGGTCTATCTGTCCGTCGATCGCTTGCCGCAAGCTAGAGTTAGACAGGGTGTCTATCAGTCGCGCTGTTGGCTCCAGATTCAGACGCCTGGATACCATCTTCAACGTCGAACTTAACCTGATAAGACGGTGCATTAGTTCCAGCGTTACATAGATTTCCGACGGGCCGCCGTTCTTCGCGGCCAGCTCGTCTTCGATTTCAAATATAAATCTTCCATCTTCTATGGCGCTGCCGAGGACCTTCTCTTCGTCGCCGCTGAGAAGACGCGTCTTTCTACATTCGAGCAGATACAGGTCCATGGCATCGCCTAAAGGTTCGATTTCCACGTTTGCAGGAGCGCGTTTTGCTTCCGACGCCCCCTCGCCATCTTCCTCATTCTCCTCGCTCTCCAGCTCTTCGTCGAGTATAAACAGCTCTTCGTCTGAGAGGAGCTTCTCTATATCATTTGTGCTTTTTAAAACCATCGTTCACTTCCTGACTGCCATCAATTAGACGGCAACTACCTCTTTTACCTCCGGGACTCTTTCTTTAAGCACCCGTTCTACACCCTGTTTAAGCGTCATGGAAGCCATAGGACAGCCGCCGCAGGCTCCGGTCAGTTTCACCTTCACGATGCCATCCGCGGCATCTACAAGCTCTATGTTTCCGCCGTCTCTGACCAGGTTCGGTCTTATTTGATTTAAAACTGCTTCTATTTTCTCTCGCATTTTACTCACTCCTATCTAAATTTAATTCGTTCTTCATATGCCCTTATCTAGTTTATTTGAAATATATGAATAAATCGTGAACATTCAGTGAAGGTTTCGTAAATTTCTTCATACACATATTTATTTTAACCTTTAAAGAAAGGGA
>Ga0214474_1000856_pt1 | contig 14503 bp, 10 predicted proteins | sample RVTome_2_FD_187335 | JGI IMG/M metagenome (GOLD analysis project Ga0214474, IMG submission 187335) | Soil microbial communities from uranium-contaminated site in the Upper Colorado River Basin, Wyoming, United States - RVT95D214 HiSeq ...
TGAAGGGAGAATGAAGTATAATGCCCTGAAGGGTATGCAGGATATCTTTTCACCTGATATATATATATGGCAAAAGGTTGAAGAAGTTGCAAAGGATGTATTCTCCGTTTATGGTTTTCAAGAATTGCGGGCACCAATAATTGAGTCGACTGACATATTTGTAAGAAGTATAGGCGAAACTACTGATATTGTCGAAAAAGAGATGTACACATTCTCTGATAAGGCAGGTAGGCATATCACCCTCCGTCCAGAGGGGACAGCACCTGTTGTCAGGTGTTATGTTGAGAATCACCTTTATAACCTCCCCTCGCCGCAGAAATTTTTTTACTCAGGCCCGATGTTCAGATACGAAAGGCCTCAGGCAGGCCGTTTCAGGCAGTTCTTTCAGATAGGTGCTGAGGCATTCGGCGCAGGAGATCCAAAGATTGATGCTGAGATACTCTCAATGCTCAGACTCTTTTTTGAGAGACTTGGGCTAAAAGGACTTAATTTTGAGGTTAATTCCATCGGCTGTGAGAAATGCAGGCTTGATTACAGAAAAGCCCTCCTTTATTTCTTCTCAGACAGGATTGACGGGCTTTGTCCTGATTGTAAAAGAAGATTCGACCACAACCCTCTCAGGATACTTGACTGTAAGGTAGATACATGCATAAAGCTCAGGGAAGGCGCACCCAGTGTCACAGATTTCCTGTGCAGCGAATGCAGGGAACACTTTAATACACTCCTGTCTCTGCTGAAATTGCTTAATGTCCCTTATGTTGTAAACCCTGATATGGTCAGGGGACTTGATTATTACACAAGGACAACCTTTGAGGTTACAACTAAAGACCTCGGCGCTCAAAATGCAGTGGCTGCAGGAGGCCGCTATGACAGACTCGTTGAGGACTTCGGAGGCCCTCCTACACCTGCGATTGGTTTCGCAATAGGAATGGAAAGGATTACAACACTTCTCAAGTCATCAAGCAACCAGAAAATCCCTGTCCCCAAGGTTTTCATTGCCGCAATCGGTGCACCTGCTGAGAAAGAAGGCATTGTTATTGCAGACAGGCTCAGGGATAAGGGGATGTGGGTTGAAGTTGGATATGCAGGTAATTCTTTAAAAAGTCAATTGAGAAGGGCAGACAGGTTATCATCTGCTTATGTCCTGATAATAGGCGATAATGAAATTAATTCCGGGAAATTGAAATGGAAAAAGCTTTCAGACGGTAGTCAGGGTGAGATAGCTTTTACTGAAGTATACGATTTTTTTAAGTAGAATATTCCATTGAAATATTAAACCTTCATACTAACTTCAGAGGTACTTTGTGTTCTAAACGAAGGGGACACTCCATACCGTATAAAAAATGAGGCAATTTCTTGATAAAAGAAAAGCAATAATCGAACTTGTTGCGATCAGTTTTCTATCGCTTTTTTTAGAACTTGCTCTGATACGGTTTATTAGTTCCAGTGTTCATGTCATAGCCTATTTCAACAATTTTCTTGTTTTATCGGCGTTTTTAGGCTTGGGGTTTGGAAGCATCTTATCCGACAAAAAATACGATCCTTTTCAACTATCACCCATTATCTTTGCAGGAGTCATCACTCTTGTTTTGGTTATCGGCGAATTTGGCTCTATAGTGGATTATTCTGAAAATATTATTTTTGCGGGTTCGAGTACTGAATATCCAAACCTTCCCGTACCTATTATTATCATCCTCGTTTTTTGCAGCAATTTCGTTTTTTTCATACCATTGGGAGTACGTCTCGGTCAAAGCCTCAAAAAATTTGAGAACCGTCTTGCTGCATATGCCTTCGATCTTTTTGGGAGTATCCTCGGAGTAGTGTGTTTTACCATTATGTCTTATCTTCAAACAGGTCCCCTCGTTTGGTTTTCGATAAGTGGAATTGTAACGTTATTTTTATTAAGGGAAAATATAAAAAGCCGAAGATTTTTTTTAGGTGTCCTATATATCTTAATCGGCATTTTTGCAACACTTGCTCTGAAAGGAAACTGGTCCCCATATTACAGGATTACGTGGGAATCATATCATTCTTATAATGAGAATTCTAATAAATTTCTCGGTTACGCAATACTTGTAGATAATCTTCGTATACAGGATGCACTTCGATTTTCTGATGCCCTCGCCAATCATCCGAACCTTGGGACGTGGATACCCTACTATCGCTTACCATATCAATTCCGCAAGCCTTGCAAGGTATTAGTTCTTGGCGGGGGATCTGGAAACGACACAACAATGGCTCTACAGTATGGTGCCGAAAGGGTAGACGTTGTCGAGATTGATCCGGTCATTATCAACCTTGGCTACTCCCTTCATCCTCACAGGCCATACCTGGATCCACGAGTTCGTGCAATAAACGATGATGCCAGATCATTCTTGAGAAAAAATAAAGAGAACTATGATCTGATCATAATGAATGCACTTGATTCTCATCATCAATTGGCTGGCTTATCAACGCTCAGGCTTGAGAGTTTCATATATACTGCCGAAGCTTTTAAAGATGTTCGCCGGCACATGGATGAAAATTCAATTTTTTTAATTCACCTGGGGAGTGCCCGGGAATGGATGGGACAGCGCCTTTATTGGACCCTTACAGAAGCTTTTGGTGCGGAGCCGAGGTTATTCACGACTTCCAATAGTCCCTTTTCCTCAATTGCATTTGTCTATGGCCCTGAGAAGATACTTAATCATAATCGCTTTCCAGATGTTGAGAAGTTGATCCCACTTAATCCCGGCCCTTTTCACAAAGTGAGGGAAAACACAGTTTTAGCAACTGACGATTGGCCACATCTCTATCTTTCTAAACCCAAAATGCCAAAGATCTATTTGTATGTATTGGTTTCTATTGTGATACTAACTATCAGTATATACATGAGTGTTGGAAATCCAGCCAGAATGCTCAGCTATCTGAATCTTTTTTTCCTGGGTGCCGGGTTCATGCTTCTTGAAACCCGATCGATTACAAGCATAGCGTTATTTTTTGGGTCTACCTGGATAGTCAATGCAATCGTTATAGGGTCTATCCTGGTTGTAGTATTCATAGGTAATGCGCTCATTATGTTTAACCGTGGAATAAATAAGAATCTTTGCTTCCTCGGATTGTTTGCTGCTCTGGCACTCGGATATTTTGTTCCTGTCCAATTCATTCTGGAATTTCCATATCTTCTTCGCTTGCTTTTTACAGCTGTCTGGTTCGGAATGCCGATTCTATTTGCAAGTTTGATTTTTTCCCATTCTTTCAGAAATGTGCAAAATACTGCCACTGCATTTGGGGCCAACCTGCTCGGAGTAGTCGTCGGTGGCGTACTTGAATACAGCAGCATGGTTTTCGGCCTCAATTCACTTTATCTGCTTGCTATTCTTTTATATGCTTTTGCAATGTTTTTTGTACGAAAACCTGTTTACTGAAAGATGCCATTAGAATGTTAAGCATTTCTGCGGCTATGGCTGGAGGAAAATGAGGCAATTTCTTGATAAAAGAAAAGCAATAATCGAACTTGTTGCGATCAGTTTTCTGTCACTCTTCCTGGAACTTGCTCTTATACGCTTCATAAATTCAAATGTGAAGATTGTTGCTTATTTCAACAATTTACTGCTCTTATCTGCTTTTTTAGGTTTAGGGTTCGGTAGCATCCTGGCAGGGAAAAAGTACGATTGGTTCCGGGTATTCCCGTTAAACTTTGCATTAATTATCATAATCATCACAGTTCTTGGCAGATTCGGCCACAAAGCTGATTTGTCACAAATTATTGTCGGCGGAACAGAAGTAAACAGTACATCTAATCTACCCGTGTATTTTACTGATCTGCCTGCACAGTTTGTTATCGTTCTCGTATTTTGTTGTAATTTTTTATTTTTTGTGCCCCTAGGATATCGCTTGGGCAAAAGTCTGAATAGATTTGAGAACCGACTTGTGGCTTATGCTTTTGATTTGATAGGAAGCATATTAGGTGTAGTTTCTTTTTCTCTTTTGTCTTACTTACAGACAAGTCCGGCAATATGGTTTTCAATAAGTGGTTTTGTTACTTTGTTTTTGTTAGGTAAGAATTCAAAAACCGTATTTTATGCAACATTTATTCTGGTGGGAATTATTGCAACAGCACTTCATAATGAGGGAAAATGGTCTCCCTATTACAAGGTTTATTGGAAATCGTATGAGCATTATAACGAAGGCTCGAAAAAATTTCTGGGCTATATGATTTTTGCGGATAAACTTCGTATTCAGGATGCACTTCGTTTTTCGGACGCGCTTGTTAATCAGCCGGTCCTTAACAGGTGGATACCCTACTATCGCTTGCCCTATCACTTCCGAAAACCGCATAAAGTACTCATTCTTGGCGGTGGCTCCGGCAATGACGCAACCATGGCTTTGCAATGTGGTGCCGAAAGAGTAGATGTTGTTGAAATTGATCCGGTCATTCTTAGTTTAGGTTTCTCTATGCATCCCCATAAACCATATCTGGATCCACGAATTAGAACAATAAACGACGATGCTCGATCGTTCTTGAAGAAGAATAATGAAAAATATGACTTAATCATTATTAATGCTTTAGATTCACATCAACAGGTAGCAGGATTGTCAACATTGAGGCTTGAGAGCTTTATGTATACGGTGGAAGCCTTTAAAGATGTTCGAAAGCATATGGATGAACAATCAATTTTTCTGGTACACGTCATAAGCCACAGGGAATGGATAGGAAAACGTCTGTACTGGACCCTTGCAGCGGCATTTGGTAAGGAACCCAGATTATTTACGACTCCAAAAAGTCCTTTTGCTTCGACCGCATTAGTCTTCGGCCCTGATGAAGCATTAAATAACGATCGTTTTCCAGAAATTGAGGAACTTATCCACCCGGATCCTGTCCCTTTTCAAAAAGCCAAGAACAGCACAGTGTTATCAACAGATGATTGGCCGCACTTATACCTTGCCAAGCCTCAAGTTCCAAATATCTATATATATGTATTGGCGATCGTCATGATACTGACAATTTTCGCATTCTTGATTGTTGGGGAGATATCCAGAATCGGAAGTTATTTGAACCTCTTTTTCCTGGGTGCCGGCTTTATGCTTCTTGAGACCCGGTCGATTACAAGCATCGCTTTATTTTTTGGATCTACGTGGGTAGTCAATGCCATTATTATCGGGGCGATTCTGGTGGTTATATTCATAGGAAATGCGTTGATCCTCTATAACATTAGAATACCGATAAAGCTCTGCTATCTCGGTTTGTCTATAACACTGGCGCTCGGATATCTGGTGTCTCCTCATTTTTTGCTGGGATACCCTTTTTCGCTGCGGGTGCTTCTGACTGCTATCTGGTTTGGGATGCCGATCTTCTTTGCAAGCCTAATTTTTTCTCTTTTTTTCAGAAATGTCCGGAACACAGCTTCAGCTTTTGGAACGAATCTGCTCGGAGTCGTTGTCGGTGGTGTATTTGAATACAGCAGTATGATTTTAGGTCTTAATTCTCTTTATCTGCTCGCTATTCTTTTATATGCTTTTGCAATGCTTTCCGGATTAAAGCCAAAATTGTCATAGTTACTCATTTAAATACGCATGCTCAAAATTATGAGAGGAAGTCGTTCTGGGGTCTGGCTTGTTTATTGTGATTTGTCTTAAAGTGCCAAAGTGTCAACTTTAGCCAAAAGTACTTCACCCTGAAAATTATTAATCCAGCTTGACTTTTTAATTTCCTTACGTGATACTATTGTTATATGATAGCATCATTTAGAGACGATGAAACAGAATTTATAAGGAGTGAGCATTATGAGAAAGCTAAAGAATATACATCCCGGTGAGATTCTGAAAGAGGAGTTTCTGGAACCAATGGGGATAACTGTCTACCGTCTTTCAAGAGAGACGGGACTCTCTCAGACAAGGTTGAGCCAGATTATCAAAGGAAGCCGCAGCATTACTGCGGAGACGGCTGTGAAACTCGGGAAATTTTTTAATATCCCCGCTGAATTCTGGATGAATTTGCAATCGCTTTATGATCTTGAGAAAGCCCATGAGCAATACAAAAAAGAGCTTAAATCCATCCATCCAATTCAGAAGCTTAAAAATAGTTTTGCAACAGTTGCTTGAGAAGATACTCCAAAGTCCTATTGAATAGCTGCCCGCGATTTTGGAGAGTTGATGTCTGAAAACTATTACCTCACCCGCCGCCCATCCCGTCCGCCCCGAAAATAGTGCAATAGCGCAGAAGTGCAGATGAATATACAGCCTGAGAAAAGATTTATTGGAAATGCAGGTAAATAGGGAAATTCACCCTACAATATCAAGCTCTCTTACTCTAAACCCTACCCCTAAATCCTCAGCAATCTTTCTGCATTTCTCTACATCAACGCCCTCAAGTGTAACGACCGTAACCTGAACCTGAGGGATATATTTCTTTGCCTCTCTGATAAAATCCAGTACTCCGCTGAAGGCATTTTTGAAAGCCGGCCTGCAGAGCCTGTTGTATGTTTCCTCATCATGCGCATCGAGGCTTATCGAAATACTGTCGACAATCCCTTTAAGTTCAGGGAGGATATTCCTGCCGTGTATCAGGTTCCCGTGGCCGTTTGTATTTATCCTGACTCTACCTTTGTTCTGTTTTATCCATGCTGCAACACTTTTAACGAGATCAATCCTCAGGAGCGGCTCTCCATAACCACAGAATACAACCTCTCTATATTGTGATGGGTCGCCTATCGCATCCTTAAGCTCTTCTTCTGTAGGTTCCTCTGAAAGTCTCAGGTTATGGCCTTTCACATAATCTGAGTGGAATCTTATGCAAAAGGAGCATTCATTTGTACATCGGTTCGTGATATTAAGATAAAGGTTATCCCTTATCTTATAGACTATTTCACCTTTTTCAGGCATCTGACCTATCTTGAAAAGTCTCTTTGCATTTATTGTCGTAATCCTCGACAGGTCTTCGAGGGTAATGCCTCTGAGTTCCGCAATTGCCTTTGCAGTATGCACAATATACGAAGGCTCATTCCTCCTTCCTCTGAATGGCTCAGGTGTAAGATATGGCGCATCTGTTTCAATAAGCAGATAATCATCAGGGATCATCTTTGCAATTTCCTTTGGCTTTCTGGCATTTTTGAATGTTACAGGGCCTGCAATGGATATATAAAAACCCATTGCCATTGCCCTCTCTGCCATGTCTATATCACCAGAAAAGCAATGTAAGACACCTTTATTTATTCCAGATTCCTTAATGATTTCGAGGGTATCTCTTTTTGCCTCCCTGCTGTGTATAATTACTGGAAAATTGATCTCCTTTGCAAATTGTAGCTGCTTTATAAATACTTCACGCTGAATCTCTCGCGGAGAATTATCATAATGGTAATCAAGGCCAATCTCGCCTATGGCAACCACTTTTGGATTTAGTTCGGAGTTCGGAGTTCGGAGTTCGGAGATAGTAATCCCCCCACGCCCCCCTTTAGTAAAGGGGGGTAAGGGGGGATTTGATTCTTGTATCTTATATTCTGTCGCCCATGCTTTTATTTTTTCAAATATCTCCTCACTGAAATCTTTTGCATCATGTGGATGAAATCCGACGGATGAGTAAATAGAATCATATTTCTTCGAAAGCTCAAGACCTCCTATATTGCCTTTTAAATCAGAGCCGATAGTAATTATTGCCTCTATGCCCGCATCTTTAGCCCTCTTGATAACTTCATCCCTATCCGGACTAAATTCATCCATCTCGAGATGACAGTGGGTATCAATTAAGCTATGAGCTATGAGCTGAGAGCTAAAAGCTGAATTATGCACCGAATTTCTTGAGTCTGCCTGCATTGGCAAGGGCTAATGGCATGAGATTGACTGTGGGGAAAATACCTAATTCCCCCTTTATACATTCCCTTTCGGTGAATGCCTTACAGGTATCGCCAAACACGTAAGGAGACTTTAAAAGAAGAGGCACAGGATGCCAGCTATGGCTTTTAAGGACAGAAGGGGTTGAGTGATCACCTGTTATTATAATCACATCGGGATTGAGATTGAGTATTTCGGGTAAGATAGCATCAAATTCTTCAATCTTTGAGACTTTACCGCTGAAGTTTCCATCCTCAGCATACGAGTCAATTTTTTTCACATGAAAGAAGAAAAAGTCATAGTCATCATAATTCTTTTTAAGGAAATCCATCTCCTCTCTTATATCCCCTTTTAGTGCAGGTGCATTCATTCCGATTAAGCTTGCAAGGCCGCGATACATGGGATATACGGCAATGCATAGGGCTTTAAGTCCATAAACTTCATCAAATTTAGGCATGTGAGGCACTTGTGAAAATCCGCGGAGGAGGATGAAGTTTGCTGCTGGTTCATTTTTTATAATATCTAAAATACTGGATATTAATTTTTCAACAACCTTTGCAACTTTCTCTGCCTGTGGTGTTTCAGATGTTACGGGAACAGGTCTTTTCCCTTCTTTCTGCGGGTCTGTATCTTTTATCGAGGCAGAACCCTTTGGTAAGGGCTTAGGGAATCTGAGCACCGCAGCAAACCTGTGCTCCATCCCTGGCCTGAAGATTACCTCGACATTATCAATCTTTTTGATCTTTTTTTGAAGTCTTTCAGTGATCTTTCTGCTTTCATCTGTAGGAATCCTCCCGGCGCGTCTGTCCTTAACAATGCCATTCTCGATGGTAGCATAATTTATACGCATGGCAACATCTGTCTTCTTTAATTCTATTCCAAGTCCGAGTGCCTCAAGAACACCCCTACCTATCTGCCACTCTACCGGGTCATAACCAAAAAGCGATAGGTGTCCTGGTCCGCTTCCTGGAGTAATTCCTATGGCAACGGGGATATGAAGTCCGCATGCAGATTTTTTTGCAAGTGTATCCAGATTCGGTTTATCTGCGATTTCAAGCTCTGTTTTTCCGTTTAGAGGAAGCCCTCCAAGTCCGTCAAGGACAATAAGGAGTATTTTGGTATTGTTTTTCTGTATTAAATCCTTAATTAATTTCTGCATGGTTGAAAGAATATTACTTGAAACACGTTAAGGTTTTCAAGTAATTGATTCTAATTAGAGTCTGTCCATAAACTAACAGATTTATAAAAAGCGTCATTCCCGTGAAAACGGGAATCCAGTAAATTCAATAGGTTCTGGATTCCGGATCAAGTCCGGAATGACAAACAACCGACTTTATGAACAGACTTTAATTAGATACGTGTAAGTATGAGGTAAGTAACATTATTTATAAAGATAGAAAAGATGCGGGGCTGCAGCTTGCTTCGAGGCTGACAGAATACAAAGACAGAGAAGATGTGCTTGTGCTTGCCCTTCCGAGGGGCGGGGTTGTTATTGGGTATGAAGTCGCAAAGGCATTGAATTGTCTTCTCGATATAATAATAATCAGAAAAATCGGCTTCCCGGGTCAGACTGAGCTGGCCATAGGTGCAGTCTCTGAGACAGGTGCAGTTGTATTAAATGAAGACATAATATCTACATACACGGTTTCAAAGGAATATATTGAAGAGGAAATTTCAAGGCAGAAGAAAGAGATTTCAAGAAGGATAACCCTTTATCGCAGCGGAAAAGGTATTCCCCCTCTTGATGGAAAGATTATTATACTGGTTGATGACGGTGTCGCAACCGGTGCAACTATAAAGGCTGCTATATCAACTTTGAAAAATGAAAAAATACTCAGGCTTGTTGCTGCCCTGCCTGTTTCATCGAAAGATGCAGAAGAAGAGATTAAGAAGACGGTTGATGAATGGGTATGTCCTGAAACACCTGTTGATTTTGCAGCTGTTGGCAATTATTATCAGGATTTTACACAGGTAAGTGATGAAGAGGTAGTAGAACTTTTAAAGCAAAAGACAAAAGATTAAATTCCTTTTCATCAAAGCTATTCCTCTATAACTTTAAAAGAGTTAACCCCGACGCCTGATCAAGCTCTCTTCGGGCAGTAACACCTTCTATCTCAATAATAATTGCCTCAATTACAAGGAATGTCTCAGAGGTTTCCCTGAGGCAGCCAACCTTTATCATATCCTTTTTCCCAAATGCTCCGTGGAAATGGATCTTTGGATCGTCTTCCTGCCAGAATATGGTGCCTATGCCCAAAACCTCATGGCTCTCTTTTATATCTTTCCATACAGGTTTCGGAGGCAGCTCTTCCTTTTCCGGTCCAACAACAACCCTACCCTGCCTGAGACCCCCGATTAAATAGAATACCGCACTTCTTATATTCTCTTTTTTTGCAATATCAGCAATGTTCTTAAGAACATCCTCTTTGTCCTCAAACCTTGCAACAACAACTCGCCCAGTCTTCCCAATTTGATATTTCATAATTTTCCTAAATATTCTGATAATGCTGGGAGATGAAGCTTAAAAGTCCTTGCACCCTCTTTACAAGATTCTCCGGATCAGGGTCACTCCCCTTATTGACATAATTTGCAGGTGCAAGAAGTTCCATCTGCCTTCTAAGACCTTCATCAGCCTTTACACCTGAAAAGAATACAATCGGAACCTTTATTATGCTGTCCTTCTCTTCGAGTGCCCTCAAAGTCCTTGCAGCAGTAAGGCCGTCCATCACTGGCATATTAAGGTCAATTATTGCAAAGCTAACCCTGACATTTCTTTTAAATATCTTCGTATACTCTGAGATGAGCTCGAGGCCATTTGTTACTGCTATAACCTCACTGGTTATTGCCTTTTTCAATATCAGCTCCTTAAGAAGCGTTCTTGTAAATTTCGAATCCTCTGCAATAAGAGCATATGTATTTATAGAACTCTTTGTATCTTCCCAGAGGTTCTCTATATCCAGTGTAAAACCACAATAAGAACATGTAAGTTCCCTTCTCTCGTTCCGTACTACTATATTGTAAGGAACATCCTCACCACAGCATAGACAATATTTCTTACCTTCCACCATACTAATAATTTATAATTACCTGACAGTATTTGCAAGTAAAGAAAATAAAGGATACTCCAGCAACAAGCTGCAAGATATCTAAAATATCCCCTCCCTTGACGGGAGGGGATTGAGGGGAGGGAAGTACAGAAAACCCTGTAGCAAAACTACAGGGGATAACAAATTTAATAAACAGATAAGGATTTAGAAAGGAATTTGGATGAAACAGATTACATGGAATCTTAAACAGCTCTTTGAAAGTGATGATGATTCAAGAATAGAAGAAAAAAGAAAGATAGTCGAACAAAATAGTTATGAATTTATTAATAAGTGGAAGAACCGTAAAGATTATCTAAAAGACCCTGTGATACTCAGGCAGGCGTTAGCCGAATATGAAAAATGGAAAAGAGATTGTGGTACTGACGGTGATGAAGGATATTATTTCTGGCTTCGAACTACACAGGATCAGAATAATCCAAAACTTAAAGCTAATTTCAATAAGATTGAAAGTTTCAGCAAAAGGATAGAAAATGACATCCAGTTTTTTCACCTTCGAATAGCCAATATCCCCAAAAGACATCAAACAAAATTTCTTGAATACATTGGACTGAAAAATTATAAGCATCTTCTGGAGCGCATATTTGCAGGATCCAGATATTTACTGAGTGAACCTGAAGAAAAGATTTTGAACCTCAAGACATCAACTTCCTATTCTAACTGGGTAAAGATGACGTCTGGTTTTCTGGCAAAAGAAGAAAGAAAAGTCATCCTGGAGGATGGCAGCAAAGGCGTTAAGACTTTTTCAGAAATACTGAGCCTGATAAATAGTAAAAATAAAGAGGTGAGAGATTCTTCATCAAAGGCCTTTAATGATATATTGTATAAAAACGTTGAAGTCGCTGAGGCAGAAATTAATTCTGTACTGGCAAACAAAAAGGTAGATGATGAACTCCGCACGGTATCGCGGCCAGACCTTACCAGACACATAAGTGACGATATAGACAGTGAAATCGTGGATGCCCTCATAAAAGCAGTTTCTGACAGGTTCGATATTTCTTCAAGGTATTATGAGTTAAAGGCCAGGCTTATGAGAGTCAAAAGATTGAAATACCATGAAAGGAATGTGGAATATGGAAATATCAACAAGAAATATTCCTATAATGAATCCATTAAACTCATTTATAAAGTCTTTAAAAATCTCGACAGTAAGTTTGCTGATATCCTTACTGGATTTGTGGGAAACAGCCAGTTTGATGTTTATCCAAGAAAAGGAAAGGTAAGCGGTGCATTTTGTGCTCATCATCTTATTTCACAGCCGACCTATATTCTCTTAAACCATACTGAAAAACTCCGTGATGTTCTGACCTTAGCCCACGAACTGGGCCATGGAATAAATAATGAGCTGATCAGGGAAAAACAGAATGCACTGAATTTTGGGACACCGACGTCCACAGCCGAGGTTGCCAGTACCTTTATGGAAGATTTTGTACTTCAGGAAATACTCAAACAGGCTGATGATGAGTTAAGGCTTTCTATTATGGTTATGAAACTTAACGATGACGTTTCAACTATATTCAGACAGATAGCTTGCTATAAATTTGAACAGGAACTTCATCAGGAATTCAGGCAAAAAGGTTATTTATCAAAAGAAGAAATAGGGAGACTTTTCCAGAAATACATGTCGTCGTATATGGGTAATTTTGTTCAACAGTCTGCCGGCTCAGAAAATTGGTGGGTGCATTGGAGCCATATCCGAAGCTTCTTCTATGTTTATTCATATGCGAGCGGTCTGTTGATATCCAAGTCACTCCAGAATTCTGTTAAAGACAAGCCGAAATTTATAGAAAAGGTTAAAGAGTTTTTATCAGCAGGTTTATCAGATTCTCCGAAAAATATTTTCAAAAAACTCGGGGTGGATATAACAGACAAAAGTTTCTGGAATAAAGGACTTGATGAAGTAGAAAACTTACTGGATGACACTGCAAAGTTAGCCCGAAAAATGAGGAGGATATAGTATTTGAGCGGCTTTAAATTCTGTGACTATTTATCGGAACAGAATTTACCTCGGAGGTCCCGAAAGCTTTCGGGACCGAGAATGAGCGAAAATACTATATCCTCCTCATGTATACAAAAAATTGCAAATAACATGGGTTACACGATATTGTGTTCTTTATGTTTCTTCAAAATAAATTTTTGTCGCTTTGACGGGGTTTTTCAGCATGTCTGCCCTGTCTTTTTTGTAACGTTTAGGTTAATAGAAGTTTAAGATTAACCCTGAACTTTTATATCATGCCCAGGGAGTCCCGCCATCTACAATGCTGTGCTCCTCCCACATGAACCAGCTTCCAGAGTCTGAAAGAAAAAAGTATGTATTTGCAAATATGTCATAGTGCTGCTGTTCCTCTTTGATAAGCTTCTCAAAGAGAGCTTTTTCCTTTGGAGTTTGAACCTCATTTACTGCTTTCTTATAGAACTCAATGCTGTCCTTCTCCATCTGCAAGGCAATCTTCAGAGCCTCCATTTCATCTGTTGTCGACTCAATCTTTTCAAGCAAGGCATCCTTATTTTCTTCAAAGACGTTCTTCATCCTTTCCATTGGTCTTACAAGATCATGGATTTTTATATCGAGCCCCTCTAATATGCACTCAAAGTTTTCAAGATGTCCCTCTTCATCTTCCATGATTGACAGGAACATTTTTTTTCCAATCGGATGTCTTGTCTTTTCTGCGGCCTCCTTATAGAAGGCTATAGCATCAGTCTCTGTCTTTATAGCTATTTTAATAGCATTCATCATAATGCCTCCTTTTATATATCTTTATAATCTGTTTAGAGTCTGTTTATAAATGTGTTTTTGCCGTCATGCCGGACTTGATCCGGCATCCAGAAAGCGTTGAAAACACTGGATTCCAGCCTTCGCTGGAATGACGACTTTTTCGGAAAACAGCAATTTATGGACAGACACTAATTAAATTGTATCGTAAGAACTTCGTCTGTCAATAAAAATATGTGTTCCTCTAATCTCTCACAACTTGATGCCAGGCCAGTTTTCGATGGGATCGGTAGAGCAGATCACATGCATTCCAGCATCGGCAAATCTCTGGAATGCGGCGTTAGCCTGATCCGTATAATCTATGACTCCAGGTACAACGACCGGAGATGTACAATCTTTTAGAAGATATACTTTCTCTACCAAGTGCCTATCTTGAGCAAGAATGTCTTTTAAGAAATCGGCAATTGTCCAGGCGACACAATGACTCTTGGCTTGCCCGGCGATGATGACGGCATCAAATTGCAGGAGTTTCTTGAAAAACTTGTCGCTTTTCTGGGCAATCGACTCTCCGTCCGGACCATACAACACTTCTGGACCAAGAACAGAGTAATGCTCGGTAAATGGCTTGTCTCCTTTGATATGAAAATCAGGCTGACTATATCGGGCTATTCCATGGAAAAAGATCGCTTCCTCAACAGACGCAACTAGGGCATGGCCAACACCTCCCAACATGGCATGATATGGCCATATTGTTAGATCATATTTACCACCCTCTTTTAGTTTTTTTGCATAATGCAGGAGATGCCGCTGCCCGAAATCCTCATTGATCTGAAAACTGTAACAAAGCGCAGGGTTAAATTTCCAAACGCCTTTCTGA
>Ga0214474_1000857_pt1 | contig 14485 bp, 11 predicted proteins | sample RVTome_2_FD_187335 | JGI IMG/M metagenome (GOLD analysis project Ga0214474, IMG submission 187335) | Soil microbial communities from uranium-contaminated site in the Upper Colorado River Basin, Wyoming, United States - RVT95D214 HiSeq ...
CTATCTAGATAGGAAACGACAAACTGACCACCAGGACTCCATGGCCAGCCTGCTACAGTTAAATGCCCATTTGACAGATTGATTGAATAGATAACCTTCCTGCTGGGAAATTGTTGTTGGCGGCTGTAGAACAAGGTCTGTCGAAACCTTAGATATCACAGCATTTCGACTTTGACTTGAGGTAGAAGTCTTTCTACGTCCTCTCGACGGCAAAGCTCGGTGCCGGGGGTTAGGGTGGCTGCCGTTCCTGCTGCCACCGCCCAACGGCAGGCTTCGTCTATTCCATGTCCCTGGTTGAGCTTTAACACCAGCCCGGCTATGGTTGAGTCACCGGCACCTACAGTGCTACGAACCTCTACCTTAGGCGGCATTACCTTTAGAATCTGTCCACCGTTGGCGACTATAAGCCCACGCTTGCTTCGGGAGATAATCGCAATTTCGATGCCCTGTTTGACTAGAGTCTTCGCCGCCTCAACAATTGCTGCTTCGTCTCTTAGATCTGTTTCGAGCAGCTCTTCGGCTTCATGTACATTTGGTTTAATGACGTTTGGTTTAGCCCCTATTCCCTCTTTTAGCCATTTATCATCTGAATCAAGCACGGTTTTTATGCCGCTATTTTTAGCCTTTTCTATTAGTTGCTGATAGATGTTAGCAGGTACTCCCGGGGGAACACTGCCGGCGAAGACAAGAAAATCAGGTTTCGGCTTGATGTGTGTTATTTTTTGTATTAATTTCTCCAATTCATGCTTAAGAATGTGTGGCCCCGGGGCGTCGATTCTGGTTTGGCGGCGAGTTTTTAAATCAGTGATGATGAAGTTGCTCCTTATTTCTCCCTCAATTGGAGTGAAGTCAAAGGGAACCCCCTGTTGTTGAAGAAGATGTTCCAGTGTTTCGCCATCAATGCCGCCCATGAAACCGTAAGCAATTGTCTCGCCACCCAGCTCGTGAACAACCCGGGAGACGTTGATTCCTTTGCCACCTGGGTCTCGGCGCAAGCTAGTCCAGCGATTGGCTTCATCTATCACCAATTCCTCAACTGTAACTATTTTGTCCAGGCTTGGATTCAATGTCACCGTGGCAATCATTTAACTCTTTCCACTTTCAATAGATTGGTGCTGCCGGGAATGCCTATAGGTACACCTCCGGTGATAACAACCAAATCGCCATCCTTAGCTAATCCAGTTCGTTTGGCTACTCTGGCTCCTCGGGCGAATAATACAGCTGTTTTTGAAGGCTCTGGAATCTGAAAGGCGCGCACTCCCCATGATAGTGACAACTGCCTCTGCGTTGTCTGGCTGGGGGTAATAGCCAGAATCGGTACCTTAGGGCGATACTTAGCGACACGTCTCGCGGTACTTCCTGATGAAGTGAAGGCAATGATAGCGGCAGCTCCCAGTTGATGGGCAATATGACAGGCAGCGTAGCTTATAGCATCGTCTGTTTCAGGTTGGAGGTCTTTGCCTTTGTTGGTCAGAATTTCTTCGTATGGTAAGGTGCCCTCTGCTTCCAGAGCGATCTGTGCCATCATAGATACAGCTTCTACCGGATAGCTACCGACAGCGGTTTCTTCCGATAGCATTATGGCGTCGGTCCCATTGAAGATAGCGTTGGCTACATCACTAACCTCAGCGCGGGTGGGGCGTGGTGCATTTACCATCGACTCAAGCATTTGAGTAGCTACAATAACCGGCTTTCCCAAGCGGTTGCATTTCTGGATGATTTCCTTTTGAACTATGGGAACCCTTTGTATGGGAATCTCGATACCAAGGTCACCACGGGCGACCATGGCGCCATCAGCTACTTCTAGTATTTCATCGAGGTTGTCCAGAGCTTCGCGCCTCTCAATTTTTGCGATAAGCATTGGGGTCTTTTTCTTTTTTTGGAGAAATTTTCTTACCTTGAGAACATCTTTGGCTTCTCTAATGAAAGACAGGGCTACAAAATCTACATCATGTTTCAAGCCAAAGAGGAGATGATCCCAGTCCTCTTCGGTGATTGTGGGGGCGTCCCAAGTTGCGCCCGGTATATTGATACCCTTCTCTTCACCAAGGATACCTCCAGATACTACCTGGCAGTTGATCTCCGTATTACTAAGAGATGTCACGCTTAGCTCTATAGCGCCATCATCGAGGAATATCATGTCGCCAGGCTTGACGATGCTTGGCAGGTAGGGTAAGCCTATGGATACTCTGGTTTCGTCTCCTAGAATTTCTCTCGTGGTGAGGATAAAATCGGAATTTTCTTTAAGTTCGATGCTGCCTCCCTTAAGCTTGCCGGTTCTATTTTTCGGTCCGGGCAGGTCCTGCATTATGGCTAGTGGAAGGTCAGCTTTTTTAGCTGTTTGCCTTAAGGTTTTTATGTAGCTCGTGTGCTCCTTATAAGTGCCGTGGGAGAAATTGATTCTAGCAACGTCCATGCCAGTTTGGAGCAGCTCTTTTATCACCGAAGCTGAGCTTGCACTCGGCCCTATTGTGCAGACTATTTTTGTCCTGCGGTATTGGGTGCGTGCTGGATCTAGAGACATTATACTTATCTCAGTAATTTATGTACCAGTTTTCTTGTACGGTAGCCAGTTCCTGAGCCTTAATGCCAAGTTTGCGATACCAGGGGACTGCATATTTTGTGGCTATCTCGGACAGTTCCTTTAGCCTGTCAGCCGCAGTTGTTGATAAAAATTTTACTCGGTCCTTCTTGGCCGTAAAATGTATAGCTTCTTGCCAGATAGCTCGACCGCCAAGGAATCCAGAAGCACCTGACCGGCAGGCAATTTCAACTTCCTTTCGGAATGTTTCGTAGTCTACGCCAGCGCTTAAGATAACCCATGGTACTTGTGAAGCCTCGTCCAACTGTCGGCAGAACTGGAGAAGTTCCGTCTTGTCCGTTTCGTATTTCAGGTCGGCGGGAAATTCTGCTTTAAGTACATCAATTGGCAAAGACGCGATCTGGCTGGCGGTCTTAATTACCAAGCCTGGTTTCTGGGTGGCAAACTGGGCTTTCTCGGTATCCTCACCCTTTATAAGGTAAGTTTTAGGTTCGACCAGGAAAGGAATATCGTACTTCAGGCACTCTTCTGCTACTGTCTGTATTGTTTTCAATTGCCTATCAGCGACTTCAGTCAAGTCAGGTCGGTAATAGACCAGAATTTTGACTGCTGAGGCACCTATACGTTTGATTTTTTCTACACTCCAGCCGTTGAGTAAGGTTGTTATTCTTCCTCGCGGGTCACTTTCGTAGCCAGTAGCTTCGATACTGACCAGCAAGCCAGTGTGGCCGGGAAGGATTCCACCAGATATACACTGAGCGGCGCCGTAATTAGGATCTAGTAAGACGGCACTCGTATAGGGGGCTAAAGCAGCACATAATTCCAGTTTGTGTTCAACAATTTCCTGATAATCAACCTCATCGTCAAGCTGCTCCTTTTCAATCATAGCCTTGAGGGAACCTCTATGGTCCATAGCACAGATTATGAAGATCCCTTCAGGCGTCGAAATCTGCTGCAAACCCCTGATTTTGCCAATGCCTAATCTAGTCATGCTATTGCGTTCCCCGATTTTACCTCTTGGTTATTAAGAATATACCTTTTTACTCTATGTATATCAAGTTCAGATGTATAGTTAAGTTCATAAGCAAATTGGGTTGGGTGAATACTGCGTTAAACTAAAATGACAGAATATTGCTTTTGCTGAATCTTGCGTAGGTTCGATGATTCAGGCATAATTATGCTCAGCCAATTCTGCAAAGGAGAGAGACATGGAAACGAAAAAATCAAGACCTTCACCACCTGAGCTAGAAAGAATGTCTCCGAAAGAGAGGCAGAAGCATTTGGAGGAGAGGATGAGGGAAATAATCGCTTATGCCTACGAAAGAGCACCGGCGGTAAAGAAGCGATTCGACAAGGCTAAAGTGAAGCTAGACGACATTCGTACCTTTAGGGATTTGGAAAAGATTCCGATGTTGAGAAAAGACGACCTGATCGCTCTACAAAAGGCAGATCCTCCCTTCGGGGGCTATCTTGCTGTACCCATGGATACCCTGGAGAGAATATATCAGTCGCCAGGTCCTATCTATGACCCACAACGCAAGAGAGGTTTTGGTGGTGGTATGGGACCGGATTTCGGCAAGGGGCAGATAGTAATAAATACATGGTCATATCATATAACGCCTGCCGGCTTGGGAGTTGACCAGCTACTCAGGAGTATGGGGTTTACCGTTGTTCCTATGGGTACGGGAAACACGGAGCTCCAAGTAAAGGTTATGCACGACCTCAAAGCACACGGCTTTTGTGGCACCCCCAGCTTTCTAAAAACAGTCATAGATAAGGCTGAGGAGATGGGCCATGACTTCAAGAAGGATTTTAACTTAAAGTTTGCTGTGGTTGGTGGGGAAATGGGTGGCGAGCCCCTGCGTAAGTTGTTCCAGGAGAAATACGGTATCTTCTGTATGGGAGGTGATACTTATGCTACTGCTGATGTTGGGACCATAGGTACTGGGTGTGAGAAACAGTCTGGTATGCATATTACCACTGATGCTATAGTGGAGATAGTGGATCCGGAGACAGGGGAGCAGCTTGGCCCTGGTCAGGAGGGTGAGATAGTAGTTACTCCATTCGATGAGGTTTATCCTCTTATTCGATTTGGTACTGGTGACTTATCGATGTTTGATGATGAGCCCTGTGCCTGTGGGAGAACAACCCTTAAATTGCCGAAGATTCTGGGCAGGTCTGGCGAGGCTGTCAGAGTGAGAGGGATGTTTGTCCATCCTAAACAGACGGATGAAGCAATTTCTAAGTTCCCTGAGATTCGGACATATCAGTTGGTGGTCACTCGTCCCGTGGATAGAGATGAGATGGTTCTTCAGGTTGAGCTTGCTGATCAAGTTGCTGGTAAGGAAAAGGCGCGAGCTGTTCCTAGCGCACTTGGCAACGAGCGCTGGGATTTTTCTGTCAAAGGCGTTGTCGATAGGGAGAAGTTGGCGGCTGCTGTGGACAAGGCCTTCAGGGATGCATGTAAGGTAAGGTTCGATCGTATGGATTTCGTAGCCAATGGCACGATTCCTGAGAGTGCCAAACGAATTGTTGATAAGAGGACTTATTAGCGCGATTGCGCCTTGTACCAATTTTTGAGGCTTATTAGATAATAAGGGAGTGAGCAATGGAAGCTAAAAAACCTCTGCCTCCATTTGAGGCGATGGAGAAGATGTCACGTGAAGAGAGGGGGAAGCTTTTAGATGAACAGCTAAAGTGGCTGGTTGCTCATGCTTATGAAAAAGCGCCTTCAACCAGAGCCAGGTTTGATGAGGCGGGTATTTCGCCATTAAATGTATCAGGTATTAAGGACCTGGAAAACTTACCTTTACTGAGGAAGGATGCTTTAGTGGATTTATACAAAGCCAATCCTCCTCTTGGTGGATTGGTGACTGTGCCTATATCCGAGCTGGAGAGGGTTTATGTGTCACCTGGCCCCATTTATGACCCGCATCATTCAAGTGAGACTTTCTGGCAGAGACATGTTTACCTGGTCAACGCTGTGGGATTTGGTAAAGGTGATATTGTTGTAAACAGCTGGATGTATGGTCTTGTGCCAGCTGGGCTCCTGATTGATGAGTCATTAAAGCGAGCCGGGGTTACGGTTATACCAATGGGTGTGGGAAACACTGAACTTCAAGTCCAGGTTATGCATCAGCTTAAGGTAACTGGATTTGTCGGTACTACAGGCTTTTTTATGACTGTCATAAATAAGGCTGAGGAGATGGGTTTTGATATCCGCAAGGATTTTAATCTTAGACTAGCTATAATTGGCGGAGAGATGGGTGGTGGGCCAATCAGGAAAACAGTCGAGGAGAAATATGGCATTGCTACTGGTGATATGTACGCCACAGCCGATGTTGGCCTGATAGCCTTTGAGTGTAGTGCCAAGAGTGGCATGCATATTGCCGAGGGCGTGGTATTTGAGATGATTAGTTACGAGACTGGGAAACCGGTTGAGTCTGGTGAGGTGGGCGAAATAGTTGTTACTCCGATTGATGAGACATATCCGTTGATACGCTTTGGCACCGGAGACATTGCTAGTTGGATTGATGAACCTTGTTCTTGTGGCAGGACTTCCCCTCGAATAACACGCCTTTTAGGTAGAGTAGGCGATGCCGTTAGAACCAGAGGCATGTTTATACATCCGCGGCAGCTTGAGCCAGCCATGGCTAAATTCTCACAGGTTGCTCAATATCAGGCGGTGGTGACCAGGCCAGGTACTCGGGATGACTTGACGCTCAAAGTGGAGCTTAAGACCGAAGAGGGAATCGATAAGGATAAACTGGCAAACGAGTTAAACCAGGTGGTGAACGAGGCGTTGAGAATCAAAGTAGACCGGGTTGAATTTGTAGCCAAAGGGGTAATTCCCGAATGGCATAAGCTGATAGTTGACGAGCGAGTCTATTGAGCTAAATTTACCGCCATCTCAACCTTTTCTCTGCGAGACAGCGTAACTTTATCAGGTGGCATTTTTGGCTTAGCGCCTGTAATCGCATAAGCATCTTCTAGCTTATTCCTCTTTATTGCCTTAAATTGTGGTAAAATAGAGCAAGATTTTATCTTCGATGGTTTTGGAACATGTCGATGCCGTTCGTTAATGAAGACAATGCTTCAAATGTGAGCTCAATTAATTGTGGCAAGCTCACCTGGGTTTATATTGAGAAGCCAACCACGCAAGATGTGCATTATTTAGCTAAACACTTTAACTTTCATCTCCTCAATCTGGATGATGTGTTGAGCCGGGTACAACGCCCAAAAATCGATGAGTATCCCGACCACCTTTTCGTTGTGGTTCATTTCCCTGTATATAACAAGGGGAATAGGGTTACCATACCCAGTGAGGTTGATATATTTGTTGGTGAGAATTACATGGTCACTATCCATAAGTCGGGTGATTTAAAGCCCTTGGCGAAATTTTTTAATGAGTGCCATGTCGACGAGGGAATATGTAACGCCTATATGAGTCGCAGTTCGGGCTTTCTCCTCTACCATATAATGGATAGGCTGGTTAATTATTGCTTTCCGATTCTCGACAAGGTGGTAGACAATGCTGAGAAGTTGGAAGACCTCATTTTTGCCAGGCCGGTTCCAGAGACGGTACATGAAATCATGATGATTCGACGGGACCTTATCTCTTTCCGTCGCATTATTCATCCTCAAATCAGTGTGGTCGAAGCACTGGAGCGGGAGGAATATCCTTTCTTTAAAGAAGACCAGGATATCTATTTCGGCGACATTGCTGACCATATCCGCAAAATTTGGGATGGACTGGAAGACTGCAAGGAGGTGGTCGATGGGTTGGCAGACACCAGCAACTGGCTGACTTCGCATCGGATTCAGGAGGTAATGCGGGTGCTGACCATTGTTATGGCAATCATGGCGCCAGCTACTCTCCTTGCCAGCATTTATGGCATGAATATACATTTGCCAGGCGGGGGAGTAGAAGATTTTCTGCCTCTGGGGATAATTCTCTTCATCATGTTTGGTATTGCCGCAGCTATGGTCTGGTTTTTCCGTCGCAGGCATTGGATCTAGGGTTGACCTGGGTGCGAGGGCTGTTGTGATGACTGTTTCTCATAGATTTGTAGTGGTAGTGGCACTCTTTGTCACCTGTCTCATAACGGCTAACATTATAATCGCTAAGCAGATAAGTATCGGCGGCATAATTCTACCGGCGGCGATAATAATTTTCCCTCTGAGCTATATAATCGGCGATGTTCTTACTGAAGTTTATGGGTACCAGCAGGCACGGCGTGTAATCTGGCTCGGCTTTTTGTGCAATTTGATCGCGGTGCTGGCTATCTGGATAGGCAAGATACTACCTCCAGCACCGGTTTTCGAAGCGCAAAGCGCTTATGACCGCATTCTTGGTAGTACTCCTCGTTTCTTGTTAGCTTCTTTTATAGCTTATCTCGCTGGTGAATTTACCAATTCATTCGTCCTGGCTAAGATGAAGATAATAACCAAAGGCCGCTGGTTGTGGACTAGAACCATAGGTTCCACTTTGCTAGGACAGAGTGTCGATACTGTGGTAGTTCTAACCATTGCTTTTTTAGGGGTGCTGCCGCTTTCTGTGCTGGGCATCATGATTTTAAGCCACTGGCTGGTGAAAACCATCTATGAGACTGTAGCTACTCCATTAACTTATGTCGTCGTAGGTTATTTGAAGCGAAAAGAGGGCATCGATGTCTATGACTACGGGATTGATTTCAATCCCCTGAGGGTTATTTAGTGGCTGGATGTGATAGGCTGTGGAGATTGAATTTATAGTTGACAACAATGTTGGCAAACTGGCGAAATGGTTGAGGATAATAGGCTACGATGCCCTGCTTTTTACGGAACAGGATGATGGCGAAATGGTCAAATTAGCCTTGGCGCAAAACAGGGTAATCTTGACTAAAGATACGCAGATCATGAGACGGCGGCTGGTAACCAGCGGCAGACTTAAAGCTATTCTTATTGAGGACGATGACTCTAAGGCGCAATTACAGCAGATTGTTGAGGATTTGGACTTGGACTATCAATTTCGGCCATTCTCTATCTGTCTCGGATGTAATCAAAAACTGGTGGAGAGGGACAAAGAAGAGGTGCGTGATTTAGTCCCGCCTTATGTTTTTGAGACACAGAGCCTGTATATGGAGTGTCCGTCCTGTCGTCGCATCTACTGGCGGGGCACGCATTGGCAGGCGATGATCCAGGAGCTGGAGAGATTTACGGCGCAGAAGCAATGATGGCAGAAGGTGGTCTCGGATTATGAAGGTTGTTACTGGGGAGCAAATGCGGAAGATCGATAGTAGTGCTGCTAGCATCGGTTTGCCCACTGAAACGTTGATGGAGAATGCCGGGCGGGCTGTGGCCGAGGAGACCAGGAAGCTTATCGGGGGTGTTGTTGGCAAGAGCATATTGGTCATAGTGGGTACGGGGAATAATGGTGGGGATGGTCTGGTGGCAGGCCGTTATCTGGAGGATTGGGGGGCTGAGGTCAGTATCTACTTATGCAGGCAGCGTCCAGCAGACGATAAGAACCTGGCGCTAGCTCAGGAGCGCGACATAACTATTGTTCAGGCTGACCAGGACAGTGATTTCGCCAGGTTGGACAGCCTATTAGATTCTTTTGAAGTGGTAATAGATGCCGTCTTTGGTACTGGCAGAAGCCGGGCTGTTGATGGTGTGTTTAAGGAAGTGCTGACCAGGGTGATAAGGTCTAAACAGAGGAACCCTGAGCTCTTAGTCATTGCCGTGGATGTCCCCTCAGGCCTTGATTCTGATACCGGGGCTGTTGACCCAAGTTGTCCCTATGCTGATGCTACTGTTACTCTTGGTTATCCCAAGCCTGGATTATTCAATTTCCCCGGCGCTGAAAGAGCCGGCATAGTTATCATAGCTGATATCGGCATACCGCCCAGTCTGGCAGAGAATATACCGACTGAGCTAATAACCGAAGATTGGGTTAAATCGGTGTTGCCTAAACGTCCTCTTAATGCCAATAAGGGGAGCTTTGGCAAAGTACTGGTAGTTGCTGGCTCGATCAACTATATCGGAGCTGCTTATCTTGCCTGTATGGGGGCTGCTAGAGTAGGGGCTGGTCTGGTAACGTTGTCTACGGCTTCAAGCCTGCAGCCAATTCTGGCAGCAAGAATGACTGAAGTAACTTATGTTCCTCTGCCAGAAGCTGAAGCCGGTATAATTGCTTCTAAGGCAATATCTGTTCTGAAACAATGGTTGCCCGACTATGATGTTTTACTTATGGGTTGTGGACTCGGGCAAAAGCCACAGGTTGTGGAATTCGTAAAGTCTATTTTGTTTGATGTGGTGCAAGGTTCCTCCCCGGCTTTGGTTCTTGATGCTGATGCACTGAATACTTTATCCCAGATACCAAACTGGTGGCAGAAGCTGAGTCAGGATGCTATACTTACGCCACATCCGGGCGAGATGGCACGGCTGGCTGGGGTTTCGGTGGATGAGGTGCAGCGGCAGCGTCTTGAGGTTGCCCGGAAAGCGGCTATGGAGTGGCGAAAGGTGGTTGTGCTTAAGGGGGCATATACTGTTGTGGCAGCACCTGATGGTCGAGCTAGAATCAGTCAGTTAGCTAACTCGGGATTGGCCTCGGCAGGTACTGGCGATGTGCTTACTGGTGTAATTGCTGGATTGGTGGCTCAAGGCCTGTCTCTCTTCGATGCTGCAGCTTGCGGTGTCTATCTTCATGGTCAGGCTGGAGAAATGGTAAGGCGGGAGATGGGTGATGCCGGGATGTTGGCCGGTGACCTTTTGCCAGCTTTACCTAAGGTGATAATGAGACTTAAACAGGTAGAAACATTTTAAGGTTTGGCGAGTGTAATGTTATTGGCTGTTGATGTTGGCAATACAAATATGACTATTGGTATCTTTGATGGTAGTAAGCTGAAGGCTACCTGGAGGGTGGCTACTGGTGTTCATCGTATGCCGGATGAGTATGCCAGCTTGCTGCTGAGTCTTTTCGAACGCCAGGGTATTGATGTTTCGAAAATTACTGATGCCATATTATGCAGCGTTGTTCCTCCGCTGGTAGGCGTTTTTGAAGAGGTGTGTCGGCGCTATCTAAAGGTCTCTCTTTTGGTGATAGAAGCAGGTGTCAAGACAGGGGTGCGAATCTCTATGGATAACCCAAAGGAGGTTGGTGCCGACCGAATAGTGAATGCGGTAGCCGCTCATCAGCTATATGGTGGTGCGGTTATTGTTATTGACCTGGGTACTGCCACAACTTTTGATGCTGTGTCTGAGGAAGGAGATTATCTTGGAGGAGCTATTGCACCAGGAATTGCTATTGCCACGGAAGCTCTGTTTGCTCGAACTGCTGTGCTGCCTAGGGTGGAGTTGAGCCATCCCAAGCGGGCTATCGGCAGGAATACCGTGGCGGCTATGCAATCTGGCATAGTCTTCGGTTATGCCGGGCTGATTGAAGGTATCGTAGCTCGGATTCAACAGGAACTGGGAGGTAAAGCGAAAGTGGTGGCTACAGGTGGCTATGCCGAGCTTCTGGCTGGGGAAACACCGGTAATCGAGGAGATAAACCCTGACTTGACGCTTGTAGGTCTGCGTTTAATCTACGAGATGAACAAGGTAAAGGATTAGAGATATGGGGCTAGAAGATAAGACTGTAGTGTTAGGTGTAACCGGCAGTATTGCTGCTTATAAAGCTGCTGAGTTAGCCAGCCAGTTGGCGCAGGCGGGGGCCAGGGTTGAGGTAATTATGACCGAAGCCGCTACAGAGTTTGTAACACCGCTGACATTCCGCAATATTACTGGCAGGCCTGTGGTTACCAGGATGTTCGAGTTGGCTTCTGAGCACAGCGTGGAGCACGTAGCTTTAGCCAAAGCCGCTGATGTGGTGGTTATAGCTCCAGCTACGGCGGACATTATTGCCAGAATAGCTGCCGGCATCGCTGATGACATGCTCTGCTGCACTGTGCTGGCTACAAAGGCACCTATTATCGTGGCTCCGGCGATGCATGCCGGCATGTATGAGAACCAGATAACTCAGGATAATCTGGCTAAGCTGAAGGCTCGTGGTTTCACCATCGTCGGCCCTGATTATGGTAGGCTCGCCTCGGGTGGGATAGGACTGGGGCGCCTTGTTGATGTAAATGAGATTTTAGGCACTATCAACCAGGTTTTGGGCAGGAGCCGTGACCTGGCAGGCAGGCGGATTGTGGTCACCGCCGGTGGTACTCAGGAGCCGGTTGACCCGGTTCGTTGCCTGACTAATCGCTCTTCTGGCAAGATGGGTTATGCACTTGCTGAAGCCGCCAGGGATCGTGGTGCTCAGGTGGTGCTGGTTAGTGCTCCCAGTGCTCTTCTAAAACCAGCAGGCATAGATGTGGTCAATATTGGCACGGCTCAGGAGATGTATGAGGTGGTTAAGAAGGCTGTAGCTAAAGCTGACGCTTTGATAATGGCGGCGGCAGTGGCTGATTACCGCCCCAGAAAGGTCTCTAAGAGCAAGATTAAGCGGGAACGAGCTTCTGGTTTGGCGCTGGAACTGGAGAGGACACCCGATATCCTCGGGGAGGTTAAAGGGAAATTCCTACGCGTAGGCTTTGCTGCTGAAAGTGAAAATCTTGTGGCTAATGCCAAGGGGAAGCTTGAGAAGAAACGGCTTGACCTTATCGTTGCCAATGACATAACAGCTAAGGATAGCGGCATTGGCGCAGATACTAACCATGTGGTGATAATTGACCGTAAGGGCAAAATGGAGAAATTACCCCTATTGCCCAAGCGTGAAGTGGCGGACAGGATTCTGGATAAGGTAACCCAGTTTTTGGGAAAAAGATAGTTGTAGTTTAGGGGTTTGGAGGTAGTGTGGTGGGCGACCCTGAGGGGTCGCATTACTTTATAGCTGGAGTTTTTGATATGTCTGAAATTCCAAAGGCTTACGAGCCAGGCGAAGTTGAGCAGAAGTGGTATCGCTTCTGGATGGAGCATGGCTATTTTACTCCGAAGATAGATCGTAAAAAGACTCCGTTCGTCATCATCATGCCGCCACCTAATGTAACCGGTGAGCTTCATCTGGGGCACGCGCTGACGGCTACGCTGGAAGATATTATGATTAGATGGCATCGAATGAAGGGCGAACCTGCGCTATGGCTGCCTGGAGTTGACCACGCAGGCATTGCCACCCAGGTGATCGTGGAACAGAAGCTGGCTGAGCAAGGACTGGATCGGCATAAATTGGGCAGGGAGAAGTTCATTGAACGTGTATGGGAGTGGGTGAAGAAGTCACGGCAATCGATTACATATCAGCATCAGAGATTGGGGGCTTCCTGTGATTGGACTAGAGATCGGTTTACTCTTGATGAGGGACCCAGCCGGGCGGTACAAACCGCCTTCGTACGGTTATATGACAAGGGCCTGATTTATCGAGGCGAGCGTATTGTCAACTGGTGCCCACGCTGCCAGACTGCCCTCTCTGATTTGGAAGTCCAGCATAAAGACATAACCGGTAATCTGTATTATCTTCGTTATCCCATGGCTGATGGCGATGGCTATGTCACTGTGGCGACTACCCGCCCGGAGACCTATCTTGGTGATACCGCCGTGGCGGTGAATCCTGATGATGCGCGCTTCAAGACTCTGGTGGGCAAAAAGGTCGTCCTACCGGTTATCGGCAGGGTGATTACTGTTATTGCTGATAGCGCTGTTGACCCCACGTTTGGCACTGGTGCTGTTAAGATTACCCCGGGTCATGACCCGGTTGACTTCGAAATGTCAGAGAGGCAGCATTTGCCGATAATAAAGATATTGAACGCTGATGCCACTATGAATGAGCAAGCTGGTCCTTATGCTGGGCTTGACCGCTTTGTATGTCGGCAGAAGGTATTAGCTGACTTTGAAAAGGCTGGACTGCTGGAGAAAATTGAGCAGCATCATCATTCCGTAGGGCACTGCGGTCGTTGTCAAACCATGGTGGAGCCTGAGGTTAGCAAACAGTGGTTTGTCAAAATGGCGCCATTGGCTGGGGCAGCAATTAAAGCTGTCATCGACGGTAAGATTGCCATAGTTCCGGAGCGCTTTACCAAGGTCTATCTCAACTGGATGGAGAATATACGTGATTGGTGCATCAGCCGACAGCTATGGTGGGGGCACCGCATACCGGTGTGGTATTGCCAGAAATGCAATGAAGTGACGGTGGCTATCGACGCGCCTTCAATCTGTAGCCACTGTGGCTCTAAAGATATCGTTCAGGACCCTGATGTGCTCGATACTTGGTTCAGTTCGGCACTTTGGCCTCATTCGACTTTAGGCTGGCCTGAGGATACCGAGGACTTGAGGTATTTCTACCCCACATCGGTTATGGAGACGGGGTATGACATATTGTTCTTCTGGGTTGCCCGGATGATTATTATGGGGTTGGAAGACACCGGTGACATTCCTTTCCACACTGTCTATCTGCACGGGCTGATTCGGGACGAGAAAGGCGAGAAGATGAGCAAGATGAAGGGGAATGTCCTTAATCCCACCGATGCTATAGGAGAATATGGCACTGACGCACTTCGCTTTGCTGTGACCACCGGCACTTCCCCGGGAAATGATATCAATCTTGGTCCCCACAGGTTGGAAGCCGGGCGTAACTTTGCCAACAAGATGTGGAATGCTGCCAGGTTTGTCCTTCAAAGCCTTGAAGCTAATCCCATAGAGAGCGGCGCCTTAGAAAAACTAACGCCAGAATGTTCAGAGCCGATAGAGGACCGCTGGATTCTGAGTCGGCTTAATCGCCTCGTTTTAAGCGTTGATGAGTTGATGTCCAATTTCCAGTTCGGGGAAGCGGAGAGGCAAATCCATGACTTTTTCTGGGGCGAATTCTGTGATTGGTACATCGAGATAGCCAAAATCCGCCTGTCCCGGTCGGATTCATCGCCTTTACCTGTGCTGGCATTCGCAATGGAGACAACGCTGCGTCTTCTTCATCCCTTTATGCCCTTC
>Ga0214474_1000859_pt1 | contig 14449 bp, 6 predicted proteins | sample RVTome_2_FD_187335 | JGI IMG/M metagenome (GOLD analysis project Ga0214474, IMG submission 187335) | Soil microbial communities from uranium-contaminated site in the Upper Colorado River Basin, Wyoming, United States - RVT95D214 HiSeq ...
GGATAGGTTAGAAGTCTTTTTCCCTCGATGCCAGTCGGATTGACAGGGCCCGTGTTTAGACCTATATTATTTTTGTAAGCACACGCGGGGAGAAAAAAGATGGTGAAGTACCGAGACCTGATCATAGTTCCCCTCTATCTTATCCTGCTTACGTCTGGGCTGTTCGGACAAGCTTCAATCAGCGGAAAAATATCCGGCAAGGTGGTCGATGAAGAAGGGAATGCTCTTCCGCTTGTCTCTGTGGAAGCGACCAGCCCCAAACTCCTGGGCAAGGCCGCTTGCACGACCGACGCAGCCGGGAATTATCATCTGCTCGCCCTGCCGCCCGGAGTTTATAGGATTTCGTATGCTCTTCAGGATTTCAAGACGGTTATCCGGCAGGATGTCCGCGTTCATCTAGACGGGTCCATAGGAGTTGATATCGTCATGCCGCGAGGTTCACCCGAAGAGATAGCCCTGGCCGCCGCCCCGGCGCCCCTAATCGACGTTAAGAGCACGACGGCCGGCATGACCATGGCGAATGTGATGTTCGGGCTTCTTCCGCGGGGAAGAAGCTTTGACAGCCTGGTTACGGTGACGCCAGGAATGAACGCCGAACCATTTTTCTTCGGAGGCGGCGGGCTTACGGTCGGAGGGGCTTCCAGCGCTGAGAATATGTACTTCATCGATGGGACCGATATCACGACCTCTGACCGGGGTATCCGCGGCCAAGAAGCGGCTTTCGAATTCGTCGACGAGGTCAGAGTCACGGCCGGAGGCCAACCCGCAGAATCCGGCGGCGCTCTGGGTGGAGTGGTTTCAGTAATCACCCGGCAGGGAGGGAATGAATTTCACGGCGAACTGATCGGTTACTATGAAGGCTCGGCACTGACCGGCAAAGAGAGAGATGTCCTCAGGCTAAATCCCTGGGATTTTATTAGGGATGATTATTTCAACTATGAGGACTACTACGGAAAAGACGAAACCCACCGGATCGAAGCCGGGTTCAGCCTGGGCGGCTATATTCTGAAAGACAAACTGTGGTTTTTCGGGTCGGCCCTCCCTGTTTATACGCAGGGTATCCGGAGGGTAGATTTTCTTTCCACGGAGGTGGAAGACGATCTGCCATATGACCGGAAAGATTATGCCTATAATTTTCAGGCGAAGATCACCGCTCAGCCCGCCAGGTTTGTGCGTTTGGGCGCGTCGTTCCTCAATAATTTCACAAAGTACAGGGGAGAGCTTCCTCCAAGGGATGGGACCGGCAGCATCAAGGATCTATGGGAAATATATGGTTATGATTATCCCAACTGGAGTCTATCCGGGTTTGCGGACCTTTCGTTCGGGAACAATATCTCGATCAACCTGCGCGGCGGCAGGTTTTTTTCTAACACGGCCAACCAGCAGGTCCAGCCGACAGAGCCCCGCTGGTATCTTTCAGGCTTCGGGACTCAGTATTTCAACGACAGCGCGCTCGAGATTCCGGCCGAATACCAGAGACCAAGAAACTGGGCAAACAGGAAATCGATCGATGTCATCGAGCGGGACGAGAGGGCCAGGTCGCATCTCGCTGCCGATCTTAGCCATTACCTGACCCTCGCCGGAGAACATACCCTAAAATTCGGAGTCCAATGGGTCCGCCTGGAAGAAGATGTCTTCGACGCCCTCAAATATCCCATCCCGGATGTCCGCTTCTACTGGGGCCAACCGATCTACGTCGCAGGAATAAACTACGGAATGGGCAACTACGGCTCCTATAGCGTGGCCGGAAACGAAGTCACCGGGCCCTCCGGCATTTGCTATGGCATGCACAGCGACCGATGGGCCGTCTATCTTCAGGACAGCTGGACGATCGCCGACTCCTTCACGCTCAACATCGGGCTTAGGGCAGAATCGGGGTATATACCGCCCTACACCACGGAACTTCCTCCGGGAATTCCAAAAGGCTCCAAGCCTGTTGACTTCAGCTTTGCCGAAAAACTGGCCCCCAGGATCGGGTTCATCTATGACGTCTTCGGCGATGCCGGGCTCAAGGTCTTTGGGAGCTACGGTTTGTATCATGACGTGATGGAAACGTTCTTCGGTGTCTCGTCCTTCGGGGGGCTCAAGCAGAAAATCGCCTACTACACCCTGCACACTTATGAATGGGATAAGGTCGGTATCGACGGCAATTATCCGGGCGAGTTGAAACTCGTATACGATTGGGCCGGGCCGGCCTTTGAGACCACAGACCCGAATATAAAACCCATGAGCCAGCGGAACTTATCCCTGGGCGCAGAGAAAAGGCTCGGGGAGAATCTCTCGCTGGCCGTCCGCTTCGTGCAGAATCACCTCCGCTATGCCATTGAGGACATCGGGGTGCACCTGCCTGGAGAAGGCATAGTTTCTTTCCTGGCCAATCCAGGCTATGGCTATTCGCTCTGGACGACCCACGGCGGCAAGCTGGATCCTGCCTATCCAGAAACACCCAAAGCTAAACGGGAATACACTGCGCTCACCTTGAGCCTCGACAAAAGGCTGGCCGATAACTGGCTGGCGGGTTTCTCTTATACCTGGAGCCGGCTGACGGGAAACTATTCCGGTTTGGCCAGTTCTGACGAAGCGGGGATAGTGGACCCCTATCTTGAAAGAGACTTCAACATCTGGAGCCTGTCTGACACCAAGGATCTCGAGCCCATCGATGGCCCTCTGCCGACAGACCGGCCCCATTATTTTAAATTCTACGGAGCCTTCACCTTCCCGTTTCGCTTGACCATTGGCGTCATCGTGAACGCGATGAGTGGCACTCCCGTCACTGAAGCGTGGCAGTACCAGGGAGCCTGGCATTAGCCCTTTAACAGAGGTTATGTCCGAGCGGGGGAATCCGGCGACAAACTGGAGAAGAAGCGGACGCCTTTCCTCTGGTTTGCCAACCTTTATGCTGAGTATGGCTTGAAATTGGGAAGGACCAGCCTCCAACTGAATGTCAACATCGACAATGTCTTCGACATCGCTACGGCCCGCCTTATATTCAACCGACGGAACCGGTTCGAGCTCGAGGTGCCTGAAGAGCAACTCCTATCGGGGAACTGGGATTTGGACACGGGGGAATGGGGTTACTATTCCCATCCTTTCTGGCTCAAACAGGACGAATTCTATCCCCCTATTTCGATCAGATTGGGGGCCAAGTTTATCTTCTAGTTTCGGTAATAGCCGACATCACAGGCAGATTCCGATCGCCGGTTCCCATCTCCCAGGTTGCGCCGCCGGCAGAGCTTTTCATCCGGCTTAAGACAGCATCCGCCTTGGCTTCGTCCCCGTGATATTTTGCCGAGGCCCAGGCGAAGACAGGGTCCTCATCGCCGCGGGCGGTCCGCCAATCAGTGAAAAGTCGGACGGCATCTTCCTCCTTCCCAATTTTTTTAAGGGCTATGGCGCCGAGTAGATGGACGGAATCCCAGCTCGACCGGAACTTATCCGTATCGGCGCAAACGGACGCATAGAGTTTATCGGCCTGTAGGCGGTCTCCCATTTTTTCGGCCGCAGCCGCCAGGATGAAGTTCTCCAGCCTCTCATCCACATCGAAAGGCTTTCCAACCCCCAGGCGTTCCGGCCAGAGCTTGGCCTTTTCGGCCGAGACGACGGCCGCTTTGTATTTCTTATTTTTGAGGCTTAGTGCCGCCGAAAGGAGATGGGCCTGCCTGTACAGGTCGCGGCCTTCCCAAGCTCCCTCATAGGGAAGGACGTTGGTCCGCTCAAGCAGCTTAAGGCAATCCTCAAGTCTCCCGTTGTGAAGGAGCGCCTTCGCATAGTCCATGGCCAGCGCGGGCTTCTCCGGTTGTTTCCTATAGATGGTCTGAGCGCTCTGGAGTGCGCGTTCAAAATCCCCGCTCTTCTCATAAAATTCGGTCTGGGCGCGCCGGGCCCGCCAGTTCTCCTTATCCAGGCTGACGGCCCTTTGGATATCGGCCAGGGTCCTCTCCCGGTCCCCTTCGCTCTCCAAGAATCGTGCCCTGGTCAAGTAGAACGGTGCCCAGTCCGGGTCATCGGCCAGGCCTTTGAAAAGGCCCTTGGCCTCCTCGATCATCCCGGTGTTCCAGAGCAACAAGCCAAGATAGTAGGGGGTCTTCCAGCCGGCCACGTTGGCCGCCGCCCAGCGGAGAACAAGGAGATCCTCGCGCCGATGAGGGAAGACAAGTTGAGGGGAAGCGGCTTCGGCCACTTGAAGATGCTGCCGGGTCTTGGTCCCATCCCTTTCTCGCCACAGATAGGCCAGCCAATAATCGACCATCGGATGAGATAGCGCCAGTCCCAAGACTTTTGCCGCCTCCTCGGTCAGCCCAAGGTTGGAATAGAACACTGCGAGCTCGAGGTAGGTTTCGTGAGGAAGTTCGCTGCGGATAAGGGAAGTGAAAGCATCGCGCCCGCTATCGCTCGAAACGAGAAGCGTGCGCTCGAACCGGACGAAATGGCTGAGTGGGTCGATTCGCAGGATTTCGTCGAGGGCCGCGGCCGCGGCTTTCCGGTCATCTCCCAGCCGCCAGAGAATCGCCTGAAGCTCCCGGGCGTTCAGGTTATAATTGTTATAGTCCAGCGAACGCTGAGCATACTCCGCCGCCCTTTCCAGTTTTTTTTCGATGACGTTCACTTCGGCCAACTGCTCATAGGCCGCCGAGCGGAACTCCATAGAACGGGCCGCCCAGCCGAACCCGTCCTTGGCATCGGCAGCACGGCCGAGTTGACGGCTAATCGTCCCGTAGATGAAGTTGGCTCCGGCGTCATAAGCGTCGATGGCCAGGGCTTTCCTGGCATAGTCGAGTGCCTTGATGTATTCGGCGCGCCTGAAATGGATCTCGGCGACCCGGGTGAGGGCCCGGACGTGGCCCGGTTCTTTCTCGAGGCAGGCCTGGAACTTGGCCAGGGCATCGGCGTAACTGCGCTGCCTGGCCAGCTCTTCGCCGGCGACGTATTGGCCCTCGGCTGAATTCCAGTTGAAATCCTTCGGCGCGACGACAGGCCGGCCGAGCGTGTTCATCTCCTTGTCGCGGCTGGCCCATCTGAGCTTCTCTCGGCCGAGTGTTACGGCGACCTCGTTTTTCTTCTCGCCGACCTCAATCGTCTGAATGAACGTCTCCATCGGCTTGAGCGTCAGCCTCTTGCTGAAAATTGTTTCGCCGCTCAGGGTGATGACGAGGTCGTCGTCGATGGGCCGGAGCGGGCAAAGGCCGACCTTGAGCGCGCCCTTAGCGCTCTCCACATTGAGAGCCGCATGGGGCGAGGCCGCCACCAGCCCGCCGATGTCCTTCACCGGGAACCAGATCTCCCTCCAGCGCATGACGGACTGCGGCGCAAAATAGATGTGCTTAAAAGGCGTCAGGCCGCTGTCGCCTCCAGCCTGGTTGTAGAGAAGCCCCGTCTGCGGCTCGGTGTACTGTTTTTTGGGCGGGTCGGTCAGCAGGTCCCGCCAAATCCCGCCGTCGCGGGCGAGCGACCAGACCCAGAGTTTCATCCCGGGCTTTTCGTCGTAGTGGGCCCAGTGGCCGTAGCCGAACCCGGATTTCTCGTAGTAACCGCCGAAGTATTCGTTGTATTCTCCAAGAATATGGTAGGACTTGCTGCCGCCGAAGTCGTTGTTCCGGTAGTATGAAGCGTCGCGGCCGTTCTCAACGTCCGGCCAGGGATGGGCGTCGCCGCCGTGGCCGATGTAGTGCGTCCCGGGATAATAGTACTTCAGGTCCTCACCGACCTCTTGGGCCGAGGTCAGCCAGTTGTAGAGAGAATCGTGAAGGGAGGTCGGGTTCCACCAGAAGCATTCGGTCTCGAGATAGGCGGCGTCCTTGGGGAGGCGCACGTTCACCCGCCAGACCGTCCGGGAGGGAAGGTCGATGGCTCCGACGATGCAGCTCACGCTCCCGTCGCTGTTTTCCTGCATGATATAATCCACCGGCGTCGCCGTGGTAGGGGTGTGGCCGATAACCCCGAAGTTGAGTTCGATGCCGCCCGATGTCCAGGGGCCGCGCATAGCGATTTCCCGGAACTTCACGACCGGGTTCCAGTAGATGAATTCCTTGTTTGTCGATTTCTCGACGGCGCCCCAGACCTTGCCGCCGATTTCGGGCGCGACGAGAACCTTGACATACGGGTTTTCCAGCCGGACCATCCTCCAATCTAGAGGACGGCCTTCGAGGCTGTAGCCGTGGAAACGGAAATAAGGATAGATGGGGCCGATGAGCGGCACCGGGTCAGGGTCTGAAAAAGGATAGGTCTTGAAAGTAACCATCTCTTCCTTGACCGACGCCTCCTGGCCGGAAGCCGCCGCCAGAATGACGGCCAGGATGAAAAGCAGGGCCAGACTGATCGCTTTTGGCTTCATGCTAACCTCCGCCGGATGGCGTTTTTTGGTTTTCAGTATATAACGTCTCATTCTCTGCCGCAAAACCTTTTCTGCGAACAGTTCTCCTTACTGCGTGCGTCTGGTCTTTTTCTTCTTACCCACAAGGAGAAGAGAATAAGGATCCTATTCAGCCGGTCAGAATTTTATTTGAGGACGGCCGTCTTCGCTAATTTCCCCGCGTGCTGCGATTCGTATTTCACCATGACCTCGCCCTTCCCCTCCACCAGGAACTGGTGCTCGACCTTACCGAAGCCGGGCACGACGAAGAATTGAACTTCGGGCCGGTATTTCTTGTAGGTGACCTGATCGCGATAGGGATCGGTTAGCAGCCCGCCGGCCACCACCTTGGCCCCTGTCCCCATAACTTTAAGCATGTCTTTCGGATAGAGGCTGGTCTTCTGCGCAAGGTAGCTCATGGTCGGAATGGCCTTGGAATTGACCAGCCGGGTCCGGACTCGATAGAGGTTCTTCCCGACCGGTTTGATCTCGGTCACTTCCAGTCCGACTTCGGGCACGTGCTTGGCCGAGAAGATCACGTTCATGGCGTTCCGGTGGACCAGGTCTTTGATCATAAAGGACGCCGACAGCCGGGAGCTCATCTTGACCCAGCCGCCAATCTCGATGTCCCCATAGGTCGGGTGCTTGAACGCTTTCCAGGCCTTGTACAGCTCTCCCTGGGCTAGGTTGTCACTGAACTTGATTCTCTCCCGGTCCGTGATTCCTCCCGACAGCATAGCCATCATCCCCTCCTCGGCGGGCGCTCCGGCTTCGGGTTTCTCCGCAGCACCCCGGAAGCTCTCTGTCTGCATCTGGAAAACCTCGGCGCAATAGGCATAAACGCCGAGGCTAGCGGTCAGCCACTCGATCGAGTCCCCGTAGGTGGTATAGAGGTCTTTCCATGAGATCAGATAGCGGTAGCCGGGGATGATTCGCTCGGCCTGCTTGCCGAGGTAGTCATAGACTGCGATATCCTGCTGCGGGTACTCCCCGAGCCCTTTCCGGCTGGGACCGCGGAGGATCATCCCCCCCATGTTGTGAAAGGACCAGCCGATACAGATATTCGTCTTGGCCGCGATCCACTGGGCCAGTCCCTTAAGCCCAACCCCTGAGAAGGGATATTCGCCCGATCCGTTCTGCGCATATGGCGGAGCCCAGTCGAAACCCCAGTTCCGGTTGGTGTCTACATAGCCTTCGCTGTCCTCGTTGACCCGGCCGTCTCCGTCGTTGTCGATCCCCTCCTCGCCGAGCATGGACCATTCACCGGTCTCACCCGGCTTGACCGGGATCATGAGGCGGGCATCCTCCGGGTCCGTCTTGAACCGGCCAAAAGGGTCCTTCTTGCGCATTATGCAGATGTTTCCGTCGCCATCCAGGTCATCGGGGAAATCCTCGTCCACGAGGCCGTCGTGGTCGTCATCGGTCGGGATGCGGAGGCCACGGTTGGAGCTTGATGTATTGGCGTCGGCGAAGAAGTGATGACGTCCGTCGACATTGACGACTGGCACGACATAAAAACACGTCCTGTCCAGGAGCCGAGTGATTTCGGGGTTCTTCCCGTAGTTGCCGAGGAGGTAATCGAGCAGGTAGAGCGAAATATCGCCACCCTGGATTTCGTTGCCGTGTATATTGCCGTCGACATAGACCCCGGGTTTGTCCAGGGGAGCGCCGGTCTTAGGATTATTAACGGTCATGACGTACAGAGGTCTCCCCTCTTCGCTTTTCCCGGCGACTTCGAGCGTCGTGAGCTGCGGAAAGGCGCTGTTCAGGGCCTTCAGGGCATCATAAACCTGGTCGAGCGTATAGTAATGATCGAAGCTCAGAGGAACGGTGATCTGCGCCTTGTCCTCGGGATGCGAAAATGCGAGTGTCGTCAGCAGAAGTCCGAATCCGATGAGTTTCTTCATTTTGCACCTCCCAGGTCCACCGTCCGCGAATCTCGCCAGGCCGTCTGCGTTTCGGCCTTGATCTCGATCCTGATGGGTTTCTCTGCGTGAATGATCCAGGTTGCGGTTTGCGTTCCCTGCGCCTGAACAGAGGGAATGAGGCTCCTCGTTTTTCCCTCCAAGACCTCAAACCCCTGTCCGTTCAAGGTGATGATCACGGGTAAAATGCGTTCGTTCCGCCGGCCCATGGCCGTCGGATAGGGCAGGCCGCCGCTGTTTTCTACCCAGACCTTGACCTCATAGACTCCGGCTCCCAACATCTTAACCTTGGCATCGGCGATCTTGATCCGGGGCATCTTTTTGGCGATTTCGAAAACCCAGGGGACCTGGCCCCTGAGGAGCCCTTCGATCATCCGGGGCGGAGGGGTATTGTCGGTGAAGGGCACGGCGCCGCCGATCTCGACCTCGCCGAGAGTCGGATGTCGGAAAGGTTTCCAGTCCACGAAGCCTTTGCCCTCGAGCTCTTTATCGCTCCAAGTGAGGAGCGCCTTGTCCTTGGGGTCGGCTCCTTCTTCGCTCGGCGGTTTGGGCATCTGCTTCAACATCTCGGCCATTTTTTTCGTGTCCATCGTTCCGCCCTTGAGGAGCTCGAAGACCTGCTTGGCTTTGAATTGGTCGGGCGCGCCGACGGACTTCAGGAAGGCGTCGACCTTTTCCTCGCCCAGGGCGATGAATTCCTCGTTGGTCATCTTCTCCAGTTTCTCGGCCGTGATCTCCTCGTCCTTCTTTTCTTCCTTGACCTCGGGGAGGGTCCAGAAGTCCAGGGCGAAGGAAGGAAGCCCGAGGTGATAGTAGGACCACAGCTCGAAGGATCCGTCCTTGTCGGGAGCCGGGTCGAGGCGTTTGGCGTCGAGCTTGGCGGCCTTCAGGAACTCCTTGAACTTCTCCGAAAGCTCCTTGTAGAACTTGAGGTCGTCCTCGAGCGGGTTGACCACCGCGCCCAGTCCCAGGAAGCTGGCGATCATGGATTCGGTGACTTCCATGCCGGGCGGAACAATAGGTTTGACCATCTCCATGATCTCGGCCATGGTGTAGGTCCTGTTGGGGTCGGCGTTAAGGAATCCGGCCATCTGCTCGGGGATCTTGATCTGGTTGAGGTCGGCTTCCCCCTTCCTTCCCGCGCGCGGCGGGATCAGGCAAAAATTAGTCTCCCCGAAAACGAAGGTCAGGCCGATCTCGCGGTGTTCGTCGAAGAACTTCAGCAGGGCAAAGGTCTCCGCTTCGCGGCCGGACCAAGAACCGGTCTCTGGGGAAAAGAACTTGAAGAGGTGGGGAAAGGTAACGCCGATGTCGACCCCGCCCGGACCGTCTTCGTTGTAGACGCCGTCGCCGTCGTTGTCGAGGCCTTCGGTGTAAAGTTTATAGACGCCTTTTTCTCCCTTGGACCAGTCGGCTCTCTTCAGCAACCGGGGCGACTCCGGGATGGGTATCCATTCGCCCTCGTGGTCTTTGATCCTTATCTGGGTGATCAGCCCGTCGCCGTTGAGATCTTCGACGCCGTCTTCGTCGGTTTGGTCGTCCATGTCGTCGTTGTGAGGAGCGGCATTTCGGGGGTCCCTTCGCAAAGGCTTCTCGAAAAAGAGTGAGGCGGCGTCAGGGTTTCCACAAGGCAGGATGTACCAGGTCCGGTCGGCCCGGAGATCGGCCTTTTCCAGAACGACCCTGACCAGGTAGAGGGCCGCCTCCGCCGAAATCGGGACCGTCCCTTCCATGTCGGCCGCGACGAACACGGCAGGGAGGGTTTTTCGGCTTTCCCCGGCTTCAGGGCCGATCTCGATGAAGATAAGATCGCGGCCGCCGGCGCTTTTAGCCAGAGAATGGATCTTGGCGACACCAGGATTGGCCCGGGCCAACTCCTGTAGTGCAGCCGTCAGCTCATCCGGCCGATGATACCGGTCGAAGGTCCATTCGGCCGCAGCGGCCGGGAGCCCTAGGGCTGTACCCAGTAATCCACAAAGAATCCAACACCTGAATTTGGAAGGATTCACTTGTCAGCACCTCCATGGCAATAAGTTGAGGTTCTCATTCTGTCAAATCCGGCCATCGAATGCAACGCAGCAGCATCCTGAGACAGCCGGCCTTTTCTGTTATACGAAACCGCGCCCAAACCGGTTCTAAAGCCGGTGGGAGTGACCGTTGGCCATTGGGTGAATCACCTGGCTTTTCAGGGCTCTTTTATTTATCATTGGCGCCAGGAGTTCCAACCATGATCAAGCAGAAAGTCTTCCCCACATATGGCGTTTTTCCCCAAGTCGCCGGATGGCTCATCCTTGGAGGCCTGTTCTTCCTTTCGAACTGCAGTGCCCCTCCTGTTCAAGAGACTGTGAAAATCTCCGGCTTTTTGAGGTCCTCGCTGCGGACCCAGCTCGATTCGGAAAAGCTCATCCTCTCCATCCCCTCGAGCCAACAGTACGGCGCCCATCTTCTGTATTTGACCGAAGAGCCCCACCAAACAGGCTCTCCGCGAAACTATAAACTGGCCGAATATGTCCGCGATTGCTTTCTGGAATATGGGCTGGAGAATGTCCACTTCCACGACACGCCCGCTCTCCTCGGGTACGGCCGTTCGCTCCTGGTGGAGATGACGGAGCCGGAAAAGAAAAGACTCAAGATGGCCGAAGACCCCTATCCCCCGGACAAGGATTCCGGCCTCTACGCCGATCCCTCCGTCGTCCCGTATCATGAATATGCGCCGTCTGCGGAGATCACAGCCGAGGTCGTCTACGCCAACGGAGGCAGCCCGGAGGACTTTGCCGAGCTCGACCGCCTCGGGATCGAGGTTAAGGGCAAGATCGTCATCATGCGTTACTCCAACCCCTACAGCTACCGGGGCTATAAAGTCTATCTGGCTGAGTCGCGCGGCGCCGCGGGCGCGATCATCTACTCCGACCCGCAGGACGACGGTTTTTTCCGGGGCGAAACATACCCTCAAGGACCCTGGGGGCCTCCGAGCCATATCCAATGGGGCGGAATCGTCTATGATTGGTTTGGATTCGGAATAACACCCTTTACCTTCCACTGGCAGAAGCAAGAAGACGGGACATGGGTGGAGGGTCCGGTGCGCGACAGGGCGCTGCCCAGGATTCCGTCGGTTCCGATGTCCCATGAGGATGCCTCGGAAATCCTGCGTTTATTGAATGGCCCGGCTGTTCCCGAAGGCTGGCAGGGTGGCCTTCCCTTCACTTATCATGTCGGTCCCGGCCCCGTCAAAGTCCACTTGAAGGTCGACAATGTGGAGAAGATCGCCCTGATGAGGAACGTCATTGCCATAGTCCGGGGAACTCAAGAGCCCGATAAATGGGTCATCGCCGGAAATCACCGGGACGCCTGGATTTACGGAGGACTCGACCCGAGCTCGGGAACAGCCGCTCTGCTCGAAGTGGCCCGCGCCCTTGGAACGGCCGTAAAACAGGGCTTCCGGCCCCGGCGGACGATCATCTTGGCCAACTGGGATGCCGAGGAGGACCTGCTGGGGGGCTCGACAAGCTGGGTAAAGGATAACCGCACCAAGCTCCTCCAAGACGGCGTCATCTATGTCAACCTGGACAGCGCCGCCTCGGGTCCGGACTTTGACGGAGGTTCCACCCCCGCCCTGGCCGATTTCTTGAGGGAAACGGCCAAGGCCGTCCCGCATCCGGACATCCCGGGCGGCAGTGTCTATGACCATTGGATTAAGTCCTCGAAGTCTGGGACGGCTGAGGTAGCCGAAATCGTCGGCGCCACGGACTACACCGCTTTCCAGGAAAATATCGGCATGAGCTGCATTGATATGACGTTTGACGGACCCTACGGAGTCTATCACTCGATGTATGACAACTATTTCTGGATGAGCCGCATCGCCGACCCCGGCTTCCGGTATAACGTCACTTGCGCCCAGCTTCTGGCTTTAATTCTCTGGAGGCTGGCCAACACCGATATCCTCCCCGTGGCTTATTCGAACTATGCGAAGTCGGCCCTGGCCGCCATCGAGGAGATCGAGAATATGGCCGGACCGCCAAAAAAGATTAGCCTGGAGCGGGCCAAGAAAGCCGCCCGGCGCTGGCTCAAGGAAGCCTCAGCCTGGGAAAAAGAGGCCCGGAAATTCCTCGATTCAGAAGCGAGCCTGGACCCGAACAGAGCTTCGGAAGTCAATTCCCTGCTCACGGAAATCGAAAGGGCAATGACTGAAGAGGAGGGGCTGAAGAGCCGGCCCTTTTACAAGCATCTTATCTATGCGCCCCAGCCCACCTATCGTACAGAGCTCCTACCCAGGATATTCGAGGCCATCAAGGCCCGGGAATGGAGCGACATCCCCCGCTACGAGGAGCAGCTCGTCCAGGCCTTTGATAGTGCCTCCCGGCTCATCCGGGTGGCCTCCCGTCAATTCTGAATCGGAGGAGAGGATGTCCTCTGAAAAAGCTCCTCGTCATTAAAATGAGGAACTGATTTTATATTGTTCTAAGCGGTCAAGATATCGTGCGAGTGGAGCAGCCGGGGCTTAACCTTTAATCCGTAAGGGCAGGCTTTTTCGCAATAGCCGGGACAGTCCGCGCAACCAAGCGGCTTCCTATCCGGCTCCATCTCTGCATAATAGGCCATGGCTTCTTTTTCCGTCCCGTAGTGTTCGAAGTACATGGCGTAGCGGAGCACGTCATTGACGGCGACATTGTTGGGGCAGGCGGACAAGCACTCCGTACAACTGACCCGGCAATAGAGGTTATGCGCCTGCTCCCGGTAGCTGCGGATCACGGCCAACGCGGCCCGGTCAAGCGGCCGGCCGGAAGCTGAGACGTACTCTTCGACATGGGAATAGCTGCTTAACGTCGGGATGCAGGTGTCGATATCGGGATTGCTCATGACCCAGCGGATGGCCGCCTGGGGATAGCTCACCTCCGGGCTGACCATGGATTTCAAGTTCCCTTGCATGCCGCCGGCAAAGATCTTCATGGCCACGGTCCCGATGCCCTTCTCCCGGACGGCCTTGACCAGAGGCTCGATCTCTTTGCCTTCCATGTGGTTGTACATGACCAGCACGACTTGGGCGAATTCCGTGTCCAGGGCCTGTTTCAGGGTGAGTCTGGCGTTGTGGGTGGAGAAGCCGGTGAATCGAACCTTGCCATCCTTCTTCAGCTGGTCATAGGCCGACAGAATCTCCTGATTGCCGAGGAGCGGCGAGAGGTCGCCGACCCCATGAGCCATGGCCACATCCACGTAATCGGACTGGAGACGCTTGAGGCTGTCTTCCATCCGCTTGATTACAGAGGCCTTGTCGATTTTTTGGCGGAAATCGTAGGGGTGCTTGGTGGTAATTATGACCTTGTCGCGGACTTCCTTGAGCCCCTGGCCGACGTAGGTTTCTCCCCTCCCCCGCAGATAGCCCTCGGCGGTGTCGAAATAGTTAACGCCGCATTCCTGGGCATAGCGGAGCACGTTGCTTTCGAAAAGGGATATCGCTCCGCAGGAGACGTCCGAGACTTTGAGTCCGGTCTTTCCCAGCGGATTGTATTTTTTTATTTTTGGCGTCGCCGGTCCCCCTTGACCGGCATGGACTCCAACCGGTTCGGCCTCGATCCGGTGGGCGACGCCAAGACCTGCGACGCCCGAAGCCAGCGCCGCCAAAAAATTTCGTCTATTCAAGCGGGACATGAATCCTCCTTTTCCTTTATTTTTTCCTGGCCTCGATCGGCGCCAAGGGTTTCAGCTTGGAGGCGATAGAGGCCGTGTCCACGGCGATAAATTGGATGACATAGGTGTTGCCGCCCCGGGGCATGGGCATCATCAGCCGGGCGCCCTGGGCCAGCTCGTTCTGGTTCGGGGCCTCGCCGGATGAGGCGTAGAAGACCACTTCGGATTCCACGCCCTCAACCAGGAAGGACAGCTTGTCGCCGGTCCGAAGCCCGGCTTTCTCGACGTCGACTTTCCTCCAGTTCGTGCTAATCGACAGGCCATACGGAGAAGAGTTGAAATCCAGGACGTTGCCTTTCAGCTGGCCGGGCCCGGCTTCGGTCGCCCCGACATTGACTTCGAGCCGGGAAAAGAAATCCCCTGGGAGCAGCTGGTTCAGTTTGACCTCGGTGACTTCGGCCAGGTTGCCCCGTGTGCCAACTTGGGAACTGAACCAGGCAAGGGGCATGTTCAGCCCCTCGGCAGACTCGAAGGGGCCGAAGTCGGTGTT
>Ga0214474_1000862_pt1 | contig 14438 bp, 13 predicted proteins | sample RVTome_2_FD_187335 | JGI IMG/M metagenome (GOLD analysis project Ga0214474, IMG submission 187335) | Soil microbial communities from uranium-contaminated site in the Upper Colorado River Basin, Wyoming, United States - RVT95D214 HiSeq ...
CGGAGGTGCACGCCAAATTAGTCGGACGGATTAATGACAAGATTTTGAAAAACCGGGACAAGATCGCAGAGACGGAGGCCTATTTTCTGGAGGATTCGGAAATCGCCCTGATCGGGTATGGGTTCACCGCTCGAACAAGCCTATTTGTTGCCAAACAATTGAGGAAGGAAGGATTGGAAGTTGGCCTGTTAAGATTGAAGACCCTCTGGCCATTCCCAGAGAAGGCAGTGAGGGAGATGGGAAAGAAGGTGAAGACCATCGTGGTGCCAGAGATGAATCAGGGACAAGTGGCGGGAGAGGTGAGAAAATACTGTTCCTGTGAGGTCGTCTCTCTGGGACAGACCAATGGAGAGGTTATAAGACCGGAAAAGATGATAGAGGTTTTACGTAACTTTGCGAGTAAACCATAAACCGTGAGGCACAAGCCGTAAGGCGTTATCACTTTACACCTTACGGTTTCACGAGTAACGAGGTGTGGTAATGGTTAGAGCAATGGAGAGATATATCCGGCCAGGGGTGAAATCGACACCCTTCTGCCCTGGATGCGGCCATGGTATTTTGATGGGTCTGATCTTGAGGGCCATCGATGAGTTGAAGATGGATATGAAGAAGATGCTCTTTGTCTCGGGTATCGGATGTGCTGCCTGGATTCCAAGCCCCCATTATGACGGAGACACCCTGCACACCCTTCATGGGAGGGCCCTCGCCTTTGCCACAGGGGCGAAACTCTATAATCCCGAGCTGTGTGTCATGGTGATCAGCGGAGATGGAGACCTCTCTTCCATCGGGGGAAATCACCTGATCCACGCAGCAAGGCGAAATATCGATCTCAAGGTGATCTGTGCCAACAATATGATCTATGGGATGACCGGAGGCCAGGTGGCTTCCACCACACCAAAGGGGTCGAGGACCTCTACCACGGCAGAAGGCAATCCCTATCGTCCCTTCGACCTCAGTCAATTGGTTGAGGCGGCCGGAGCCACTTATGTGGCCCGATATGGAGTCACCCAACCGATTGCCTTAATCAACTCCATCAAGAAGGCCCTCCTCCACGTGGGATTCTCATTCATCGAAGTCCTCTCTCCCTGTCCGACCCAGTTTGGGAGGAGGAATCGACTCGATCGACCGGAGGGGATGATTCAAGACCTCATCCAGCGGTGTATCCTGAAGGAGGAGGCAGAGAGGTTGACAGAGGAGGAGTTGGAGGGGAGGATCATCACCGGGGAGTTCTTGTCATGTCAGAGATAGCGCAGGTGCTTTTGAGCGGTTTTGGAGGTCAGGGGATCGTCTTGGCAGGTCTGCTTCTCGGTCAGGCAGGAGCAGTCGATGGGAAGCATGTGGCTGGATCGAGTTCCTATGGTGCCCAGGCCCGGGGTTCGGGCTGTAAATCAGAAGTCATCTTTTCCGATCGTTCCATCGACTTCCCTCATCTGACGATCGCAGATATCCTGGTCGTCATGTCCCAGGGAGCTTATGATAACTTCTATAGCGACATCAAGGCAGATTCGGGGTTCATCTTCTATGATCAAGGACAGATCGTTCCCAAGGAGGGCCTCAGGGTCAAGCAGATTGGGATACCTGCCACTGAAGTTGCCCTTAAGAGATTGAAGAACGCTCAGGTGGCCAACATTGTACTCCTGGGGGCTCTCATTGAGAAGACGAAAGTTGTTACCCTAAGAGCGATCAAGAAGGCGATCCATACCCATGTGAGCGAACGCTTCTGGGATCTCAATTTGGAGGCCCTAAAGGTGGGAACAGAGCTGGGGAGGCGAGTCCATGGTTGAAGGAAGGGCCTATCGACCGGTCATCCGATCCGAAAGGTGCCAGACCTGCAGTGTCTGCATCCGGGGATGTCCTGCTGAGCTGATCCCGGAATACCGAAAGGAGAAAGAGAGCCTTCGGGCCGCTCTCTATGGAGGCAAGATGGCGGACAGGCCAAAGAACAAGGTTCCCCTGCCCCCCTGCCAGGAGGCCTGTCCTATTGGCCAAGACGCAAGGGGCTATGTGTCGCTGATTGGCAAGGGGAAATTTAGAGAAGCCCTTGAGATCATCCGCGAGGTCAATCCCTTGCCTGCCGTCTGTGGGTTTATCTGCCACCACCCCTGCGAGGAGGCATGTCTCAGAGAAGGGGTGGATCAACCGGTACCCATCCGTCGATTGAAACGCTTCGTTGCAGAATATGAGAGGAGCGGAGGAAAGATCCCAATAAAAAAATCAAAAAAGAGGCGAGAGAAGGTCCTGGTCGTTGGGAGCGGACCAGCCGGTTTAGCAGCTGCAAATGATTTGAGCCTCCTTGGCTTCAGGGTGACGATCTTTGAAGCCCTTCCGGTATTGGGGGGGATGTTGAGAGTGGGCATCCCAGAGTTTCGGCTTCCCAGAGATGTCCTTCAGATGGAGATTGAAGGGATCGCGGCATTGGGTGTTGAGATGGATGTGAACCATCGGTTCCAATTTGATGGGAATGGCAAGACCCTCCAGAAGCTTGGGTTCCAGGCCGCCTTTCTTTCGATTGGGGCCCACCGAAGCGTGAAAATGGATATCCCGGGCGAAAGGCTTGAAGGCGTTCTTCCGGGAGTTGAGCTTTTACGGGATATCAATCTCGGGAGGAGAACGAAGATCGGGAGAAAGGTCGCTGTCATTGGTGGAGGAAATGTGGCTCTCGATGTGGCCAGATCAGCCATCCGTCTCGGTTCCAAGGAAGTTGAGATCTATTATCGAAGGTCGAAGGGGGAGATGCCCGCCATCCCCGAAGAGGTGGAGGAGACGATCCGGGAAGGGATAAGGATCCATTTTCTTGTCTCTCCAAGGAAGATTATTGGAAGGGGACGAAGAGCAATTGGAATGGAGTGTATCAGGATGCGGCTCGGCGAGCCGGACGGGACAGGAAGGAGGAGGCCTGTTCCAATCGTAGGCTCCGGCTTCAGGATTGAGGCCGATACGATCCTTGCGGCCATCGGTCAGAAGGTGGATCGGGTTGCTTCAAAAGGGCTGGATACCCATCCAAACGGGACAGTCCGCGTCCATCCGGAGACGGGAGAAACCAGCATCAAAGGTGTTTATGCAGGGGGGGATGCAGTGACAGGGCCCGGATGGGCAATCGATGCAGTCGCTGCCGGAAAAAAGGGAGCCCGATCGATTCATGAGTATCTCTCTTGATACGAAAATGACAAATGACAAAGCTCAAATGTCAAATTACTAAAGAGTCCATAATTGAGAAGGCATATTCTTTTGAAAATCTCCCCTAACCCCTCTTTGCCAAAGAGGGGAATTCCTCCCTTTTTTAAGGGAGGGAAGGAGGGATTTGGTCTTCAGTGTCTATACAATTATGGGCTGGCTAGTAAGTCCAAAGCCCAAATGCCAAAAATTTGGATTTTGGAATTTGACATTCGTTTGAAATTTGGATTTTGACATTTGGAATTTGTAGTCAAAGGTAAAAAATGGCCAAAGCATGTGAGAAAAAAGCTGCAAGAAGTCTCAAAAGGAGAACCCTTCCTCCCAAGAGACGAAGAGAAACATTTTCTCAGGTCGAACTGGGCCTCCTCAAAGAGGAGGCCATCAAAGAGGCGGACCGTTGTTTGAGCATGAGGGCATGTGAATCGTGCGATATCTGTAGCTTCCTTTGTCCGGACCTCTGCATCACCCGGGATGAAAAGACAGGAGAGGTATTGATCGATCTGGACTATTGCAAAGGATGCGGGATCTGTGCCTTTGTCTGTCCGAAAGGGGCAATCGAAATGATGTTGGAAGAGGGGAGGGTTTCAAAGCCCGGAGAATATGAATCCTTATGAAGGGTATAAAGAAAATTTATGACCGCTTGGCGTAAGAGAGAGAGGGTCAGTGATCGGAGAGTTGAGCCCGAACCTTTCCCTTCACCTCTCGGTTGACCACAGACCTTGGCCATCTTCCGGTGAGAACATCCGCGACATTCTTCGCCGTTCTTCGCTTTAATTCGCTGATCGATTCCACAGAATAGAAGCTGACATGAGGGGAGAGGACGACGTTTTCCATCTTTAATAAAGGGCTTTGGGGATCCGGCGGTTCCTTTTCCAGCACATCCAATCCTGCACCGGAAATTTGGCCTTTGATCAAGGCCTGAATCAAGGCTTTTTCATCAACAATCGGGCCTCTTGAAGTATTGATGACGATAGGTTTCTTCTTCATCTTTCCGAATTCCCGTTCTCCAACCAAATGGCGTGTAGAATCGTTTAATGGACAGTGGATGGAGATGAAGTCGGATTCCTTCAAGACCGTATCGAAGTCTTTTAGTTCAACTCCTACAGGAGCCTTCTCAAGATAGGGATCGAAGGTCATCACCCTAACGCCAAAGCAAGAGATTCTTTTTGCCACTTCCAGGCCGATCTTTCCACATCCGATGAGGCCTAGTGTCTTTCCCTGGGTTCGATAGATGGGAATCCCCAGATGAAAATCCCATTGACCCGATTTCACCATTTTATCAAAAAAAGCAGTTTTTCTAATCAATGTCAGGATCATGGCAAGGGTCTGGTTTGCCACCTCATCCATACAATAGTCGGGAACATTAGCAACGATGATTCCCAAATCCGTGGCTGCTTTGAGATCCACGGAGTCCACTCCAACTCCGTAGCGTGAAACCACCTTGCATTTTGGAAGGCTTTCAAGAATCTTCCGGGTCAAGAGCGCATACTGGTCTAATAGCCCGTCAGCCTCTTTGCACGCCCGGATCACATCCTCCTCTTTCTGGACTTGAGCCAAAGTGAGTTTGGCACCGATGCGACCAAATTCCTCCTTCTCCTCTTCAATGGACCCATGGTCGCAGTCGATGATGACCACCTTCCAGTCTGCTTTGTTCATTGGATGTCTTTCCTCCTTTCGAGAATATGACCGTAATGAAATCCAAAAGACAATGAATTATTTATACACCATATCTTTTAGAATCACAAGAACGAACTCCTCACCTTAAGCATTTTTTCCGTGATAGACATGACGAACCTATGCCATTCTGGAAGCAGATAGGCCGGCTGAAAAAATTTTAGAGCGCTACTTTTAACTGATATGGCCTGAAGGTTGAAAAACCCCTAAAAACGTTATCTGAGTGAATAAGAAATTGGCCCTTACATCCGATTGAGCGCAATTCTAAAATTTTTGAAATCCGGTCTGTCTGCTTCCAATAATATCACAGATAGGGAGATGCTTTCCTCCTCTTCCCCAACTATGCCTTTTTGGTCGCCTGCCGGAGCACTTTTTTATAATACTCATCATAAACCGTGCACCCCACTTGTTCTTGAGACCTCAAGAGGATGCTACATCCTCCACAAGCTGTACAGAAGTTGACCTGATTGATATTTCCGGACAGGATCTTCTTTGGAAAGAGTGGATCTGCAAGGGATTGCCTTCCAATTCCCACGAGGTCTACATTCCCATCTTTCAGGTTCTTCTCCGCCCAGTAGAGAAAGCTCTTCTTCGATGGATCGGGTTCCTTCAGATCATTCTTACCATCCCTGAGGTAGCTGTACCCTGAACCGATCACCGGAATCTTGATCAATTTCTTTACTGCTTTTGCCCAACCAAAATGTCTGAAGACCCCTTCGGGAAAGTTTTTCGTCGGCCTCACAATCTCAGGCGTAATGGCAGGTATACCGGCAGAGACATTGATATAATCCATGCCCAGATCTTCGACCACCCTGGTGAAGGCGAGGGGTTCCGAGTCATCTTCGATCACTTCTCCGGGTCCTGTCGCGCCAAAACCTCCAGGAATACCCTCATAAAAGGAGTACCTCACGCCTATCAAGAAATCGTCTTTTACCGCTCTCTTAATCTTTAAAGCCGTTTCTTTAAAGAATCTGGTCCGGTTTTCAAAACTCCCTCCATAACGGTCCGTTCTTGTATTGGCGGGGCGCATCATCTCTCCGCACAAATAGCCATGACATTGTTTGAAGTCCACTCCGTCCGCGCCCACCTGTTTTGCGATGACTGCCGCCTGGACGAACTTCTCTCCGATCCCTTCGATCTCTTTTTCCGTCAGGATGTGGACGTTCGGATCTCCAGTGGGATAGACGGAGACAACCTTAGAGAAGGATGGGCCACTGATCCTCCCCGAGTGATTGATCTGAAAGATGATCAAGGGTTTCGAGTTGATCTCCTTCATCTCCTTCACGAGCCGCTCAAGTCCTTTTGCACTCTCATCGGTAATCTTCAACTGATGCTTTCTTGCCCTGCTTTCATAGATGATGGTGAGAGATTCGACCCAAATCATACCTGCCCCGCCTTCGGCCAAGCGGCGATATCGCCTGAAAGTGAGTTCTGTCGGATTCCCCTGATCGTCACTGTCATTACATTCCATGGGCTGATTGACAATCCGATTCGGCGCAGTCCTTTTCCCAATCTGGATGGGTGAAGAGATGATCTCCAAATCCACTTTACGCCTCCTTCGGGCAAAAGATGAAGGTGACTGGTTTCCTTTTTTTCAGAACCATCTTCCCCATTTGACTTTGGATAACGATATATTTTCTCCACTTTAATTCATCAGAAGGACGAGGATTCGTATCTTCAAAATGCTCAAAGAAGAGATGGGGGCCCCTCGATTCTTTTCGAAAAAGGCAGGCCCTTAAAATCATTTCTGCTACCTCCAACAGGTTCTCCGTCTCTAACGCAAAGGTGAGTCCGTTTTCCTCCAAACCCAGTCCCGCCTTTTTCAATCCTTCTAAGATTTTCAAGGCTCCTTTCAAGCCCTCTTTGGTTCTGACCACGCTGGCAAATCTGGAGGTGACTAATTGGATCTCTCTTCTTACCTCTCGATCCGTTCTCCCTCTTTTCATCGTCTTTATTTTTTTTGCATAATCTGCAACTCGATTGGGACTTATTTCAACCCTTTGAGTCGATCGGGCTTCAACAGCTGCCTCCCGGCCTGCAATCTTCCCGAAGACTTGACCATCGAGGAGGGCATTTCCGCCCGGACGATTTGCACCATGCTGACCGCCTGCACACTCTCCAGCCGCATATAAACCTTTCAGTGACGTGTTTCCCCTCGCTCTGATTTTGATTCCACCCTGAAAGTGTTGAATCGCCGGAGCGATCTTAACTCTTTCTCCAGCCCATAGATCGATTCCGTTTTCCTTAAGCCATTGGATGGATTGGGGATTGATCTTTCTTAAGCGTTTGAGAGGGGATCGATCCCTTTCCTCAAGGCTGATTTTTTCCTTAACCTCTTTTTCGTACCTCTCCTGCCATTTCGTCACCAGATCATTAAATCTAAATCCCTTGGGATTCTCTGTATAATCCAGAAATATTTGATGACCCCTCGCCATCTCCTTGTAGACAGCGATGTCGATCAAGTGGGTTTTCTTCTCTATGGAGACAGGCCAGCTGGCTCCTTTTTCGAAGATAAGGTTGTAGATCTCCGGCAGGGGAGTCCCTGCTGGAAAGTAATTCTGTAAGAACTCTTGGCCCTGGTCATTCAAAAATCTGGGCAAGGCCCTCATCATACTCCCGGAGCAGGCCAATTTGGTCTTGACGGAAGAGAGGCCGATCTGGATAAATTCCATATTGACCAGCTCGGCGCCTGCACGATAAGCCATGGCATAGCCGTCTCCTGCCATCCCTGTTGGAAAGACATTGACTCCGAAGGCCTCTCCTGCGCCACCCGTTGCTAAAATGACGGCTTTGGCAGAGAAGACCTTGAACCCTTTCTCAATCTCCTCTTCTCCCTCATCGAATCCAAAGGCACCGATCACTTTTCCTCGATGTTTGATGAGGTCTGTTGCCATACAGTGATCGATGATCGTGATATCCATTGAGGAGATTTTTTTAAGCAAGGCCTCTTCAATATGATTGGCTGTCCTCGGCCCCGTATAGCAAGCCCTGGCATATTCAGAGCCGTCTGTAATGAACTGATCTGCTCGACCGTTTTCCTTTTTTACAAAGGGGACTCCCAGATGATCCAGATATTCGAATGCTGTTTGAGCCTCTTTGGCTAAAATCAATGCCAGATCGCCATCTGATACATAACCTCCGATCCGGTAAATATCCTCAGCATGATACTTCCAATGATCAGGGCCTGCGGGTTCTGTGTAGGGAAGGGTTGCATGGAAGGCCATCCGGTCAGAACAGGCGGTAGCGGTGACACCCGACTGCCCCAACATTCCTTTTGTAAGAAGAACGACCTTTCCCTTTTTGAGGGTCTCTCTCGCCTCAATGGCGGCCCTGAGTCCAGCACCTCCTCCACCGATGATTAGAACATCGCACGTAATGATCTTCAACTGAATCCCCGATGAAATCCGAGCCTTCGCGCAGGCAGGCGAAACAAATCCAAAATTCAAATTCTCAAAACCACAGAATATCTCCCTCTTAGTTCACTTTCCATGTGGTAGCAAAACAGCTTTAATGGCTTCTTTCGTCTTCATGGCCCTTATGGCGTCGTTAGCTTTTTCTAATGGAAAACGGTGAGTGATCATTTTTTTAAATTCGTGGAGATGGCTCAATATGAGTTGAAGGGCCATGTGAGTATGCCGGGTTTCACTTACCCATACTCCTTGGAGGCGGAGGTTTTTTCGTCCGAGATCGTGAAAGCAATCGATTTCGATCGTTCCGTGAGGTTCTCCAAATCCTGCCGACATACAAGCCCCTCCCATACGAACGAGGGAGAGGCATTCCCTCAGGGCATCGACTTCGCCCGCCATTTCAAAGGCAATATCTACTCCTCTGCCATGGGTGAGTTCCATCACTGCTTCCTTTCGCTCTTTCTTGGAGAATCGATGGCGATTGAGGAGGTGCGTCGCTCCAAAGGACTGACACATCTTGAGTCTCTCCTCTGTCCCGCCGATACCGATGATCTGAGAGGCTCCAAGAGAGTTGGCAAAGGCTACGGCAAAGATTCCAAGGGGACCCACACCCTGAACCAATACAGAATCTCCAGATTCCATTCGAGAGAGATCGATCGCGTGAGCGGCTGTGGCGCCAGAACATGAAGCAGGAACCAAAGTCTCCAGTTCGATATTGGATTGGATCTTAAAGAGGTCGACCTTTTCGACTAAAAGAAGGTATTCTGAATAATTTCCAGTGAGGTGGGGAGGCTCTACGCAGGAGGTATGAATGCCATAGACCCATCGGTTTGGACAGAGGGATGGTTCCATCTTCACCTTGCAGAAGTAACAATGGCCACAGGTCACTCCTCTGTTCCATAAGACTTTTTCCCCTTGATGGAGTGGAATGCCATAGACATCCTGTTTTTCTCCCTTCATCTCCACGATCTCTCCCACTCCTTCGTGGCCAAGGATCATGGGAAGTCGAATACGCGGATCCCTTCCTTCCCACATATGGACATCAGAACCACAGACACCTGCCGCTTCGACCTTTACGAGAACCTCACCCTCTCTGAGTTTTGGTAAGGGGAATGTCTTCAACAACAAGGGCTGATTGAATTTTTCTAGTACAATGGCTCGGGCTTCGCTCTTCAACGTCGGAGATTCCTCAATTCGGTATTCATTTCCTTTAAAAGGCATGGGCATGCAAGTCTGCGGCAAAAAGGATTCTAAGGATTCCAATTCCAATCTTTTTCATGTGATGCTTTCCTGATAGGATCCTCTTCTAAAAATCTTATTTATTTTTCCCATCATCGCAGACATCACCTTTTTAAATAGATTCGTCCGTCCCACAATGGTTAAAACGATAAAAAGAATTAAGATGAGCGAAATGGGTCGAGTGAAGAAAGGAATCATTTCTCCATCTGTTAATACGAGGGCCCTTCTTAGATTCTTATCCAGAAGGTCGCCCAGAATGATGCCGAGGACAGTTGGGGCCACGGGGTACTCCATGGCCCTCATGTAATAGCCGATGATGCCAAAGATAATCATGACATAGACATCAAACATACGGCTTTGAATCGCATACGAGCCGATTGCACACAGGACAAAGACAAAGGGCATCATCTTTTCCCTTGGAATGGTGAGAACCTTGACGAGGGCTCGCACCATTGAAAGCCCAAGGACAAACATGGCGCAAGTGGCCAACAGCGTCATAGCTACCACTTGATAAATAAAATCAGGAAATTCAATCATGATGAGAGGACCCGGCCGGACGCCATGGATGAACATGGCTGCGAGGAGAACGGCTGCAGGGGCTGATCCGGGGACGGCCAGAGAGAGGACAGGAATCATGGCCCCAGGAACGCAGGCGTTATTTCCTGTTTCTGCTGCCAACAGACCCTCTTTGCTTCCACGGCCAAATAGGTCCCTTTCCTTGCTGGCTCTTCTGGCAAAGTCATAGGAGACCCAGGCTGCGATATCTTCCCCCACACCCGGGATGGCCCCGATGATCGTTCCGATGACACCCGAGCGTAGAATGGTTCTCTTGTATTTGATAATGTCACTTAATCTTGGGATGACTCTCTCTATTTTCGAATCGATTAATACAAATTTGGGTTGTTTCATAATCATGAGGGTTTCAGAAAAACCGAAGACTCCTACCATGGCCGGAATGAGTGCAATTCCTCCGGAGAGTTGAACGCTTCCGAATGAGAAGCGTGCATAGGCATGCATCCCTTCCATTCCAATCATGGCAACGAAGAGCCCGAAGAACCCTGCAATCCAGCCTTTTAAAGGATCCTTGGGAGCAGTGAGGTTGCCGCAGATCACAATACCAAATACGCAAAGCCAGAAGAATTCAAAAGATTTGAAGTTGAGAGCAATATTTCCAATCAGGGGTGTGAAAAAGGCAAGCATGATCATTCCGAAAAGGGATCCCAAAAATGAGCCCGTCGTTGCCAGGCCAATTGCTTCTCCTGCTTTTCCTTGCTTAGCGAGTGGATGACCATCCAGGCACGTGGCAGCATTGGCAGGCGTCCCGGGAATATTTAGCAGAATGGCGCTCCGGCTGCCTCCGTAAATGGCGCCAATATACATGCACATGAGAATGAGCACGGCGTTTTCAGGGGCCATTTTATAAGTAAGTGTGGTCATGAGGGCCACACCCATCGTGGCGGTCAGGCCTGGAAGCATGCCCACGATGATCCCCAACTGCGTGCTCCAGAGAACATCGAAGAGATTCCCTGGATTCATGAACATCATCACCGCATGACCAAATCGGACAATCCCATCCAGCATACAGATTCCTTATTCAGGGAAGGTCAACCAGAAAGAGATATCGAAAGACAAGAGTGACCCCAGCAGAAACAAATATCGCTTCAACGAAAGAATAAAGTATGGTTTTCTTCTGAGACGACATATTCTCTTTTGGCCGATACTCAAAAATCAAAATGAAAAATAAGATGTAGAGGCCGGTGGCCAGAGAATAAGGGATTCTTGTTAACAAAAACACCCCATAAACAAGGGAGAGCATAAGCGCCAATAGAAAATTTCTTGTAGATGGATCCGTGAAATATTGCTTTATGATCTCGCTGCTTAGCCCGAGCCGATATCCTTTCCGTACTATGGAGCGGATGAAAAGGATGAGACTCAGGATCAATAGGATCACCCCGAGAAGACCAGGCACAATTCCAGGCACAGAATACGGATTGACCCCTAGACCTTCGAAGCGAGGCATGTAGATCGACATGATCAAAATGGCTGTTCCGAATAATAACAAAACAATCGAAGTTACAAAGTCTGCTTTAACCATGTTCTTCTGTTGCATGAGCAAGTGCTCCAATCATTCGGTCGACGAATAGATAACAATCCACTGATCAGTCTTGTTTTCAGTCTCAACTTTCTGAAAAGAGGGGACACCTCTTCACGGGGTGTCCCCTCTCCCTTTGTTGAAGGATGAAAACACTTACGGGCGAGGAATCCCGACGGTGTCCGGCTTCGTCTTGGCCTTCCCTGCATCCCAATAGAGCCACGCCACAAATTGGATGAAGGAGAAGGCCTTCTGCTGGGCATCTTTCCCATAGAAGGGAGTAAAGACCGCCGCCCGGTCTTCGGCATATTCTTTCAGCTTGGCCGAGTTCGCAATGGACTTTGCCCAGAGATTGTCCAGTGTCTGGACAACCTCGTTGGGGACTCCCTTCGGCACGAAGACGCCGAAATAGGAAGGAAGGCCCTTCATGTTCGGGATCCATTTCTTGATCGACGGGATAGTCCCGTAACCCTTGACGTTAAGATCCTCGTCGGTCAGAGCCGCGAGAGGCCGGAGTTTCTTCGCCCGGATCATGTCGACCTGCTCAACAGCCAACTGGGGGGTAACCTGACACTCTCCTGAAACGGTTGCGATGACGGCAGGGTTTCCGCCGTCATAACTCACATGTTTGTATTCAATTCCGGAGTTTTTCCTGATGGCCTCGATTGCCACGGCCCCCATCGATACCTCGCCAGCGGTTGCCACCGTGATCTTCCCAGGATTGTCCTTAAATGCCTTTAACAACTCTCCGAAATCTTTATACGGAGTCTCGGGATTCACAGAGACGACCATGACGTTGGCCACATCTAAGTAGAGGTGCCAGTCTTCAATCTTTGTTTCGAGAAATCCTTTAACGATGTAGGTTCCTAAATCTCCTGCAGCCCCAGAGGCCCAATAATAGCCATCTTTCTTGGCATCCATGACTGTTTTGGTTCCAACACTTCCAGAGGCTCCAGGTTGGTTGACGGCAACGATCTTTTGGCCCAAGGCGCCTTCCAATTCTCCAGCGACGATACGGGTTACCTGATCGGTTGAGCCGCCTGCCCCCCAGGGAACGATGAGGTTAATGGGCTTCTCCGGTTTCCATGTCTGGGCATGACTAAAACCAGAAAAGAGAAACAACGCTGCCACCACCATAGCAAATAAAATCAAAACCTTTCGAGACATACTCTTTTCCTCCTTTCCTGAATTGACTTCTTAAACTTACAATATCCAAAATTATCACATGAAAGTAAGTATTGTCAAAATAAAGCCTCCGAACAATATAGGTTCATTCATTTTTGGGCGATTACCTCATAAACCTGAACGGTGCTCTCTTTATAGAGGGCTTTGATCTTTGGGGAAAGGGCCTTATGATCTGAAGAATCTCTCCATGCGGCTGCCGTCTCGAGAGATTGGAAACAGATCACCATTTGGTAAACAGCCTCTTTTTCGTGCTCTTTGAGTAAGGTTACTGAAACAAAACCGGGTTGTTTTGACATTGCAACGCTGTATTCCTCTTTGAACAGTTTTTCAAAATCCTCCTCTTTTCCCGGAATGACATTGAACGTAACATGCCTCTCGATCATAGTGAAAGCTCCCTTCTGGATTTCTGATTTCGGATTGGGGAATGCGGAATTTAATCTCCGAACTCTGTACGGAACGCAGATCTGCGTTCCCTACGAACTTTCTTCAACGGATACAACCTTTTTTTCTCGATCGGATAATCTCACGGCATCCAGAACCCTCATCGTATTAAGGACCTCTTCTCCGGAGGCGATGGGCTTTCTGCCTCCTCGGAGGGCATCGATGAACTCTTTGAGTTGGAGCGTGTAATTCGAAGGGATCTGATCCCCTGAGTAGATCCGCTTACCATTCAGATCAAGATGATAACCAAAACCGAAAGGTTTCCCTGTTAAGTATTCCGTTAATCTCATCACCCCTTTCGTCCCAACTAAAATCGCCTCATGAATATCTGGTGAGGTACTCAGAGAAAGATGAACAGAAGCCAGTTCTCCCTGATCAAAAGAGAGGAGGATGTCTGCTTCATCCTCCCCTTCCCACTGGGTGTTCTGTCTCGAGGTGAACGCGCAGACCTGGAGGGGTATCTTCTTGATCCAGGTCAGAATGGAATCGATAGAATGACTTCCTTGAAGCAAGATGACGAGTCCTCCCGCTTCTTCTGTCTTTTTCCACCAATCGGTGGGAGGAGAAGGGAAATTGACGAGAAAGGAGATCTGGATTCGAAAGAGATTTCCAATTTCAGGGAAGTTTTTCTGGAGCTCAAATACGGCATCAGAAAATCGCCTGCTCTGGCCTACCATCATCGTAATATTATTTCGTCTCGCCTCCTCTACCATCTCTTTGGCCTGTTTTGTGTTAAGGGCAATTGGTTTCTCAACCAGGATATGTTTCTTTGCTCTGGCTGCTTGGAGGACAACAGGGTGGTGGAGATGGTTTGGGAGGGTGATAATCACGGCTTCAATTTCCGGATGATCAAGGAGATCTTCACACCGGGGGATGAGGAGCTTTGCTCCAAAACGTTCCTTCGCTTCTTTAGCCTTTTTTTCATCCACATCGGCCACAGCGATGAGATCGACCTCATCCTTCAGATTCTCAATGGCAGCGAGATGAGCCTGTGCAACCCTTCCACAACCGATGACCCCGAGTCGAATCTTGGTTTTGGTCACCTTTCCTTTCTCCTATGGTTTCTGTTGGGTAGGGTCCCGTGAAGCGGGGCCTTTTGGGCGACTAAAGTCGCCCCTACCCACGTTACAAATCTTTTCTGCTATATTTAATCCCCCCAACCCCCCTTTAGAGAGGAGGGGCTGGAGGATTTGTTATTTTAAAAACAATTTAGGTACCCAGAGGCT
>Ga0214474_1000864_pt1 | contig 14424 bp, 9 predicted proteins | sample RVTome_2_FD_187335 | JGI IMG/M metagenome (GOLD analysis project Ga0214474, IMG submission 187335) | Soil microbial communities from uranium-contaminated site in the Upper Colorado River Basin, Wyoming, United States - RVT95D214 HiSeq ...
AGGACAGGTGCATCCACCTCCGAGAACTGCACCGGAAGGTCCTTGCCAGAGCGTTGGGGGACGATGCGGTCAGCGAATACCAGTTCGAGGTCGAGGACGTCGAGGACTACTTCGCGGCCAAATTTCCCCGCATCAGGACGAAGCAGGACATCGTGGGCGCGCTGACGGTCGTCGGCCCGATGAGCCTGTTCCGGGAGAAGGGCGAGAGCATCTTCTCACATTCCCATGAACCGTTCGAAAGGCTCAGGTTCTGGTCCTCAGAACTTCTGAGGGAGGGCAAGGTAAGGTCCGTCTGGATAGGCGAGGACGTCTACGTGGCCTCCGAGGACCACCCGATGTACCTGGGCCTGCACCGCAAGAGGATTGAGCACGGCCCCGTGGAGAACGCCGTCCTCGAGTCGATTGCGAGAGGCCAGAAGAGCGTCTCCGAGATCGTTCAGGAGCTGTCAATGGACAGAGACGCTGTCAGGGAATCCATCCGCCGCCTCGAATCGGCGAACGAGATCTACAGGTCCGAGCTGAAGGGCGAGAAGTTCCAGTACTCTCTCGCGGAGGACGAGTCCAGCCCCCGCAGAGATTGCATTCACGAAGCCGTGGAACGGCATGTCGCATTCCACGCTCCCATCACCGTCGAAGACATGGCCTACGAGGTCGGGATCTCCGAGGAGGAGGTCGAGGAGGCGCTCAGGGCGCTGGCGGAGAAAGAGGCTGCTGTCTCCGGGATGTTCGTCGTGGGGGAGCAGCAGCAGTACATGCTCGCGAGGGACTATCTGAACCTGAAGTCCAAGGGCGTCCCCGTCTACGACAGGGAAACCATTCGGGCGTACAGCGAGAGGAAGCAGTTCGCGAAGGTGGGCTCCGTCCGGGAATTCTTCGACAAGTTCGGCGAAGCGGGGATGATCTTCGACATCTTCCAGCGTGTCGAGGGGTTTGACATGGCCGAGTTCGGCGAGCTGCGCGCGAAGGGCGAGATCCTGTTGGGCAGGTTCCTGAGGGGAAGGCTCAGATACATCCTGGCAGAGGACGCCCCCTACTACTTGGGCACTTACAGACGAGGGGGGCCGGACAAGTACGAAGCCGAGATAATGAAGGCCGTTGAGCGCATGGGCGGCGGGACATACCTTCAGATCCAGGATGCGGTGGGCTTCCCTCCAGACATCATGAGGGAGCACTTCGACTCTCTCGACCGGAAGGGGTTCCTGCTCCGCCAGTACGACGAGGCCGAGTCGTGGAGCTCCAGGAATGTGTACACCGTCTGCGAGATCGAACCGGAGACGGAATCACCGCACGAGAGAGTGCTCAGGCACTACCTGAAGGGTTTTGGGCCATCCACTCTGCTTCAGGTCGCCGCTTATCTCGATATCGATCCCGAGGAGGCTAGGCCGCTGCTCCAGACGGTGGGGGCCAAGAGCATTAGGGTCGGGCTCGAGCAGACGGAGATGTTCGTCATGCCAGAGGAGATGCCGGAATTGGATTCCCCACATCTGCACGACGACACCCTCCACATCCTTTCCTTGTACGACTCCTTCCTGAGCGACAAATGGACCGAGATCACCTCGCGCTATGGGGAGGGCTGGATCTTCCCGCTCGTTCTGCGTGGCCGGATCGTCGGCATGGTCGAGAAGTGGCTTCTTGCAGGGGCGGTCGAGATCAGAGAGGTGCATCTGGACGAGCCCGAGCTTCTGGGGATGTTGCTCGCCGCGCTCGACAAGATGATGCCGTTCTACAACTCGCTCGGAGTCGAGGTCATCCGGGTCAGGAGCCTCCAAGGTGTAGACGTGTCAGTGCTCCCGGAGGAAGTCAAGGGCGAGTTCTTCCGAAAAGGCTTCGCCGAATCCAACGGCATGCTCGTCAAGGGGAGGCTCGTCACGACTTGTTTCGAACGGTCGGAGATACTGAGCGTCGTCTTCTCGCTCCAGAATCTCGAGGAACGCTCGAGGTTGAAAGACATGGAGGAGGCCCTTGACAGGTACGGCGGCCTCAGGTCCAACAGCGAGGGGCTCATCCGTGTGAAGAAGTTCGAGCCGCTCCAGAAGCTGCAGAAGAAAGGCATCGTCCTTCGAGGCCACCTCGTGCCGGACAGGGTGGGATTCTGTACGCCGGAGTCGGCCGCGCTGTATCGGGCAGCGAGGACCAGGGATCTGACGCCGGATGAGAAGCTCGTGATGAGGATAGTCAGGGACCAAGAACCGATAAAGCGGGAAAGACTGTGCGATCTCTCCCCACTCGGGACCGAGAATACGCTCAGCGCCTGGAGGTCTATGTACTCGTCCTCCAGGATCTATCTCGACTCGACTATGAGCTCGGTCGGCTCGAGGCGGGTCAAGACTTCGCGCGAGAAGGCATGGGCGATGGTCTTCCAGCAGCTGTTCAGAGTGTACGGCGTGATCACCGCCGAGAACCTGTCGATGATGCTTGGGCATGAGATACCCATGCGCGAGCTCAGGAGGACCCTCAGGAGGCTCGAGGACGACGGCCATCTCGTCAAGGGTTACCTGCTGAGGGGCTCGGGCGTGCTCCACTGGGCGACGAAGGAGGCGTACGAGGCGCTTGGAAGGACATCCTTCGAAGCGGCCGTCGTTCTCGCACCCTCGGATAACCTGGTCGCGTACCTGAGGGCGTCTTTCCGGGACATGCTCCCGGAGACCGGCAGATACGCTATCTTCAGGGGGATCACGCTGATCGGGTCCTTCGAGAAGAGGACCAAAGGGAACCAGAAGGAGTTCACAGACCTGAGGGGAGAGAAGGCCTGCGAGCAGATCATGGCGGACTACGCGCAGAACGTGGGCATCGCAACGACTGAGAAGGACGATGAGCGGGTGCCCGACTGGGAGATAGTAGACTTCTTCCACAAGAGCCATCCAGGCATGAGCTTGAAGTAGTCCGCCGAGAGAATAAAGTACAGGCACGGGCCTAACTCCCCGTGTGGTCGACCTAGCATTCCTCGCGGAGGATCCTGTCCCCGAGCTGGCCCTGATTGTCGGCGGGCTCCTTTCCATCGCGATCGCACTCTACGGGCAACGGGAAGACAGTTACTGGGACGAGGTTGGCACGTTCTTCGCGTTCGTCTTAGGGGGCGCCATGTTCCTCATGACATACGTGCTCGCCGCCGAGGGCGCCGTCGGCTGGTTCACGCTCGTCGTGATTGTGATACTCGCCCTCACGTTGTTCCTGAAGCCACTTCGGGAAATTCCATGGGCGGGTGTCGTGGGAGCGCTCGTGGGTGGTGCCGCTGCTGCCGCCGCCTCCTTCGTGCTCCCGTCTCAGGTGTTCGGCATCGACGAGTGGATAGTTCTCATCGTGATATTCCTCGTCGTTGGCGCGATCGTGCACACCATCTTCCACTTCCTGGAGGACGTGCTCACGATCGCCCGGATGGTGCTTGACTGGAAGCCGACGATGGTCATAGTCGGACTCGTGTCAATCGCCGAAGGTGTGCTCCTATTCACGGAGACCAGCATCATCTCATTGTTCTGAGAACATGCAGCTGCCGCGCCCGGAAATGGTCCTCTCGTTGTAGTACAGGTATTCCTGCGCGTATCCCGCATACGCTCCGAACCTGTCCGAGGCGAAGCTTCGGAGCTTCCTGTAGTTTCCCTTCTCGCCGTACAACCTCCCCATCGCCCTCTCTATCCAGACATCTATCGGGAAGGCCTCGAGCCTCCCGAAGCCGAACAACGACACGCAGTCGGCGACCTTCTCCCCCACTCCAGGGAGTTCAATGAGCTGTTCTCTGAGCTCGTCGTATGGAAGCGACTTCATGCGGGCGATTTCACCTGGGCCGAGATATCTGCACAGCTGATGCAGGTACTTCGCCCTGTAGCCCAGCCCGCAGTCAGCGAGGTCGTTGATTGACGCCTTGCGCAACTGCCTCTGGCTAGGAAACGCTCTGAACCCGCCGGGGAGTCGCTCCCCGTACTTGCTGCAGAGGGTTTCGATCATCTTGGTTATCCTGGGGATGTTCGCATAGGTCGCGAGGGCGAAGCTGACAACTGATTCCCACTCATCCAACTTGACTATTCGCAGCCCCTTGAGGTCGCGCATTCCAGAAGAGAGCACGCGGTCCGATGACAGCTTGCGTTGGACAGCTCTGATATCGTCACGGGCCCTGAGATGCTCTTCGACGAGGGCCACGATGTCGTCTCTTCCGGGCTCAGCTTCAATGGTGAGGGTCCGTCCTTCCTGTCGAAGTCTGATCACTTCGCTGCCCAACACACCGAGCCATGAGCCTTCTAGCCTGCGCCATCTGAAAGTCTGGCCGCAGGCCAGTGTCAGGTCGAGGTCCAATGGGGATATGACCGTCTCGAATTTCATCTCACAGCGCAACTCCAGGCCGGCTACCGTTTGTACCCTATCATCCTGAGGAACGCCTTTCTGTCCTCGACGTCCTTGTTGCCCTCAATGCCCTTCGGCTTGTCGCCGTCGATGACGCCGACTATGCCTCTGCCTCTCTCGTTCTCCGCTACGATCACGTCGACAGGGTTCGCAGTTGCGCAGAAGATCGTGCACACTTCCTGCACGTCCTTGATCCTGTTGAGCACATTGATCGGGTAGGCGTCCTCGAGCATGACGACGAAGGTGTGCCCCGCCCCTATCCTCATCGCGTTCTCGGCCACGACCTGCTTCAGCTTGTCGTCATTGCCCTCGACTCTGACAAGGCACGGGCCAGAGGCCTCGCAGAAGGCCACGCCGAACTTCGCCTGCGGTACGGTGCTCACGATCGCTTCGTAGATGTCTTCCACCGACTTGATGAAGTGAGTCTGACCTATGATGACGTTCGCCTTCTCGGGCAGTTCGACTCTTACCGATTTCAGCTCCATCTTCTCCCCCGTCAGCTAGCAACAGCACCCATATGGAAATATGTTTCTCCGCACTGCCAGCCGTCCAATCCAGCAAGCCAGGACGTTCTCGTTATCAAGATGTAAAATCACAACGATTAACTATTTATCCAGGCATATCGTAAGCTGGACTTACGATATTAAGGAGGCCCTTCTAGTTGCCAGATTCCAGCGGGGGGAAGCTCTGCCCAATATGTGATTCTCCGCTGCAGCCCGGGTCTAAGAAATGCGGGTTCTGCGGTACCGACCTGTCCATTTTCGACATGGACTTCGAGGCGCCCGCGAAGACCGCTGAACCGACCCCAGCACCAGCTCCGAAGCCGTCAATACAGAACCAGGTGGAGGCGGTGTTGACCAGGCCTCAGGCATCCCAGTCCCCGATGATCGACAGGCCGACCAGGGAGCCTGTCGCCGCGAAACCGCAACCTGTGGTCGCTCCAGTGACAGCAGAACCGGAAACACCGGTTGTCGAAGTCCAAGAGGAGGAGCCGGTCAAGGAGGCAGCTCCCGCGGTCGAACACGAGGAGGCCGAGTTCTTCGAGTGTCCACAGTGCGGTGCTCGTGTGGCAATGTCAGCGGGCTCTTGCCCGAAGTGTGGCGTTCTGTTTGCGGAAGAGGGCGCGGAGATGTTCCAGTGCCCAGCCTGCAACACGCTGGTCAATGTCGATGCGAAGACATGTCCTGGTTGCGGGGCGATGTTCGTTGAGCCCGAGGCCGAGCAGCCAGCCGAAGCGGCTGCTGCTCCAGAGCCCGAGGTCGCAGAGCCAGAACCTCTGGAGGAGGCGCCAGCACGGCCTGCGCCGAAGGCGAAGGTCGCAACCAAGGTCGAGGAGCCGGAACCCAAGGAAGACAAGGGCGGGCCTATGAAGGGCCTGTTCGGCAGGTTCAAATTCGGCAAGAAGGAAGAGCCTGCCGAGGTGAAACCCGCTCCCAAGCCAGAGCCTAAGCCAGAGAGGCCGCCCGCTGTTGAGAGGATTCCCCCGAAACCCGCGCCCGCGCCAACGGCCGTGAGACAGACAGAGGTCAGGGTCATCGAGGGGAGGCCAGCACCTTCTACTGCTGCACCTGCCCCGGCAGCGCCGGCAGTCAAGGACAAGGGAAGAGAGCTGGCGCGGATGGTCGCGGAAATGAAGCCCCTCCTAACCCTTGCGAGGGAGCGAGAGGTCGATATAGGAGAGAGCAAGGACCTCATCGACGAAGCTGCTGTCGCTGGCAGGGAGAGACAGCTGGACAAGGCAATCGACCTCGTCCAGAAATCGAAAACTGTTCTCATGGGAAGGATTGACGGTCACCTAGCCCAGCTCATCAACAAGCTCAATGACGACACCAAGGTGGCTCGGGAGTTCGGCGGGGACATATCTCGGGCGACGACCTATATGCAGGAACTCGCACGCGCGCGCTCTGCGAAGGACGTCGAGGCCGCCTTCGTCTACATCGACAAGGTCGACAAGGAGCTGCTCCCCATTACTGGCAGGTACAACGAGGCCAGGAAGAAGGTCGCGGGGATGAAGCTGCTGATCGCGGACTGCGAGGTCTTCATCGTCGACACCAAGGAGGCCAGGCGCCTCTTGGTCGAGGCGAACAAGGCCCTGGAGGCCAAGGACTTCGACAAGCTGGACGGGATCGTGAAGAGCGCGAACGAATCGCTCTACAAGTCTATCCCGGCGCGGATGAACGAAGAGCTCCAGAGGGCGAAGGATGAGCTGATCGAGGCGAAGGCAAACGGCGCGAACATCACTCCGATGCTCACGGTTCTGAAGTCGGCCACGAGCCTTATGAAGTCAGGCGACTACGCGCAGGCCATAAGAGAGATGCGCGAATTCAAGAAGATGATGAGGAAGCCCGTCTGAGGCGTTTCAATCAGGCCGTCAGGTGAGGTTCAGCACTTCCATCTCGCGTTCTAGTATCGATACTTCCTGAGGCTTCATCGTATCCGGGCTCATCGATATCGCGAGGATGGCACTCGACTCCGATATCTCGTCGATGAGGCTCCTCAGGAATCTTAGCACGGCTTCGAAATTGGTGTTGCTGACGAGGTACTGGATCCCGTCGAGCATTATCATCGACTTCTCCTCGCTGGACACGAACTCCTGGATCACATGGATGAGCATCTCGAGAGAAGGTGGGACAGTCTTCTCCTGGGAGCTGTCCTTGTCAGTCAGCCAGAGTATCTCCGGAGGCACCTTGAACTCGTCCCTGATCCTCTTCGGGTTCATCCTCGTGACGACCAGTCCCGCGAAGCCCTCGTCCATCATCCTCGACAGGAGCACGTTGCTGTACATGGGCCGCTCCTCCTCGATCAGGTAACAATGCCCGGGGACGGCCTTGACCTCCTTCATTATCTCCTTCCTCGTCTCCTGGACCGGGGCGAGGGGCTTCAGGATGTCGGAGATGAGGTTGAGGTCTATGTCGAGCTTCATTATCGATGAGAACGCTATGATTTTCGTCAGGGTGCTCTCGAGCTCCCTCACATTCTGAGTCACGCGTTCCGCAATGTAGCCTATGACGTCGTCGCTCAGCTTCAGGTTCTTCTCCTTGGCCTTCAGCCTGAGTATCTTCACTCTCGTGTCCATGTCTGGAGGCTGGAGGTCGGTGGTCAGTCCCATGAGGATCCTCGAGTTCAGCCGGTCGCTGAGGCCAGGTATCTGCGCCGGGAGCCTGTCGCTCGCGAACACCACCTGTTTCCTCGAGTCGATGAGAAAGTCGATTATCTGGGCCATCTCGAGCTGCGCGCCGTCGCTGGCCGCGAGAAACTGCATGTCATCGACGAGCAGAAGGTCCACTCTCTTCAGGTCCTCCCTTATCTTGCGCTTCAGCTGCTCGTCTTGAGCGTGTTCCACGGCCTCGACGAATCTGTCGGCCGGGACATATGCGATCCTGACGCCTTTGCTCTTCGTTTTCATGTGATTGCCGATGGCCGACAACAGATGCGTCTTGCCGAGCCCGGAACCGCCGAATATCAGGAGCGGATTGTAGGCTTTGCTCGGCGAGCCAGCAACCGCGATCGCAGATGCCACGGGGAATTTTGATCCTGGCCCGACTACGAAATTGTCGAAGCTCATCCCTTCAGGAAGCGGTTTCACGAAGCTCGGGGCGGTTACGACCTCCTCAGCGCTGCACTTCGGGCACTTGCCGTCCGGTCCAACTGGTTCCCCGCACCGTGGACACTTGCGCTCCTGACCTTCCTCGGGGGAAGCCTGGTAGCGCAGGATGAGGTCATAGACGTCTGCGGTCCTCTCCTCCCGCTTCTTCTTCTCCATCTCCTCTTTGATGGATTCCTCGTCTGCCTTGCGCTTCTGTATCCTGTGCTTGATCTTCTCCTGGAGGAACTCGACGTCGGACTCGATCTCCGCGATCCTGGTCCTGTCGTCCAGCTTCGCCCTGATCTCCCCGATCTCGTCCTCGTGCCCCATGACCGGGAAATTGTTGAGGACGACCTCGAACTGCTTGAGTTTCTGCGCGTCCTGCTCGAAGGCCGCAAGTTCCTTGGCGAGGGCGTCCTCTCCATTATTCATCGCCGCCTCGAGCGTGTCAACCTTGAACCCCTTCCTGCGCCAGAGCTCGATGATCTCCCTCTGCGCGTCGACACCCTCCTGCGGTTCTTCCTCCGCAGTTGCCTTCGCAAGCTCCCTCTGGGGCCGCGCGGGTGCAGGGGCCTGGTCCTCAGATATCCCCGCATCTGGGAACCGCCTCTCGAACTCCTCCCTGGGCACTCGGCTGTGCAGCTCTATGGTCGAACCCTTGTCCTGGGAATCCTCAAGGATGAACCTCAGTGACTTCTCGCCCGTGTATATCCTTCTCAGCTCCCGCGGCTTGGATTTCTCGAACTGGTATACTGCCATCACGGGCACGCCCTGCTCGACGACGAGGTACCCCATCGAGCTCATGATCTCCTTCTGGAGGGTCACCCTGACATAGCCCGTGAAACTGTACTGTCGCAGGTCGGCCAAAATCACCTTGAGCGAATCCTGTCCGCCTTTTGCGGTTCGGACGATGATGCCTTCGGGTATTCGGAGGTCGGTGACCATTTGGGCGTCCCTTGGATAAATGCGGTCGTTGCCTTAAAAACCCTCTCGATAGGGGCCGTTGGCTGGATTGCGCCCGCACCGATTCTTTTTTAAGAAAAGCCTTAACTAGCAAGACAATCTTCCCAACAATCCGCGCGCCACTGTAGCTCAGCGGTCGCACGTGCGTTGTCGCCCGTGCCGCGAAAGAGCGGCGGTTTCGTAAACCGCAGGCCGGGGGTTCAATACCCTCCAGTGGCTCCATCATTCTCGTCCAACATCCGTTTGGGCAACGCTCTTATCCTCTGGACCCCATCGACCTCGAGATGGCTGACGAGTCAGTCGTCTACGTGCACAGCATGGTGTGCCCTTCCTGCGGCCACATGTCCGCCGGCTACATGCAAGTCATGGACGGCGGCAGGTTGGCCTCGAAGTGCGAGAGGTGCGGCACTACAATCACTCAGCCGCTGCCTGAGCATTCGGTCCAGCAGCTCCCTCCCGCGGCTTTCGTATCGCCTGTACACCCTCATGTCCATGTCAGGCACTATCCGGGCCTGTATGTGCAGCCAAAGCACGCGCCGAGGTTCGACTTCGTCGATCTTGCAAGGGTAGGCTTCGCTCCACGGAATGCCTTTCCCTCCCTCTATCTGTCGACCAATCTGCACCGCGCCCTCGCCATTGTCGTCATGTTCTCTTTGCTTTCGGCGATTGTCAGCGCGCTCGTGACCGCGGACGTCGGTGAGGTACTGGGATACTCGACTGGGGACGCGCTCGCTGTGGCCATGCAGGGCCTTGTGAGCTGGGCGGTCTCGTTCCTCGCTTTCCTTGTGTTCGCTCTCACTTCCGCATCGGTCGCGCGAGGGGTGTTCGGAGGACGCGGGGAGAAGAGCTCCACGATAATGCTGATCGGGTACACCTACCCAGCATACGTCCTACTCAGCATACTCCTGCTCCTGATATTCACTGTCGGTTTCGGCACCCTTGACCTGACAGATGTGCAGAACTGGACCGGTTCCGAGCTCAACCAGGCCATTTTCTGGGGGACCGTGCTGCTTCTCGTGGCATTGGTCGGGCTCATGTGGTTGCTCTGGGTCGTCAGCAGGGCGATTAGCGTCGCCAACGACATTTCGATGGGAGAGGCCGCGCTGTCCGCGATGCTCTCCGCGATAGCAGCGGGGATCGTGTATGTGCTTGCGGGCATGCTGATGCGGTTGCCTATGGGTCTCTTCCTCTAGGCTACTCTTTCAGGATCTTGTCAACCATCTTCATCGCGCACAGCTCGCCGCACATTGAGCAGACCTTGTCGCTCTTGGATTTGCGGCGGTCGTGGTATTCCCTGGCCTTCTCAGGGTCTACCGAGAGCTCGAACATCGTCTCCCAGTCGAACGCCTTCCTGGCGACGGACATTCGGCGGTCCCAGGAGGCATCTCGTCCCCTAGCGATGTCGGCCGCATGTGCTGCGATCCGGCTGGCCACGACTCCCTCTCTCACGTCGTCCACGGTCGGCAGCGAAAGGTGTTCCGAGGGAGTCACATAGCACAGGAAATCCGCGCCGAAATACGCGGCCAGTGCACCTCCGATGGCGCCAGTGATGTGGTCATACCCGGCTCCGACGTCGCTCACGAGCGGCCCAAGCACGTAGAAGGGCGCGCCCTTGCAGACGGCCTTTTCGATCCTGACATTCGCCTCAATCTGGTTCAGAGGCACATGGCCTGGTCCTTCGACCATGGCCTGGACGCCAGCGTCTCTGGCTCTTTCAACCAGCTTGCCCAAGACGATGAGCTCGTGCAGCTGGGGAACGTCAGTCGCGTCTGCGATGGACCCTGGCCTGAGTCCGTCTCCGAGGCTGAGCGCGAACCCGTACTCCCGGGCCATGTCGAGCAGGTGGTCGTAGTCTTTGTACAACGGGTTCTCCTGCTCGTTCTCATGCATCCAGGCGACGAGGAGCGCCCCGCCCCTGGACACGACTCCGGTGACGCGATGGTGCTTCTTGAGAGACGCAGCGGTCTTCCTCGTGACCCCGCAGTGGACGGTCATGAAGTCCACGCCGTCTTTCGCGTGTCCCTCTATTGTCTTGAAAAGGTCGTCAGCCTTCATGGCCGCGGGCCCTCCTCTCCCCGCAGTCCTGCATACGGCCTCGTAGATAGGCACTGTGCCCACTGGCACGGTGGTCGCCCTGATGATCTTCCTCCGTATTCCCTTGAGGTTCCCTCCAGTGCTGAGGTCCATGAGCGCATCCGCGCCATACTTGACTGCCACTCGGGCCTTCTCCAGCTCCTCCTTGATGTCCACGTAGTCGCGCGAGGTCCCGATGTTGGCGTTCACCTTGACCCTCATCCCCTCGCCGATCGCGCACGGCACGAGGTTCAAGTGGCGCGGGTTCGAAGGAATTACAATTCTTCCCGCAGAGAATAGCTTCTTGAGCTTGGCTGGCTCGACTCCCTCAACTTTCGAAACCCCCTTCATTTCCTGTGGAAGTTCGGCTGCCCTTCTAGCCCTCATCCAGTATCGTGCCTACAGAGTGCAGACTCGGTATAAAGCCTTTTGACGGGTGCCGAAATCATGCGGAAGCCAGTCTGGCACATGCGTGGTCCAACGCCGGCTGAGGAACGGCTTTCGCCCCCTCTGAGGACCCTGGGGAAACCGGTCCGAAAGTCCCCCTCGGCACCCCCCTCGTCATATGCCGACATTTCACATGGAAACCAGACCCCCAATTCGGCGATATCCTGCAGTGGAAATAAAGGGGGGTTTCTACATGTAGCCAGATAGCCCTCTGAAAGCATTTAAATACGCGCGTCCCATTAATGAAAACACAGACCGAAAAAAACGCCGAAAAGCGGGATGGGATGCGGCGAAGAAATGACTATGTTTGAGCCTGTGCGATAGGGGATGCAATCTCATGGAAGATAGTGCCTATGATGCTGAGAAGATCCAAGTCCTTGAGGGCTTGGAAGCGGTGCGAAAGAGGCCGAGCATGTACATCGGCAGCACGGACTTCCACGGCCTTCATCACCTGGTCTACGAGGTCGTCGACAACAGTATTGACGAGGCCATGGCGGGTTTCTGCACGACGATTACGGTTGTCCTGAACGATGATGGCAGCGTAACCGTGGAGGACGACGGGAGGGGCATCCCTATTGGGATGCACAAGAAGTACAAGCAGGACGCCCTCGAGCTGGTCCTCACGAAGCTGCACTCCGGCGGGAAGTTCGACCGGAAGACGTACAAGGTCTCTGGCGGACTCCATGGCGTCGGGCTGAGCGTCGTCAACGCCCTCTCGGAGTGGCTCGAGGTCAGGATCAAGCGCCAGGGCAAGGTTCATTTCCAGAGGTACGAGCGTGGTGTCCCGACTGGACCTGTCAAGGTCGCTGGAGAAGCCCCGGGGTCGGGGACCGCCGTTCTGTTCAAACCAGACAAGCAGATCTTCGAGACGGTCGAGTTCAGCTTCGAGACCCTGTCGGGCCGCATGAGGGAGCTCGCCTTCCTGAACAGGGGTCTGAGAATATCGATCACCGAGCCGAAGACGAACCAGGCGAACGCCTACAAGTTCGAGGGCGGCATAGTCGAGTACGTTCAGTTCATCAACAGGAGCAAGGCGTGTCTGCACGAGAAGCCGATATACATCAACGTCGAGAAGGACGGGCTGAACGTCGAGATCGGGATGCAGTACACCGACAGCTACCAGGACAGCATTCACACGTTCGCGAACAACATAAACACGGTCGAAGGCGGCACCCACCTCGTAGGGTTCCGGGCCGCGCTCACGAGGACCATCAACGACTACGCCAAGAAGTACGGCTACATGAAGGGGAACGGCGAGGCCCTGAGCGGGGAGGACGTCAGAGAGGGCCTGACCGCCATCCTGAGCGTGAAGCTCCCCGAACCGCAGTTCGAGGGGCAGACGAAGACCAAGCTCGGCAATAGCGAGGTCAGGGGCATAGTCGAGTCCGCAGTGGGCGAGAAGCTCTTCGAGTATCTCGACGAGAACCCCAAGATCGCCCAGGCCTGCATCAGCAAGGCCATTCTGGCCTCCCAGGCGCGCGAGGCTGCCAGGAAGGCGCGCGAGCTCACCCGGAGGAAAGGCCTGCTCGATGTCGGCAACCTTCCCGGGAAGCTCGCCGACTGCACTGAGAAGGACCCTTCCAAGTGCGAGATATTCCTCGTCGAGGGGGACTCCGCAGGCGGCAGCGCGAAGCAGGCAAGGGACAGGAAGTTCCAGGCAATCCTTCCCCTGAGGGGGAAGATCCTCAATGTCGAGAAGGCTCGTCTGGACAAGATGCTCAAGAACGCGGAGATCAGGACAATCATCACTGCCCTGGGCACGGGCATCGAGTCTGAGCTGGACATAGACAAAGCCCGGTACCACAGGGTGTGCATCATGACCGATGGTGACGTCGATGGGGCGCACATCAGGACCCTGTTGCTCACGTTCTTCTTCCGGTACATGCGGCCGATGATTGACCGAGGATACATCTACATCGCCCAGCCGCCGCTCTACCGCGCGAAGAAGGGCAGGTCAGAGAAGTACGTTTACAGCGACAAGGAGCTCAGCGAGCTCGTGCAGGAGCTGGGAGAGGGCGTCGAGATCACCAGGTACAAGGGCCTGGGCGAGATGAACCCGGAGCAGCTGAGGGTGACCACGATGGACCCCGGCTCGCGCATTCTGAAACGCGTCATGGTGGAGGACGCCGTCGAGGCGGACGAGCTCTTCTCGGTCCTTATGGGCGACGCCGTGGAACCGCGAAGGTTATTCATCCACGACCACGCCAAGGAAGTGGAGTTCCTGGATGTGTAGGTGGTAGCTGATGGACGAGGAGACTCTGGAGCAGCCGCAAATCGCAGCCAAGCTGGTTAAGCGGCCCATCGAGATCGAGATGAAGAAGTCGTACATCGACTACGCCATGAGCGTCATCGTTGGCAGGGCCCTCCCGGACGTCAGCGACGGGCTGAAGCCGGTCCACAGGCGCATCCTGTTCGCCATGAACGAGATGGGCATGCAGCACAACAAGGCCTACAAGAAGTCGGCGAGGGTCGTCGGCGAGGTCCTTGGCAAGTACCATCCGCATGGTGACGTCGCGATCTACGACACGCTCGTCCGCATGGCCCAGGAGTTCTCGTTGCGTTATCCGCTCATCGACGGCCAGGGCAACTTCGGGAGCGTGGACGGGGACAGAGCGGCGGCGATGAGGTACACCGAGTGCAGGCTGTCCGCCATTGCCGCTCAGATTCTCGAGGATGTGGACGAGGAAACGGTCGACTTCGCCCCCAACTTCGACGGCACTCTCAAGGAGCCTTTGGTGCTCCCCGCAAGGCTCCCGAATCTGTTGGTCAACGGCTCCCAGGGCATCGCCGTGGGCATGGCCACGAACATCCCGCCCCACAACCTATCCGAGGTAGTGGACGCGGTCTCGCTCATGATCGACCGGCAGATCGAGGGGGCGGACGTCGAGCTCAAGGACCTGATGGAGATCATCAAGGGTCCGGACTTCCCCACCGGGGGAGTCATATACGGCGCCCAGGGCATAGTCGAGGCCTACGCCACTGGCAAGGGCAGGATACGCGTCCGGGCGAGACACACGATC
>Ga0214474_1000865_pt1 | contig 14417 bp, 10 predicted proteins | sample RVTome_2_FD_187335 | JGI IMG/M metagenome (GOLD analysis project Ga0214474, IMG submission 187335) | Soil microbial communities from uranium-contaminated site in the Upper Colorado River Basin, Wyoming, United States - RVT95D214 HiSeq ...
ATAAACATCCCTTTCCAGCGCCATTGTTCATTACCTCCCTTTTTCAGATTGCTTTCGCTACAAGTTCAACAATATCATAGACCTTCAGGCTGCTGCCGCTTTCCTTAATGGCGTTGTTAAAGGTCTTCTCACACCAGGGACACGCGGAAACAATCGCCTCGGACCCGGTAGAGGTTGCTTCATCTATTCTGTTCAAGGCGGTCCATATAGCGAACTCCGGATTTGACTCATTAACACCGCCGCCGGCTCCGCAACACCAGGCATATTCCTTGATCCTGGTCATCTCCGAGAACTTAATTCCGGGAATGCTTTTAAGTACGTCACGGGGCGGTTCATATATGCCATTGGTTCCTCTGCGATATTTCTTGGGGGGGTCGAAAACAAACCTGTCACCCGGTATCTTTTTCCCTTCCCAGTGTATCCATGGCTCACCCAGCCTGCCCAGGCGGCACGGATCATGATAGGTTACCGAAAGATCTACTTTCTTTTTCAGCTTCAGTTTGCCTTTCTTGATCAATCTGTCGATATATTCCGAGATATGCAGCACTTCCAGATTCCCCTTCAGCTTGTACTGGTCATAAAGCACCTTGAAGGCCTGATAGCCGTCGGCACATGATGTTACTACTGTCTTGATGCCGGCCTTCTTTATCAAGGCCATATTCTTTTTGGCCTGCTTGAGAAAGTCTTCCCTGTAACCCATCTGGTAAGCCCTGCTGCCGCAGCAGGTCTCGGCGTCGCCGGCGATGCCGAAATCAACGCCGGCCGTCCGCAATATCTTTGCTGTTGCCTTTGCCAGCTTATGCATATTTTCATCATAACTAGTGAGACATCCCACGTGATAGAGAACGTCCACTTTTTCCATTGTGGCGTCCTTTAGATCCAGGCCGTCGGCCCAGTCCCCCCTTTTGCCTACTGCAGGAACCATTGAACCCTGCTTTCGCAGAAGTTTGATTACCTTATCAAGTTCAGGATGGGTTTGACCATCCTCAACGCACTTTATCCTGAACTCATTTATAGGCTCCTGAACTTCCATGTCCATGGCATAATTACATGAAACACCGCAGGCGCCGCACATCTGGCAGTTATAGACGATGTCCAGGAGTCTATCGGTATAATAAAATCCTTGATTCAATGCTGCCGCCCCGATATTCATTCTTCCGCCGCCTGAATAGCTGTGATATTCGTATCTGGCAATACTCGGACAAACATATGTGTTTTCATATCCGCTTACCTGTTGCAGGGGTATGAATTTACAGCATGAACATCTGCAGCACATACTCATATCGCCTTTATATTGTTCCAATCCCATCTTTATGTCCTCCTTCATCCAATAATTGATTGGTAACGTTCACAAGTGTTGACATTATCAGATCTGACAATTTCAGATATGTCCAACGTGCGTTCTTTTTTTGGTGGCAAAATATGAAAAATAGAATTTCGAATATCGAACAGGGAATTTCGAATTATGAAGTTTAGACCATTTCGATATTCGATATTCTGAAATCGATATTCGATATTTTTAAGCGTTTTGCTCATAAAAAAGAGATCTCCGTGGGACATCCCAGGTACTGCTGTATATCTTCACATCAGTTTAAAAACACACCTTCCCCGGATTCATTATATTATTAGGATCAAATATCTTTTTGAGTTTATGCAAGGCGTTGATTGTCGCCGAATCCCTGTTTAGAATCATCCTTGCTTCATCACCATAAGGCCTTGAGAAAAACGCGCCCTTATCCATCAAGTTTTTAATTGCTGAGGAGGTCAAATCCTTGATTCGATTTTTCTCAATGGAGTTTTCGGGATCATAAAACATATTAAACTCACAGTGATAGCCTGTGCCCTGCACTATCGGCTGGATGTAAATGCCCAGTTCTGAAATATGGTAAGCGGCCTTATCAGCCATATGCTTCATAGCCTCGATTTGGCCTTCAAGCTTCTGATAGATGGTTAAAAAGAATATATCCTGGCATGCCCCTTTATAGTGAAGCTTCCAATAGGGTTCCCCGGAAGGCTGTTGTATCCTTTTCAACATCCTGTTTGCAGACACTGCGCCGATTGACTTTACCGGATCCAGTCCGAATCGCTGTGTCATTTTGGAGATGTCTTTAATATTGGAACTGATCCTTTCCTCAGGAAAATAATTATAACCGGCCAGCGTGTAAAAGAGGATGTACTCGGGCAGGCTATCCTTAATTCCCTGTAAGTCCCCGGCCTTCTCAGCAAAGATAGCCGCAATATTGGCTTTGTTTAGAATAAGGCATTCGGTGACCATTCTGAGCCTTACAAGCCAGTGAGACAGTTCGAGAACCTTTTCCAATTCGCTGGAGCCGATCAGGAAGGGCTCTTCAACACTGGGCAGCAATTCGCACCGCAAAGACGCCCATGTCACGATGCCAATGGTTCCCTGCGCACCCTGAATAAGCCTATGCAGAGAGGCCGTGCCGGGCCCGTAGGGCGCCTTTTGTACACCGCCGACCTTCCACTGCTCCTCTACTGTACCCGGACCTGCCGCCTGCCCGGTTCTAAACTCCTTGCCATTTCCAAAGTACAGGCCTGTGCAGGCCAGAGGGTCTGATATATCCCATTGATATCCCGGCATCAACACAGGCTCTCTTTCAAGCATGCTCCCTATAACAGACTTTGATTTTCGTGGAAGCAAAGGCATATTGAGCCTGAGACCCTCTTTTTTCGCTAAAGGTATCAGTTCTCCAAAGGTTACGCCCGGCTCTATCATGGCTACCCTCCGCGGGCGGTCAACAAATATCACCTTTTTCATATGGTTGAGGTCGACGACAATACTCCCGCCGTTGCATGGGACGGTATCGCCACGGAAATGAGGAGCGCCTGAACTGACAGGTATCAGCGGCGTTTGGGTCTTATTGGCAATATTAATGATCTTCTGGATATCTTCCGCTTTCTTCGGCCTTACCACGCAAGCGGGTCTGACCCTGTTGACGAAACTCACGTCACTCGAATATCCGTCTAAGATGCCCTGTTCTATGCTCAGGTTGCCGGCACCAACAATCTTTTCCAGCTTCTCTTGTGTGATCATTATCTGCTGCCCTCCTTCAATAAGAAAATATTTCACTTGACAAAAGATGTTCAAAGTTAAAAATTAGGCTTAAAATACCCTTTTTGATCATAGTATTCAAGCAGTTTTTCTATCTGCAGACACTTTTATCATATACATTCTATAAAAACATTTCTCTCATGGGGAGTTTGATTTTCCTGTTCTAATTATGCATAATACGAGAATACTCATTTCAAGAGATCATTGTTAGGTTATAAAATTTTATTCCAAGGAGGGGAAAATGAAAATTAAGGCTGCGGTTGTTAATGAAAGGTCAGGAAAGTTCAGTATTGAACAAGTGGAGATCAGTGATCCGAGGGATGATGAGGTGCTGGTCCGGATAGTCAGCACCGGCATCTGCCACACGGATCTGGCAGCCCGGGACATGTATCTGCCGATCCCGCCGCCGCCAAGTGTCTTCGGACATGAAGGAGCCGGCGTTGTTGAAAAGGTAGGGGCGCGGGTTAACAAGGTAAAACCTGGCGATCATGTGGTATTGGCCTGGGATTACTGCGGGGCATGTAAAACATGCGAGGCCGGCAAGGTTCTCTATTGCCTGAATTTCTTCCAGCACAATTTCTTCGGTGCCCGGCCGGACGGTAGCATGACTTTGAAAAAGGGCAATAAGGATATCCACGGTAATTTTTTTAACCAGTCGTCTTTTGCCACCTTCTCGCTGGCCAACGAACGTAACGTCGTAAAGGTACCGAAGGATGTCCCTCTCGAGATCCTGGCACCCCTGGGATGCGGCGTCATGACCGGCGCCGGCGCTGTAATGAATTCTTTTCAGGCCAAGCCCGGATCTTCCATTGCCGTATTCGGCATCGGCAATGTGGGATTGAGTGCCATTCTCGCTGCTGTCGTGTGTGGTTACACCACCATTATCGCCGTGGGCAGGCGTCCGGAGCCCCTGAAGTTCGCAAAGGAATTGGGCGCCACACATACCGTCAATACTAGTGAGGTGGATCCGGTTAAGGCGATCCGTGAAATTACCGACGGGGGCGCGGAGTTTACCCTGGAGTGCGCAGGCAATCCCGAAGTGCTCCGGCAGGCCGTGGACTCACTTCCCCGTTGCGGGGTTTGCGGGGTCCAGGGGGTTGTGCCGCCGGGCACAGAGGTGAGGCTGGATATGGATCTGATTATGAACGGCAGGACGGTTAAGGGGATCCTCGGAGGAGATGACCATCCGAACCTGTTCATCCCCAAGCTGGTTGAGCTTTATAAACAGGGCCGTATGCCTTTTGACCGGTTGATCACTTTCTATAAATTCGAGGAGATAAACAAGGCAGTAGAAGACATGGAAAAGAGACGTATAATCAAACCGGTCTTGCGTATGTCGTAGTATCGTAATCGCAACCATGCTATTTTCACCGGGCCAGCCCCAGGAAAAAAGAAGAGATTCCGGACAAGTCAAATATGTGGCGGGCTGGCATCGCCTCTAATAACAAACTATAATAGGAGGAGACAGCCATGAAGATCATAAGAGTGAACATGAACAAAAAGACCATTCATTCTGAAGATGTGCCGCGGGATTATGCAGGGCTTGGCGGCAGAGGTCTTACATCAATAATAGTCAATGCAGAGGTGCCGCCAAAATGTGATCCTTTAGGACCGGACAATAAACTCATTATTGCGCCGGGCCTTTTAAGCGGCACACCCCTTGTAAACACCAGTCGAATATCCATTGGTGCAAAAAGCCCGCTGACAGGGACAATTAAAGAGAGCAATGCGGGTGGAACTGTTGCTGCGGCTCTGGGATCTTTAGGGATAACAGCGATCATTATCGAAGGTCAAGCGCCGAAAGGAGAACTTAACTTTCTGAGGATCGACGAGAAAGGAAACACAAGCCTTGTTTCAGCCAAAGAGTACAAGGGCATGCGAACTTACCAGTTCGTGGAAAAGATACTTGAGAAGTACGGAAAGAAAACCTCGGTGCTATGTATCGGGCCGGCCGGTGAATCCAGGCTGACAGCAGCCTCCATACAGTCTTCTGACATTGATGGCCGCCCCGCTCGCGCCGCAGGCCGAGGAGGCCTGGGAGCGGTTATGGGGGCTAAGGGACTCAAGGCCGTGGTTATAGATCAGAGGGGAAAGAACGCTGACCCCATAGCCGATCCGGAGGCCTTTAAGGAAGCCACCAAGGGTATCGTAAAGGCCATAAAAGAAAATCCCATGTCCGGTCATGTCATGCCCTCCCTCGGCACTGCCGGACTGGTTGCACCCGTTAACGCCATGGGCGCTTTTCCATGTTATAACTCGAGAAAAGGCGTGTTTGAGGGGTGGGAAAAGATCAGCGGGGAAGCCATGACCGAGCTTATCAAAAAAAGAGGCGGAAACCCGAGCCATATGGGCTGCTCCCAGTGCATTGTCCATTGCTCCAACGTATTTGTGGATAAAGACGGGAAGTATGTAACCAGCGGATTAGAGTATGAGACCATCTGGGCGACTGGAGGGATGTGCGGCATTGATGACCTGGATACAATTGCCCGACTCGATAATCTGTGCGATGACATAGGCGTTGATACCATGAGCACAGGAGTGGCCATTGCAGTAGCCATGGACGCCGGCTACAAGAAGTTCGGGGATAAGGCAGCGGCCATTGAGATGGTAGAAGAGATCGGCAAGGGAACAAAATTCGGAAAGATCCTTGGAAACGGCCCCGCAGCGGTAGGAAAGCATTTCAACCACAAACGCGTTCCTGTAGTAAAAGGACAGAGCGTTGCCGCGTACGACCCAAGGGCCATGCTCGGCAACGGAGTTACGTTTGCCACTTCACCCATGGGCGCTGATCACACGGCCGGCAACGTGGTCGGCGATTATCTGGAACAAAAACTCAATCCATTAAAAGAGGAAGGACAGGTTGAAGCATCCCGGAACCTTCAAATCGGCATTGCCTTTGCTGACTGCACGGGGATGTGTTTTATGGCTTTTGTAGCCCTGACCACTCCCGAAGGGGGAGGGGCGCTTTTAAAGGCCATAAATGCCAGATTTGGAACAAAGCTGGCTCCGGAAGATGTCCCTGCGCTGGGTATACGGGTGTTGAAAGCGGAGAGGGATTTTAATAGAAAGGCTGGATTCACTAATAAAGACGATCGACTGCCAAGATTTTACTATGAAGAGCCCCTGCCGCCCCATAACACCGTCTTTACCATCAGTGACGAGAAGATTGACAGCACTTTCGACTTCTAAAGAGAATCTTAGAATGAAGATGAGTGTCAAATTATTTGGGACCTTGAGAGAACGTTTTCCCGATTACCGCCATCAACAGGGCATCGAGGTTGAGGTTCCGGATGGGGCGACGACCAAAGATCTTCTCTCCTTTCTAAAAATCTCAGAGAGTAGTGGAGCAGTGGTTGCCATAGAAGGCCGGATATTGAAAAGAGACGACAAGATGCAACATGGGGCGCAAGTGTACGTTTTTCAGGCTATTCACGGAGGATGATATCCCGGGGTATTATGTGGACCCGAGATTAAATGAATAAAGAATATTTCTGGACAGGAGGGTAAGAGATATGGATAAGAAATGGGAAGAGATGTCAGCGGATGAAAAGCAGGAGGCACAGTTTCAAAGGCTGCTTTCGCTGAAAGACGCCGAGGGAAAGGATATACAATTTCAGAGCCCCAAAGCTAAAGAAAAGTATAAGGCGAGTTTAACCAGAATCAAAGACGCGATTCAGAGGAAGAAGAAGCCGGATAGAGTGCCGATAGTAATTCTTCCCAGCATGTTCGCGTTCCTTCACGCCGGTTTTACGCCCTATGACGCGATGTATGATTATAATAAAGCCGTATCCGCGTTTAGAAACTTTATTCTTGAAATGGATCCGGATATGCACATTGGGGCGGCACAGGCTGGTCCCGGCAAATTCTTTGAGTTGGTGGACTATAAACTCTACGCCTGGCCTGGTCATGGAGTTAAGAAAGAGTACTGCTACCAGATGCTGGAAGGCGAATATATGAAGCCCGAAGAATATGACATATTGATATCCGATCCTTCACGTTTTTTCATGAATTACTACCTGCCGCGCGTATTCGGCATCTTAGACGGGTTTCGGATGCTGCCGAATTTTCCCGGCATCCAGGAGATGTACGGCGTCGCTTTTGATTTCATTCCATTTGGCTTGCCCCCGGTGAAGGAAACGTTTAAAAAGCTTGCCGCAGCGGCCGATGAAGCAATGAAATGGGCCGGATACATAGGAGGCTTAAACGCCGAGTTGACCACTCTGGGATACGTTAATATTCTCGCGGGATACAGCAAGGCCCCTTTTGACACAATAGGCGATACACTCAGGGGAACAAGACAGATTGTGATGGATCTGTTCCGCAGACCTGATAAAATCATGAAGGCAATGGACGTTCTAGTTCCGATAATGGTTAATGTCGGATTAGGATCAGCACGAGTGACCGGGAACCCTTTAATCTTTATGCCTCTTCACAAGGGCGCTGACGGAATGATGTCAGAAGAGCAGTTTAAAAAATTCTACTGGCCCACACTCAAAAAGGTAATAGAGGGATTGATCGATGGCGGATGTATACCATTCCCCGCCCTTGAAGGACACTGGGACACGCGTTTGGATATTATGAAGGATGTTCCAAAAAATAAAGTGGTCTGGATGGTGGACCAGTCAGACATGAAGAAGGCCAAGGAGACATTGGGTCAGAATGCCTGTCTTCTCGGCAACGTCCCCTCTTCTCTGCTGGGATTAGCCAAGCCTAAAGATGTGAAAGACTACTGTAAAGAACTTATTGATAGTGTCGGCAAAGATGGCGGTTTCATAATGGCCAATGGCGCATTTTTCGATGAGGCAAAGGCGGAGAATATCAAGGCTATGGTTGAATTCACCAAGGAATATGGCAGGTATTAGTCAGGATAAGAGTAAAAAATAAAAGCCAATGATTTCAGACACTGCGCTGATTTCATTGGCTTTTGTATGAATTCTTATCTAAAAAAGAGAATATCGAATATCGAACAGGGAATTTCGATTTATGAAGTTTAAACTCTTTCAACATTCGATATTCTGAAATCGATATTCGATATTCTTTAATCTTTTTGCCTTTACAGTCTTTACTTCACAAGCCATTGCCTTGACAGGGTTACCGCCGCCATGGCGTCTTTACCCCAGGCATCGGCGCCAACATAATTTTGAACCGTATCGTCAATCTGTCCGCCGCCTATCATTATCTTGACCTTATCCCTCAATCCTTCCTTTTTAATTGCGTCTATTGTCTCCTTCATCGCATCGAAGGCTAAGGTGAGGAAACCGCTCAACCCCACTACCGGGGACCCTGTCTCTTTTATCTTATCGACAATATTCTTTACCGGGACGTCGATTCCGAGGTCATATACTTCAAACCCGCTTATATCCAGCATAAAGACAACCAGATCCTTTCCTATATCATGGATATCCCCTGCCACTGTGGCGATAATCACCTTGCCGAGCTTTTTTTGCTGGGTCTTCGAGCTTTTTATATAAGGCTCAACAAGCTGGGCAATGCCCCTCAATATCTCCCCTGAGTAGATCAGGTCGGGGATAAAATACTGTCCGCTGCCGAATCTCTGACCCACGACACCCATTCCTTCTCTTGCGTCTTCAAGAATCTTCATGGGATCATCTCCTGCAGCCAGCTTTTTCTTTACCGTATCCAACGCCTCCTGTTCTTTCAATTCCGCTACCAATCCCGCTAAATTACCTGCCATAATTACTACCTCCTTTTTTATAGCTAATTTTTATGTCTTGAATCTTATCTCTTTTTTTCAACCAAAAATCAACATTTTCCAGTTTTAATATTGTCGACTCAGGGCATTTTCTTTGGATTATATCCAATCCCCCCAATGAAGGCAAGCGTAAAAAAAGCGATCAGATAGCCGAATATTACCCCTTTTATTGAAGCAGGCGGCCATCCCTCATCTTCAGGATTCGTGTTGCGTAATAGGCAGCACCTGCATTGTGTGTGACAAGCAGTACGCTTCCCCCCTCTGAAACATAGCGGCCCAAATGTTTCAGCACGATATCGGCATTTTCATCATCCAGATTCCCTGTTGGTTCATCCGCCATAATGATTTTTGGCCGGTTAAAAAGCGCACGCGCCAATGCAGTCCGTTGCCGTTCCCCCGTGCTGAGTTGAGATGGGACATGATCGGCACGGTCATGAAGGCCGAACTGCTGAATGAGTTCCTGTGCACGTCGATCCAGAACTTTATCAAGTATGGACAGTGAAGGAATGATGATGTTCTCTCTCACCGTTAAATAGGGTATAAGGTGAAACTGTTGGAAGACAAAGCCGATCAGGCCGGCACGAAGACGGCTCCGCCTGTCCGGAGGGAGATTGTAAGGATGATCATCCTCCCCAAACAGAACATCACCCTGATCCGGTTTCAGCATGCCGGCGGCTGTCATTAAAAGCGTGGACTTGCCGCAGCCGCTAGGGCCATTGATTGCAAGCATTTCGCCTGATGACAAATACAGAGAAACATCATTCAGGGCGATTACCTTGCCTTTTGGACCACTGAAGCTCCTCGTGACGTTTTTTAGCTGGATTATCATGTTATTCGCCTCTCAGTACTTCCGCAGGGTCCTGACGGGATGCAATCATGGCGGGAATCCAGCCGGCGACGATAGACAGGAATGAGGCGCCGATCATAGAAAGTGCCCCTAAGCCCAGCCAAAATATTAGGGATCCGACAACTCCTATTTGAATGACCTGATCAGGACCGGAAGACATGAATGGTAGAATGGTCCCAAGAACCAGCCCTAAAAATCCGCCCAGGATACCTATTGAAAGGTGTTTCCAGGTAAAGAGCATGAATATATCTCTGGCTGAAACACCCACCGCCCTCAGAATACCAATCTCCTCACGCCTTGAACGCACATTAATGAAGCCCATGAACGCTATCCAGAGGGCGCAGGCCAGCAGAATAACCGGTATTAAAATGGATGCCATTCGTTCCATCTCATGACGTATGGTCTCCCTCGCTAGTTTTTCCTTTTCAAGAGTCATGGCGGCTTCCTGAGCCACTTTGGTCCTGGCCTCCGCCCTGGCCAGCGCGCGGGATTCCCTTTCGATTACCTGGGTATCCGGGAGAATAGCGGCGATCTCCTTTCTGATTATTGGCAGCGAGTTTCCGGTGCACAAACATTCAAGAGCCAGGATTGCGCTGATTCGCCCTTCTTTTCCCAGGAGTTCCTGTGCCTCTTTCAGGTTAATCCATGCAGTGATGTCGTCTTGATTTCCCCTCTCATCATAACATTTATTTACGGTAAACATTTTTCCCATAAGTTTGACGGTATCATTAACCCGAATATCCATGCTTCGATGGAGTTCATAACCCAGAGTGATGGATCCGAAGGGTACGGGCTGAACCATAGGTTTCTGTGGTGTCTGGTGGAGGTTGGGGACTTCTCCGCGCGTGCCCACCAAAATGATCTTCCGTCTTCGTTCCGGCCATTCAATCTTCTGTTGCAGACTTGGCAGAAGATGCCGTATGGAGAGGATATCGGAATTGGCGAGACGGTCCACATAAGCCTCGGGCATATCCTTGGCGGAATAATCGTCCGAATACCAGTCCGCAAGATTTTGATCCTTTGGGAGAATGACGACATTAAAGCCCAGGATAAGCATCGCCTTGCGCATATCATCCTTGAGTATATCCATGCGCTCCTGAAGCTTCGCCTCTTTTTCTTGAAGGATTGATTGGGTCTTAATATCATGCACGCGTAAAAGGACAATGGAACCAATCAGGGATGCGGTTGCGATCAATGTCGCAAATACGCTCAGGGAGAAATTCAATTTACGGTGGATTATTTCCTTTAATACCAGATGCTGTATTTTCATCTATCTTTCTTCTGCCAAATGGTCAAAATAATGCCTGCGAAAATTACGATTACCAGTACCGAGCCTAAAGCTATTCCATAGGACTTTAGAACGCCGTTTGAATTCTTTGCGGGAACATCCTCCGGGACCGCGGCAGCGGATTGTTCGACTTGTGCGGGAGCATCAGGCATAACACCGGTCAGCTCCGGCAAAGGTGTGTCCTCCACAAAAGAATCGAAAACGACCTGATCCCAGGGAGCGGCAATGAGCAGATCCACACCGGGATTCAAGGCTTTCACCTCACAGCTGCAGGAGCCCGACAAGAAAGCGGATGCATCCTGGATATTCCTTTCCGTGATATATTCCCCGAATAGACATCCAAGCGCTCGGCCTCTGCCGAAGACCGGGAAAACCATCGGTTCATCGGTGTGCTTGTAAAGATCCGATTCGCTTTTCAACAGCATATCAATGAAAAGGCGTTCCGCGGGCTCATGCGGTGAAACAGTAAGGATGGGAAATCCATAGGACAGCTTTTTCGGTTTGGCTCCGGACAGGATGGTATAGGGCATTTTGAAATAGGTTTGTACCGCGAAGTCCAGTTCCTGTTCAATTAATGCCTTTGCACGCTCGTCTTTTTTAGCGTTTCCGGACGGGATGAATACCCAGACTACTGATCCTCCGTTTATCAGGCTTTCAGCCAGCTCCTTGCGTCTGGGAGACTGAATAAAGGCTTCCACGAATGACGGCGTCAATTCCTTGACCCAGATCGGCTCTTTTTCTCCCATTTGGTCTGGATACCATATTGCGAAAACCGGCAATGTGTCGGGAACCGGACCCTTCAATAAATCAGTCAGTTTTTCTTCCGGGAAGGCTGCAGTGTCCACTTCCCGAATCATTAAGTTCAAAGGGTAATCGGGATTAGAGGCAGCCTGCTTCACCTGCTCCAAAAGCGCCTGATCTTTTTTGCCGATCTCATCCCTATAAATAAAGACAGCCTTATAGGGGTCCGGTTTCCATCGTTCGAGCGCGTAGCGGAACACGGGAACCGAACAGGGATGTACCTCCCGAAATGACAGCTGAATGGCGCATAACACAATTAGAATAAACAGAAAATATCTAAATCTCAATGTACTATTCACCTTTCCCGGAATAGCAGAAAACCTCTCCGTTCATAGTCGTCATATACAATTTGCCGGCGGCGGCAATCAATCCGTCCCAGACCGGCAGTGAATCAAGCTTGTATTCCGAGACTTTCTTCCCGTCTATGGCGGATACCGTCCACATCATGCCGCCTTCCTTGTCTCGGAGCAATTCGCTCTGCTCGGCAAGTTTTTTGCGTACGGCTTCGTCATCCAGCGCGAAGAACGCCTCCTCTTCATTTATTATGTCAGGCGGTCCCGCCACAAATAATATTTTATCCGCCAGAACCATGGCCTTGACCCGAAGAGAGGGTTGGTCGATCTGCCATTTGAACTGAACCGCCGTCTGTTCATCCTTCGGGATCCCCTGCCTGAGCTTCCAGTCACCGGCATAGTTGAACAGGCCCTTATCAAAGGCATTTACTGGCGGCTTGGGCGGTGCGGTTATCTTCTCTATGGATTTCCGATCCCCTGCCGGTTCCGCGGCATAGAGCTGGTATTCCTGAACGATCGACTCGCTCAGGAATTCCTGTTTGCGCCCGTATCCATAGACTGTCTCCTCATCGACAGCAATCAAACGTCCGGCGGGGGTTATCTTGGCCATGACCTCCCAGCCGCCCCATCCCCCTTTTACGCTTTTTCCGTACATCATGTAAGACCTGTAGAAATCGGAGTCATCCAGAAATCCGATCGGGGAGAAAACATGGGCGCCTTCGCCCGATTGGTCCCGCACATCCCGAACCCCTATATATGTCCGGTTTCCGTCCAGGTCGAACTGCTGGGATCGCATATAAATATACTTTCCGTCGCTCGAAAGGATATCGGATAATCCAACCGGCATATCCAGGCTTTGAACCAGGCTCTGCAGGTTTTTGCCGGTATTGGGATCGATTTCATTCATAACGATCTCTGATAATTTCTCTCCGGTCCTGGGATCCAGCTGCAGCATGCGCATGCCTCCGTCCAGAAACATCGTTCGTCCCGAAACACAATAGACCTTGTCGTCCTGGACAAGGACGCTTCCATGTACGGGCCATACTGACTCAAGCTGTTCGAAGTACATCATGCGGCGATCCATGGGGGCTGCCCGGAAGCGCCAGATCAGGGCTCCGTCATTAGAGTTCAGGCAATAGACATATCCGTCGGCAGAACCGAACAGGACTCGTCCCTGGTATAGGGTCGGCGGCGAATCCACACGGCCTCCGGCAATATATTTCCAAAGGACCTTTCCTTCGGTTGCATCGATGGCATATACCGTGTGGGCGTCTATCTGGGCGACATATATCCGGTTACCGGCGACAACCGGGCTGCTCAGTCTGCCGCCCAGCTTCAGCCTCCATTTTGATTCAAGATCGGATGGGACTTCCGAAGACGTGTACGCGCTCCGTTTTACGTCGTGCCGGTAGGTCAGCCAGTCCCCGGGGCCGGAGACATCCGTAATGGCTGCATCATATGCCGGTCCTTTTTCCAGACGGTTGTTTTCCGATTCCTTTTTCAGGTCGGGTTCGGATTCGAAGGCCCCCCCAAGGGCGTTGAAACCTTCCAGTTTCGCCTCTAAATAACAGGCGCAGGCGTTCGGCGGGGTATAGACAAGGCCGTTGCTTGGCATGACACCGTAAAAACATCCGCCCCGTGTGTAATGATTGACGTCCCAGTGCTCCTGCTCCAGGTCCACGAACTCAAGACCGGTGCGGGAAGGGATGATATATTTTTCCGTGGCCTTGCTGGGATAGCAGCGTTGATGGAACCAGTAGATATCCGCGTCACAGAGAAACTCATTCACGACCTCTCCCGTGTGGAGGTCGCGGCCAATGAATTTTCCGTCTGCCTGCATCCACGCAATATTTCCGGTCCAGACCAGACCGTCGATGATAAATATATCCTCAGGAGAATAGTGCCCGGAAGTAGGTTGAGGGGCTTCCCAGAGTTTCTTGCCGTCGGCAGCGGACACCGCCATCATTGTTCCCGGTCCGAAAACCGCTTGTGATCCGATTGAAAATACCAGAACATCGTCAGAAACCACAAGCCTGGGCGCATAGGCCGTATCGAACTTCTTGGTTTGAATCGGATTAGACTGCCAGTTTTCATCGCCGGTTTTGCGGTTGAGGCTGATCAATCTCTCCCCATTGTAAAAGTAGACGGCCTTTGAATCAGCGGAAAGGGATAGGGGGCCCACAGGATATTCTCTTGTCCACTCTGCTTTGCCGCTCGCTATATCCAGGGCCATGATCCGGCCGGGCTCTTTGCTCCAGGCCCAGTCTGTTCTGGCCTCTTCCGCCCTGTCCCAGACATATGTCTTTGTCGATGTGAAATTTTTTGTGGTTTTATCGGGCCGTCCTATAACGAGGAACAGGGTATTGTCCGAAAGAATTACTTCCGAAGTCTCCTCAGTTTCA
>Ga0214474_1000869_pt1 | contig 14335 bp, 6 predicted proteins | sample RVTome_2_FD_187335 | JGI IMG/M metagenome (GOLD analysis project Ga0214474, IMG submission 187335) | Soil microbial communities from uranium-contaminated site in the Upper Colorado River Basin, Wyoming, United States - RVT95D214 HiSeq ...
TGGGTGATTATTTCCACAGAGAGGAGTCGAAGACCCTCTGATTTTGCGGCCGAGGAGCAAAGATCAGCGGGTGGATTCTGTCCCCTCTGCGAGGGGAATGAAGATCGAACCCCTCCTGAGATTATTGCATTGCGAGACAACGGAACCCCTCCTAACTCACCCGGTTGGACACTTCGCGTCGTCCCCAATAAGTTCCCCGCCCTCAGAATAGAAGGAGAATTGGACCGCGAGGGCGAAGGAATCTATGACAAGATGAACGGAATTGGCGCCCATGAAGTGGTGATCGAAACGCCTCGGCATGAAGAGACCTTGACCACCTTGCCGCTAAAAAATGTGGAGAATGTCCTGTTGGCCTACCGCGAGCGGATTATTGATCTGAGGCGTGACCAACGACTTCGATATGTCCTTGTCTTCAAAAACCACGGCGTCGCAGCGGGAGCTTCTTTGGAACATTCCCATTCTCAAATTATCGCTCTTCCTATCGTCCCGAGAAGAGTAAGCGAAGAGATCGAGGGAGCCAAAACTTATTTTCATTATAAAGACCGCTGTGTCTTCTGCGATATCATTCGGCAAGAACTCCAGCAGAAACACCGTGTCATCGCTGAAAATAAATCCTTCCTTTCCATTGCCCCCTTTGCATCACGATTTCCATTTGAAACATGGATTCTTCCCAAAACCCATCATCCCAGTTTCGAGCAAATGGAGTTTCCCCAATATGAACTAGCAGCTCAAATCCTCTCCGATACCCTCCAGAGAATGAATCGGGTACTCACGGATCCTCCTTACAATTATATTATTCACACCTCTTCCTCCCCAGAGGTGGACGCTGAGCACTATCATTGGCATTTCGAGATCATGCCGAAGTTGACCAAGGTGGCCGGATTCGAGTGGGGGACCGGATTCTATATCAATCCCACTCCTCCTGAGGAAGCAGCAGAGTATATGAGAGAGGCGAAGTAATTCTTTATGTCCAACCTAACCCATCCCTACGATCTTCTGAAATCGGTTGTCCATCTTTCCAATTCATCTATTCCTATCCATATCAAACTGGATCAGATGCTCCAATCCATCTCAGAGACTTTTCAATCAGACCGATGTCTTCTTCTCAGCCCAGAAAAAATCATTAAAAATGGATTTCTTTACCGTCTGGTCTTAGATAGAAAACCTTTATGGGTAGAGGAAGGATCCTCCTTTCAGAATGAGAATATCCTTTTAGAGGAAAAAGATCTCCTTTGTCCAAGCTTCGCCTGTATTCCTTTGTATGATGGGGCCTCCTCCCAGGGAATCCTCTATCTCGGTTTCTCAAGGCACACCACGCTTTCCCCTCAAGAGGTGGATCTCCTCCTTCTGATCGGGGAGACGATAGAAAGAGCGATTCGGAATGATGATCTCCAGCAAAAGGCGGAAGAGACGATTACAGAACTGAACGCTCTCTATGAAATGGGAAAAACAATGACATCTGCCTTGAAACTGGAGACCCTCTTTGAATTAATCGTCGCAACGGGTTTAAAAATTCTCAAAGCCAGGGGAGGGGTACTGAGAGTCGAGGACACAAGGACCGGAGAATTGAAAGTCCGATGCAGTGTGGGAGATTATCATCAGAATCCTCTCGATAAGAAGATAGCCAGAAGGGTTTTGTATACCCGAACTCCTCTTTCCTTCAATCACTCCGGTGAAGAAAAACCTTCCTTTTCCTTCCTCTGTGCTCCTTTTCTCTCAAAGGGAAGAACTTTCGGAACCCTCGCCTTTTATGATAAGGATTCTCATTCTACAAAATTCGATGACAAGGACCTTCAACGATTGTTGATGATGGCGAATCAGATGGCCTGTGCCATTGATAATGCTTTGATTCACCATGAAACTTCTGAAATGGTTCAGAGGCATGAGAAAAGGGTGAAAGAGCTTTCTACCCTCTGGGAACTCAACAAGGCCCTTTTGACCACGGTGAATTTTGAGCGGATACTCCATTTAACCTTGACCGCCATTACGATCGGAGAAGGGCTGAAGTTTAATCGAGCCATGCTCTTTCTGGTCAACGAGAAAAATCGTATCTTAGAGGGGACCATCGCCGTAGGACCGGATAGCGCTGAAGAAGCAGGGAAGGTTTGGACCTCTCTCTCTCAGAGAAATGGAACCCTTTCAGATCTGATCACTCAACTCTCCCCTCAAGGCCACTCTACCTTAAACTCTATTGTCAAAGGAATTCAGATTCCTTTGGAACAGGAACAATGTATCCTTTCGCGTACCGTTCTTGAGGGAAGGCCGTTCAATACCCAGCTTCCTCAATCCAATGAGGGATGGCTGCAAACCCGGTGTGAAAGGGGTTGCCATTTGGGTTCAGAGGTGGGATGTTATGTGGGTGAGCATCTCAGTCGAGATCCAAGAATTTATTCTTTTGCTACTGTCCCTCTCTTGGGAAAGGGAAAAGTCATCGGTGTGATTCTGGTGGACAACCTTTACAACCAACACCCCATTACAGAGGAGGACGTTCACTTTCTAAGCATGTTCGCCAATCAAGCCGGATTGGCCATTGAGAACGCCAGCCTCTACCGACATTTGGAGGAAGTCCATCAGGAGCTTAAAGAAACCCAGACTTTTTTGGTCCATTTAGAAAAGATGGTGGCCTTGGGTGAAATGTCTACTGCCATCGCTCATGAGATCAAGAACCCTCTCACCTCCATTGGTGGATTTGCACGCCGTCTGGACCGGACTCTCCCGGAGGAATCCCAAGAGAAGAAATACTCTCAGACGATTTACAAGGAGGTCAGTCGTCTTGAGAAGATTCTCAACGACCTCCTCAACTATACCCGAGACGAATCCTTGGTCTTTAAAGAATTAGATCTTCTTGATATCTTAGAAGAAAGCCTTTCCATGGTGGCCGCGGGAATTCGCTTAGAGGGGGTCCAATTCATCAAGGAGTATGGAGAAGAGATCCCCAAGGTCATGGGGGATTCACATCAATTAAAACAGACGTTCTTCAATCTGATCAATAATGCCTGCCAGGCGATGAAAGAAAAAGGAATCCTTTTCTTGCGAGCTCATTCCTTTTCAAAGAATGGTTCATCTTATATCAAGGTGGAGGTGGAAGATACTGGTAAGGGGATCGATCCAGAAAACCTTCACAATATCTTTAACCCCTTCTATTCTACAAAGGAATCCAGTCTGGGTTTGGGCTTGCCCATTGTCCACAGAATTATCACTTCCCATCGGGGCCACATCGAAGTGGACAACCACCCAGGCAAGGGAGTGAATTTCATCATTACTCTACCTGCCCAGGAGGGGATAGAGAAAAAAATTGAAAATGCGAGAGGGAGCTAATCGGCCCCTTGGCTCATAATTATAACTCCATTTAACGGGATGAACCAAGCGCATCCAGGAGTCAGATTTATGAAAAAGATTTTAATCGTAGACGACGAGGAGAGCATACGCTTCCTTTATAAGGAGGAGCTAGAGGAGGAAGGGTATATCGTGGAGTGCGCCGAGAATGGGGAAGAAGCGCTCGAGAAGCTCTGCCTTTTCAAACCAGATCTCATTTCCCTCGATATCAAGATGCCTGTGATGGACGGTATCGAAGCCCTAAAACGAATTCGAGAGAAGGAGAGAAAACTTCCAGTCATCCTCTGCTCCGCCTATGGGGAGTATAAACAGGACCTCACCACTTGGGCTTCGGATGCTTATGTCGTCAAATGCGCAGATTTGACAGCCTTTAAAATCACTATCCGAAAACTTTTAGGGCTATCATGAAAGTGAGTGTTGAGAATATTCGTTGAGTTGCATCTATTTTTCCCGTGCGCTATGCTCTATGCGCCATGCCTGCCCTCCGTAAGGTTTCTGGAGGGGGGCGCTTTGCCGTTTCGTCGTTAATGGGGCAGTAGCTCAGCTGGGAGAGCGCCAGAATCGCACTCTGGAGGCCGGCGGTTCGATCCCGCTCTGCTCCACCAATGATTACGAGGGGTTAGGTAACTGAATTTGCCTGACCCTTTGGTCTTTTTAGCCGTTTTTCACTATTCCACACACCACCTTTATTCCGGCCATGACATAGTCGACTGACATGTCCCTTACGAAAAAAACTTTGTGTTGCTCGGTTTAATCTTTCTTTCCCTTGTCTCTCTTCTTTTCTGCCCATCTTCCATCCTTTCCCTTCTTTTGGTATCGATTGCCATTTCCGACTCCTTTTCTTTCTTGAATCTGAAAGAATGAAAAACGTGAATCGGCGTAAGGGCAAAAAAAATCGCCCCAATGAGGAGCGATTAGAAATTGTTCATTGTTCTTGTCCGGAGACGATTTTCGAAGCAAGATGCTTCGCACAGTTGGATGCAATAATGGTTTATCCTCGGACAGCACCTCTTCATTCGGATCTGGCCAGTTTCCGTAGCGCAGAAGCTAATTCACCTGGCCATCTTACATTTAGTCCCTCGGCTACACTGAGCAGCAGGTTCGCACACTCTGAAACTGTAGGGTTCGGTATCGAAGCAAGCATTAGGATTCTGAGGGCCGATAAACTAGGACTAGCCAACATAAACCTCTGGTTCTCCACCATATACCTCCATCGCTTAGCTACCATTCTGCAGAATGCAGCACCCCAAATGGTACCTCGGAACGGAACGGCAATCTGTAATAGCATAGAAGATTGGGCACTCAAATTATCGTTCAAGGCCAATGCCTTTGAAGCACATTGAAAAAGCATCGCAAGGCGACGGATCCTTTCAGGAATTCGGGAAGGATCACGAATGTCTTCTATAATTTTGTCACTGGCAGCCTCATCTCCGAAAATCGCAAGGATTCCTAAGTTGACCCAGGAAAGGACTGAGCCAAAATCCTTTTCTCGCCCCAAAATACTTTCCATGTGGGTTGCCCATGCTTGAAGGTCAATTGAAGGCAGCTCCTCATGTGAACAAATTGCCATTACGAGCGGCTCAATAACCCACCATATTGCCGACTCTGCCAATTGTTGAACCAAAACAAATTCTAATTCCTTAACCTTTGCCTCCAAATCCATGGGGTCCAATGGATCCCACGTGCTGTGATTCTTGTGGAATTCAGAGCCCAGAATAAATAGTCGAGCATACTCTAAACCTGAATGTAAGGCAGAATCGAATTCCTTCCCAATAATATCACTGATAAATAATGCTTCCCAGGCTTTTTGAACTGCTAGATAATATTGACCTTTCTCTGTTCGCACCATCGCTTGCTTGGCGCAAGCTTTTACTACCTCTTGTTGGCCACTCCAAGCTGCATACATCGCCACCATACTCCACGTCAGCGGATATATAGGTGTTGGTCGTTTCATAAGTTCTTCTGGAAGTTTTTCGATGTTTGAGAACGAACCAACAGAGGGCTTTGCAAGATGACCCTCCGATTTTTCCTCCAATGCCAAAGATTCCGATCCCAGAGCATAGGAAGCCCATGCTGCCGTATGTCCAAACTTCATGTGCAGAAACTTGAATTGCTGATATTCCTGGTTTGGGAATTCTTGAAGATCTTCCAAAACTTTTTGAAAAAGCAAGCTTGCATCACCAAATTCACCCATATAATGCGCGATAAGACACATCTCGGCATCAAAGGCAATACGCACAGTCTCCGATAGTAGCTCATCGTGAATTGCATTGCTGAGCTTCCTCCCATAAGACACGCACCTCTTGGCTTCTCCCCAAGCTCTTATGTTTGCGGCGCTCTGCAAAGCCCTACTTAGTCCGTAAACCCTCGTAAGGGTCAAAACATCAGTTGGAAGGTGTTTCTCTATATCCAATATGATTGGTAACACACGGTCATATTGTCTCTGTCTGAAGAAAACCGTTGATTCTCCCAAATCAATCAGAGGGTGGCTTCGGCCAATAAGTGACCGAGCCTCCGAGGCCACTTTTAACGCCATTTCAGAGTCATTTAGGTATTCATCATATATCACCATTCTTCCTCTTGCGACCGATGCCATTAACCAATCGTTTTTCTGCTTTCTCCCAAATTCCATGGCTCTTAAGAACACTTTCTCACAATCGGCCCAATCCGGAGTTTCCTGTTGGCTCTCAAATACCCATACTCTATCGATTAAAAGTGACAAACTCTCGGGAAATGTATCAAATCCCCTCATTACCCTTCCTAGAATTTCTGGGGACTGTTTATCCAATGTCTCAATCAAGTATTCCAAATCGTGTCGATTCGTTATCTTTTGGCTAGCCACCATAAGCACTTCGTCAAGTTGTTTTTGGTTCCAAATGACTTCATCCTTACCCGTTCCCTTTTTCTCGTATGCCATTTGTAGGACATTCAAGGTTCGATCTATCCTATCTTTCGGCTTCAAGGGAGAATCAATTCTGATACTTGTATCAACACAGTGCACCATGTAAATGTTATCATGAAATGGGTGCGACTTAATCCGATTGATTTCATTGAAAGCTAAATCCTCTATTTTGGAATAAGTGGCCCAGTCCTCATTATACTCACACACTTTCAATTGCATGCGCCGGAATATGAACCTTACCATTGGGTCCATATCCGCCAGCGGATCATCATTCGCAGTACCGAGCAAAGATATTATGGAGAGTTCCTTCGCAATAGGTCGTAACTTCCCAGGGTCTGCCAATTGCACGGCGGTGGATATTTTCGCTACGAGGGGATCCACCCTTGCCGCAAGGCCTGCCATAACGGCTTGAACAATTTGAAATGTGGTTAGAGATTTTCTTTTTAGCCAGGCATACGAGACCCTCCGGTAATATTCCTTCAGGCCCTGGCGCCCAAATTCAGCCTCTGCGTAACCTGAAAGTAATGGCGACAAAACATACAGGTCACTTCCAATTTCCTCGACCCATGGTCCTACTAGCGAATCAAATGCGCTCCCGGGTTCTTTCAATTGCGGAGGTGAAAGCGCCACATCAATCACAAAACCCCTATCAAACGTTCCAGCTATTAATGAAAGCCTTCGTGCTAACTCACGGGCCTCCTCCGATTTAATTGTATGGGCCAATATTTCTCGACTTTCCGCTCTTACTTGCTCGACTGGCCGTGGTTTCTTGAAAAAGTCATCCATCGAGGAAAAACCCCAGTCCTTTTCCCTCAGATAAACGAAATAAGCCATTACCAGCTGTGGATGTCCACTCGTTGCCGCATAGATAAAGTCAGACCAAAACCCACGGACCTTTCTATCGACTCCGGCTAATTCTATGAGCTCAGATATTTCTAAACTCGACATTTCAGGGGCATCAAAAAGACAGATCTCCTTGTCTAGCATAACCTTGAGCCTTTCTGGGGGTCCGATTTGGCTTGTAATCAAAAGTTTTGAATCTCTTACAACAAGGCAATTGGAAATGGCGTGTAATAATTCAACACAATATGTCTGTTGGCTTTCAATTCTTACGTCATCGAATATAACAAGTATGCTATTCTCCCCAAGGGCCTTTGCGAAAGATAAAATTTTCTGAAGAGAGGAGATAAGTCTGAATTCAGTCACCTCTCTTAGGCCAAACCAGTAACAATGCCTATCCTGGCTTCTCGCCAAAAGATTCGCTAATACCGTTTTCCCATATCCTGTTGAACCATAGATCCATGTCAGAAGATGATGGTCAATCCTATCCCTAATAGCCGCAACAATCGCAGTCCGTTGACAGCATACCTTTGGCAATGGCGGCAGTTCTTGTACAAAGGCCGTTACCAAATACTTTACTTCAACGCTTTGCTCGCCTGGGTTAAGTCGCTCTAAAATTGTCCCAATGCTTCCTTCAATTAAACTGGTGGACTTTTCAATTTTCTCAATTCCTGACCGTACTTCTTTTACAATTTCCCGATCAATAACTACTGATGTCTCTTGGGCCAAGAGTTTCTCAAGATTCTCCCGGGTCAGGGTCCTGGTCAATTCGGATGCAATTACGTCGGTAACATGGCGCCACAACCTATCGATGACCTGGCGGACCTCTTCCTCGTCTGTAATAGGCCTTGGAAGTTTCTTTAGCAGACTTTTGATTTCGTCTTCTATCTCTCCATATGCCTGTTGTCCTGTGTCCCAAAAGATGTGATCAACGAGGTTTTCCAAAAAGGCAGAACTATCAGATCCGCTAGCGAAACCTCTAACATCTTCTGAATACTCATCTTGTGCTAGGAAGAAAGAGCGTAGAAGCTGGAGGCCATTATTCTGCGCTTCGGCATTGAGCTCGCGGTTCCTTAAGCGCTCCCATAAATCCATTCCACACTCTGCATACTGCCAGTTTATACCCTTTTCTTTTCCACGATCCGAAATAGTACATAGATGAATGAAAATCCTTATATCGGGATTCCTCTTCTTATGTCGAAAGAAATTGTTGATCAAATCCACAGCAGCTTTGTTATTTAGCGTTATTGCTCCCTTTTCATGTTTAATCTGACTAAGCTCAGCATCGGTAACTTTTCCATTCAGGTCACGACGGATTAGATCCACGTCTTCGGCAAATTCCGTCAGGAGTTCCTCACCTGGAAGGCATTTTAACCAAGCACATATTGTCTGATAAGCCTGATAAATATAACCTCTGAAAACATTTCTAGCCTGGCGACTGGTATCAGGCACCAACTCTATACTTCCTGGCATCTGGTCAACTCCAAAGAAGGCTGCTTATACTGATACAAATCCCCTTGTTCGCAGGTTTTGTGAATAAGTTAACTTTGGCCATTATGGAATTCCAAAAGCAGGCTGCATTTACGGGATCAACCTGAAACCTTCGTGAAGCTGCATCACAAAGTTTTCCTAAAACAGACCGTCTACGACCCGTATTTGGTTTTCCGACGCAGGCCACGGCCACCATAAGTCAGCTTTAGTGCAGGGTATAAGTTCAACTGAGTGGCAAACCACCACGTAAGTTTCAAATCAATGACTGCTATTATATCGCCTCCAGCAGCTAATGCCTCCGCAAGCACGAAGTTGCCATTAGCCAGTCGGGTAAAAGCGACGAACTTGAAAGATTCGGATATCAGCAGGTATGATGCTCCGGGAGGGATAGGTGCTCGATAGACTGCGACATCGTTCAGACTGCAAATATAAGAATCCGACTTAAGTTGGGGGTCACGGCGAACTTCTAAGTCCGTCGGCATCTCTCCCTTGTTTTCTCGATACTGATCGGTCCATTTGTAAACCCAATCAGGAACAGTCCGATTTTCGATAAGAAGGACGGCATGTCTACCATTTCGGATAGCATCGTTTGCAAATCGTTTCATCTGTTCCCAATAGAGGGCAGGCGAACTTGCGTCCTCCTCTCTAGGTTCCAAGTGCTTGATAACTTCTTCCAAGACAGAAGCAGCCACGTGTTTTCGAACCATCTCACTGAACCACTCTTGTTCATTGGCGGCACGTTGCGCCATTAGCGGCTTTGTATACTCTCCCTTCGCTACATCTTTGATTACGAGACTCCTACTCTGGAGTAATGTGTCAGAAGCGCTAACCGCGTCAAAAAGAGCCATAGGGAAAGCCCCTGAAGTTTTGGAAAACCCTAGTGAAGAGGCCCACCTGCCAACCTCTTCCAGTCTGGCTTCACTTAAGGGCAAGTCTCGAATCGTTTCCGCCCTGATGGCTTCAATCTTCGTTATCAACTCGTCAATCCCAGCGCTGAGGCTTGCAGTGGCCTCATCGAAAGAAATGCCAGCTTGGCCTGTCTTCACATATTCGAAAAGCTTCCTGTACCCACCGAAGTAGGAATCGGTAACCCGTGCTTTCCACTGTTTGAGGTCACTTACTATCTCCCGGACCTTAGCGTCATCTTGTCGGACCCATTTGCGTATTGTTTGTTCAACTTCAGCAGTCATCGGATTCCAATGTTCAGGCACAAAGAAGACCAACAGAACGAGTTGGCCATCTCTTATTGAGTCCAAGTCATCGACACCGGAGCCTGAGTAACTTCTACCTGGCACCATTTCTTGTTTTGTTGCTTCAGTAATCACCTCCACGAGGCGGTCCAAGCGCGCTCGATACCCACGCCTATAAGCACCCTCGGAGTGGTATTGCCTGAGGATTGCCATAAATAATTCGTCAGTGCCGTGAACAGGTCGCAGATCGCCAACATCATGGCCACCCGGACGAGGTGCCTCACCATACACGATTGCACGTAGTAAACGAACCGGCAGGGACTGATCATCGGAGCAGTCCCTGCCTATGATAGCAAGCATATACGAGACAATACAGCACACGTCTACCCAGTAGTTTCGTAGAGTAACAGCGAAAAGTGTCCTCGGAGCACTCCCCGGAAAATATCCTCCCTCTTCGACGTCCAATGCGCCTTTGGTGTCTTCCCACGAATGCCCAACAATCTCGAAGCAAATTAACTTCTCACGCTGGAAGAAATAATTGTACGCGTCGAAACGAAACTCCAACTCCGGAAACCACTTCAACAGAATATCAAGAATCCATTCTGCGGCAGTTTTGTCTCCTCGATTCACGCAGGCGATGACCATTGCTGCTGTGGCGTAAAGGTGTTTCTCATAATACCGACCGGAACTCTGCAATTCTGGCCAATTCGATGCCTCTTCCCGCCGGGGAGGGAATCGGTCATTCTTCAACGATTCCCATACTCCGACGAACCGGCGGAGTATCGAATCGTAGATTCCGAAAAAGGGTGGTCTGAGCGATGCTTCATTACAAGCATCATGCTTCGTTACCCCTTGCTGCTCTACCGTCTTCACCCACCACGTGGCTAAACGACGGAAGAGAACTGAAGGTAGCTCGACAGAATGCGAAAGTATGTCAGGGCTCGCAACATCCTCTAATCGAGAGAAGAGGTGTCCAGGTACATATAGGAGGTGAGCTAAGAAGGCATCATCAGTGCCAAGCCGCTCTACCGCCGCCTCAAACAGGTCCATGAGTCTCCGGCTCCACATTTCGTATACCGGCCGGCCGAAAACATGTTGTCGATCCGAGACCCCCGCATAATTGTCCAGGTTCCCTTCGCTGTTTTTGAAGGCACTTGCCTCAATAAGCAAAATATAAAGGTCGATCAGTTCGTCAATGGTATCTGAAAATATTTGAGGTTCGCCGTCCTGAAGCGCCAGCATCGCTTCAGCCCTTAGGTCCTGGAATATGTCCGACACAGCAAGTTCTAACGGAGACGAAGTCCGGCTAAACTTAAACGCCAAGCGAACAAGAAGACGCTCCAGCCATGAGATGGGAACAGTGCCGACAACTCGACAAAGAGAAGTATTCCCAGAGTAAGTAGCGCCCGGATCTAACGGATACAGAAGTATCGGAGTTTCGTTCCGGTCTTTGACCCGCATAAATTCAGCGGTTTCTTTCTTTTTGGCCGGTCGGCCGCGGTTCGCCCGCCTTAGCCAGAGGGAAGTCGACCAGGCCAAGAATCGAAATCGGATATCTACTAATCTTGAACCGCGCTCTAACGAAATCTCAACAACAGAAGAGCCAAAGCCCAGTCCGCTCGGTCCCAGCCAGATACTAGGCACTCCTTCTTCCAATTTTGCTTCGGAGCTTGGGCCAGGCAACAGCTTCTCTCGCACTGCGGATAGGAAGAAGTGACTTGCCAAATGTTCTCTCAGTTCCCTAGGCCAAATAACATTTATCGCATATCGGCGAACTATTTCGGTTCTCTTGGAGGGTCGCACAAATTCAAAGGTTCGATAAAGAAAAAAAGAGGTAAGTACGAGGTTCACGAGAAACCAAAGAGTATCGATACAGATCCAAGCGATACCCGTCTTTACATCTATGGTGGCCAGAGGTAGATATTGGAGGGCCATCAAAATGAGGAGAGAAAGGGCACTTAGCCCAGAAACTATCGCAGCAGAATCGTGTAGGTATATGTGTAAGGCAGATTTTGCATTGTGACGCCGCTGCAAGAGGAGGGTGACGAAAGCAATCACAATTGGATAGACTAAAGCGGCTAGTGCGCCTTGAATTGACCAGAGCGCCGAGAAATATGTAATAAGGTCCGCTCTCGTGAAGTCGGTGAGGACTCTCGATAACCAGCAGAGAGGCGCAGAGTAAATGGCCGCCGAAAAAGCGAATAAGAAGGCTAGCAATGATAGGGGCCATCCCAGCGGATGCTTGGCAATGTACACGATTGCCCCTTGCAGAAGATTATACGACATCTCTCGCATAACCGTATTCTCGGAACGCCACTCGGCTTCCTCTGCTCTTACGCGATAACTTAAAGTCTTTAAGAGTTTTCCCATCATTTTACGTGATACCAGTGCAGTATCGATCCTCAAAAAAGGGTTGCGAAATCAGTACTTCCAAATTAGTTTCAAAATATCAGCTAGCCTGTAATATACACCATTTCTAAACGTTTTGAAACACAGATGACCGAGACATCCTAAAAAGCGCCCAATGCTTTGCCTTCTAAATACCATTCCTTCAATGTTTCTCCTGTACATGGTCAGGCCGAACGCGCGATTCTGTCATACACTTGATCGGCGTACTCTCTTGGATTCAGAGTTCAGTTAACATTATGAACCAGGTGCAGTTCGAAAGGGCAGAATTTCTGTGACAAGAAAGGTGCAACCGAAGTGTAACCGCCCCAACCGAGAATAATCCAAATTAACGCATGCTATTCCAACTTGTCTTTTTGCAAGCGCTTGATATTTAAGTACTTAAGAATGACGGAAAATCGGCTCAGGTCAAGTCATCGACTTAAAGTCCTCCGGGTTCAAAACTATATTAGTTTGATTCTTCAATCAGTACAATTCGTGGGAGATAACATGATAAGAGTGTGCGAATTGTTCACCCCCTCCTATCCTTTCACTGATGAATCTTATTTCCTGGTGATACGGTAGATCCGATCATCCCCTTTTCTCGGACTCCCTCTGCCGTCTCTGTTATTCGTCAGAAAATAAAGGGCTCCTTCAGGGCCTACGACCACATCCCTAATTCTTCCATACTTTCCGTCCTTAAAATCTTGTGCAAACCATCTTTCGATCCCTGTCACCCCATATCCGGACCCTTCCCTCTTCACTTTTATCCTGATGAGGGATTCGCTCTTTAAGGTGGCCACAAAGAGATCGTCCTGAAGATGGGGAAGTAATGCTCCATTGTAAAAAGTCATCCCTGAAGGGGGCGTCGTCTTCTTCCAGACGACCAAGGGATCGATATAAGGTCTTCGCCCCGGTGCGCCGATCACCTCAGGCCAGCCGTAGTTTCCACCCTTGACGATCACATTGACCTCATCGTGGGCAAAGCGGAGAGACTCTCCGGAGGGTCCGTGCTCCGATTCAAAAAGATCCCTGGTTTCCGGGTGCCACGAAAGACCCTGAGGATTCCGATGGCCGTAGGAGTAAATGGGAGAGCCCTTGAACGGATTGTCTTCTGGTATCCCTCCATCCTCCGTAACCCTCAGTATCTTTCCGCCGAGCGAGTTGAGGTTCTGTGCCATCTCGCCTTTGAACGTCTCTCCGGCAGTGACGTAGAGAAGGCCATCGGGTCCAAATCCAATTCTTCCTCCGTTGTGGAATCTTCCGCCTGGAATGTCATCGAGAATAACCCTGTCAAACTCCCCATGGTCTCCCAGGTCTTTGAGCCGCACCACCCGATTAAAGAGATCACCTTCCTTGCGATAGGTATGCATGGTATAGAGGTACGGTTTCTTTTGAAATTGAGGGTGAAGGCAGAGTCCCATGAGCCCCCCTTCTCCGACATGGGCAACATTGAGTGTGGCATAGGGATCTCCTCTGAGCTTTCCCCCTTTGATCAGCCTGATCCTCCCCGGCCTCTCACTCACAAGGGCCCTGTCATCGGGAAGAAAAAGAAGAGACCACGGGATTTCGAGATTTTCGATCCACACCTCGACCTTGACCCCGTCTCCTTCGGGGAGAAATTGATCCTCGACCTTCTGCGGAACTTCGGCTGCGGGAGCGCCGTTCGGTGGTAGAATAAAAGCCAAAAAGCAGGCAAAGAGAATAAGAGGAGTTCTTATCATCGGCCCTTCTCACCTCCTTTAATTATCTAATATCTAATCGCAATCAAACGAATAAATCAATCATTCTTTGAAAGGATTAATAAATTCTACATCTTCCGCCCCAAGAAATTATTTCATTTCCACCCCTTACCGAATCGCACTCTGGAGGTCTGGGATTCAACTCTCCCATGCTCCACCAATGATTTCAATTGGTTAGATGAATTTAATGGGGCCTCACGGGTAAAACTCGTTTGTAACCCCCCAAAGTGCTTGCCCCTCGTCCCGCAAGGCGACAATTCGGTTAGGTCTTGAAGCGTATTGGTGCAGGGGGGGCAAACATTACAGCATGTCGCGGCTATCCGCTTATAGGAATCCAGCTTTATGCCTAAACCTCTTATTTCTATCCTGGCCACCTAAGGAAATTTATTAAATTTTCTTAAAAACCACAAAAAAATATTGACAAATAAGAAAAAACCTGATAAATATAT
>Ga0214474_1000870_pt1 | contig 14327 bp, 13 predicted proteins | sample RVTome_2_FD_187335 | JGI IMG/M metagenome (GOLD analysis project Ga0214474, IMG submission 187335) | Soil microbial communities from uranium-contaminated site in the Upper Colorado River Basin, Wyoming, United States - RVT95D214 HiSeq ...
GCATCATCATGCTTCTTGAAAACCTCTATGGAAACGTTATCGCCCAGTTGAGCCTCGTAAATCCCAAGATCATCCTCGGTCTTCTGATGGGTGGGGCCGTTATATACTGGTTCACCGGCGCTGCGACGCAGGCTGTCACAACGGGCGCATACAGGGCCGTTGTCTTCATCAAGAAAAATATCAACCTCAAAAAAAAGACGGCATCCATCAAAGACAGCAAGGAAGTGGTAAAGATCTGTACCCAGTACGCGCAGAAAGGTATGGTGAATATCTTTGTCGTCGTCTTTTTCCTTGCTCTCGCACTCTCCTTTTTTGATCCTTACTTCTTCATCGGCTACCTTGTGGCCATCGCGTTCTTCGGCCTCTATCAGGCTATCTTTATGGCAAATGCAGGCGCTGCCTGGGATAACGCCAAGAAGATCGTCGAGGTAGAGCTGAAAGAAAAGGGCACCCCGCTGCACGAAGCGACCGTTGTCGGCGACACCGTCGGCGACCCCTTTAAGGATACCTCTTCGGTCTCCATGAACCCCGTCATCAAATTCACCACGCTCTTCGGCCTGCTTGCCACAGAGATCGCGGTGACGATGGCAAGCCGTGGTTTGAAGGTGGGCCTCGGCCTTGCCTTTTTCGTGGTCGCTATGGTCTTTGTGTATCGTTCATTCTACAGCATGAGGATCGGCGAAGAGAAGCTCAACTAATCAGTACAATGCAGACAAAAAAGGCGTCCCGGATGGAACGCCTTTTTTGTTTGTAGAAGCTTTCTTTGTCAAGCCATTAAACCTGACTGCATGCCAATCCTGATTTGTTTAGCGGGCGCCGTGAGGAGGCGGCTGAGAGCAGTTGAAATGCAGTTCAGTTTATGCTAAAAAGGGGAAAGGACGCCATGAGAAAACGAGCAAAACCATCCTTGATAAATCCGAAGGTCCGGCGAAAGCAACAATCGCGACGAGCGAAGCTGATCTTCCTCATTATTCTGGCGCTGGCCATCATTCAACTCATCGCCTCACGTCAATCCATCCTCAAGGCCTTTGGTGAATACCTGATCTTTCAACAACCGGCTCCCCAGCAAGCCGACGTGATCGTCATCCTTGCCAATTGGGAAGACACCATCATCAGGGTCAGGGCGGGGGCGGATCTCTACAAGGCGGAGTTGGCAAAAAAGATCTTTGTCCCGAGAATGGAACAGATGGGGGGGCTGGAAGAGATAAAGAAACTGGGGATCAATATTCCGGAGAACCGAGATCTTGTCGTGACGATCCTTCAAGGGTTTGGCGTCCCCTTGTACGCTATCGAAACGTCTGCGCAAGAGGTGACCAATACGTGGGATGAGGCCCAGGAGGTAAGCAATCTCGTCGAGCAGAAGGGATATAAATCGGTAGTCTTAGTGACATCAAAATACCACTCCCGACGCGCCTACCTCATCTTCAAGGATGCCCTCAAGGGGAAGGCCACAGTCATCAGTGTCCCCTCGCCCTATGACGCGTCTGAGCCCGAGTCATGGTGGAAGCGGGATGAGGACGCTAAGAAGGTGATTATGGAATATCCAAAACTTCTGGTGTACTATTGGCGCAAGGTCTTCTGAGGAAGGAGGAAAAGATGGAAGTGGGCGACAAGATCACCTTTCCATTTGGTAAGGGTGAAAAGGAAGGGATAGTATACAAGATATTTCCCCAAACGGTCTATATCAAGGTGGACTTCCCCAACCACAAGGGGAAGATCATCAAGAGGTCGCTGGCTGCGTTGAGCCCGAAGGAGGCAACGAAGGAGCAAGCAAAAAAGCTAAAAGGAGAAGAGAAGAAGAAAAAAAAGGCGGCAAAGGAGGAACGTAAGAAAGAAAAGGCGGCAAAGAAATCCACGGCATGAAAACTCTCGTGGTAGTAGCTGCCTTGATCACAAAGGGGGGGCGTATCTTGGTAGCCCAACGGGAAGAAAAGGATGAGTGGGGTCTCCATTGGGAATTTCCCGGGGGCACACTCGAAGAAGATGAAGGGCCGCAGGAGTGTATCAAGCGGGAATTGCGTGAAGAGCTGGGAATAGAGGTGGAAGTCGAGGAGATACGGGAGGCGGCCTTCAAACGATATAAAGGTTTCAATATCCTCCTCTTGGCCTATCACTGCACCATAACAGAGGGGACCCCTTCAGCCATACGGTGCCGGGAAGTCAGGTGGGTGAGGAAGGAAGAGCTGAAGGGGCTTCCGATGCCACCTGCTGACGAGGAAATGAGGGCCAACATCCTCCGGAGGGGCCTATGGGATTTAGATGCGGCATAGTGGGGCTTCCCAACGCGGGAAAGTCCACTATCTTCAATGCCCTCACGGCAGCGGCAGCGGAGGTGGCAAGCTACCCTTTCTGCACTATTGAGCCCAATGTCGGGATCTGCCCCGTACCGGACAGGCGCTTAGATGCCTTGGCCCGTCTGACCAAGCCCAAAAAGGTTACTCCCACGACGCTGGAATTCTTCGATATCGCCGGATTGGTCAAGGGGGCCAGCAAGGGGGAGGGATTAGGAAACCAGTTTCTGGGACATATACGGAACGTGGACGCCATTGCCCACGTCGTCAGGTGCTTTACCGACGTGGATATAGCCCATACGTACGGCACCATCGAGCCCCGGCGAGACGTGGAGATAGTGGATACCGAGCTCATGCTTGCCGATCTCGAGGTGGTGGAGAGGAGACTCGAGCGGGCGAAGCGGCTGCTCAAGGTGGGTGAAAAGGGGCCGGCGGAGGAATCCCATCTGCTCGAGGCAATCAAGGAATCCTTAGACAGGGGGCAGCCGGTAAGGCAATCCATCAAAGGTGCAGGCAGACCCCTCCCCCTTGACCTCCAACTCCTCACAGCCAAACCGATCTTCTATGTGGCCAATGTGGATGATCCGGGGAGAGCAGAACAAAATCAGTACCTCAAGGACCTGCTGGAGTTGGCCCAAAACGAAGGCACCCCGGTGGTGGTCATTGCCGGAAAGCTGGAGGCGGAGATCGCCCAGCTCGGCAAGGAGGAACAGGAGGAGTTCAGACGGGAACTAGGGCTTGCTGAGTCTAGCCTTACAAGGTTGATACGGGTGGGGTACGATATCCTCGGTCTTGTGACCTTCTTCACGACGGTGAATCAAGACCTCAGGGCATGGACCGTCCCCCGGGGCACCACTGCCCTCCAGGCAGCGGGAAAGATCCATAGCGATATGGAACGGGGTTTCATCAAGGCCGAGGTGGTATCCTTTGAGAATCTCATGCAGGGCGGCTCAGAACATATCGCTAAAGAAAAAGGACTGCTGAAAGCACAGGGAAAGGATTATGTGGTGCAGGATGGCGACATCATCCACTTTCGGTTCAACGTCTGATCGCAATAATCTTTCTTGCAAAGAAGGACCTCCCTCAGACGGTGTAACGAGGAGGGTATCGAGAAGACACCCCTTTATCGCCGGTCTTATCCTGATAGCCTCCTGGAGCGCCCTTGTGTGGGTTTTTGTCTCCTCCCTCCCTGACGTACGTCCCCTCAAAAGCCCCCGGTACAACATGACGCTCATAGTACGCGATCCAAAGGGAAGGAAGATCCCCTTCATTGTGGGGCCGCGAAATCCTTACTGGGCCCCCCTTGCCCACATTCCACCCGCCCTCCAATGGGGCGTCATCGTCGCAGAGGACGACACCTTTTACGAACACAACGGATTCAATTTTGCTGCGATGCGCGACGCCCTGTGGGATGATATCAAAGAACGGAGGTTTGTCCGGGGAGGAAGCACCATCACCCAGCAGCTCGCGAAGAATCTCTATCTCTCTCGCGAAAAGTCCTTGTCGAGAAAATTCAAGGAGGCAATCATCACCTGCAAATTGGAACGGCACCTCAGCAAAAAAAGGATCCTCGAATTGTACCTCAATGCTATCGAATGGAGCCCGGGGGTACATGGGGTGGGAGAGGCAAGCCAGCATTACTTTCGTAAATCTCCTACCGATTTAGATTTTTTTGAGTCTATCCTGCTGGCGGCTATTATTCCCAGCCCCCGGCTGTATAACCCCCTCCGTTATCCGGAAAGGGCCTTGGATCGTTATAGAACTGTTGTGTGGTTGATGTACAGATCAAAGCTCATCACCCTCGAGCAGTATAACATCGCCTACGCCATACAATTCCGCGTGGATCCGTCGCAAGACACCATCATCATCTCTCCTCGGTAAAAAAAGAAAAGCAGATGCCGTAATCTCTAACCCGCGGCAATAAAACCGATGCAGAGGCAGATCCTCCGTAAGCCCTTTAACATTATCGCGGCTGACTACGCTGTAAGGTTTTAGGCGGATCTCCGCCTCTTGGTCGAAGCTTTTTTCTTTGATTTGACGGTGGCGGATTTCAGCTCGATGCCAACCCTTGGAAAGACGAGCTTTTTGAAAACAATAAAAACCGCCCACCCGCACGCGGCGCCGAGTATTGCCCCCCCGACGACATCGAGGGGATAGTGAACGCCCAGGTAGACCCGGGAATATCCGACGAGGAGGGCTAAGGGTACCATCGCAAAGAGCCACCGCGGGAAGAAAAAGGCAAGGTACGTGATTCCCGCCGTGATATTGGTGGCGTGGCTCGAGGGAAAGGCAGGGGACTTGGGACAGTACCCTTCTATCAAACGCACCCACGCATAGATGTGGCACGGCCTGACCCTATCGATGAATTCTTTCACCACCAGGCTACACATCGCCTCGCTGAGCAGGATAGTCATGCCGAGGCCGACCACGATGAGGACGCCCCTGAGACGTTCTCTTATCGCAATGAATACCAAGAGAGCGATGAGCGGGATCTTCCACAGATCAAAATGCGAAAAAAGGGGGATCACCCGGTCGAGGAGGGGATGGACCCCCTCCAGGTTAAGAAGACGCAGCAGGGTCGTATCTATCTCGACAAGCCAGTTCATTGTTGGGCCTCATCCTTTTCTGCCACGATCCTAAAGCTGGTAACTGTGCTCAGGTGTTCTTCATCGGTCAAATACGGATCGGCCTGGATGATCCGAAAGCCGTTTTCCCGACAATAGGTCTGCGCCTTCTTATACTCGTCTAATGAACCGGTGATGATAATCCGCTCGATCTTCTTTTCCGTGATATCCATCGCCCTACCGCACCTCTCTTGATGTCCCCCCAGCGACGAAGATTTGCTTAATCTCTTTTCTTCCTGGTCGTGGCCATCTTCGCGGCCAGCAGGATGGCATTGATAAGGCTCGTCGGATCAGCCACCCCCTGGCCTGCTATATCGTATCCCGTCCCATGATCGACAGAGGTTCGGATGATTGGTAATCCCAGGGTGATGTTCACCCCATCCCTGAAGTGAAGCAGCTTCAAGGGGATCAACCCCTGGTCATGGTACATGGAGACAACCGCGTCATACCTCCCGGAAGCGGCATGAAAGAAAAGAGAGTCCGCAGGCAGGGGGCCAAAGACAGCCATGCCCTTTTGACGGCACTCCTCTATGGCAGGGATGATAACCTCCTGCTCTTCGGAGCCGAAGATGCCCCCCTCGCCGGCATGGGGGTTGAGCCCCGCCACCGCCAGCTGGGGGGATGGAATCCCCCAATAGTCTTTTAACCCTTGAGAGGTAATCTCGATGGTCCTCTTGATCCGCGCACTGGTCAAGGCGTCGGGCACCTGCCGGAGGGGAAGATGGGTAGTTACCAAGGCCACGCGCAGCGTGGGGCCTGCCAGCATCATCACGACATCCCCGGAGCCCACCATCTTTGCCAGGAGCTCGGTGTGGCCGGGGAAGGGGTATCCAGCCGCATGGAGGGCCTCTTTGCTGATGGGGGCCGTCACCAGGGCAGCAACACTCCCCCTCTGCGCCAACTGCACCCCTCCCTCGATATAACGGTAGGCTGCCGCGCCCCCCTGGCTCCGGGGGGCGCCCAGGGGAACCTCTTCAGGGGAGAGGTCGGTCAGGGGAATGAGGTTTATGGTCCCACGCCTAAAGACCCCTTGCTCAGGGCCTTCGATCCTTTTGATCGTTACCGGGGCCTTCGACCAGCGAACGGCATCAGATAAAATTCCCTCATCACCCAACACCACGGGACGGCTCTGGGCAAAGACCGCTTGCTCACCCATGGCCTTGACGATGATCTCCGGCCCTATGCCGGCCGGATCACCCATGGTTATGGCGATGAGGGGAGAGGACATCTCTGGGGTGCAATCAAAAAGGGGAGTTACAGTTTTATCTCCACGTTGGAGTGTGCCTTCAAATCCTGCAGCCACTTGGCATAGAGCTTGGCCACCTGTTCCTGGTAATAATCTGCCATGACCCGTGCCTTTGCCTCTTCGTAGGGAGGGATCGACCCCGGTTTCCTATCCGTCACCTTGAGCAGGTGAAGGCCTTGCGAGGATTGAATAACGCCGCTCACCCTCCCCACGTCCAAGTTGAAGACCACCGCTTCGAGCATCGGGATCATCTCACCCTTGGTAAAAAATCCGATATCCCCGCCTGAGCGAGCTGAGGCTGCATCATCCGAATAGAGGGCAGCCACTTTCTCAAAGGTCGCCCCTTTCTTTATATCCTGCAACACCCTTTCCATCTTCTTTTTGGCTGTCTGCCAATCATTGGCTGTTGCCTCGGGGGGGACTTGAATCAATATCTGGCTTACCCTCACCTCGGGGGAAATATAATTGCTCGCGTGGCTTTCATAATATTCCCGCAGCTTATTTTCATCCATTGATACGTCAGGCTTGATGAAGGTCTCGACGATCCTGGTGCGTCTGATCTGAAACGTGAGAAAATGACGATACCCCTCCGGGCTGAATCCATGAGCGGCGAGGTCTTTTTTCATCTGATCATTGCTGCCAAACCCTTCCTGTTTAATCGTTTCAATGGCCTTATCTATTTCTTCCTTTTCGATCTTGATACCGAACCGGCTGGCCACCCTTTGTAAGAGCTTATCTTCGATCATCAGATCCAGGACCTCCTTGCGCGCCTGGCGCTGTCTGATCTCTTTATCTAAAAGGTTCCCTTCGTCGAGGACGTTGGCCCTCCCATAGCGCTGCATGGCATCATTGACTTCGGAGAGGGTAATCACCTCACCCTCTACAACCGCCACCACTTGATCCACTATCTTTCCTGAGGCTGAAGACAGCGTCAACAAAAAGAAGATAAAAACCAATGAAATAACCCTTTTCATCGCCAACAGCACCCCCTTTACGACTAATTTTTTTGTGTTTCCTGGCTAGGAGTCTGTGTTCCCTGACTAGGAGTCTGCGTTCCCTCGCGAGGAGTCTGCGTTTCCTGGCTAGGAGTCTGTGTTCCCTGACTAGGAGTCTGCGTTTCCTGGCTAGGCGTCTGTGTTCCCTGACTAGGAGTCTGCGTTCCCTCGCGAGGAGTCTGCGTTTTCCCGCGAGGAGTCTGTGTTCCCTCGCGAGGAGTCTGTGTTCCCTCGCGAGGAGTCTGCGCTCCCTCGCGAGGAGCGGGAAGCCCGATATTCTCAAGGGCCTTTTTGTTTACCCTGATGCTTGCCCTTTTTTTGACCTTTTTCAACCAATCGCGGAAGATATCGTCTTCCTCCTCACGCACCATCATCTTTCGGACCTGTTCCTTCACCTCATCAAAGTTCGACTGGGACTGACTCCTCCTGGCCACGACCTGAAAGATGTGATATCCATAAGGGCTCTGTACGATATTGCTCGTCTCCCCTGCCTTCAGAGAAAAGACCACATCAAACTCCTCTGGCATATCCCCACGGCCGAAAAATCCGAGATCGCCTCCCATTTCGGCCTCGGGTCCAATGGAATGCCTTCTTGCCAGTTCCTCAAAAGAATCCCCTCGCTTGATCCTCCGCAAGAGGCCCTCCGCTTCTTGATGGTCTTTGACCACGATCTGTCGTACCCTCACCTGCTCAGGCACCACAAACTCCGATCGGTGCTTCTTATAGTACTTGCGCAGGGTATGCTCATCGATGGGAGAGGTGAGTTGGGAGACCCTATTGATGACCTTCTCGATCAGAAGCCTCTGGTGCAAACTCTCTTTCCACTGGCGGCGGGCGGCTTCATCGCGTACAATCTCGTCAAACCTGCCCAGAGGGTAACTCCTTTTAATAAAGGCAAAGGCATCCTCCAATTCATCATCGCTCACCGTTATCCCCATCTTGTTGGCCTCATTGAGGACAAGCCTCTTTTCGATGAGCTGATCAAGAAGTGCCTTTTTCAAGTTCTTGAAATCGACCTCCTCTTGACGGGTGGGAGGGTTTTGGTAGCCATCGACCAGGGGGAAGAGTTCTGCGGTGAACTCCGCAACGGTGATGGCCTCGTCATTAACCTGAGCCACGATGTCCGCCGGCATCCCCTTCTGACAGGCGCTCAGGATAGCCGCGATCATGAGGATCGACAGGATCGAGACGAGGGACCTGAGACAAGACTTCATGAACCCTTTTCCTCCTCGGCGGCCAACAACTGCTCGTTAATGCTGATCTGAGCCCCCTCCCGCAATCCTTTCAGATGGGCAGCCAGGATCTCTTGGCGCTTCTTATCCCTAAGAAACTTTCCGATCTCCTCTCGCACCTCGGCAAAGGTGAGCTGATGGGGACCCTGTCTGTACTCCAGGCGGATGATATGAAAGCCCAATTTTGTCTTGACGATGCCGCTCACCTCCCCTCGTCTCTTCAAGGCAAAGGCGGCGTCCTCAAACGACTTATCCACCATCCCGCGCTTGATATAGCCCAGGTCCCCCCCCTGCTGTTTGGTGGGCCAAATGGAGTACTGCTTTGCCAAGGTGATAAAGTCCTCGCCCCGATGCAACCGAGCCTTGATATCCTGGGCTTCCGGCAAGGTCTTCACCATGATATGTCTGACCCGCACCCTTTCACCCAGGGAGAACTTCGCCTTGTTCCCTCGATAATAGGCCTCCACCTCTTTGTCGCTGACCTCATCCTTCCCCGCACACAGTTTTTCCGTCAAGGCTTCGATGATCAAGCCCTGTTTAAATTGCTCCACCTTCCTCAGAATTTCTTCATCCTTATCAAACCCCTTCTTTACCCCCTCTTGTAAAAGGAGTTCCCGTTCTATGAGTTTTTGCAAAAACTCCTTCCTCCCCTTTTCGGTGACCACCAAAGTCTTGAGAGCAGGCGGCAGTTGCTCCATTTCCTGCTCGAACTCTGCCAGGGTAATCACCCGGTCGTTTATCCTCACGAGCTCCTTCTCTTTGAGGGGTTTGGCCTTCTCGCAAGATACGGCGAAGAGGAGTAAGAAGACAGAGGCTATCGCCAGAGACAACGTCTTATTCTTCATCATATTTTAACCTTGTATAGCGACAAAAAATATCATATCGCACCGCCCCTGGCAAGATATTTCTGGCTTTTGCCACCTGACGTCCGGGAGCTAAGGATGCGGATTCGGTTCACGTCGCTGGTTGGCGAGGGTAGATTCGAGCCCGGTTGAGAGAAGGGCTCCATCAGCCCCGGCCTACATGACGTCTTCGTCCCAGTCGAGCATCATCACCCGCACCGTTGCTCCCGGTCCGGCCTCAGCCACATCCTCAGGCACGATCACCAGCCCATTGGCCAGGCTCATCGAGGTGAGGACACCGGAGCCCTGCGGGCCGGTCAGCCGCGCAAAATATTTATCTCCGCGCCTCTCGACAATGGCGCGGGTGAAGACCCGCCGTCTGTCCTTGTTGAGGATACGGTCTTCGAGTATTGCCTCGATCGTCGGCTTCGTCAGGTTCCGCTTGCCCATCATCTTGAGGATGGCGGGACGGGCGAACATCTCAAACGTCACCATGGAGCTGACGGGATTGCCCGGCAGCCCGAGATGGGGGACGGTCTTCTCAACCCCCTTGATCTGCCCAAAGGCAAGGGGCTTCCCCGGCTTCATGCGAACGCTCCAGAAGCCGATCTCACCTTCTTTAGCGAGCACCTCCTTGACGATGTCATAATCCCCCACAGACACCCCTCCGGACGTGATCAGCATGTCTGCATCGAGCCCGCGTCGAAGGGCTGTCACCAGCGAATCCTTGTTATCCAGGGCGATACCAAGCACCCGCGGGATCCCGCCATAGCGGCGCACCAGGGCAGCCACGCTATAGGAGTTGCTGTTGTATATCTTGCCCCTCGGCAGCGGCTGGCCGACCTCGACGAGCTCGTTGCCCGTCGCCACGATAGCGACCACCGGCCTGGCGATCACCGATGCCGTGCTCATTCCGAGGGAGGCAAGGACACCTACCTCGGCCGGACGGATGATCGTTCCTGCGGGAAGCACCACCGTGCCCTTCGAAATATCCTCGCCAGCAGGCCTGATATTCTGTCCCCGTTTTGCCGCAACACAGATAGCAATCTCGGAGATCGGCCCTCCTCTCTGCCTCGCCGTCTCATCGGTATCTTCAAACCGTACAACGCTGTCTGCGCCCTTGGGTATCGGCGCCCCGGTCATGATGCGGATCGCCGTGTCCGGCACGACCTCCCTGTCGGAGATAGACCCGGCGGCAACCGTGCCGATCACGCGCAGAACCCGAGGCGATCCCGATGACGCGCCGGACGTATCCCGGGCTTGCAGCGCATAACCATCCATCGCCGAGTTGTCCAGCGGCGGGACATCGATAGCGGAGCGGAGATCCTCAGCCAGGACCTGCCCCAGGGAATCGAGGATCGGCACCTCTTCCTTCCCCAGGACTGTGACATGGCTGAGCAGCCGTTCCTGCGCCTCCTCGACGCTTATCATCTGATTGTTCTCTTTTGACATCCCACGTCCCTTCTTCATCCATTCCTCCTCAGCCCGAGAAGATATCTTTTATAGTATAATCGCTCCTATTCGGCAAGGCCCGCTATCACACCAACCCCTGCAAGATCGCCTTGGTCTCTGTCAACACCCCCTGCCAGTCGCGTGCCTCGGGCGTAAAGATCAACCGCATATCCTGGGTCAACCGATATCTGCCGCCTCCTTGCTCGATCAGCTTCACCACCTTTTCGGCGGAGATTACCCCCTCGGAAGCAAAGGCAAGCACCGCCCTCTTGTCTTTGAGCTCGAACCGCTTGACCGAGAACCGGCTCAGCCAAATCTTGAGCCTGATCACCTCCAGGAGGTTCAGCAGGGACAGTGGCACGGGGCCGAAGCGGTCTTGAAGCTCGCCCTTGATCTTCTCTACCTCCCCTTCTTCCTGCAGAACCGCAAGCCTCTTGTAGAGGATCAGGCGCTGGTTATCATGAGCGATATAATCAGGGGGGATGATGGCCTCGACAGGGAGATGGATCTCGGGTGTCACCCGTTCCCGCACCTCCTCCCCCTTGAGCTCCCTGATGGCCTGCTCCAGGAGACTATTGTACAGCTCAAAACCCACCTCGGCGATGTGGCCCGATTGGACATGCCCTAAGAGATTGCCTGCCCCCCTGATCTCCAGATCCCTCATGGCCAGCCGGAAACCGGAGCCCAATTCGGTGAGCTCCTGAATGGCGCGAAGCCTCCTTATGGCCTCCCGGGAAAGCTGCTGACGCGGGGGACAGACCAGATAGGCAAAGGCCCGCTCCGCCGACCTCCCCACCCTCCCCCTCAGCTGGTAGAGATCCGCGAGGCCGAAGCGCTCGGCATGGTTGATGATGATGGTGTTGGCGTTGGGGATGTCCAGGCCGGACTCGATGATGCTGGTACAGACGAGGATATCTATCTCCCGCTCGACAAAGCGCATCATCACCCCTTCCAGGGCCCGACCCGGCATCTGCCCGTGGGCCATGGCCAGGCGCGCCTCAGGCACCAGCCCCTGCACCAGGGCGGCCATGGCCTCGATATCCTTCACCCGGTTGTGCACAAAGAAGACCTGGCCGCCCCTCGCGATCTCGGCTCGGATCGCCTCCCTGATCACCTCCTCATCGAAGTTGACGAGGTAGGTGCGGATGGACTGACGATTGGGGGGAGGGGTATTGATCAAGCTCAGATCCCTGATCCCCAGCAACGACATCTGCAGGGTGCGGGGGATGGGGGTGGCGGTCAGGGTGATGCAGTCCACCACCTTCTTCATCTCCTTCAGCCGCTCCTTGTGGGAGACGCCGAAGCGATGCTCCTCGTCGATGACCAAGAGCCCCAGATCCCGGAACGTGACATCCTCTCGAAGCAATCGGTGCGTCCCGATGATGATGTCGATCTTGCCCTCTCTGAGGCGCGCCAGGATCTCTGCCTGCTCGGCGCGCGGCTTAAACCTGCTCAGACCCTCCACCACCACAGGGTAGCCCTTGAGCCGGGAGGTGAAGGTCAGATAGTGCTGCTGGGCCAGGACCGTGGTCGGGACGAGCACAGCCACCTGTTTACAATCCAGGGCCGCCTTGAATGCCGCCCTGATGGCCACCTCCGTCTTCCCGTACCCTACGTCCCCGCAGACCAAGCGGTCTGCCGGCCTCGGCGACTCCATGTCCTGCATCACCTGCTCGATGGCCTCCCCCTGATCCGGGGTCTCCTCATACTCGAATGTCGCCTCAAACTCCTTAACATAGGCATTCGCGGGGGAAAAGGAGAACCCTTGAAAGAACCGACGGGCTGCATAGATCTCCACCAGCTCTCTCGCTGCCTCCTCGACTGCGCGCTTGACCCGCTTTTTGGCCCTGTTCCAGGCCTGTCCCCCCAGCCTATCGAGCTGGGGCGCTCCCTCGCCTGCCCCGATATACTTATGCACCAGGTTGAACCTGTCCACCGGCACGTAGAGCCTGTCCCCTGCCTCGTACTCTATGAGCAGATAATCGTTCTCCACCCCCTCGCCCTCAAGTCTAACCAGCCCGCGAAAGAGCCCTATGCCGTAATCGACATGGACCACGTGATCTCCGTGCCGGAGATCCTCGAAGGTGGAAAGGGGAGCTGACACTGCCCGCCTGCCGTGACCGACCCTCCTCTTCAGCCCGAAGATCTCCTCCTCGGTCACAATCGCCAGCCCCTCGCTGGGGAGAAGGAAGCCTGCCTTAAGGTCCCCGATCACTACGGCCAGGCGGCCGCGCTCCGTGAGTGGATGCAGGGGAAAGGAATCACGCACCCCGGCCTTGAGCCCAAAATCCTCCAGAAGCTCCACAAGCCGCTTCCCCTGCCCAGGCGTCTGCGCGGTGACATAGATGGCCCACCCCTTGTTCAGCCACCCCTGTATCTCCTGTATCAAAACCTTCAACCCCTCGGCCTTGATCCTCCGCGAGAGATCCTCGTTGGAGGACGCAAGCAAGGTAACCCGGGAGGGCACGCGGCCCTTTGTGGGGGCGATCTCCCAACCCCCTATCTCCGCCCGCGGCCTTTCTCTGATCATGGCCATCACCCTGTCAGACGCAAGATAGCGCTCCTCTTTGCCGACCCTTTGCAACTGCTCCCAAAACTGCGCTGCCTCGTGCTCGGCCTCCATGGGGCAATCGATCAGGATCGGTGTTGCCGAGGGGAGGTACTCAAATAAGGTGCCGTTTCCCTCTCCCAAAACAGGGGTGATGACAGCCTCCACTACCTGCGCCTGCGATTGCTGGGTCTCGATATCGAAGAGACGGATGGATTCCACCAGGTCGCCGAAGAACTCCATCCTGAGGGGGGCATCCTGATCAACGGGATAGATATCCATGATGCCGCCGCGCAGGCTCATCTCCCCGTGCTCCTCCACCATCTCCACCCGGCTGTAGCCGAGGGCGATGACGGCCCTGACCAGCGCTTCGCGCTCCTGCTCCCTTCCTTGCTCGATCCGTATGATGGTAGCGAGAAGAGTCTTCCTTAATGGGACCTCCCGCTGCAGCCCCTGGATCGGGGCGATGACCACGGATGCCCTTTCCTCGGCAAGGGCCCGCAGGGCCTTCATCCGCTGGGAGAGGATATCCCAGGGAGGGATGTCGCCGTGCGGGATGCCGTCTGTGGGGAAAAGGAGCACCTGCTCCTGCGCTTCGGGAGGGGTAAAGAAGAGGATCGCCTGCCACAAGGCCTCGGCCTGATCCTGATCAGGGGTGACGACCAGCAGGGGGGTAACTTCCCTTGCTAGTAGGCTGATGAAAAACCCCTTGCTCCCTCCTGCTAAAGGAGAGATGGCAATCTTATCCCCCTGCTCCCACGCCCTTTTGACGAGGCGCAGGAGCTCCTCCAGGCTGCAGGTACCTTCTTTATTCGTTAACCAATCATCACGCACATCGTTGCTCCAGGGGGAGGTGCAGACGTTCAGAAGAATAAAGGGGATGCCTCATCTTCTGATTGTCAGCAGGGCCTCTCGCTTTCGTATAAATATGATGGGTAAGATTATCCCTTTTATGGTAATTACGCAACTTCTCCAAGTCAATATAACCTTTTTCGTGCGTAGCACTAAGTACGTACGAAGCCACTATTGACATTCCCCTTGACAAAATTTTATTATGAATATATATTCATAATATCGATGACAGAAGGTGATTAAAA
>Ga0214474_1000871_pt1 | contig 14324 bp, 10 predicted proteins | sample RVTome_2_FD_187335 | JGI IMG/M metagenome (GOLD analysis project Ga0214474, IMG submission 187335) | Soil microbial communities from uranium-contaminated site in the Upper Colorado River Basin, Wyoming, United States - RVT95D214 HiSeq ...
AAAACAACATGTTATCTCATGTCAAGCCGCCATCGTTCCTTCTTCTTAGAGCATGTCGAAATCCTTAAATGAAATGACACCAACCAAATTTATCCGCCTTTTCTCCATAATGTATTCCTGTTAATTCATCGTAGAGTTTCTGTGAGAGGGGTCCTATTTTCCCTTTATTTATGATGATTCGATCGTTGTTATATTGAATCTCACCCACTGGAGAGATGACTGCTGCTGTCCCACTTCCAAATGCTTCTTTTAATTTCCCTTCCTTTGCAGTTTTGAAGATTTCGTCAATAGAGATCCTCCGTTCAAAGACTTTTATCTTCCAATCTCTTGCCAGATGTATCACCGAATCCCGCGTTACTCCAGGGAGAATGGTACCTTCCAAAGGAGGAGTGATCAGTTTATCGCCGATAAGGAAAAAGAGATTCATCGTTCCCACTTCCTCAACATATTTTCTTTTCACTCCATCCAACCACAATACCTGTGTGAAGCCTTTCTTTTTGGCCTCCTCAGCAGGGAGGAGGGTTGCGGCGTAATTGGCCGGCGTTTTTGCTGCCCCGAGTCCCCCTCTTGCAGCCCGGATATATTCCCCTGGAGTAATCAATTTCACAGGATTAATCCCTTCTTTGTAATAGGCTCCCACAGGAGAGGTGATGATCATAAAACGATAAGTCTCAGAGATCTTTACTCCGAGAAAATTATCTGTAGCAAAAACAAAGGGCCGAATATAGAGGGAGTTTCCCTTCTTTCTCGGAATCCACTCTTTATCTAAGGTCACCAATTCTTTAAGTCCATCCATAAAGAGGTCGGAATCCATTTCGGGGATACAGAGCCTCTTGCAAGAGCAATTCATCCGCTCATGATATTTTTCTGGACGAAAGATATTAATGGCTCCCATTCGTGTGTAAAATGCTTTGAGACCTTCAAAGACAATCTGTCCATAATGCAATGAACACATGGCTGGAAAGATCTCAATCGTTCCATAGGGAACGATTTGGGGTGAACTCCATTCCCCATCTCTGTAATCCATGATAAGCATGTGGTCTGAAAAGACCTCCCCAAATCCCAAATTTTCAAAATCGATCTGATCTCTTCTACTCTTTTTTGTCTTAATAATTTCCATTTTTTAGCTCCTCCTCTGAAGATGATGGACTTTTTGTGATCACATCAGAGAAGCCCCGACCTTTTGGCAGTGGACTTCATAATGCCCTATTATAAGCTATCTTTGCAGAAAATAAAATCTAAAATGAAACACAAAATTCTGTCAACAGAGGGGCTCACTGTTGGCTTTTTTTCAAGTTGAATATTTTTAAAGGTTCTTATATAAAATAAAAATGCTAAGCGCTTAGCCTGCCGGTAAGCATGGCAGGCAGGCGCTCTGCCCTGTACACCATGCGGTGCAGGGCTCTGCGCATAGCTAAAAAGGAGGATCATATGGAGCAGACCGATAAGATCGTTGATGGATTTCGATTTCTTCCCCCAGCCTTAAAGGCATGGGTTCGAACCTCCATCCCGGAAGAAGAGTTTAAGGGACCTATTCCATGGACGCCGATCTCTAAACCCTTGAGTCAGACGACCCTTGCTCTGGTCACGAGTGGTGGTATCAGTTTGAAATCAGATCCTCCTTTTAATATGGAAAGGGAGAAGAGGGAACCTCTCTGGGGTGACCGTTCCTTTCGAATGATACCGAGAGGGACGACTGAAAAAGATATCGAGGTGAATCACCTCCATATTAATACCAGTTATATTAAGCAGGATATCAATGTCATACTTCCCTTGGCCCGGATGGCCGAGTTTGAGCAGGAGAAGATCATTGGCCGTCTTGCATCTACAGCTTACTCTTTCTATGGTTTTCAATGGCAGAACAATGATTTCCTGAAGGAAGCCATTGAACCCATTTCCAGAAAGATGAAACTTGAAGAAGTTGAAGCCGTACTCCTGACTCCGGCCTGACCCTTCTGCTGCCAGTCCGTTGGACTGGCTGCAAGGTTCTTAGAAGAATGCGGATTTTCCACTGTCGTTCTTACCCCTACCTACGAGTTCACTCGGGCTGTAGGCATACCTCGATCAGCAGCCATTGAACATCCTTACGGCAGATTGGTAGGGCAGGTGGGAGACAAGGAAGGTCAGAGGGAGGTTCTTCTAAAAGCCCTTTCTGTACTGGGGAAGGCCAAAAAACCAGGAGAGGTCTTTCACCTCCCTTTTACCTGGCCTGAGGAACCCAAAAAGACAGACTGGCAACCTCCTGAAATGTCTCCATTGATTAAGTATTATTTGGAGGATATCAAAAAAGCCCGACAGCAGGCCTCATCATAAAATTAGAATGCAGATGGCAGATCGCAGATTGCAGATTGAAAAACATGAAATCTAAAATCTAAAATCTGAAATTTGAAATTAAAATCAATTTGGTCATTGGTAATTGTTTGGATCTTGGGATTTGATTATTGGAATTTAATTTATGGCGATGAAATTATAGTGAACGCCATAAATAAGTTGACGTTCGCGTGGTGTCATTGCGAACCCTTCACTTTTTGTCATTCTGACCCCGTATCAAGTACGGGGGAAGAATCTCATTATTTTGCTCAGGGTAAACTCCGTGAAGCAATCTCATGAGATTGCCACGCTTGCGCGCCGAAGCGCTTCAGCGCGCAGGCACGTCGCTTCGCCCTGTACACCATGCGGTGCAGGGCTTCGCTCCTCGCAATGACTACTTTATTAAAACGTTCACTATAGTAAGGAGTTTATTACTGGGCACTGACTCCTTTTTGAATTTATAGCCGAATTTTTTCACCTGAAGCAACGAATATGCTGATACTGGCATAATCACTTCCGCAGCTCGATTCGGCACAACAATTCTCACCCACACAATCCACCCTCACATTTCGGAGTCCTGCCTCTTCGAGCCATTTCTTAATCTCCTCTCTTTTGAAGCCCATCCAGCGGTCATGATGTTCTGTTTTCAGAAACACGAAAGAATGCTCATCAAGATCGGTGATAACCATCATCCCCCCTGGCTTTAGAATCCTGACCATTTCCTTAATAGCAGCGGATGGAGATTCAACATGATGCAGAAACATATTGGCGAAGACATAGTCCACGGTTTCATCCGAGATAGGCAACCACTCTGCTTCTCCCACACGATAATCAACATCCTGAAGGCCGATGAACTTCTTTTTCATCTCTGCCAGCATTGCTTCGGATTGATCTACAGCGATCACCTGGATGCCTCTGCGGATGAGCCCCTCGGTCATGAAGCCTGACCCTGCTCCAATATCAGCGGCAATCTTGCCAAGTTGTAAACCGGCGATGGAAAAAGCCTTCTCTCTGACCGCTTCGGAGAAGAAACTTTCCCGCATCTTGTCCCACTCGCGGGCGACTTGATCAAAATAGTTCTTGGTGCCCATAAGGCTCACTCCTTCTATCCATAGGTAACTCCGAAATTTTACCATATCCTCTCGACACAAAACAATTTTAAGTTTAAAGAAATGGATTGAAAAAATGAAGAATCTTTGATAATCTGAGATTATCTTTTGATGATTGAAAGGATTCTCTTTAAAAATTCATTTGATGAGGTAAGAGGGCGATGATAAAGTTTTTATTGGGAGTGATCGTTGGTATCCTCATCTTCTTTTTCTTCATCTACTTCGGTGGTGGAAAGTCTGTGAAGAAGGTTGGTGAGGGGATAACCGATACCGGTAAGAAGATAGAAGTCTTGGAGGAGACGATCAGGAGAGAAAAGGAAGAGGTGGAGAAGGGGATAAAGAAAAGAGTCTTTAAAGAGGAGAAGGCAGTTCCGAAGAAAGTTCAATAATTGATCGCAAAATCCTCAAATTCCCCGGTATAATCCTCCCAATTGAGATGAACCTTCGTCACCCTTGCCTCTGATGGACCTTGGCGGCACCATTGGATGATCTGATCCACTTTATTCTTATCACCTTCAAAGACGGCCTCAACACGGCCATCCCTGCGGTTTTTAACCCAGCCCTTCAAATCCAGTTTGAGAGCCATTTCTTGCGTGTGGTAACGAAAGAATACCCCCTGGACCCTTCCTTCGATGATTGCTCGCGCCCTTACCTTTTCCATCACAAACTGACCCTTCATAAAATCCCCCCTCACCCCACCCTCTCCCCTCCAAGGGGAGAGGACAAAGGTGAGGGGTCAGTTAAGGATTAGAGTTATCACAGGATCATCCTTAAATCAAATCAATCATGAATTCAGGTTTAAGAACAGGGATAAATTTGACTTGAAAAAACGGATCTATATCGATTAATATTTTTAAATCCCCCTTCTCCCCCCTTTACTAAAGGGGGGTTGGAGGGGATTAAATAAAGAGGCCAGTGGGTTTAGGGGATGAAGAGACTCGATTTAGGCATCGATGTCGGCTCCGTCAGTGCCAATACCATCATCATGGATGATTATCGGGAGGTACTGGAGGAGCATTATACCCGAATCAAGGGTCAACCTCTCCAAACGGTTCAGAAGATATTGGAAGAGATCCTCCAACGGATTCCCCTCGAACAGTTTCATTCTATCTCTTTTACAGGGATCGGAGGGAAACTTCTCTCAGAACTCTTGGGCGGGAATTTCGTCAACGAGATTATCGCCCAGGCAAAAGCCGTTCAACATCTTTATCCACAAGTCAGGACGATCATCGATATCGGGGGAGAGGATTCCAAACTGACCCTCATCGAGGATGAGAAAGGTCACTTCAAGATCAGTGACTTTTCGATGAACACCCTCTGCGCTGCTGGCACAGGATCCTTTTTGGATCAGCAGGCCAGCCGACTGGGCCTGACCATTGAAGAATTTGGCCTCCTTGCCCTGAAATCGACGAACCCACCTCGAATTGCGGGACGATGCAGTGTTTTCGCCAAATCGGATATGATCCATCTTCAACAGATCGCTACACCGGATTATGACATCGTCGCTGGCCTCTGCTATGCCCTGGCAAGAAATTTTAAAAGCAACATCGGTAAGGGAAAGACCTTTGTGAGGCCCATCTCCTTCCAGGGAGGTGTGGCGGCCAATGTGGGGATGCGAAGAGCCTTCATGGATGTGTTGGAACTTTCTGATGGAGAGTTCATCATCCCAAAATATTTTGCTTCAATGGGGGCCATCGGTGCCATATTGGTGACTCAAGAGAGCACCGGGATCAGAAAGGGGTGGATCGGACTCAGCCGTCTTCATCAATACCTCCACGATCATCAGGAAGAACAATCTTCATTAGAGCCTCTCTGCCTTTCTTCTAATCACCTCGTTCAGCCAGGAGAGGTAAACTCCCTTCTTTCCGATTTTCTAGAAGGAGAGAAGATCGAGGCCTATCTGGGATTGGATGTGGGATCGATCAGCACCAATCTGGTTGTGATCGACCGAGAGAAGAAAGTCCTCTCCAAGCGCTACCTGATGACCGCAGGCCGGCCTATCGAGGCCGTTCGTATTGGACTTCAGGAGATCGGTGAGGAGATTGGGGAGCAGGTCGAAATCAAAGGAGTTGGAACAACCGGCTCCGGTCGTTATCTGACTGCAGATTTCGTAGGTGCAGATCTGGTGCGAAACGAGATCACTGCTCAGGCCACTGCAGCAGTCCACATCGACCCGAGCGTCGATACGATCTTTGAGATCGGTGGACAGGATTCAAAATATATCAGCCTCGACAATGGAGTCGTGGTCGATTTTGAAATGAACAAGGTTTGTGCAGCAGGGACTGGCTCTTTTCTGGAAGAACAGGCAGAGAAACTGGATATCTCCATCAAGGAAGAATTTGGAAACCTCGCACTCTCTGCTGAAGAACCAGTGAGGATGGGCGAGCGATGCACAGTCTTCATCGAATCCGACCTGGTTCATCACCAACAGAGGGGTGCCCAAAAGGATGATCTTGTTGCAGGCCTCAGTTACTCCATCGTTCAGAACTACCTGAACCGAGTCGTCGGAGACCGTCGTATCGGAAATCAAATCTTCTTCCAGGGAGGGACAGCCTTCAATAAGGGAGTGGTTGCCGCCTTTGAAAAGGTTCTGAATAAGGAGATCACCGTTCCCCAAAATCATGATGTGACCGGAGCCATCGGCGTCGCCATCCTGGCCATGGAGGAACGGACATGGGAGCGTTCGAGTTTTAAAGGGTTTGACTTGAGCCAACGCCGCTATGAACAGTCCTCATTCGAGTGCAAAGGTTGTCCCAATCTCTGCCTCATCCGAAAGGTGAGCGTGGAAGGAGAGAAACCCCTCTTTTACGGAAGCCGATGTGAGAAGTACGATGTCATTAAGAGGACAAAGGGAACAAACATTCCTGACCTCTTTGCGGAAAGGGAGAAGATACTCTTTGCTCCTTATGAAGGAGAAGAAAAGCTTCCACACCATGCTCCAGAGATCGGGATACCCCGGATTCTCTTTTTCCATGAGATGTTTCCGTTCTGGAAGGCCTTCTTCACTGAATTAGGTTATCGAGTCGTTCTTTCCGATGCCACGAACAAAGAGCTGATTCGCAAAGGAGTGGAGAATGTCGTCGCCGAAACCTGTTTCCCAATCAAAGTGAGTCATGGCCATGTGCTCAACCTCTTGGAGAAAGGGGTGAAAAGGATTTTCCTCCCGAGCCTCGTCAACATCAAACCGTCTCATCCTGAAATTCCGAACAGTTCAGCATGTCCCTATGCTCAATCCTTCCCCTATGCTGTCCATTCCTCCATCCATTTCAAAAAAGCCAAGGTAGAAGTGCTTCAGCCCATCCTCCACTTTGGTTTTGGGAGGGATCATCTGGAAAAGGAATTGGTCGATTTTGGAAAATCTCTCCATCAGAGTTCGAAGCAGGTGAGAAAGGCCTTTGAGAAGGCGGAAAGGTTCCAAGCCTTATTCTACCAATCTCTGCTCAACCGGGGAAAGGAGGTTTTGGATCAGGTTGGCCTCAATGATAAGGTCATGGTCATCGTGGGCAGGCCTTACAACTCCTGCGATTCCGGGGTCAACCTTGAGATTCCAAAAAAACTGCGAGATCTGGGGGTGCTTCCCATTCCCATGGATTACCTTCCTTTAGATTCGGTCAAACCTTCAGAAGAGATTCGGGAGATGTATTGGCGATATGGACAGAAGATTTTAGCGGCTGGAAAGATCATCAAGGAGGATCCCAGACTTTATGGGGTCTATATCACCAACTTCGGTTGCGGCCCGGATTCCTTCATCAGCCATTTCTTCAGGGATTTATCGAAAGGGAAACCTTACCTCCAATTGGAGATCGATGAGCACAGCGCAGATGCCGGTGCGATCACACGATGCGAGGCCTTCTTAGACAGCCTGAAAAATGTTAAGGCTGAGAAGAGTCTTTCTATTAAGAGAGAGAAGCCAAAAACCGACCGGACCAAAAAGATCTATATTCCCTATATGTGTGACCACTCCTTTGCTGTGGCAGCCGCTTTTAAGGCCTGCGGGGTGGAAGCCGATGTCTTTCCTGAATCGGATGAGGAGACCCTTTATTGGGGAAGGAAACTCACCTCTGGTAAAGAATGTTATCCCTGCATCCTGACCACAGGCGACATGGTGAAGTTAGTGAAGGATCCAAATTTTGATCATGAACGAGCAGCCTTCTTCATGCCTTCGGGCAACGGGCCATGTCGGTTCGGACAATATCATCGATTCCATCGCCTCGTTTTGGACGACCTGGGTTTCCACCATGTCCCTATTTATTCACCTAATCAAGATGAGACGCTTTACAATGATCTGGGTATCATGGGTTCTCAATTCACACGTTTGGCATGGCAGGGGATTGTAGCGGTTGACCTCTTGATGAAAAAACTCTTAGAGACCCGGCCTTATGAGAAGGAGGGAGGAAGAACCGATGAGTTATATCAGGAGTCCTTAAAGAGAGTCTGTGATGTGATACGGGAAGGGAACGATTTAGAGGAGGCTCTTCGGAAGAGCATTGAAAACCTTAATCAGATCGAAGTGGATGGACTTGGAACGAAGCCCCTGATCGGGATTGTTGGAGAGATCTTTGTCCGGCTCAATCCGTTTGCCAATGAGAATGTGATTCGAAAGATCGAACAGTTTGGAGGGGAGGCATGGATTGCGCCTCTGACTGAATGGATTCTCTATGTCAACACCATTGCAAAAGGAAGGAGCCTGAGAAAAAAGTCTTTTTCGAATTTATTGAAGGTATTTCTTACGGACTACTATCAGAAGAAGGATGAGCACCGGCTGGAAAAGATCTTTAAAGGCCATCTTAGAAACTTTGGAGAGCCAAAAACGAGGTCCATTTTTAAAAAGGCAAAACCATACATTGACTCCTCTTTTGAAGGAGAGACGATCCTTTCTGTTGGAAAGACGATCGATTTTGCCAAAAGGGGTGCCAGTGGGATTGTCAATATCATGCCATTCACCTGCATGCCCGGGACTATTGTGAGTACCCTTCTAAAACGATATCGAGAGGAGAACAATAACATCCCCATCCTGAATATGGCCTACGATGGTCAGGAGCAAACCAATACATTGACCCGCCTTGAAGCCTTCATGTACCAGGCCAAAGAGTTTCAGAATAGAAAGAATAAGAGAGCATAACTTATTGAAAAATAAATATAAAAATTTTTATCTCCTGCCTTGTTAAAAAAATCACTTTTCTATTGAAATTCCTTTTTCAGAATGATATAAAAATCAATGCTTAAGGTTTGAGGCTTAAGGTTTGAGGCAAAAAGATTTAGCCTTCAACCTCTATCCTCAATCCTCCAACCTTAATAATCTGGAGGTGTATGAACATGGATAATTGGACATTTGGAATTACAATGATTGTCGTTGGAATGGGAGGCACACTCTTAACCCTTTGGATCTTTAGCCTCCTTATGAGCGTTTTAAAAAAGGCCTTCCCTTATAAAGAAGAAGGTAAGTAGGAGATATAAAATTAGGAGGGATAAATCATGTTAGATGCGATTCAAGGCGGACTGAATGGACTCATTGCGGGATTTGCCAACCTCCATTGGTCTAATCCGATTATGATCATGGTGGGATGCCTTCTCCTCTATTTGGGAATCAAGAAAAACTTTGAACCCTTACTCCTCGTTCCGATTGGATTTGGGGCCATCTTGGTCAATATTCCCTTGGCAGGTTTAATGGAAGAAGAAGGTTTTCTCAGAATCATTTATGATGCAGGGATCATGACCGAATTATTCCCACTTTTAATCTTTGTGGGGATTGGCGCTATGACCGATTTTGGCCCTCTCTTAGAGAATCCGAAGATATTCCTCCTCGGGGCGGCAGGGCAATTTGGAATTTTTTTAACCCTAGTTTTGGCTCTGGCCCTGGGTTTTTCAAAGCTAGATGCTGTCGCCATCGGGATCATCGGAGCTTGTGATGGGCCTACAGCGATCTATGTCACCTCTAAGTATGCTCCTCATCTTTTGGGTGCAGTCTCAGTAGCTGCTTATTCTTACATGTCTCTCGTCCCTGTAATCCAGCCTCCAATTATGAAGTTTTTAACTTCTAAGGAAGAGAGAGTGATAAATATGGGGACAATTAAGAAGTCAGTTTCGAAGACGACTAAAATCCTCTTCCCCCTGATTGTTACGGTAATCGGAGGTCTTATTGCACCCAAGGGGTTACCTCTATTGGGAACGATTATGTTGGGAAATCTGATGAAAGAGAGTGGGGCCGTGAGCCGACTTACTAAAGCCTCTGAAAATGAGATCGCAAACATTGTCACCCTCCTCCTGGGGATCTCGATCGGAGCCACCATGGATGGCAGAATCTTTTTAAAGCCTCAGACCCTGATCATTTTAGCTCTTGGCTTTTTAGCCATCTGTCTCGATACTGCCTGTGGTGTCCTCTTCGGAAAAGTGATGAAAGTGTTGACTGGCGGAAAGGTCAATCCTCTTATCGGAGCTGCTGGTATTTCAGCCTATCCGATGTCGGCAAGAGTGGTGCAACGAGAAGGCCAGAAATATAGTCCTAAAAATTACCTCCTAATGCATGCAATGGGAGCCAACACAGGCGGCCAGGTCGGCTCTGTGATGGCCGCAGCAGTGATGCTCTCGGTGCTGAAAGGTATGGGGATTATCTAAGGGATAGGGTGCCATAGATAATAGAAAGCTCAACATTCCCTATGAGTTAAGCCCTTTTGTAAATAGACTCGTGGTGAGTAAAGTCCAGGGCTATTTTGTATTGATATCTTTATAAAATTTAAAATATAATTCGCTAAATTTTTCTCTATTCCTTGTGCTTTTGTCACTGGAGGAATAGGATCCTTTCCTTATTAAAAATCATCTTAAAAAAAGGAGGTAAAAGACGTGACGAATTGGCATTCCATTGAGGCGGCCCAGGTCTTAAAAGAGCTAAATACCGATCTTCATCAAGGTTTAACTGAAGATGATGTTAAAACACGCCTCGAAAAATATGGCTATAATGAATTGAAAAAGGAGGAAGGGGTTTCTCCCTTCACCCTCTTCATCAACCAGTTCAAAAACATCCTCATCATCATTCTCTTGATCGCTACTGCCCTCTCAGCTGTCGTGGGTGAGACATTTGACGCGGCACTGATTCTGGTGATCGTCGTCTTTTGTGCCGTTCTCGGATTTATTCAGGAGTATCGTGCAGAACGAGCATTAGAGGCATTAAAAAAGATGCTCTCCCCTACCATCACCGTGTTGAGGGGAGGCAAAGAAGAAGAGGTGCCCTCTAAGGAACTTGTTCCGGGTGATATCTTACTCCTTGAAGCAGGAGATAAGATTCCGACGGATGCCAGATTAGTTGAAAATCACTCGTTACGTTGCGATGAGGCCCCTCTTACGGGAGAATCTGCTCCTGTTGGCAAGAATATCAAGGTCCTCCCGGAGAATGTCCGCGTCAATGACAAGAAGAATATGGTTTTCACAGGGACCACCGTGACCTACGGGAGAGGCAAGGCAGTGGTCACCTCCACCGGAATGAGTACGGAGTTTGGCAAGATTGCCGAGGAAGTGACAACGGTCGCGACAGAGAAGACCCCTCTGGAGAAGCGGACGGATGAGATAGGCAAGTGGCTTGGCATCATTTCATTTGCTATCTGTTTCCTTGTTGCAGCCGTGAGTGTCGTGAGGGAGATTCTGGGTGGGGGGAAGATTGACCTTGCTTTCATAGTGACCATGGTAATGTTTGCAGTCTCCCTTGCGGTGGCAGCCGTTCCCGAAGCACTCGCCGCCATTGTCACAGGTGCCCTTGCCATTGGGATGCATCAGATGGCGAAGAGGAATGCCCTCGTCAGAAAGATGCCTGCGGTTGAGACTCTTGGATGCACCACTGTCATTTGCTCGGATAAAACAGGGACACTCACCAAGGGGGAAATGACGGTAAGAAAGATATTTGCAGGGGGCAGGGCGATAGAAGTGACGGGGGCTGGATACGAACCCAAGGGAGAATTTAAGGGGTCTGAGATTGATATTAAAAATAGTAGACCTCTCCAATTACTTCTTCAGGGAGGACTCCTCTGCAGCGATGCCATATTAGAAGAAAAAGAGGGCAAGTGGATCATTAAGGGTGATCCGACAGAGGGTGCCCTGGTTGTGGCTGCGGTGAAGGCAGGCCTCCATGAGACCGAGATGAGGCTTGAGAATCCGAGGATAGAAGAGTTGCCTTTCAGTTCCGAAAGGAAACGCATGACGACCATCCATCAAATGGAGGACGGCAAAAAAACCGCCTTTATGAAGGGTGCTCCGGAAGTGGTTCTGGATAGGTGTTCTCATATTCTATCAGACGGGGAAATCAGGGAACTCGGAGAGAAAGCAAAGAGTGAGATATTGAAGGCTAACGAAGAGATGGCACAGGCAGCATTGAGGGTTCTTGGATTTGCATATAGAGAATGCTCCGATGCGATTCAATGCACGGAGGAAGATCTTGAGCACCATATGGTGTTTGTCGGTCTCTCAGGGATGATGGACCCGCCGAGGGGAGAGGCCATTGAGGCTATCGGTGTATGCAAACATGTAGGCATCAGATCTATCATGATTACGGGAGATCATAAGCTCACGGCCGTTGCCATCGCAAAGGAAATGGGAATTTTTAAAGATGGCGATAAGGTATTGACCGGTGAGGAATTAGAGAGCATGTCTGAAGAAGAACTTGAGAAGATCGTCGATAAGGTAACTGTCTATGCCAGGGTATCGCCGATGGATAAGTTAAAAATCGTCAAGGCATGGAAGGCGAGGGGAGAAGTGGTTGCCATGACGGGCGATGGAGTCAATGATGCCCCAGCGCTTAAGCATGCGGATATCGGAGTTGCCATGGGCATCACAGGAACCGAGGTGACGAAAGAGGCATCGGATATGGTTCTGAGCGATGACAACTTTGCGACGATTGTAAAGGCGATTGAACGTGGCAGGTGGATTTACGACAATATCAAGAAATATCTCACCTATCTCCTGAGGTGCAACATTACGGAAGTGGTGGTGATTGGAGGGGTGGTATTGATTTCAGGTCCAGAATACTTACCCTTGCTCGCTGCGGCCATTTTGTACATCAATCTGGTAACCGACGGACTCCCTGCACTCGCCCTGGGAATATCCCCTCCGGACCCGGATATAATGGAGAGACCACCGAGAAACCCAAAGGAGAGCGTCTTTTCATGGGACGTCAGGGCATTCATTCTACTGGCACTGGTTGTCGAGATCCCCTTCTTCTTCTATCTCTTCTATAACGAACTTTACGATATCACCCATGCGAGGACAGAGACGTTCTTCCTTTTTATCATCATAGAACTTATCATCGCCCTCAACTTTCGGTCGATGAGATACAGCATCTTTAAGTCACCTCCCCACATGTGGCTTGTCCTTTCTATTGTATCGCAAATCATATTGACAGCGGTACTCATTCAAATCCCATCTATACGCGATTCCTTTGGGATCATCAAACCCTCGATCGCTGATATCAAGGTAATATTGGCCTTTGGCATCGTTGTATTTATCTCCATGGAGGTCATCAAGGCTATTATAAGGAAAAAGATGGCAGTGGGAAGAAAGATGTCTGTGAAGTAAAATGTCAAAAAGAGTATAATGATTATATCAAGCCCTCTCTGTTCCTTCTTGAGAGGGCTTTTTATTTTCTTGTGAATTTCATGGCAATTTTTTAAGATAAAGAAGATCAGCCCTAAAGGGCTGAGCTACGTAACTCAAGGCTTCAGCCTTGATTGGCCGGAGGAGGAATGATGAAAAAACCTTTGGTTGGAATTCTGATGGGAAGCGAGAGTGATATGCCGGTCATGGAAAAGGCAGCAGAAGTTTTGAAAGAGATGGGTATTCCCTATGAGATGGAAATCAGCTCAGCTCATCGACTGCCTGAGAAGACCGCCCAATATGCCAAGACAGCAAGGAAGCGAGGGGTTGAAGTATTGATTGCAGGGGCAGGGATGGCGGCTCATCTTGCGGGAGCCTTGGCAAGCAACACCACACTCCCCGTCATCGGTGTCCCCATAAAATCAGGGGCCCTCAATGGCGCGGATGCCCTATATTCGACTGTCCAAATGCCGCCTGGAGTTCCGGTTGCCACAGTCGGGATTGATGGAGCAAAGAATGCTGCCTACTTGGCCTGTGAAATCCTCTCGATCAAATATCCTGAGATCGCCAAAAAATTGGAGGATTTCAGATCCAGGATGAGAAAATCATTGGAAGAAAAATCGAAGGTTTTAAAACAAAGAAAGGTATGAATTTAGTCTATGGTAATGGTAAGGGCGAGGAAGCCAGTTTGGTCAGGGGTCTGAGGGTTAGGTTTGGGAACTAAAGGACCGGTAACTTAACCCATTAACTAAACCGGCATCTTTACCTTTACCCTAAGACCAAAAACTCCTATTTGCGAAACGATGGAAAATAATAATGATGTGATTCTTCAGGCGGCAGAGATTATCAAACGGGGAGGAATCGTTGCCTTCCCAACGGAGACAGTCTATGGATTGGGTGCAGATGCATTCAATCCCCTTGCAGTGGCTCGAATCTTTGAGGTCAAGAGAAGGCCCTATTTTGACCCATTGATCGTCCATGTGGCCAACCATACTGATCTGGAAAAGTTGGTCAAAGAGATCCCATCAAATGCCAAGAAATTGATCGAACGATTCTGGCCTGGACCGTTGACGGTTGTTCTCTTAAAAAAAGAAGAGATTCCTGATATTGTGACCGCCGGTCTCCCTTCGGTAGCCATTCGGATGCCTAATCATCCCATGGCTTTGTCTTTAATCAAAGAATCCAAATGTCCCATTGCCGCACCGAGTGCCAATCCCTTTGGCTATTTAAGCCCGACCACTGCTGAGCATGTTCGGGAGCAACTGGGTGATCAGGTCGATCTCATTCTGGATGGAGGCCCCTGCCCAGTCGGAGTTGAATCAACAATCG